>Ga0105106_10001038_pt1 | contig 19852 bp, 12 predicted proteins | sample PPLLaktember2015_5_FD_79109 | JGI IMG/M metagenome (GOLD analysis project Ga0105106, IMG submission 79109) | Freshwater sediment microbial communities from Prairie Pothole Lake near Jamestown, North Dakota, USA - PPLs Lake P8 Core (1) Depth... | ecosystem: Environmental > Aquatic > Freshwater >...
CCAGCCGATGTCGTAGGCCTTGCGGATCGCCTGCGCGGCGAACTTGGGCGTGGTGATGTTGAAGAACACGTCCGCGCCGGACTGCTGCAGCTGCACGATCTGCGAGTCGACCGTCGGGTCGGCGACCTCGTAGGACACCTCGGCGACGATCATGCTCTTCGCCTTGGCGCCCAGGCCGTCCTTGATGCCCTTCAGGTAGTCCTTACCGTAGTCGTCGTTCTGGTAGAGGATGCCGATCTTCGCGTTGGGCTTTTCCTTCATGAGGTGGCGGACGTAGCTCTTCGCCTCGTCCTGGTAGTTCGGCTGCCAGCCCATGGTCCACTTGAAGTTCGCCGGGTCGTTCCACTTGGTCGCGCCGGTCGCCACGTGCATCTGCGGCACCTTCTTCATGTTCATGTACTTGTGGATCGCGGTGTTGGAGGGCGTGCCGAGCGTCTGGAAGAGGAACAGCACCTGGTCCTGCTCCACCAGCTTGCGCGCCATCTCGACGGTCTTCGGCGGGCTGTAGCCGTCGTCGTAGGTGATGAACCGCACCTTGCGGCCGTTGATGCCGCCCTGCTCGTTCACCATGGTGAAGTACGCGGCGATGGTCTTGCCGATGGTGCCGTAGGCCGAGGCCGGGCCGCTGTAGGGGTTGGTGTTGCCGATCCTGATCTCGCTGTCGGACGCGCCCGGGTCGTACTTCTTCTGCGCGGCCGCAGGAAACGCGGCCAGGGCCAGCACCATGCTCGCGGTAACGAACTTCGCTTTCATGACTTCCTCCTTGCCAAGAGCAGGCGTACGGCGCCTGCGACGCCGGTCGGCATCAGGTACACGAAGCCGATCATGAATATGCCGAAGATCGCCCAGGGGGCGGCCTTCGAGATCTCGTCCGCGATGTTCGGCACGAACTGGATGAACAGCGCCCCGTAGAGCGCGCCGGAGATCGAGGCGAGCCCCCCGACCACGATGCCGACCACGAACACGATGGAGACGAAGATGTTGAAGCTGTCGGGCGCCACGTACTGGATGGCGATGGCGGAGAGCGCGCCGGCGACGCCGGTGTACATCGCCGAGACGCCGAAGGCGAGCGACTTGTAGATGGCGTTGTTGACCCCCATCGCCTCGGCGGCGATGTGCTGGTCGCGGATCGCCACCAGCGCGCGGCCGATGCGCCCGCGCAGCAGGTTCCAGGCGAGCAGGAACATCACCAGCGTCACGGCGAGCGTGAAGAAGTACAGCCACTGGTCGGGGTTCAACGGCAACCCCAAGGGTGCTTCAGGCTTGGCGATCACGATTCCCTGCACGCCACCGGTCCACTTCGCAAAGTGATCGTACTTCAGGAGCTGCGGCATGGCGACGCCCAGCGCGAAGGTGGCGAGCGCGAGGTACAGCCCCTCCAGGCGCAGTGCCGGCAGGCCGAACAGGAACCCGGCGACCAGGCACACCGCCGCGGCCGCCGGGATGGTCGCCCAGTACGGCGCCCCGGCCTGGTCCATCAATACCGCGGCGCAATAAGCGCCCAGCGCGTAGAAGGCGCCGTGGCCGAGCGAGATCTGGCCGTTGTAGCCGGTGAGGATGTTGAGGCCGAGCAGCGCCGTCGCGTACACCATCACCAGCGTGAACTGGAAGGTACGGTAATTGCTGACGACGAACGGCAGCGCGCACGCGATAACGAGTAAAACACCGATCAATACAATTTGTTTCCTCGTCATACGCGCGTCACGTGCACCTTGCCGAAGAAGCCCGAGGGGCGCACCAGCAGCACGCCGATGATGAGCACCAGCGCCATGGGGAGCTTGAGCTCGTTGCCGATGACGAAGGCGCCCAGGACGTTCTCCAGCACCCCGACCGCGAAGCCGCCGACCACCGCGCCGCCGGGGCTGTCGATGCCGCCGAGGAGCGCGCCGGCGAACGCGTAGAGGAGGATGCCGCCCATCATGTTCGGGTCGAGGTAGACGATGGGCGCCACCATCATGCCGGCCACCGCGCCGACCGCGGCGGCGAGCCCCCAGCCCAGCGCCAGCATCCAGCCGACGCGGATGCCGACCAGGCGGCTCGACTGCGGGTTCTGCGCCGCGGCGCGCATGGCGAGGCCGAGCGGCGTGAAGCGGAAGAAGGCGAAGAGCAGCAGCAGCACCACCAGCGTGATGCCGATGGCTCCCATCTCGTGCGGCGACATGTACTTCGTGGCGACGAACGCGTCCTTGGGAAAGGGGCTGGGGAAGCTCTTGATGGTGTAGGTGTAGATCCAGCCGGCGACGCTGTTCAGGATCACCAGCAGGGCGATGAACACCACCACCACCGCGAGCACCGGCGCGTCCTCCACCGGCCGGATGATGATCCGCTCGATCAGCACGCCCATCGCGAAGGCGAACACGATGGTGATGAAGAACGCCGCCCAGTAGGGCATGCCGGCGTTGACCAGGCTCCAGGCGATGTAGGTGGTGAACATCGCCATCTCGCCCTGCGCGAAGTTCACGAGATGCGTCGCCTGGTAGATCATCACCAGCGCGAGCGCGAGGCTGGCGTAGATGCCGCCGGTGGCGAGACCGGCGAGAATCTGGTGCAGGAGCGCTTCCATGTCAGTAGCCCAGGTAGGAACGCCGCACGGCCTCGTCGTCCCTCAGTTGGCTCGATTTCCCGGAAAGCACCACGCGCCCGGTCTCGATGAGGTAGGCCTGCCCGGCGAGGTCGAGCGCCATGGCGGCGTTCTGCTCCACCAGCAGCATGCTTACGCGCTCGGCCTCGTTGATGCGCTCGAGGATCTGGAAGAGCTCGCGCACCAGCAGCGGCGCGAGGCCGAACGAGGGCTCGTCGAGCAGCATCAGCTTGGGCTTCATCATCAGCGCGCGCGAGACGGCGAGCATCTGCTGCTCGCCGCCGGAGAGCGTGCCGGCCTGCTGGCGGCGGCGCTCCTTGAGGCGCGGGAAATGGCCGAACATGCGCTCGATGTCCGCCTCCACCGCCTTCTTGTCGCGCCGCGCGTAGGCACCCAGGCGCAGGTTCTCCTCGGTGGTGAGGTTGAGGAAGGTGCCGCGGCCGTCGGGCACGTGCGCGATGCCCAGGCGCGCGATGTCCTCGGTCTTCCTGCGGCCGATGCTCGCGCCGGCGAAGCGCACCTCGCCCTCGGTCCTCACCATGCCGCACAGCGCGCGCAGGGTGGTCGTCTTGCCCGCGCCGTTCGCGCCGAGGAGCGCGGTGATCGAGCCCTCCTCCATGGTGAAGTCGAGGCCGTGCAGGACCCGGGTCTGCCCGTAGGCCGCATGCAGGCCCTTGACTTCAAGCAGTGCCAAGGTAGGCCCTCACCAGTTCCGGGTGCTCGCGCACCTCCGCGGGCGTGCCCTGCGCGATGCGGCGGCCGAAGTTGAGCGCCACCACCCAGTCGGAGATGCTCATTACCAGGTTCATGTGGTGCTCGACGAGCAGCACGGTGAGCGCGAGCTTCTCGCGCACGGTGCGGATCAGCTCGCCCAGCCTGCCCACCTCCTCGTGGTTCAGCCCGCTCGCCGGCTCGTCGAGCAGCAGGAGCTTCGGCTCGGCGGCGAGCGCGCGCGCGAGCTCGACGCGCTTCTGCGTGCCGAAGGGCAGGTCGGAGACGCGCGTGGCGGCGACCGGCTCGAGGTCGAGCAGCGCGAGCAGCGCATGCGCCTTGTCCGCCGCCGCGCGGTCGCTCCGCACGGCGAAGGGCAGGCGCAGCGCGTTGGCGAAGAAGCCGCCGCGCATGCGGCAGTGGCGGCCCACCATGACGTTGTCGAGCACGCTCATGGTGCGAAAGAGCGCCAGGTTCTGGAAGGTGCGGCCGATGCCGAGCGAGGCCACCTCGTGGCGCGCCACCGAGAGCAGCGCCTGCCCGTCGAAATCGATGCGGCCGCGGTCGCACTCGTAGAGGCGCGAGACGCAGTTGAACAGCGTCGTCTTGCCGGCGCCGTTGGGGCCGATCAGGCCGACGATCTGCCCGCGCGCAACGTCGAACGACACGCCGTCGAGCGCGACGATGCCGCCGAAATGGACGGCAACATCTTGGACGCGCAGCAAGGGCTGCGCGGGCACGCGCGCAGGCTGCTGCAAAGCGGCGGCCTCGGGCACTCTCCTCCTCGTCTTTGCGAGTCGTTGTTTCTTTCGTCGGATTGTCGGACAATGAATTTGATGGAGTCAAGGACGGCGCAAGGCCCCGGCCGCTTCCGGCGCGTCAGCGCAACCCCTGCCTACCGGCAGGTTGCCGAGGCCATCGAGCGCGAGATCATCTCCGGGCGCATCCGCCCCGGCGAGCCGATCGGCACCGAGGCGCAGCTCGTCGGCCAGTTCGGCGTCAACCGCTCGACCGTGCGCGAGGGCATCCGCCTGCTCGAGCACAGCGGCCTGGTGCGCCGCGATTCCAGCCGCCGCCTGTGGGTCGGCCTGCCGCACTACGGGCGGCTTGCCTCGCGCATGAGCCGCGCGCTGGTGCTCCACGAGGTCACCTTCCGCGAGCTCTACGAAGCGTCGCTGCCGATGCAGCTCGCCACCATGGAGGCCGCGGTCGAGCGCGCCACGCCCGAAACGATCGCCGAGCTCGAAGCGAACATCGCGCGCACCGCGCGCGCGCTCCGCGACCCGGCCGCGGTGGCCAAGCTCGACGCGGAATTCCATGCGCTGGTGGGCAAGGCTTCCCGCAACCGCGTGCTGCAGCTCGCGCGCGAGCCCTCGGAGCTGCTGGTGATGCCGACCACCGAGATGATCCTGAAGCGCGTCAAGGAAGGCCCGGCGCGGCTGCTCGAGGCGCACCGCATGTACGTCGACGCGATCCGCCGCCGCGACAAGGCGGCCGGGCGCCTTTGGGTGAAGCGCCACCTGGAAGACTGGCGCAAGGGCTTCGAGCGCGCCGGCAAGGACCTGGACGAGCCGATCGATCGGATTTATCTCGAGAGCAGTTAGCCCAGAGTAAAATTCACGGCTCCCCCCGGAGCCAATTCCCAGATGAGCGACGTTCTCCACTACGCCGTGCGCGACGGCATCGCCGTCCTAACGCTGAACAACCCGCCGGTCAACGGCCTCTCCAACGCGCTGCGCACCGCGCTCATGGACAGCCTGAAGAAGGCGCAAGCCGATCCCGCGGTGCAGGCCGTGGTCATCACCGGCTCGGCCAAGGCCTTCTCCGGCGGCGCGGACATCCGCGAGTTCAACAAGCCGCGCGTCAAGCCCGACCTGCCCGACGTCAACGACCAGCAGGACGCGATGACCAAGCCGCTCGTCGCGGCGATCGGCGGCTTCGCGCTCGGCGGCGGCCTCGAGCTCGCGCTCGGCTGCCACTACCGCGTCGCCGCGCCGCGCGCGCAGCTCGGCCTGCCGGAGGTGAAGCTCGGCATCCTGCCGGGCTCGGGCGGCACGCAGCGCCTGCCGCGCCTCGTGCCGATGGCGCAGGCGGTGGAGATGATGACCACCGGCAATCCGATTCCCGCCGAGAAGGCGAAGCAGCTCGGCCTGATCGACGAGGTGGCGCAAGGGGATTTGCTCGATTCAGCCTTGGCTTTCGCTAAAACGATTATTGGTAAACCGTTTCGCCGCGTCCGCGACCTGAAGGCCAGGCTCGACGGCGACCCGCAAGCGTTCTTTTCCAAGGCCAGGGAAGACGTCAAGAAGGCATCGCGCGGCTATCCTGCGCCGCTGGTCATCCTCGGCTGCGCGGAAGCGTCGCTCAAGCCCTTCGACGAGGGGCGCAAGTCCGAGCGCGAGGGCTTCACCAAGCTCGTCGACTCGCCCGAGTCGAAGGCGCTGCGCCACATGTTCTTCGCCGAGCGCCAGACTGCGAAGATCCCCGACGTGCCCGAGGACACCCCGGTGCGCGAGATCAGGAAAGCGGCGGTGATCGGCGCCGGCACCATGGGCGGGGGCATCGCCATGAGCTTCGCCAACGCCGGCATCCCGGTGACGCTGGTGGACACGACGCAGGACGCCCTCATCAAGGGCCTCTCCAGGATCAAGGGCAACTACGCCGCCACCGTTTCCAAGGGCCGGCTCGCGCAGTCCGACATGGACAAGCGCGTCGGCCTCATCCAGGGCACGATCAACCTCGGGCAGGCGGCCGACGCCGACATCGTCATCGAGGCGGTGTTCGAGCGCATGGACGTGAAGAAGGACATGTTCAGGAAGCTCGACGGCATCGTGAAGCAGGGCGCCATCCTCGCCACCAACACCTCGACCCTCGACGTCGACGAGATCGCCGCCGCCACGACGCGGCCGCAGGAGGTGATCGGCACGCACTTCTTCTCGCCGGCCAACGTGATGCGCCTGCTCGAGGTGGTGCGCGGGAAGAAGACCGACAAGGGCGTGCTCGCCACCACCATGAAGCTCGGGAAGCACCTGAAGAAGGTGCCGGTGGTCGCGGGCGTGTGCGACGGCTTCATCGGCAACCGCATGCTGGAGAAGTACGGCCAGCAGACGCTCTTCCTCATCGACGAGGGCGCGAGCCCGCAGCAGGTGGACAACGCGCTGCGCCGGTTCGGCATGGCGATGGGCCCGTTCACCATGTACGACATGGCCGGCAACGATATCGGCTGGGAGGTGCGCAAGCGCCGCTACCGGGAGCGCCCGGACTTCGTCTACTCGAAGTTCGCCGACCGCATCTGCGAGCTCGGCCGCTTCGGCCAGAAGACCGGCAAGGGCTTCTACAAGTACGAGGCAGGGGACCGCAAGCCCGTCCCCGACCCGGAGGTCGACCAGATCATCGAGAAGCACCGCGCCGAGATCGGCGTGAAGCCGCGGCAGATCCCGGACGACGAGATCGTCGAGCGCTGCATCTACGCGCTCGTCAACGAGGGCGCGCATATCCTCGAGGAGGGCATCGCGCTGCGCGCCTCCGACATCGACATGGTGTACCTCACCGGCTACGGCTTCCCGCCCTACCGCGGCGGGCCGATGTTCTATGCCGACACGGTCGGCCTCGACAAGGTGCTCGCCTCGATCCAGAGGTTCCAGAAGGGATACAAGGGCGACCAGTGGAAGCCCGCGCCGCTGCTCGTCAAACTCGCGAAAGAAGGAAGGAGATTCAATGAGTAGCATGCGAAATGAGGCAGTGATCGTCTCCACCGCCAGGACGCCCCTGTGCAAATCGTGGCGGGGCGCGCTCAACATGACGCACGGCGCGAAGATGGGCGGCCACGTGGTGCACGCCACCATGGAGCGCGCCAGGATCGACCCCGACGAGGTCGAGGACGTGATCATCGGCTGCGCCAACCCCGAGGGCGCGACCGGCTGGAACATCGCGCGCCAGATCGCCATCCGCGCCGGCTGCCCGGACACGGTGCCGGGCATGACGGTGAACCGCTTCTGCTCCTCCGGGCTGCAGACCATCGCGCTCGCCGCGCAGCGGATCATCGCCGGCGAGGGCGAGGTCTACGTCGCCGGCGGCGTCGAGTCGATCTCGATGGTGCAGAACGAGATGAACAAGCACCACTTCCAGGACGAGTGGCTGCACCGCCACAAGCCCGAGGTCTACTGGCCGATGCTGCAGACCGCGGAGTACGTGGCCCGGCGCTACGAGATCGGGCGCGAGAAGCAGGACGAGTTCGGCGTGCAGAGCCAGAACCGCGCCGCAAGCGCGCGCGCCGAGGGCAGGTTCAAGGACGAGATCGCGCCGATCACCACCAAGATGAAGGTGGTGGACAAGCACACCGGCACCGAGACGATGAAGGAAGTCACCGCCGCCGAGGACGAGGGCATCCGCCCCGACACCACCTACGCAGGCGTGTCGCAGATCAAGCCGGCGATCGAGGGCGGCTGCATCGCCGCCGGCAACGCCAGCCAGTTCTCGGATGGCGCTGCGGCATGTGTAGTCATGTCTTCCAAAGAGGCTGCTCGTCGTAACCTCAAACCCTTGGGCATCTTCCGCGGCTTCGCGGTGGCGGGCTGCGACCCGAGGGAGATGGGCATCGGACCGGTCTTTGCCGTTCCCAAATTGCTGGAGAGCACAGGCAAGCGCGTTGCGGACATCGACCTGTGGGAGCTGAACGAGGCCTTCGCGGTGCAGGTGATCTACTGCCGCGACCGCATTGGCATCCCCAACGACCGCCTCAACGTCGACGGCGGCGCCATCGCGCTCGGCCACCCCTACGGCATGTCGGGCGCGCGCCTCACCGGCCATGCGCTCATCGAGGGCAAGCGCCGCGGCGCCAAGCTGGTGGTGGTGACGATGTGCATCGGCGGCGGCATGGGCGCCGCGGGCCTCTTCGAGGTCGCGTAACGCAAATGGGGTCAGAGCAATTTACGACGAAGGTAGTGGACCCGGCTAAGCGCGATTGCGGCAAATTGCTCTGACCCCTTTGTGAAAATCGCGATCGTAGGCACTGGAGCGATGGGCTCCGTTTACGCCGGGCTGTTCGCCTCGGCGGGGCACGAGGTATGGGCGATCGACGCCTGGCGCGAGCACGTCGAAGCGATGAAGAGGAATGGCTTGCGCCTCGAGGGCGCCTCGGGCGACCGCACGGTCAAGGTGCATGCCACGACCGATGCGAAGGAAGCCGGTTCTTGCGACCTCGTGGTCCTCGCGACCAAAGCCATGCACGTCGAGGGTGCTGCCTCTTCCATCAAGAAGTCTTCCCTTCTGGGCAACGACACGCCCGTCCTCTCGATCCAGAACGGCCTGGGCGGCCCCGACACGGCGGCCGAGATCCTCGGGCGCGAGCGGGTGATGGTCGGGGTGGTCGGCGGCTTCGGGGCCTCGATCCGCGCGCCGGGGCACGCGCACCACAACGGCATGGAGCTGGTGCGCCTGGGCGAATACGGGGGAATGAGCGGCGGCCGGATTACGCCGCGCCTTAAGCAGGTCGAGGAGGTCTGGCGCGGCGCCGGCTTCAAGGTCAAGGTCTTCGACGACATCGACCAGCTCGTGTGGGAGAAGCTCATCTGCAACTGCGCCTACTCCGGCCCTTGCGCGCTCTCCGAGGGCACCATCGCCGACGTCATGAACGATCCGGACCTCGCCCGCGTTTCGGCCGATTGCGCCGCAGAAGCGTTTGAGGTCTCTCAACGAAAGCAAATCAAGCTCGGCTTCGCCGACCCGGTCGCCTACATACGCGACTTCGGCTCGAAGATCCCCAACGCCCGCCCCTCCGTGCTTCTGGACTTGCTTCTCAAGAAGAAGTCGGAAATAGACGTGATCAATGGCTCCATCCCGCGCGTCGCGAAGTCGCTCGGCATGGAAGCGCCGGTGAACGAGACCGTCACCGCGCTGGTGCGGGCCAAGGAACGCAAGCTGGGCTGCACCTAAAAAGGAAACGACATGCCGCGATACGCCAGCATCCTCGAGACCGTCGGCAACACGCCGGTGGTGAAGATCGGCAAGCTCGCCCCGCCCGGGGTCGATCTCTACGTGAAGATCGAGGCGTTCAACCCGCTCGGCTCGGTGAAGGACCGCCTGGCGCTCGGCGTGATCGAGGATGCCGAGCGCACGGGAAAGCTCAAGCCCGGCCAGACGGTGATCGAGGCGACGAGCGGCAACACCGGCATCGGCCTTGCCATGGTCTGCGCGCAGAAGGGCTATCCGCTGGTCGTCACCATGGCCGAGAGCTTCAGCGTCGAGCGGCGCAAGCTGATGCGCTTCCTCGGCGCGAAGGTGGTGATCACCCCGGCGGCCGAGCGCGCGATGGGCATGGTCAGGAAGGCGGTCGAGCTCGCCGAGGCGAACGGCTGGTTCCTGACGCGGCAGTTCGAGAACGAGGCCAACGCCGACTTCCACTCGCGCACCACGGCGCGCGAGATCGTGCGCGACTTCGAGGGACAGCGCCTGGACTACTGGGTGACCGGGTTCGGCACGGGCGGAACGCTGAAGGGCGTGGCGCGCGTGCTCGCGAAGGAGCGCCCGGACACGAAGATCGTCGTCTGCGAGCCCGCCGACGCGCCGATGCTCACCAGCGGCGCCGCCCAGGAGCGCAGGCCCGACGGCACGCCGGCCAAGGCAAACGCCTCGTGGAAGCCGCACCCCATGCAGGGCTGGAGTCCCGACTTCGTGCCCAAGCTCACGGGCGACGCAGTCGACATGGGCCTCATCCACAAGGTGCTGACCGTCACCGGGCCCGAGGCCATGCAGTGGAGCAAGCAGCTCGCCCAGAAGGAAGGCATCTTCGTCGGCATCACCTCGGGCGGCACCTTTGCCGCCGCGCTGCAGGTATGCAAGGAAGCGCCGCGCGGGTCCACGGTGCTCTGCATGCTTCCCGACACCGGCGAGCGCTACCTGTCCACGCCGCTTTTCGCCGATGTTCCCGCCGACATGACGGAGGAAGAGCTGAAGATCATGCGCTCGACCCCGAGCTGCCACCTGCCGCCCAAGGCCTGAGCTAGCGAAGCGGCAGCCGTACCGTAAAGGTCGAGCCTTTCCCGGGCGCGCTCTCCAGCGCGATCTCCCCGCCGTGCAGCTCGACCAAGCGCTTGGTCAGCGCGAGGCCCAGGCCCGTGCCTTCCGCCTTGCGCGTGTAGTCCCGCCCGACCTGCTTGAACTCCTCGAAGACGGAGGCATGGTCCTCGGGCGCGATGCCGATGCCGGTGTCCCGCACCGCGATCTCGATTCTTCCATCCACTTTCCGGGTGGACACATCCACCTTGCCGCCGTCGGGCGTGAACTTCACGGCGTTGGAGAGCAGGTTGAGCAGGATCTGCTTCACCTTGCGCTCGTCGGCCTGGAACTCGCCCAGGCGCGGGTCCATGTCCAATCCGAGCTGAATCCCGTGGCGCTGCGCGCGCTCGCGCACCAGCGTCATGGCGTTCGACACCGCGCCCGGCAGGTCGAAGCTCGAGAGCTCGAGCTCCATGCGCCCCGCCTCGATCTTGGAGAGGTCGAGGATGTCGTTGATGAGCGAGAGCAGGTGGCGCCCGGACTCGTGGATGTCCTTCAGGTACTCGGCCTGCTTCTCGTTCACCTCGCCGAACATGCGCTCGGACAGAACCTCCGAGAAGCCGATGATGGCGTTGAGCGGCGTGCGCAGCTCGTGCGACATGTTGGCGAGGAACTCCGACTTGTGCTTGTTGGCGATCTCGAGCTGCGCGCTCTTCTCCTGGATCTCGCGGAACAGGCGCGCGTTCTGGATCGCGATCACCGCCTGGTCGGCGAAGGTCTTGAGCAGTGCGATCTCCTTGTCGGAAAACGGGCCGGTAAAGTCGCGGCCGACGAAGATCGCGCCGATCGCGTGCCCCTCCCATAGCATCGGCGCGAAGATCACCGACTTGCTGCCTGCGATCTTGCCGCCGAGCCGCGCGTACTCGGGCACTTCCGGCGCCTCGACGTCGGGGTAATGCACGATGGCGCGGCGCAGGATCGCCGCCCCCGAGCCCGAAGCATCGCTTAGCGGCACCGGGAAGTGACGCCCAAGCTCCTCGCGGCCATGGCCGTGATACGCCGCGATGTGCACCCTGCCGTCCTCGCCGACCACATTGATGCCGACGTTAAGACCCGCGAAGAGCCGCTCGCAGCTTCGCAGGATGATCTCGAACACCGGCTCGGTATCGGCGACCGAGCTGCTGATTACATGCAGCACTTCGGCCGAAGCCCTCTGCTGGTCGAGCGCCTCCTTCGTCTCGTTGAAGAGCCGCGCGTTCTGGATCGCGATCACGGCCTGGTCGGCGAAGGTGCGCAGCTGCGCGATCTGCTTGTCGGTGAAGGCCCCGGGCTGGGCGCGCGCCACCCAGATGGCGCCGATCCCCTTGCCTTCGAAGAGCATCGGCGCGAAGACGATGGCGCGCACGCCGAGCGTGCGGCAGCCCGCGACCACGCCCGGCGGCACGCCGGCCCCCTCGATGTCCGGGAAATGCGCGATCCGGGCGTTGAGGATCGCCCAGCCGGTGCCGCTCTCGCGCGTCAGGGGCAACGGATATACGTTCTTTAGCTGCTCGCCTTGCGGCCCATGGTAGGCGGCCAGGCGCACGGTATCCCCGTCGGCCAGCGTAATGCCGACGAGCTCGCCCTCGAACAGCCGCTCGCAGCTCGCGAGGATCTTCTCGAAGACAGGCTTGGTGTCCGCGATCGAGCCGGAGATCGCGCCCAGCACCTCGGCTGAGGCCTTCTGCTGGTCGAGCGCCTCCTTCGTCTCGTTGAACAGGCGCACGTTCTCGATCGCGATCACCGCTTGCGCGGCGAAAGTGCTCACGGTGGCGATCTGCTTCTCGCTGAAGGGCCGCACTTCATGGCGCCAGATAGTGATGACGCCCAGGACGTCCTCGTCGCGCAAGAGCGGCACGGCGAGCACGGTAGGCGTCTTGGGGCTGTCGGGAAGCTCACCGGACGGAATGAGCGGCCTGTAGCCAGGCTCGGCGAACGCGTCCACGATGTGGATCGCGCGTCGCTCGAGCGCAGCCCGCGGAGTCGCGTTGTAGCTCCCCGGCTCGAGCGGGTTCTCCTTCAAGTACGCGACGCCTCCCGGACTCCCGTTCTTGTGAGCGACAAACTGCAGACGCTCGCCGTCAAACTGCCACAGGACCGCGCGGCTTCCTTCGCACAGCGCGATGGCATGCGAGAGTATCGACTCGAACACCGGCCCCAGGTCCTGCGGCGAGCTGCTGATGACGCGAAGGATGTCGCTGATCGCGGTCTGCTGCTCCAGCGCCTCCTTGGTCTCGTTGAACAGGCGCACGTTCTCGATCGCGATCGCCGCCTGGTCGGCGAAGGTCTGCAGCAGCTCGACCTGCCGCCGGGGGGTTTCTCCGGGGTCGCGCCACGCGACTACCAGGGCACCCAGCGGCCTGCCCTCGCGCAGCATCGGCGCGCCGAGCATGCGGCGCCAATGGCCGGTGGCGACGGAGTCCGGGTCGTAGTGCTCGTCCGCCGCGGCATCGGCGATCTCCACGAGCGACCGGGTAAGAATCGTGCGGCCGCTGAGCAGGCTGGAGCTCGGTGGCGAAGGGTAGACCTTCGAGAAGTACTGCAGCGCCGCCGGCGGCCAGTTGTGCGTGGCGCCGAGGTGCACCAGCGTGCCGTCGAAGGGGAACACCGCCGCAAGCTCGGCCCCGCACAGCGTCACCGCGCTCCTCAGGATCGCATCGAACACCGGCGCCACGTCGGTCGGCGAGGCGCTGATCACCTTGAGGACCTCCGCGGTGGCCGTTTGCCGCTCGAGCGCCTCTTTCGTCTCGTTGAACAGGCGCACGTTCTCGATGGCGATCACCGCCTGGTCGGCAAAGGTGCGCATCAGCGCCAGCTGAGTCGGCGTGAACGGCCGCGCCTCCGCGCGGCGGATCATGATCGAGCCGATCGCGACACCCTCGCGCATGAGGGGCGTGGCAAGGATCGTTCGGTAGTCGAACTGCCTGGCGATCTCGCTGCCGCGCGGATACTCCTTCGTCTCGGCCTGGAGATCGTGGACGTGGATCTGTCGCCCTTCGAGAATCGCCCGTCCCGTCACCAGATCCCGCGACAGGCCACGCGTTTCGCCCACCTGGAGGTTAGGCAGCGCGCCGTGGTGCGCCACGAAGCGCAGCACGTCGCCTTCGCGCAGCTGGATGATGGCGTCCTTCGCCTCGCACAGCCGCGCCGCGGTGGAAGCCACCGCATCCAGCACCGGCTGGATGTTCGTCGGCGAGCCGCTGATCACTCCCAGGATCTCGCTGGTGGCGGTTTGCCGCTCGAGCGCCTCCTTCGTCTCGTTGAACAGGCGCACGTTCTCGATCGCGATCACCGCCTGGTCGGCAAACGACTGCAGCAGCGAGACCTCCTTTTCTTCGAAGCGGCCCATCGCCTCACGCAGTACGACGATTGCCCCTATGCCTTCTCCTTTGCGTACCAGCGGCACGAAAAGGCCGGACTTGACGCCGTAGGTACGGGCAACAAGGCGCTCGTGTTCCGGTACGTCGTCGCCTTCCCAGTCGGTCACGTGCACAACCCGTGCCCCAAGGATCGCCTTAGACGGGAAGTTCTTGGTGGCATCGAGCGGCGCATCGCGCACCTCTTCCGGCAAGTCCTCGATGCGCCCCCCCGAATAGCCGGCGACGATGAAACGCGAGCCTTGGCGCAGCACCAGCCCAGTCTGCTTTGCGGCCACTAGACGCTGCGTCGCCTGGACGATGGCGTCGAACACCGGGCCCGTATCCGTCGGTGTTTCCGAGATTACGCGCAGGATTTCGGCCGTCGCGGTCTGCCGCTCGAGCGCCTCCTTCGTCTCGTTGAACAGGCGCACGTTCTCGATGGCGATCACCGCCTGGTCGGCGAAGGTCTTCAGCAGGGCGACGTACGCCTCGGGAAAGACGCCCGGCGCGCGCCGGCCGACTGCGATGGCACCTATGGGCCGCCCTTGCCGCATCAAAGGCACCGCTAGCGCCGCCCGGATACCAAGTGCTCTGGCGCGTTCGGCGGCGGGCGAAGAAACCCCGGCTGCGTGGAAATCGGCCAGGTTGACCGATGCGCCCTCGAGCATCGCGCGGCCGTACACCGAATCGGCGTTCAACGCTTGCGGGAAATGCGAGCGGAAGGCCACCTCCGCTTGCGGGTCGACGTTGTAGTGGGCACCGATGTCGACGCGTCCATCGTCGAGGCTGAGCAGCGTGCCGAGGTCCGCGCCACCCAGTCCCACCGAGTTGCGGATGATGGTGTCGAATACCGCCTGCAAGTCGGTCTGTGAGCTGCTGATGACCTCGAGGATCTCGCCCGACGCGGTCTGCTGCTCGAGCGCTTGGCTCAACGAAAGGTTGCGCTCCTGCAGCTCGCTGAACAGCCGCACGTTCTCGATCGCGATCACCGCCTGGTCGGCAAAGGTCTTGAGCAGATCCTCGTGCCGCCGCTCGATCGGCCCCGCCGCGGCCCATCCGACGGTGATGACGCCGACGGGCCCGCCCTCGCGCAGAAGCGGCACGCCGAGGATGCGCCGGTAGCGCAGGGATCGCCCGAGCGTCTTGTCGTACTCGGAGTCCCGGTGGGTGTCCTCGACCTGTACCGCGCGCCCCTCGAGGATGACGCGGCCCGCCACGCGAGATCGGTTGGGCGTGGTCGGATACGCGGTCTTCAGCTCCGCGAGCAGCTCGGCCGGCCATCCGTCCGAAGCCGCCCAGTGAAGTCGCTCGCCGTCGTAGCGGAACACGTTGGCAAACGCGGCCTCGCACAGCCGCGTGGCGTTGCGCACGATCGCCTCGAACACCGGCGTGGTGTCGGTCGGGGTGCTGGAGATGACGCGCAGGATCCCCGCGGTCGCCGTCTGCTTCTCCAGCGCCTCTTTCGTCTCGTTGAAAAGGCGCACGTTCTCGATCGCGATGACCGCTTGGTCCGCGAAGGTCTTGAGCAATTCCTCCTGGGCTTTCGGAATGGGGCCGGCATCGGCCCAGGACACGACGATGACGCCGATCGGCTCGCCCTGGTCCATCATCGGTACCCCGAGCATCCGTCGCCAGCTGCCGATCTCGGCATGGCGCCGGTCGTAGAGCGGGTCGGCGAGCGCGTCTTCCATCCTCACGACCTTGCGGGCGAGGATCGCTCTGCCGGACATCTGCGCCTTGTCCGGAGGCCTGGGGTACTGGCCGGCCAGGAACTTGCGCGCGGCCGGATCCACGATGCTGGTGGCGATCAGATGCAGCCGCTCGCCGTCGTAGCGAAACGCACTCGCGAAGAAGCCATTGCACAGCGAGACGGCGTTGCGCACGATCATCTCGAACACCGGCTGCGTGTCGCTGGGCGACCCGCGGATGACCTTCAAAATCTCACCGGTCGCCGCCTGGAACTTCAGCGCCTCGTCACGCTGCCCGGTCGCGCGAGCCAGTGGAGTCAATATGCGCGACTTGCGCCTGACCGGGGCCTTTTTCGCTTTTCGTCTTCGGATCGCCATCCGTAAGGAGCCGCGGTCTGTCCCTGATTCAGGTCTTGAGCAAGAAGGCCGGGACGGGCTTGGAGAAGCCCTTGAGCTCGAACGGCCCGACGGGGTCAAAGTCGAACGCGCCTTCGAGCGCCGCCATGGTCTTGCGGTCGGCGAGGATCTCGCCGGCCTTCGCCTCGGCGCACAGGCGCGCGGCGAGGTTGGTGACGTTGCCGATGGCGGCGTAGTCCCAGCGCCCCTCGAAGCCGATTGCGCCCAGGGTGGCGTAGCCCTGCGCGATGCCGACGCCCAGGCCGAGCTCGAAGCCGCTCCTCTTGTGCCAGTGCTTGCCAATGGGCGCGAATGCCTCCTGCACCGCGAGCGCCGTGCGCACCGCGTGCTCGGCGGGCTTCTCGACCGGCAGCGGGTCGTTGAAGAACACCATCACGGCGTCGCCGGCGAATCGCTCGAGCGTGCCCTCGTGCTCGAGCACGATCTTGCCCAGCGCGCCGTGGAACGAGCGCAAGAGCTCCATCACCTCCTCGGGCTCGGCCGAGTCGGTGAAGGCGGTGAAGCCGCGCAGGTCGAAGAACTCCACGGTGATCTCGCGCCGGTGCGTCTTCAGCACCTCCTCGCCCTTGCCGGCGGCGATGGCCTCGGCGAGCTGCGGGGAAAAGAAGCTCTTCAGGCGGCCGAGGCGCTCGTCCTGCAATCCCTTGATGCGCAGGAGCGAGCGTACGCGCGCGAAGAGCTCGGCCTGGTTGACCGGCTTCGAAAGGAAATCGTCCGCCCCGGCCTCGATGCCTTTCACGCGCTCCTGGTTGGCATCGAGCGAAGTGGCGAGCACCACGGGCAGGAGCGCGGTGGCCGGGTTCCCGCGGATCTTGCGGCACACCTCGTAGCCGTTGATGCCGGGCATCATGATGTCGAGGAGGACGAGGTCGGGAGGCTGCCTGGAAATGCTCTCCAGCGCCTGCTCGCCGTTCGCGGCGGTCGTCACCTCGTAGCCCTTGGCCGTCAGGAGATCGGCGAAGAGCTTGACGTTTTGCGGCGTGTCGTCGACGACGAGGATGCGCTGCGCCATTACTTCGCCGCCTCGACCAGGCGCTTCACCGTGTCGAGGAACTCCTTCAGGCTGATCGGCTTGCCGACGAAGGCGTCGAAGCCGGCGGCGGTGATCTGGCTGCGGTCGGTCGGCGTCACCGAGGCGGTGAGCGCGACGACCGGGATGCGCGCGGTCTTCGGATCCGCGCGAATCTGCTTGAACGCCTCGATGCCGTTGATGCCGGGCAGCTGGATGTCCATGAGCACGAGGTCGGGCTTGCGCTCCTTCGCCAGCCTGACGCCTTCCTCGCCGGTCTCGGCCTCCAGCGTCTGGTAGCCCTTCGCCTGCAGCACGTCGCGGGCGAGCTTCATGTTCTTTTCGTTGTCCTCGACGATCAGCACTGTGCTCATGGTTGGCGCACCGGTAGCGTGATGGTGAAAGTGGAGCCCTTGCCGGGCGTGCTTTGCAGGCGGATCGCGCCGCCGTGCAGCTCGACGAAGCGCTTGGTGAGCGCAAGCCCCAGGCCCGTGCCTTCGGCCTTGCGCGTGTAGTCGCGCCCGACCTGCTTGAACTCCTCGAATACCGCCTCGTGGTCCCCGGCGGCGATGCCGATGCCGGTGTCTTGCACCGCTATTTCGATTTTTCCATCCATTTCTCTGGCAAGAACATGCACCTTGCCGCCGTCGGGCGTGAACTTCACCGCATTGGAGAGGAGGTTCAGCACGATCTGCTTGAACTTGCGCTCGTCGGCGCGGAACTCGCCCAGGCGCGGGTCGACCTCGAGCCCGAGGGCGATGGCGTGGCGCTGCGCGCGCTCGCGCACCAGCGTCATGGCGTTGGACAGCGCGCTCGGCAGGTCGAAGCTCGAGAGCTCGAGGTCCATGCGCCCGGCCTCGATCTTGGAAAGGTCGAGGATGTCGTTGATGAGCGAGAGCAGGTGCTTGCCCGACTCGTGGATGTCCTTCAGGTAGTCGGCCTGCTTTTCGTTCACCTCGCCGAACATCCGCTCCATCAGCACCTCGGAGAAGCCGATGATGGCGTTGAGCGGCGTCCTCAGCTCGTGCGACATGTTGGCGAGGAAGTCCGACTTGTGCTTGTTGGCGATCTCGAGCTGGCGGCTCTTGTCCTGGATCTCCTTGAAGAGGCGGACGTTCTCCATCGCGATCACCGCCTGGTCGGCGAAGGTGCGCAGGAGCTCCACCTCGCGCTCGGTGAACCCGCCGGCGGCGCGGCGCGCGACCGACAGGGCGCCGGTCGTGACACCCATGCTCTGCATCGGCGCGAGCAGGATCGAGCGGGCTCCGGTCTTGCGGATGATCGCGCGCGACTGCTCCGAGAGACCCGGCTCGGTTTCCGCGTCCTTGATTTGCACGAGGTCGCCACCGAGGATGGCTCGCCCGGTGAGGCTCTTGTCGTCGAGCGGGATCGGCCACAGCGACTGCGAGCCGTCGTCGGCGCCCTTGTCCGAAACCGCGTAACCAACGCGGTCGATTCTGTCGCCGAGGCGCACGTAGAGCGCCACGTGGCGCGCGCCGTAGAGCTTCAGCACGCTGCGCGAGATCGCGTCGAACACCGGGCTCGCGTCGGTGATCGAGCCGCCGATCACGTTGAGCACCTCGGCGGTGGCGGTCTGCTGCTCGAGCGCCTCCTTCGTCTCGTTGAAGAGCTTCACGTTGCCGATGGCGATCACCGCCTGCGCGGCAAAGGTGTTCACCATCGCGAGCTGCTTCTCGCTGAAAGCCTGCTTCTTCTCGTAGCGCCAGACCGTGATCACCCCGAGCAGCTCGTTGTCCCGCAGCAGCGGCACGGCGAGCACCGTTCCCGCATTGGGGCGCTTGTTGGTGGTTCCGACCGGCACCAGCGGCCGGTAGCGGGGCTCTGCGAACACGTCGAGGACGTGGACGGTGCGCCGCTCGAGCGCGGCCTGCGCGGTCGGGTTCCAGTCGCCGGGCTCCACCGGGTTCTCGTTCAGGTACTTCACCGCCCCTTCGGTCATGTTGTTATGGGCGGCGATGCGCAGCCGCCGGCCGTCGAAGGTCCACAGAACCGCCGTATCGCCCTCGCAAAGCTGCATGGTGTTGGCAAGGATGGTATCGAACACCGGCCTCACGTCGGTGGGCGACTTGCTGGTGACCTGCAGAATGTCGCTCGTCGCGGTCTGCTGCTCGAGCGCCTCCTTGGTCTCGTTGAAGAGACGCACGTTCTCGATCGCGATCACCGCCTGGTCGGCGAAGGTGCTGACGAGGCGGATCTGCGCCTCGGCGAACGGCCTCACTTCACGGCGGTAGATCACCACCGCGCCGATCACGTTGCCTTTCTTGATCAGCGGCACGCCGAGGAAAGTCCTTGCATGCAGTTTCTCGACCCCCGCGAGCCGGACCGGATCGCGCTGTCCCGTATCCGGATCCTGGGTCAGGTCGTGGATATGCACCGGGGCCCGCTCGCGCAGCAACCGGCCGAGCCCGGTATTGGGGCCCGGACGGAACTCGCGGAAGGCGTCCTGCGCCGAAGGATCCTCGCCGCGGAAGCCGACCTTGCTCCATACCTCGCCGTGGGCCAGGAAGAGCGCGCCGTGCTCCGCCTCGCACAGCCGCGTCGCGCTCTCGAGGATCGCATCGAACACCGGCTGCACATTCGTCGGCGAGCCAGAGATGACGCGCAGGATGTCGGCGGTCGCGGTCTGCCGCTCGAGCGCCTCTTTCGTCTCGTTGAACAGCCGCACGTTCTCGATTGCGATCACCGCCTGGTCGGCGAAGGTGCGCAGCAGCGCGATCTGCTTGTCGCTGAGCGGCCCCGGGACGCGGCGCACGACACTGATCGCACCGATCGCTGCGTCGCCGCGGATCATGGGCATCACGGTAATGGCGCGCGCCCCGCTGGCGAGGAAATTGCGAATTCCCGGCGCGAGCGATGGCTCGGGGGGGTGTTCGGCATCGGGCACATCGACCAGTCGCCGATCGAGGAGGGCGACTGCATGCATGTACTCGCGCGTCAGCGGGACGGGGAAGCGCGAGCGCATCGCCTCGGCGAGCGCGGGGTCTTTATTCGCGACCGCCACAAGCTGCATCTTTTCCCCGTCGGGCAGCAC
>Ga0105106_10001039_pt1 | contig 19848 bp, 19 predicted proteins | sample PPLLaktember2015_5_FD_79109 | JGI IMG/M metagenome (GOLD analysis project Ga0105106, IMG submission 79109) | Freshwater sediment microbial communities from Prairie Pothole Lake near Jamestown, North Dakota, USA - PPLs Lake P8 Core (1) Depth... | ecosystem: Environmental > Aquatic > Freshwater >...
ATCGCCAGCCAATATACCTCACTGGTCGAGGAAGCCAAAATCAGTCTGCTGATCGAAGCACCATCTGATCTCCCCGCGCTATTTGTGGACGTTGAGCATACGGGGCGGGTGTTGCATAATTTGCTGGATAACGCAATTAAATTCACACCGGATGCGGGCAGCATCACCCTGGCTGCCCAACAAGAACCAACACTGAACGGCGATTTTGTGCGCCTGACTGTGCAGGATACTGGTGCAGGCATCCCCTCCAGCGCGCAGGCAGATATATTTCACAAATATCGCCAATTGGAAGGCGCTCTCGGGCGCCGGCGGGGCAGTGGCCTGGGCTTGTATTATTGCCGGTTAGTCCTGGAAGCACATGGGGGTAAAATTTGGGTAGAAAGCCCTCCTGGACAGGGAGCAAGCTTCCATCTCCTTCTACCAGCACTTGTTGAAGCGCATGTGGCATAAAAAACCCCAGGATCTATACAGCCTTATTCTCCTGATTGTTCCGTTTTTAATCTTGGCTCCGGTCATTTTCACCGTCAAAGCTCTGTTTTGGGGTACCCCGGGGTTGCAGTTTATCCCCTGGCAGGCTTACGCCTGGGAGACGCTGTTGGGCGGTGAGATGCCCTTGTGGAAACCCTGGCTGGTATGGGAGCGCCCTTAGCTGCTAATTATCAATCTGCTTTGTTCTACCCACTTAACTGGCTGGGCCTGGCCGCCTACGCCCTGGGGGGTGTGGCTGCACTGGCCTGGCTGCAGGCGCCTCTGGCTGCCTTGCACCTGGGCTGGGCCGGGTTGGGCATGGCTCGCCTGGCGCGGCGCCTGGGCATGGATGCATTACCTCAGGTGGTCAGTGGGCTGGCGTTTGCCTCAGGTAGCTATGTGGTCGCGCGCTTACACTTCTTGAGTATCACTTACACGGTCGCCTGGCTGCCCTGGGTGCTGTTGGGAGTTTACTCTCTGGTGCGGGAACGCGACAACCGGCGCGCCTGGTTGGGTCTGGTTGCCAGCCTGGGGATGATGTTGCTTGCCGGGCATGCCCAGCTTTCCTGGTATACCTTGTTGCTGGCAGGTCTGTGGGCGGGGTGGTGGGGCTGGCACGTACTCCCGGCGCTGGCAGGTTGGCGAACGCGTCTGGCAGCTGTGGGAGCAGCCTGGTTGAAGCTTGGCGCGGCGGGAGTGTTGGCGCTGCTGCTCGGCGCCGTCCAGCTTATACCGACCGCCGAGTATCTCTTACAGTCGCAGCGTTCCCAGGCTGTGGATTTTGAGACGGGTCTGGATTATTCTTTCTGGCCCTGGCATTTTCTGACCTTGCTGGCGCCGGGTATATTTGGCAGTCCTGCGCAAGGTGATTACTGGGGGTTTGCCAACTACTGGGAGGATGCCATCTATATCGGCCTGCTGCCGGCCTTGTTAGCGCTGGGTGTTCTCATCCGCCGTATCTCACACCATCCCTCCGCGGAGCAACGCTCCACCATTGTTTTCTTACGCTGGCTGCTGCCGGTGACCATCTTGTTGGCTCTGGGCGAAAACACACCTGTTTTCCCCTGGCTGTACCAACACATACCTTCCTTTGAAATGTTTAACGCACCCACGCGCTGGATGATCTGGCTGGTAGTAGGCCTGGTTTTGCTGGCGGGTTTGGGCGCGCAGCGCTGGCGCAGGCCTACCGGGCGCGGTCTGTACTGGACACGCCTGGCGACGATGGGCGCTGTGGCAGTCAGCCTGGGCGCTGGGCTGGGCTGGCTACTGCTCAAGGATATTAATTCCACGTTCCTGCGGGCAACAGCTCTAACTGGCCTGTGGGGCGTGCTGGCAGGCGGGCTGAGCCTGGTGGCCCCGCCAGAGCCAGGAAACGGGGCGGCATCTAAACCGCAGCCGCATTGGTGGAGCTGGGCAGTGATCCTGGTCGTAAGTATCGATCTTCTCATTGCCGGATGGGGGTTGAATCCGGGGATCGATTTAAACTTCTATCGCAAGCCAGCGTTTGTGGCGGGCGAAGCGCGTAGGTTGCTCAGCGACGGGCGATTGTACATTCCCCTGGAAGATGAACGCCAGATCAAGTACGAGCGCTTTTTGCGCTTCGACACATTCCATATTGAGGAAGACTGGCTCATTTTACGGGATATGCTGTTGCCGAATCTTGGCATGTTGGAGGAGATTCGCTCGGCTAATAATTTCGATCCGCTGGTTCCCGGGAATTACGCCACCTATATTGCTTTGCTGGAATCATCTATGGGCGATCTCCGGCAAAATTTACTGAACCGTATGGCGGTGCGCGTAGTAGAAGAAGTGGATTCTAGTACGTCATTGGGGATCGGGTTTACGAAGAATGAGACAGCCCTGGGACGTGTACGCTGGGCGCCCTGCGCCGAGCCAGTTGTCTCTGCTGAGCAGATTTGGGAACGCCTGAGCGACCCGGCTTTGGATCCAGCCCAAACGGTGATCTTGGAATCGCCGGCGGAAATCTCTACTGGCTGCCAGCCGGCAGCGCAGGCTTCAGCTAACCTGTTGTCTGAGACCAGCAGTGATTTAATAATTCGGGTCCAGGCCCCGGTGGCTGGCTGGTTGGTGGTGGCGGATACCTGGTACCCTGGCTGGCAGGCGACCCTGGATGGTCGGCCAGTCCCGCTCCTGCGTGCAGATGGACTGTTTAAGGCAGTGCAGGTTCCAGCAGGGGAACACAACATTATTATAAGTTACCAGCCGGCCAGCTTCAAGGTTGGAGCGCTGCTCAGCCTAATTGCCTGGCTGGGGTTGGGTCTGGCAGCGCTCCGTTTGGCACCTTACCAAGCATGAAACGACCATCCTTTTGGACACGCCTGGCGCATCCAGCTGTTGTGGTTCTTTTTACTCAGCTCATCTTGCTGGCCTGGGTGATCGCTGCCGCGAGCGGCGACCCGTTGAGTCTGGCGCGCCTGGGCACGCATTACACTGCGAATATCCCGTTGGATGCCGGAGGCGACCCTTTGGAGATCGAAGGCTATGACGGGCAGTTCAATTACTATATCGGGCGTGACCCTCGCCCGCAGGTAGCTGCTCCCTATCTGGATGTACCGGCCTACCGCTACCAGCGCATCCTGCTGCCGCTGCTGGGCTTCTTGTTCTCGGGTGGGAATGAAGCGCTCCTGGCCTGGATCTTGCCGGTTTTACTGCTTCTGGCGCACACCCTCGGTACCTGGGCGGTTGCTGAATTGATGCATGAGTACGGGGTCAGTCGCTGGTATGCGCTGAGCTATGGATTGTTCGCCGGTTTTTCCCTGGCTCTGCGACTGGACCTGGCTGAACCGCTGGCGTATGCCCTGGTCGCTCTGGCGCTGCTGGCAGGAGTGCGCCATCGCCTGCCACTCAGCTGGGGATTTTATGCTCTGGCGTTGTTTGCTCGCGAGGTGACGCTGCCCTTTGTGGTTGCCCAATTGCTGGCGGAACTTTTCCAGCGCCGCTGGCGTCAGGTTGCTGGTTTAGCAATTTTTGCCTTGCTACCTTTTGGACTGTTTCAGCTCTGGCTGTGGCAGGTTTTTGGGCAGCCGGGTCTCGGCTCGGGCGGAGCGATGGCAACATCTTTTGAGTGGATCCCCTATATGGGGTTGTGGCGGATCGGTCTTTACAGCCCGCTATATCTCCTGGCGATGGGGGTAGTTTTTGTCCCGGCGTTCGTAATCCCTTCCGCTTGGGGTATCTGGCAGGCTTTTGTAAAATGGACAAATCGTGACCGAAATGTGTTAGTATTGGGGCTATTCCTGAACGCTTTGTCCATTGCGGTGTTACCGTTTTCGACATTTCGGGAAACCGGAGGTCTGATTCGTTTTGCCTGCGGCTTGGTTTTATCAGTATTGCTCTTTGCTGCCCGTTACCGGCAGTTGCGCATTCTGCGTTATAGCTTTTTTTGGTTGGTTCTGAGCATTTTCTTGTTTAAAAGCTGAATCCTTCACCACGTACTACACTGCCGCCATCTGAATAGATACACAATTAGGGAGTTAATCATGACGGATATCCAGAATTTCACCCAGCGCATGGTTGAGAACATAGAAAAAGTGATTGTCGGCAAACACGCCACAGTCGAGCTGGCGGTGATTGGCTTGCTGTGCCAGGGGCATCTACTGATCGAAGACGTGCCTGGAGTAGGCAAGACCATGCTGGCGCGCAGCCTCGCTCGCTCCTTGGGCTGCCAGTTCAGCCGCATTCAATTCACCCCCGATATGCTGCCCAGCGATGTCACGGGTGTGTCGATCTTTAACCAGGTAACGCGTGAATTCGAATTCCGCCCTGGCCCGGTGATGGCCCAAATTGTGCTCTCAGATGAAATCAACCGCGCCACGCCCAAGACCCAGGCAGCCTTGCTGGAGGCCATGGAAGAACGCCAGATGACCGTGGATGGGGTGACGCACATCTTGCCGCGCCCGTTCATGGTGCTGGCTACCCAAAATCCGATCGAATACGAAGGTACTTTCCCCCTTCCGGAGGCGCAGGTGGATCGCTTTTTGTTGCGCATACGACTGGGTTATCCCAGTACGGAAGATGAAATGCAAGTACTTGATCGCCAGCAGTTCCGCCATCCGTTTGAGACCCTGGGGCAGGTGGTAGAGGTGGATGAGCTGCTTGCCATGCAGGACCAGGTCAAACAGATCTATGTTTCTCAGGCTTTGAAGCGCTACATTGTTGACCTGGTGAACCAGACTCGCCAGCACAGCGAGGTGTACCTGGGAGCCAGCCCGCGCGGTAGTCTGGCGCTATACCGCACGGCACAAGCGCGCGCGGCTATATTAGGGCGGGAATATGTGTTGCCGGACGATCTCAAAGCTCTGGCAGTTCCCACCCTGGCGCACCGTGTGATTTTAGGCCCTGGCGCCCGACTGCGCGACCTGACCGCGGAGCAGGTGGTGGATGAGATCCTGCACAGCGTGCCTGTTCCCGGTGGTGATCCTTTAGGAAAATCCGCCGTCCAACCCGTAACCAGCGAGGCATAGCATGAATTTTGCCCAGCGTGTGGTGGTGCTGCTGTTCGCAGTCAGCCTGCTGGCAGGCGTGCTGACCGGGCAGCAGCTTTACTACCGCCTGACGTATCTCTGGGGCCTGTTGCTGTTATTTAGCTGGCTGATGTCCAGGCAGGCGTTGAGGGGCATCCAGCTCACGCGCCGGGCGCGCAGCCTGCGCTCGCAGGTGGGGCAGGTATATGAGGAGCGCTTCGAGATCCGTAATCCTGGGCGCTTGCCGCGCCTGTGGATCGAGATCCGTGACGAATCCGAAATTCCCAGCTCTGGCGGATCGCATGTCCTGACCCTGGTAGGCGGGCGTGAAAGCCGTTCGTATATGGCCCGCACCCGCCTTAGCGAGCGCGGGGTTTTCCCGCTTGGCCCGACTGTGCTGGCGTCGGGCGATTTATTTGGCTTGTTTCCCACCACACGTAGCTTCGAGAGCCAGGAAACGCTGCTGGTCTATCCCATGCTTTTCGATGTCCGCCATTTCCCTAGCCCGGCAGGTTTGCTGCCCGGAGGGGAAGCTTTACGTCGCCGCACCATGCAGATCACTTCAAACGCTTCGGGTGTGCGCGAGTATGCCCCAGGCGACCCGCTCAACCGCATCCATTGGCTGAGCACTGCCCGGCGCAACCGTTTTATGGTCAAAGAATTTGAGCTGGACCCGCTGGCGGAAGTGTGGATTTTCGTGGATGGTTTTCGTGCAGCGCATGCTTCCCTACCGCGCACAGAAGAGGAAATTGATCCACGGGACATGTGGCGCCGGCGCGGTCCTTTTAAATTACCTCCGTCGACCATCGAATATGCCGTCAGTATTGCCGGCTCGCTGGCGCGCTATTATTTACAGCGCGGGAGGTCGGTTGGGCTGGTGAGCGCGGGGCATAATCTGCTGGTGCTGCCTTCAGATCGCGGCGGGCGCCAGCTTGGTAAGATATTGGAAACCCTGGCGATGCTCCAGGCGGATGGTCCGCTGCCCTTGCCCGGGCAAGTGGAAGCCCAGGCGCGCTACCTGCCACGTGGTAGCACGGTGGTGCTGATCACCCCCAGCACTTCTGAAAGTGTGGTCAAAGCCGCCGATTTGCTTCTGCGGCGCGGCTTGCGTCCTGTAGGTGTGCTGCTCGACCCTTCTACTTTCGGTGGCTATTTCAGCAGCGACCCCATATTAAACTCCTTACAATTTTTGGGTATCCCGGTGGTCAAGATCACCAACGGGGACGATCTGGGTGAGACCCTGTCGGAAGCCAGCCGCTCGCAGAAACTGCACTGAGCATTTATTCCCAATAAACTTCAATATGCATATCGCGCCGGGCGACTTCAGCCATGAAGCGGCTGGCGGGAATGGCTGTTTCCACCGCTTGCGCTCCGGGCGGGACCTCGCGCCGCGCCTGAAAGCCCATCATAATGGCGCAGTGAAAGCCTGTCAGGCGCTCCATGGCAGTGAAGCCGGCGGCTTCGTCGTAGTAATCCCACAGGTCCACCCGCACCTGTGCCGGGCGCCCGTCTTTGGTGCCCTTGCCGATGGCGCGCATCACGCCAATATCGCGCGGCCTGGGGGAATACAGCCTGGGCTCCAGCAGGGCATGGTACACCTGGCGTGGAATGATGTTTTGACCGTTGACCGTGATGGCTTGCTCGCTGAATAATCCCAGGGTTTTGAAAGCCCGCAGCCACTCGAAATGCCCCGGGTAGCGCAGCACTTTGTTTTCGTAGGTTTGCAGGCGGCCCTCATAGGTCCAGGGAGCGGTGGAAGTGCCGCCGGAAGTGACATCCGCTTCCAGGATGCCCAGGCCGGGGAATTCAATTCTCTCCGGCTCGGAGAGGGTGGGCACGCGCGCGATTTTGCCCTCCCGGATGAAGACCGCCTCGCCATCCATCTCATTGGTCAGCCCGTTGATATGGAAAGTCAGCTCATAATTCCAGGGTGGGATGGGTTTCTGGGGCAGCCCGGCATCGTAGATGTAAATATCGCGGGCTTCATCCAGCAGTTCGATCACATACGCCCCCAGGGTGTTGACCATCCCCGGACCCATCCCGCAATCCGGCACCAGGCTGATCCCGGCCTGGCGCGCCTCCTCGTCCAGGGCCAGTTGGGTGAGCACCACATCCGTGTTGCCGCCCAGGTCGCACAGGCTGGTTTGGGTTTCGATGGCGGCGCGGGTGATTTCCAGGTTGAAGTAGTATGGCACCGCGCTCAGGGCTACGTCGGCTGGCCCCAGCGCCTGGCGCAGGCCGGCAGGGTCATTCACGTCCAGCTCCAACGCCTCGACCAGGGGTTTTCCGATCAATTGATTCAAGCGCTTAGCGGCTTTTTGCGCCTGCACCGGGTTCGCATCAGCCAGGATGATGCGCCCGGCCTCGCCAAAGCGCGCCAGGTCATAGGCCGCCGCCGCGCCCTGGCGCCCGGCGCCCAGGATGGTATAGGTAAAGGGTGGGTGGATGATCATAGCGTGCCTCCTGCTGGATAGGTTACAGGGGACTATTATACGCTGCCGGCAGGAATTCCGCCCCGGTTGATTATATTCGTAACAAAATTCGCAGGGCGGCCTGCAAGGCGGCGATATCGTTGGGGGAGTTGTAGGCCTGGATCGAGATGCGCAGGAACTTGCGCCCGTTCCACTCGGTGAGCGGGACTTCGATGCGATAATCATCGCACAGGCGGGTTTTGAGCCAGGCCAGGTCTGTCTCTGGCGGCAAGGGGGCAATCGCCATCTGCGCATACAAATCTGAGTCAAGCGGGTAGAGCGGTGGGATACCTACTAGCTCGCTCAGCTCAGCCAGCGCCTGGCGCAGCAGGCTGTTGCAATCCCGGCGCACTCGCTCCCAGTCGTGCTCTGCCATGAACTGGATAGCTGCCGGGACGCTGAGATACGCAGCCGGGTCGCGCGTCCCGGTCCAGCCCAGGTAGTCCAGGAAGGTCGAGCCCGAGGTTGTCTCGGGTGTGGCGTGATAGCCCCAGCTCACCACCAGCGGCTCCACCAGGGGCTGCACCTCCGGGCGGGCGTACAGGAAACCAGCCCCTTTGGGCGCCAGCATCCACTTATGGCAGTTGCCGGTATACCAGTCTGTGCCAAGCGCCTCCAGGTCAAGCGGGATTTGCCCAGGGGCATGCGCGCCGTCCACCAGGGTGAGGATGCCTGCCTGGCGCGCCCGGGGGCAGATCGCTTCTACCGGCAGGCGCAGGGCGGTGGGCGAGGTGATATGGCTCAAATAGATCAGCCGGGTGCGCGCGGTCACCCCCTGCCAGAACTGCTCGGCGATCTCCTCAGCCGAGCCAGCCGGCAGGGGAATGTGCTGGCGGAGATAGCTGGCGCCGGTCTTCTGGCAGATGTATTCCCAGATGTAATCGCAGGCGCCATACTCGTGGTCGCTGGTCAGGATCTCGTCGCCAGGCCCCAGCCTCAGCGAGCGGGCGATGATATTCACCCCGTGCGTGGCATTGGGGACGAAAGCCAGGTTTTCGGCGGCAGTATGGATATAGTTCGCCAGCGCCTCCCGCGCCTCGCATTCCAGCCCGCCTATCTCGCGCCCCAGGAATTTCACCGGCTGGCGCTCCAGCCGGCGCTGCCATTCTTGATAGATTTCAAATACAGGTTTGGGGCAGGCGCCAAACGAGCCGTGGTTGAGGAAAATAATTTCGGGATTTAGCAGGAAGAGGTCTCTGAAGGAGTTTTGCATGCCGCCAATTATATGCCCGGCGGATGGTTTGGGGGCTTAAAAGGAGCGAAGCGGTGATATGTGTGTTTCCGATTGTAGAGAAAATCCGCTTCGCCCTGTTGATAAGAATATCTTCTAGTGCCCGGCGATGATCCGCTCGGTCTCAGAGACCATCTCGCCGCGCCGGTAAGTATCCAGCGCCTGGTGGATGTCGGTCTCGCCGGTCAGGATCACTTCCAGGCCCATCTCGTTCAGGTGTTTGAAGGCATTGCGGCACATGCTCCCGGCGATCACCACCTGGCAATCGCTGAGCATACGGAAGATCGGCTGGTGGTGCCCGCACTCTTCGGCGATCTGGGTCTTCACGCGCTGCTCGAACTGTGGAGCGGGGTTTTGATCTTCCAGGTGGGCGACCATGAGTAGATTGGCCTCCCCTAAATGATGGTGGATGGTCTGGCTATCGTTGGACGGGAATGCTACTTTTTTCATCTGTGTTCTCACCTTTCTTGGCAAAGTATATCAGGATTGCCTGGATTAAAAATCTTCCGCATGTCACATAAAACTGCGCCGATGCTCACATGTAGGTCGATCTGTCCAGGTCGACTACCTGGATCTATGGCAAAATTCATTTTCCCTGGAACAGCGTAACTCCTAAGACAAAAAAGTTTGGCGAGGGAAACGCCAAACTTTTTAAAAGGCAGAAAACCAATCCTACGGATTTAGATGCTGAAGAAGAAGCTCCACCAGGTAGGGTGGTCGGCAGGTAGCGGCGGGCAGCCGGTGTAATCCAGGAAGCACATCTCAACTCCCAGGCTGTCGGTGTAGGCCCAGAAGTTAGCCGTGGCGTACCCGGCAGCGAGAAAAGTCAGGACGGCAGCGGCGAGTAAGACCGGCAGGGCGACCTTCAGAGAGCGGGTCTCGGTAAAGTAATGATAGGCTGTGATCCCCAGGCTCAGGATCAGGGTGCAGAAAAAGATAAACGGGGTTTTATAGCTGGTCGTTATTTCGTCGAATAGAAATACATACGAAAGCGGGATCAATGTGATGAAGGGAAGTTCAATCAGCGTATGGAATTTTAACGTCGCCAGGATCACCACCGCGATAGCAGCATAAAACAAGACCAGGCCCTGATTACCCGAGAGGGGCGGGTTAGGAAAGCCCTCTGCCGTACTTGCCAGCGCCAGCATCCATAACGGCGCCAATACCGCCATCGTTTTAAGCCACGGCAGGCGGTCTGACACGCGCACCACGTTACGACTTTCGGATATTTCCATGGGAAAAACCTTTCCTGTAAACTCAATTACGCCGTGAGTACATCCTCATCATACGGAAAAAAGGATGAGGAGTCAACTATCCGGATGACCAGCCCAGTTCTGGTGCGATGAATATAGAATCGGGTTACAATAATTTTGACGGATTAACGATTTCAACCAAGGATAGCAAACCATGAAACGCAACCAATCCAGTGTCTCAGCCCAGGGGATCGCTGTGGTGCGCGCCATCGAATCGGCCAAGCCGGAAGGTGAGCGCATCGTTTATGACCCGTACGCTCGCCAGATGGTACCCGGCTGGATGTACAACCTGGTCAAATTCTTCTACGACCTGGGCTACGGCGATAAGCGCGGCCCGGGGGTGATGGAGTTCCTGATCGCACGCGATCGCTACATCGATGACTTCCTGCAACAGTGCCTGGATGAAGGGATCAAACAACTGGTGATCCTGGGCGCCGGGCTGGACTCGCGCCCTTACCGCTTCCCACAGCTCAAATCCGGGGTCAAGATCTTCGAAGTGGACCACCCCGCCAGCCAGGCGACCAAGCTGGGAAAGCTCAATCAGATCTTCAGCACCGTTCCTGACCATGTCACTTTTGTCCCCATCGACTTTACCGAGCAGGACCTCGCCGAACGGCTTTCCGCCTACGGCTATGACCCGACCTTCAAAACCCTGTTCATCTGGCAGGGCGTGACCCAATATCTCAACCCGGCGGCAGTGGACAGTACACTGGCGTTTGTAGCCCAATATTCCGGCCCAGGCAGCAAGATTATCTTCGATTATATGTACACCTCCCTCTTGGGCGGCGCAGCCGACCATGGCGAGATCCGCAATATGCGCCGCTATCGCAAGTTCAGCGGCGAGGATCTAACCTTTGGCATCCCCGAAGGGCAGATCACGGCCTATCTTGAAGCGCGGGGCTTTACCCATGTGGTCGATGCCGACCATCAGCTGCTGACCCAGAAATATTTCCAACCCCCTAAGAAAGTTGCTTCCGGCTATGCCATCGCTGTAGCAACCGTAGGAAGTCCAGGCGCCGCATTATTATCAAACCTCGATTAGTAAGTACAAGGAAGCTCCGGATGTTCATTACGAGCAGTAAATTGGATTCTCAAGCGTTAACCGGTTGGACCGTGGTCGTCACCGGTTCAGGCGGTGGGATTGGTTACGAAGCAGCCCGCTCCTTGTGCGCTTTAGGCGCAAATGTCGTCATCGCCGAGATTAACCAGTCCAACGGGCAATGGGCTGCCAGACAGCTACAAACTCAATTTGGCGAAGATCGCATTATCTTCACTCATACTGATGTGGGGGATGAGCAGCAAGTTGCCCAGTTGAAAACCGCAGCAGAGCAAAGATTTGGGCATGTCGATGCCGTCCTTAACAATGCCACCCTGGCTCCATTGGGTGCTGTGCAGGATCTTCCGATCCAGGATTGGGATGCTTCCTATCGGGTCAACCTGCGAGCCCCGGCTTTGCTGGCGAAGGCATTCATTCCGGATATGCTGGTGCGCCGGCGCGGTGTTTTTGCCTGTATCTCTTCGGCTGGCCTGGCGTATATGGCAGCCTATGAATCGCTGAAAGCCGCCCAGGTACATTTGGCTGCCAGCCTGGATGCCGAGCTCGAAGGCAGCGGGGTGTATGCCTTTACCATCGGCCCCGGTTTTGTCCCTACGCAAACCGCTCTGGATGCTATCCCCCGCCTGGCAACGCTGATGGGCAAACCTTTGGCCGAGCTGCAGGCGCTCTTGACGACTCAAACCATCTCCATCGAGGCCGCCGGGGCCGGTTTCGCACTCGCGATCGCTTTCGCCGAGCGGTATCATGGGCAGGAGATCTCTTCGATGCAGGTCCTGGGCGACGCCGGGATTGCCTGGCAAACCCCAGACGAGCGCCATCTTGAACGACCAGATTTCTCTGGGAGCATAGACCCCACGCAAATTCAAGCTGCTTTAGAATCCTGCCGGAAAGTGCGCGCCACCCTGGCAGAGCAATCGTCTGGCTGGAAAGAACGCTCGATATTTGAGCGCCAATGGATGGTGCGCCTGTTTCGCAGTAAGGCCCGCATGCCGGTTGATGAATGGCTGGACAGGCTGGCTGGTTTGGAGCGCAGCCTGGCAGCCCCCGATTTTACTGCTCTTACCAGTCAAAAACTGCCTTTGGCTGCGCTGGCGCGATTCTATGCAGAATTGGCCAATTCTGCCCGTGGTTACCTGCGCGATCCCTCTCAGCGCCAGGAATACCTGGCGATTGTCAATGGCTGGCAGGCTGATGTGGAGAGCCTGGAGGCGAGCCTGAATCTAATAGTCGGAGAACAAGCATGAGTCTTACCTTGCGTCCCTTGACCGAACCTGAGTACACAGCCTACCTGGATTTCACCATTCCCGAATACGCCCGCGAGCACACCGCCACCGGCAACTGGCGCCCAGACGAAGCCCTGGAAAAAGCCCACCAGTCTTACCAGCAGCTGCTCCCGCAGGGGATTAACACCCCCGACCAGTATCTATACACCCTGATCGAGCAGGAGAGCGGCGCAAAGGTGGGCCTCGCCTGGCTGGCCGTGCTGAAAAATATTCAGCAAATCAAAGCCTGGGTCTATGATCTGCTCATTTACCCCGAGCAGCGGCGTAAGGGCTACGGTGAGCAGACCATGCGCCTGCTGGAGGCCCAGGCGCGCCAGCTCGGCGCCGGGCGGATCGAGCTGCATGTTTTCGGCAGCAACGCAGTCGCCCGACGGCTATATGAGCGTGTGGGCTACCATGAAGTGGATGTGGTCATGGCAAAAGACCTTGGCTAATATATCAATCTCTCGAATCCTGATTATCCTGTCTATCCATATTGATTTCCAGGCTCGTTTAATCGATAGAAATTGGAATTATGCAGTTCCGGGGAAAATGGGTGTTGTTTGGCGTGCGTAGCACGCCAAACAACACCCATCCTCCAACCAAGTGCGTAAGTCCTAAGAAAGTGAACGGAGAAATGAAAAAACAAAAACGTAACCGCGGCTGTCTGAACATTCTGCTTATCTTTGCTGCCCTGCTGTTGGCCCTGGTTGGCTTTCTCTACTGGGATAATCACGCCCTGCCCGCTGCCTCACCGGTCCTCGAGCGCCTGAGCGCCGCCGACCAGGCGCGCCTGGCGGAGGCTATCCACCTGCGCCAGAGCCTGGGCGATGCGGTAATGCCCGGTCTTAAAGGCACGCCGGGCTTTGGCGCCGCAGATATTCCGGTGCTGGCTTTCAATGAGCGCTACGCCTTCCTGGTAGGCCTGCCCGAGCCGGCTGCCGGCTGGCGCAGCGTGCCCCAGGGCGAGCAGTTTGGCGTCGCCTGGCAGCCCGTACCCGATGAGACTTTCCAGGGCCAGGTCTATTACCGCCAGGAGCTCGATACCAGCCTCGATACCACCCAGAATTTCGCCGTCCAAATTGGTGATCGATATACCGCCAGCCTGACAACCGGCGACTTTGCCCCCATCGGCCTGGCAAATGAAATCCGCTCCGAGCTGCCGCCCGTGCTTTCCGATCTGCTGCCCTTACGCCTGTACACTGGCATTCTCCTGCGCGGCGCGGACGGCTATACCAGCCTGCTAGCGCACGAAAGCTTCCATGCCTATGCCGGCAGCATGGCGCCGGAAAAGCTGGCTCAGGCAGAACAGGCCAGCCGCTCCCAGGACCATTATCCCTGGGAAGAGCAGCCGCTGATCGATGCCTGGCAGGAAGAATTGGACCTGCTCTCCATGGGCGCTGAAGCTGCCTGGGGCGAAGCTACCGAGGCTGAGGTGCTGGAGCTAGCGCAGCGTTTCCTGGCCCAGCGCCAAAATCGCTATCTGACCATGGGGTTATCCCCCGAGCTGATCGCCTACGAGCAGCAGCGCGAATGGGTGGAGGGCCTGGCGCGCTACGCCGAGCTGGATATCTGGCGCCAGGCTTATCTGGACAAAGACTACCAGCCCCTGCCTGAGGCGCTGGCGTTGGATGATTTTGACGCCTACCAGGGCTTCCCCCAGCGCCTGGCGCAGGAGATCGACCAGATCCCGCGCATGGCTTCGAACGAGGGGGACGGGCGTTTTTATTACACAGGCTTTGCCCAGGCAGCCCTGCTGGACCGCCTGCTGCCTGGCTGGAAGGAGCGCGTTATGCAGGAGGGCATCTGGCTGGACGACCTGCTGGAAGAAGCCGCCGGCGGCTGAGAATGTAAGGATTCTGGCGCGGGGTTGCAACGACCCGGCAAGGCCGGATTTGCTAGAATTAAACCCAAAGGTATATCTGTTTCAATCCGTTCCTGGTCTGATCGGAGGCTGCGATGGCGACTTATATTTTGCTCAGTACGCTGACCCTGGAAGGCACGGATTCGCTCAAAACTCACCCTGCTTTGATCGATGAAACCAATGCCCTGCTGGAGAGCTATGGGGTGCAGGTCGTCACCCAGTACGCGGTGCTCGGGCAGTATGATTTCGTCACCATTGTGGAAGCACCTGACAACCGCACCGTGGTGAGGGCGTCAGCCGCACTCTCCCTGGGCGGCAAGGTGCGCCTGACGACTTTACCGGCGGTGGCAGTGGAGGATTTTCTGGCATCCCTGCGCTAGAATCTCAACGAGGTCAGGCTCCACAGAAAATCCGTCCGGTGTCTTTTTCAAGATTGCAAAACTACCCGATAATGTAATCACTTCGCTTTTCTGTGCGCTGGTTTGTGGTTGTATACTTATTAATTGGATATTATAGGTAATCATTATCAAATTAATCGTCTGCATCCCTAAATACCCACCATCCTTTCTCGATAATTGAATCAGGAGGTCTCGATGCAAACCAGCCGTACCGAGTCGCGCCCCGACCGGGAGCGAGATTGTGGTTGCCAGATGGATATTCACATTCATAGTCAAGGCGATGTGAATATCTATAATTGCCCTCCAGGCGCAGGCAATGAGGCGCCCCCTCAGCCTGGGGAATGCCCGCCGCCGCCCACCGCCCCGGGCGCGTGCGTCCCGCTGGCGCCGGGAGGTAAACACAAGCAGTCCCCGCAGCGTAAATTCCAGCACCGCTTATCCGCCTCGAAGGTGCCCAGCAGCCTGGCGGCCTCCACCTACCACCTCATGCGCCGCTTCCTGGCGGGCAAAGCGCCTGCCAACGCATTGGAAAACCTGGCATTCCAGCGCATGCGGGACCTGCCCCCTGATTTCAAGCGGGTGCTTTCCTGCGCTCTGGATTCCTTCGACCAGATGCCGCCCGCCGAACGCGACCGCCTGGTAGTCTCCGGGTTGGGCGGGGATGTGAATACGCCCATCGACGCCGATACCCTGGCGCAGGCGGTGGTCCAGGAGCTCACTCAGCGCGCCGGTGAATTAATCTTTGGCGACCCGATTGCTGCCGAGCAAGAAAGGCCGGGGCGCAACCGCTTCTTCGATCCCGGTGCAGAATCCTTCGATGCGCAGCTGCGCATCTGCAAGGTCAACGGCCTGCGAACGAATGTCTTCAAACCGACCCTCGGACCTGGCGATTACCTGCCGGGTGAATTGGAACAGGAGTGTACGGAAGTCCTGGTCAACAATCAAGTCGAGATCCAGTGCCAGCAGAAGGTAGGAGACTGCACTGGTTTTTCCACCGTCGGGGATATCTGCCTGGCGGTACCCGAAGTGGAAAATGGCGCCGGGGTGATCCTGGAAGGGGTGAATTTTATGAGCCTGGATGCCATTGTACGCCTCACCGCCCACGAGCCGGGAACCGCAACCGCAGATGTGGAGACCCAGGTCTTCGGCGACCTGGATACTCCTCTGACCGAGGTCGTTGACGGTCAGACCCGCTTCATCTCCGACTGCCGGGTGCACGATCGCATGACCTTTGTTGTCCCCGATGACTTGCCCCCCGGCCTCTATAACTTACAGATCCTGTTTCCCAATACGGTTGGCATTCCCAATTTAGGGGATCCTATTGGGTCGGCGTTTCAGATCATCCGCGTGATCCCGCCTTCCACTGCCCGCTTCCAAATCACGCTCGAAAGAATGAACTGCCGCAAGGAGACTTCCCCGGCCTCGTTGGGCTCGGATGAAGTGGGGTTGAGCATCGTCGCCGCGGCGCTGCTGCCGGATGGCAACACCGATGTACAGCCACTGAAGAACTCGGATGGCAAGGATTTTCTGCGCTTCGATGATGTCGATTCGGGGAATCAATTCCCCATCGAGCGCCTGGTGTTCAACCAGCAGCAGCCCATCCTGGCGGTGGCGATGCTGGTCCTGGGCTACGAGGTGGACAGCGAGCGGGCTTTCGAGGAGCAGATCACCAGCGGGACAGATTTCTTTGTCGATCTGGTGAAGGAGCAGTGGAATTTCATCAAGGACAACGAGCTGGTGAAAGCAGCCCTCAAAGGGCTGGTGAGTAAATTCGGGATCTATGGCATCATTGCCATTGCTATCGCTGCAGTCGTGCTGATTGCCGTGGATGCCATCATCGCCGGATGGGCACCCGCCGACCCGATCATGCAGGAGTCCTTCGGCTTCAGTCTCTCCGAGCTGGTGGAGCTGACCAGCGTCAACTTCCCCACTCCGGGCTTTGGTCACTTCGACGCCACCGATGATATAAGCGTGGATACCACCCCGCTGGAGAAACTGCCCAACCAGTATCGCGAGTTTCGCGAATACGCCAGCGACGATGAAGACAGCCGCTACGACCTATTCTTCCGCTACAACCGCACGGCTTAGGAGCTGATCTAAGAAGACCCCTGAGGTTTTTGAAACCTCAGGGGTCTATTAGATTAAGGGTTCTGCTACAGTGCTACTCCAGCTCCACATAAATCCGCTTGTTGATTTTCCCCTTGCTCTTATAATCCACCACGCGCATGCGCCCCACCTCGGCGGTGTTGTGCACGTGTGTCCCGCCATCCGCCTGCAGGTCCAGGCCGACGATCTCCACCACGCGCACCTGCTGGATGCCCTCCGGCAGCAGGTTGATCTTGGTGCGGATCAGGTCGGGGATCTGGAAGGCTTCCTCGCGCGGCAGGATGGCCGTGCGCACTTCCCGTCCGGCGGCCACCTCGATATTGATCGCCAGTTCGATGGCGCTAACTAATTCCCCGCGCATCGTCTCGAACTCAAAATCCATGCGCCCCTTGAGCGGGTCCATATCCCCGCCGGTGACCGAGGCCCCGTAATCGCGAAAGATCACCCCGCACAGGATGTGCATGGCGGTGTGCGTGCGCATGTGTTGGTAGCGCCGCTCCCAGTCGAGCTGCCCGCGCACGTGGGCGCCAACCTCCGGTAACGGCGCCGCCGGATCGAGGAAGTGCAGCGCCTCCCCGCCTTGCTTCTTGACCTTTTCCACCCGAAGGCTTTGCCCTGCCAGAGGGCCATCCATTACGCTCAGGCTGCCCTGGTCGGAGGGCTGCCCCCCGCCCGCCGGGTAGAAGGCGGTGCGGTCCAGGATTACGGCGTGGGCGTCGGGGTCTGCGCCGGTTACCGTGGCGGTGAAGGTCTGCAGGTAGCTGTCGGTCTGGTAGAGAAGTTCGGTCATAGTGATACCTCAGGGTGAAAAATTTATTAGGGTTGTAGACTTCATCTCTGAAGGACTATTGTCTTGGAGTTCATATATAATATCAAATATTGAATATTTCTTTTGCTCTAATCTCATCTGAGAGTATAGGGCTCAATGGCATCCCCTCTCTGTTGAGAACAGTGTCTCGCCTGAGTTTTTAAGAAGGAGACTGTAATTGATTCGGAGGAAACATATTCAGTACAGAGAAGGGCAGTGGTTTGTTATTCCTCTTCGTGCAGGCGGATATGCTCTTGGAACAATTGTTAGAGGGTGCAATAAAACCAAGGGTGGTCTTGGATACTTTTTCGGGCCAAAATACAGGGAAATACCTGATGACAAGGTGATATGGGAAAAATCCCCTGCAGATGCTATATTGATTACTTGGTTTAGTGATCTTGGAATTATCAACGGCAGTTGGCCTTTACTCCGAAGTACTAGACCCTTTTCCATTGATGATTGGCCAATTCCAAAATTCGGCCATAAAGATCCTTTAGTTCCTGGTAAAGGTTACATCCGAGAATATACAATGGATGCTTATGGCTCGTGGATGCTTAAGAAGGAATCCATAGTTGCTGTTGAGGAAATTATCGATTTTCCAGAAGATGTGTTTATGGGAGGTGGGGCTGTTGAGATAAAACTTACGAAATTACTATCGGATGAATGATATGTGTTCAGTAGTGTAAAGAATAGCTAGTAGAGCCAGCGACACTGGTGAGATTATTACAGTGTAAACGTCAATAAATAACAGAATGCATCCAAAGGGTCCTGAATAAGGGAATTATTTCCGATGGGGTTCGTTTGACATTTATCCGGAATTAGTTTATTATGTATATAGTTAGTCGTTATTTTCAACTACTTTCTATATATGAAACAAACTATTTTATCTGTAAAACAGAGCGATCTGCTTGAAAACCTGGTCGTCAAATACGGGCAGATAGTGACCTCAGCTCAAATCCATGCAGAGGCGGGGAAATATTTTGATTACAAGCATACGAAAAACCTGGTTGTAAAACTGGTTGAAAACGGCTGGCTGATCAGGATCAAAAGGGGGCTTTATGCGATCTCCGATTTTGCGTCACGCGGACAATTATCCCTGTCTCCGGTGGTTATTGCTAATCTCCTGGAATCTAACTCTTATGTATCTTTCGAGACTGCGTTACAACAATACGGGATGTTCGACCAGTTAACGAACAAAACTATTTCCGTTTCGTTGAAGCAGCGCAAGTCCGTCAGTATGTCTGGGACAGAGTATGCTTTTGTGAAAACCAGGCCTGAATATTATTTTGGCTGGCAGGAATTGCTGGTTGAACAATTTTCGGCTCGGGTAGCGACGCCTGAAAAGGCTTTGATTGATATGGTCAATTTCCACAGAAGCCGGTATTCGATAGACCTGGTAATCGAAAAAATCATTGAGCATAAAAATGATCTTGACCTGACGCGCTTGAATCGTTATTTGGAGAGCTTTTCGACAACAACGATCAAGATATTTGGTTTTATTTTCGATATCACTGGAAATTATTCAGATGATTTGTACAAGTTGATCAACCCGAAAGCAGGTACAAGCTGGATGATTCCTGGGGATAGTAACTTCAATGCTAAATGGCGCCTATACTATCACGACTACTTTGATAAATACAAAACCCAATGATCACACCTACGCTCACCCGTCAACAGCTTGAGATTATCAATCGCAGAACGCTCAAATACCCGTTACAGGTCGCCGAAAAGGATTACTTCCTGGCAATTGTCCTGCAAATTATTTCGAGTTCCGCATGGGGAGGTAAATTGGTCTTCAAAGGCGGGACTGCGTTGCACCACTGTTATTTGGAACAATATCGCTTTTCCGAAGATTTGGATTTCTCCTCAAACGGTGTGAGAGTTACTTTGGAAGATGTCCGGGGTATATTTACTAGTTACCCGTTCCTGAGTATAAGGAAAGAGTATGCATCCGAAGCTACGATTAAGGTTGAGAGATTACAGTATTCTGGCCCATTGGCGCTGCCTAACTCTCTGAAGGTCGAGATCGATGTATATCAGAATGTGTATTTACCTCCCGTTTCAATGGAATGTAAAAATGTGTGGGGATTGGAGTTTCCGATAAGGGTTTTGGACATTCGGGAGATATGCGCTGAGAAAATCCGGGCAATGAGTGACCGGGCTCGATACCGCGACTTTTATGATCTATTCCTGGTTTTAGAGAAATACCAGCCAGATATGGATGAGGTTATTTCTCTCATCCGAAAAAAGGAAATCAGGCAACCGATAACGAAAAACAATATCTTCAGCAATTGGGAAGTAATAGGCACTCAAAAAATGAAAGAGATGCGCCAAATATATTATTCCCGTGAAGTAGAAGACGAATTGATCCAGAGCATGATCGTTGATCTCCCATTTTTGGAGATTTCAAAATGACATCTTCAATTCCCAGCGTCGTGATCGTCGG
>Ga0105106_10001041_pt1 | contig 19826 bp, 17 predicted proteins | sample PPLLaktember2015_5_FD_79109 | JGI IMG/M metagenome (GOLD analysis project Ga0105106, IMG submission 79109) | Freshwater sediment microbial communities from Prairie Pothole Lake near Jamestown, North Dakota, USA - PPLs Lake P8 Core (1) Depth... | ecosystem: Environmental > Aquatic > Freshwater >...
CCTGACGCCCCCATGCGCTCCGATGGCGACAAACACGGCATCATGGACTTCGAGCAAAGCCTCAACATCTTCAATTGGATGGTTGAGCTTAAGCTCCATTCCCTGCGCCAGGATCGCGTCAATCTCTCGCTGCACGATGGCAGGCGGCAGGCGGTGGGCAGGCAAGCCGACCCTGAGCATGCCGCCAGGCACGGGCAGCGCCTCGTAGATGGTCACGGCGCATCCCAGGCGCGCCAGGTCACGCGCGCAGGTCAATCCTGCGGGACCAGAACCAACGACGGCTACGCTTTTGCCCGCCAGAGGTAAAGCTTCGGACCCAGGTAGAGGTTCCGATTTATGCAGCACCTCTTCCACTTGTTGTTTGTGTTCCCAGGCCCAATCGGCAACAAAACGCTTCAGGCCCATGATATTGACCGCCGCGTCGACCTGGGCCCGGTTGCAGGCCTCCTCGCAGCGGTGGTTACATACCCGCCCACAGATGGATGGGAAGGGATTTTCTTCGACGATGGTGCGGTAGGCATCTGCAAAGCGGCCGGCGGCAGCCAGCGCCAGGTACCCCTGCGTTCGCTGGTGAATCGGGCAAGCATCCCGGCAGGGAGCCAGGCCCTGCTTATTGATGGCATAGGCGTTGGGGACTGCCTGTGGGTAAAGTTTATAGATGGCTTTGCGCTGGGAAAGGCCCCCATTAAACTCGTCTGGCAGGGTGATCGGACACACAGCGGCGCAATCGCCGCAGCCGGTGCATTTATCCAGGTCGACGTAGCGGGGATGTTGGCGCACACTCAACACAAAGTTGCCAGGAGCGCCGTCCATGCCGAGCACTTCGGCGCAATTCACGAGTTGGATATTGAGATGGCGACCCACCTCGACCAGCTTGGGGGACATAATGCACATGGCGCAGTCATTGGTCGGGAAAGTCTTATCCAATTTCGCCATCGTCCCGCCAATCGCAGAGGCGCGGTCGATCAGATAGACTTTGATGCCCGCTTCCGCCCGGTCCAACGCAGCCTGCATGCCGGTAATACCTGCTCCGATCACAGCGGCTGCGCCGATTGCTCCATTCCCGTTCTCAGGCTCTTGAGGTGCGCTTGCCATGCGAGGCTCCCATTTCCAGTAATCCAGCAGAAGATAATAAGCGGCGAGGATCGATCAGGTGCTTTGCCCACCATTTGTGGGTTTCCGGCAGACCGAACGCCAGCCCAAGCAGCTCGGTAAAGTAGAATACCGGCATTGGTTTAATTTCCGGTCCTGCCCGATCTCCCTTCCCCTGGCGCATTTCAATATTTACCTGACAAAGCGGGCAGGCGGTTACGAGCGCCTGCGCTCCGGCCTCGCGTGCCCGCGCCACCAGGCGGCCTACCAGGCGGTAGACAATATCAGACCGCGAGAGCGAAAGGCTGCCCCCGCAGCACTCAGTGGCCTCCCCCCAGGGTACGACTTGCGCTCCAGCCGCAAGCATCAAGTCTTTCATCGTATGTGGATCGTGTGGGTCATCGAACTGGGTCACCTGTGGGGGTCGCACCAGCAGGCAGCCGTAGTACGTGGCGACTCTGAGATTGCTGAGCGGATGTTGTACCTGGGCCGTAATCCTATCGCAGCCGTAATCTTCGTATAAAATTTCCAACAATGGCCGGATGGCAATCTCGCCGCTGTATTGAAATCCGACTGCGGCTTGAATTTCATCCCGCGAGACTGGATCGTTCCTCATGACATAATCAACGCTCTTCATCCGGTTGAAGCAGGCGGCACAGGGGATCGCCAGGTCGTGCCTGGCCTCCTGGGCCAGAGCCAGGTTGCGGGCGGGCAGAGCCAACCCTAAAAAATGGTCCATGGTATGCGCCGAAGAAGCCCCGCAGCAGTTCCAGCCTGGCAGCTCCACCAGCTGTAATCCCAAGTACTTGAAGACTGCGCGGGAAGATAGCCCATATTCCAGCCCGGTGGAATGCAGACTGCAGCCGGGATAGTAGCTATAGGTGTGTGTCGCTGCCGGTGGAGCAGCAGTTCTAAGGGTTGTGTTGGAGCTTATTTGAATATCCATCACTCACCCCGCTGAAAGTATTCTCGGATCTGTTGGGTGTGGGACGCCATTTTGGGCAAAAGGGGGACTTTGCCGCGCAGGAACAGACCGATCCCCGCCCCAAGATCGTTTTTAAATGGCGTGCGTGAAAGCACCTTGAAGAGACCCAACATCAGCGCTTCATGCGATCTACCCAATCGCTGGACAACCCCCAGAAACAGGCGGTGGAACAAGAGGGCATCCCGCTCGCCGGCTGGATATCCGGCGCTTAGAGATAGCTGGCGTAAGGCGTCCATCACCGCCGGGATTTCAATGCCGTTCGGGCAGTGCAGCGCACAGGAAAAACAACCCGCGCAAAGCCAGATATCTCGGCTGCGGAGAAGGGTCTCGTAGTCGCCCAGAGCAGCCATCCGGAGGATTCTGTCTGGGCCATATTCCATATCTTCGATGACCGGGCAGCCGGCGGCGCAGGTATGGCAGTGATAGCAAAGCTCGATCGACTGGTGAGACAATCGATCGATCTCGGAAATCAGCCAGCCATGGGACTGGCGATCGTTCATTTTGATCGGTCGCATTTTGCTCCTAGCTGTTTAAGGGGAGATTAGTCGCCACTTTTGATATCGATTGGCTTGCCAATTCCAGCTGTGGGCTGGCTGGCTATTGGATGGCGCAAGTACACCGACCAGTAAACCAAACCGACCATGACAGCCCCGCCGATGATGTTTCCGATCGTGACCGGCAGCAGGTTGCCAACGAAAAAATTGAGCCAGGTGAGGTTTGGAAAATCGGCGGCGGTTTTGCCGATCAGCGTCCAAAAACTCTCCCCGCCCCAGGCCTTGATAAACAACGCGACCGGTATGAAATACATATTGGCGATGCTGTGCTCAAAACCAGCTGCCACGAAGGTGGCAATCGGAGGGATGATGAGCATAACTTTATCGGTGGCGCTGCGGGCGCTCATACACAGCCATACCGCCAGGCAGACCAGGGCGTTGCAGAAGATGCCCAGAACCACGGCTTGAAAGAAGTCCAGGCTGGTCTTGGTATGCGCGATGTTCAAAGCATTCAGCCCCAATGCTCCCGCGCTGAACAGGTATTGCCGGCTCAAAAACATCATCAACGCGGTCAAGATCGAGCCAACGAAGTTGCCGACGTAGACAATTACCCAATTGCGCAGCAACAGGGCGGTCGAGACTTTGCGCCCGGCCCATGCCATGATGATCAGGTTGTTGCCGGTAAACAGCTCTGCCCCAGCGACAATGACCAGGATCAATCCCAGGCTGAATGTAAATCCGGCGACCAGGCGCAAGATGCCATATGGCAGACTGCTGCCGGCTGTGGTGGCGGTGGTTGATATTACAGCTCCCATTGCAATAAAAGCCCCGGCGAGTACTGCCAGCGCAAACATGCTGAAATTACTGAGCCGGGACTTGGTGATGCCTGCATCTTCAGCTTTGCGCGCCATCTCTGCGGGCAACAAGGCGTCAAATGAAACTGGTGCTTGCATGTTTTTTCTCCTGATTTAGAATCTTTCCGAAAATTCGGGAGAGTGGGGTGTGTGGCGGCGCTTTGCGCCGCCACACACCCCAACCCCCATTATTTTTTTGGATAGATACTTAGACTTGAAAAGCTCATGGAGATCGTCTTCACCAATGGAATCAAAATTGAAAAGCAAATAATCCGCCTAACTTAACTTAGGCTAGAAACGGTTTGGCGTCATCCGCCCATCGCCTGAAAACCATCCGGCATACACCTGATCTTGAAAAAAAAGAAGACCCTACCTTCCGGGTAGGGTCTGACTTAAGGTTTTCGATGGCTTGTAAAGCGCCCCCATTTATGCCATAATACGGGTAATGGGCACACAAAAGCGAAACTCCGGCTGGTCTCTGCAGCGCATCAAACGGTACCCGATCCTGGTCCGGCTTTTGATAGCGAATGTCCTGGTGATCCTGGTGGGGGCGGTCATTGGGACGGTAATCACGCGCCAGGTTGTTTCCCTGAACGTGATCGAATTGATCCTGCTTTTTTCGAGTATTGGGGTGTTATTCAGCCTGGGGATGAATTACTGGGTTATCCGTACAGTGCTCCTACCCCTGCGAGAGTTACGCTCTGCTGTAGACGGGGTCAAAGCTGGAGAAATCCACCTCACCGAGACCGATTTCATGCGCTCGGATCCTGATATTCACTCCATGGTCCTGGCGATCAATTCCATGCTGGAGAGGCTGGTAAGCCGGACGCGCCTGCTGCGCGCTTTATCCGAACGGGTGATCAACGCTCAAGAGGAAGAACGCAAGCGAATCGCACGCACCTTGCACGATGATACCGCCCAATCTTTATCTTCATTAATTATCCGGTTGGAACGGCTCGAAGCGAACATGATGCCGATCTCTCCAGAAACAGCGAGGCAATTAGCCGCGACGCGCCAACTGGCGATTGATATTTTAGAAGAGCTGCGTAAAAATATTTGGGATCTGCGCCCAAGCATCCTCGACGATCTGGGCCTGTGCCCTGCGATCCGCTGGTTGGCGCGCCAGGGCCTGGGAGAGGCTGCCATTCAAGTCGAGTTCGAATTTCCATCCGAAAATATCCGCCTGTTCCCGCACCTGGAGACGATGCTTTTTCGCGTGACGCAGGAGGCGCTGAACAACATCATTCGTCATTCGCATGCCACCCATGTGATCATCCGCCTCCTTCCGGATCCTTCTCGCATCTGCTTAGAGATTGAAGACGATGGGCGCGGCTTCGACCCTGAGATCGTTGCTGGGGAAGCGATCTCCCGGAAGCATCTTGGATTGCTTGGCATACAAGAGCGGATCTCGCTTGTGAATGGTAACCTGCGGATCGACTCCAAACCGGGAAAAGGCGTCCTCTTGCATGTTTGCGTGCCTTTCCTGGAGATAGACTCGATGGATCCGGATGACCAGATCGGGATCAGCTTGCTGGAAGCTGTTAAAGAGGCCCATTAATGGTGTCGTTAATCCGCATTCTGATTGCTGATGACCACACGCTTATGCGGGAGGGGATTAAGGCTTTGTTAGAGGACCAACCGGATATGGTGGTCGTTGGAGAAGCCGATGATGGTCGCGAGGCCGTTCGTTTGGCGCACCAACTGCGCCCGAATGTCGTTCTAATGGATATCGCTATGCCATCCCTTAATGGGATGGAAGCCACGCGCCAGATCAAGCGCGAGCATCCGGAAATCAATGTGCTGGTATTGACGATGTACGAGCATGAGGAGTATTTCCGGCAGGTGTTAGAGGTAGGCGCATCCGGATATATCCTGAAACGCTCAGCGGTTAGCGAATTGGTATCCGCAATTCATGCCGTGAATGCGGGGGAGGCTGTGCTTTCTCCATTGATCACGCGTATGCTCTTAGATGATTATCTGCGCAGAGATGTTACGGTTCACGAAGACGATGCGAATACGCTCACCCCGCGCGAGCGGGAGGTGTTGCAACTGATCGCTGAGGGGAAGACCAGCCGGGAGATTGCCGAAATTTTGAGTCTATCCATCAAGACGGTCCAATCACACCGCGGCAGCATTATGCAAAAATTAGACTTGCACGACCGGGGGGATTTAATAAAATACGCCATTCAAAAGAAGATTATCGAGATTTGATGGCAGATTAACCTGGTTGCCGCCCATACACAGGTGTCTTGTAGAACCCTACCCTCTCGGTAGGGTCTTTTGCCTATTAAGATAGGGTCATTTATCAATTTATTTCAGGCAGTAATCGGATGACTCGCGCTTAAATCTACCGTACTGTTAAGCTGGCAAGGCTGTGAGGAATCACAGCAGAGTTTCAGTTGCAAGCAGGATGATGAACATGGCGATTGAAAGCCCATTATCTCCCCTGGATCAAATCCGGCAAACTGAGGCAGAGGTTATGCGTAAAGTGGTCAACGCACGCGAATCGACCGGAAAGGTCGTGCAAGAGGCGCGCGACCAGGCTGCTGAGACCCTGAAGCGAGCCCACATTGAGGGCGAGCAAGCGGGGCAGGCGCAGTATAAAGAAACCCTGGCCAAATCTGAAGAAGAAGCCAAAGCGCTGGTGGTAGAGGCAACGCAGCGGGCGGAAGAGCTGCGACAGCGGGGCAAGCTGACCATGGACGCCTTGGTGTGGAGGATCGTTCAGTTCGTTTCTGGCATGGAAGCAGATATCTAGGGATGATATGAACCTCGAAATGATTCCCATTGAAATCATTGGCCTGAAGAAAGATCTCCAGGCTGCTGTCCACGCGCTCAGGAACCTGGGATGCATGCAGATCGATGACCTGACTGACTCACCTGAGGTTTCAGCCCGCCCGCTCATCCTGGACCACGAGACTCTGCGGCGCCAGGAAGATATCAGCTTCTTACTCGCTCAAACGGAAAGCTTGCTTTCTGCCCTGGGCGGGAAGAAGGAGCTAAAAAACCATCCGCCTGCCGAGACCCAATACGAGGAAGCCAAGCCCATCGTCGAAGCGTTGTTGCCAAAAGTGCAAAACCTGACTTTGCGGCGCGAGAAACTGGAGGCAGAGAAGGCCTCCCTGCCGCGCTACGAGGCGACTCTGCGCAAGCTTTTGCCGATTATCCCGGCCTCGGCGCGCGATCCTGCTAACTCCTCAGTGGGGGTGCTGGTCAGCCGGGCGCATGTGGGTGTGCTCGATTCGGTGGGAAAGCGGGTGTTGGAGCTCAGCGGTGGGAAAGCCGATATCGTGGCGAGCGATGTAGATAGCTTCATGCGGGCGATGTTGATCGTCTTCCCGAGGGAATATACCAGTGAAATTGAGACGTTGTTGGGGGGTGAAGATATTTCCCGGTTGCGGCTGCCGGCAGGTCTAGGTGAAGGCCCCCCCGATATGGTGCTGGCAGCATTGTACCGCCGCATGGCAGCCATTCCGGAGGAGATCAAAGAAGTACGGGGGGAGCTGGAGAGCCTGGCAGCGCAATGGAGCAGTGCACTTACCAGCATATTGGTTGGTCTGCGCAACGAGGTTGAGACCCACAGCGTGCTCTCGAAATTCGGGGAGACAGACCTGACATTTGTGCTGGTAGGCTGGGTGCCCGTCAATTCGCTAGAAACCGTGAAGTCTACTCTGCAGCAGACCATTGGGCAGAGCCTCCTGGTACAGCCGCTGGAGCTTAGTCTGGAGTTGAAGAAGCACGCGCCGGTGGTTTTACAGAACCCGGCGCTGGCACGGCCTTTCGAGAGCCTGGTGGAACTGCTGGCACTGCCTCGCTACGGGCACATTGACCCGACGTGCCTGATGGCCCTCTTCTTGCCGGTCTTTTTCGGCATGATCCTGGGTGATATCGGATATGGAGCGGTACTGCTGGTCCTGATCCTGGTGCTGATGCGTAAATTCCGCAGTGGGATGCTTCGCAATTTGCTGGCGGTCATGAGGATCAGCGCGGGATGGTCCATCCTGTTCGGATTCCTCTATGGGGAATTGTTCGGCACGCTTGGTGAACACATCGGCTTGCACGCGCTGTGGATTGATCGCGCCAGCTCGGAAGATGTGGATGATCTCCTGCTGATGACCCTGATCGTAGGTTCGATCCATGTCACTTTAGGGTTGATCCTGGGTATTTGGGAAGCCGCGCGCGACCACAGCCGCGACCATCTCTTCGAGCGCTGCGGGATGCTATTGGGCTTGATCAGCGTGTTTGTGTTGCTGGGGGCGGCTCTGAAAATGCTTCCCCCGGGTTTCACGGCGCCAGCTGGTGTTGGCCTTTTGGCGGGGATCGTGTTATTGGGTTTTCCGATGGGAAAGCTGGGACCCTTCATCGGCGCCATCGAGTTCATTGGATTGATCGGAAATATCCTGTCTTATTTGCGTATTGCGGCAATCGGCCTGGCCTCGGTTTACCTCGCCAAGGTAGCCAACGACGTCGCCGGCATGATGGGCGGTTTTTTGGCGAGCGCGGTGGTGTTGGTGCTGGTACACGGCTTAAACCTGGTGCTGGGAGCATTCAGCCCCACCATTCATAGCTTGCGTTTGCACTATGTGGAATTCTTCCGTAAGTTTTATGAGGGAGGCGGCAGACCTTACCAGCCTTTCCGCAATTCCCTGGCAGGCGAAGAACATTAGAAATTGCCTCACCATGCTCCAATTATCGTGACAGTTTCTGGTGGAACGGATAATCACAGCACAATAGATCATAGGAGGATCTGCATGGAGACTGGAATAAGTTCGGGTTTGTTAGCCATAGGGGCTGGCCTGGCGGTCGGCCTGGGAGCGATTGGCACTGGCCTGGCGCAGGCGCGCATAGGATCGGCTGGCGCGGGCGTGATCGCAGAGAAACCAGAGGCCCTGGGGACGATCATCCTGTTACTGGCGATCCCGGAAACCATGGTTATCCTCGGGTTTGCGGCTGCCGCGATGATGATCCTGCTGTTAGGGTGATGCGATGAGCCTGGTTGCCATCCTGGAAGCCATCCGCGCAACCGGCGATGCGCAAATCACCGAGGTCGAGCAGCACGCGTACGCCCAAACCCGCCAAATCCTGGCAGAAGCTCAGACAGTTTCTCGAGAGCAGAGAGAAGAAACGCGAGCTGCGACACTATCGCCGGCGTACCGTGAGCGGGCGCGCATCCTTCACCGGGCGCGCCTGGAGTCTTTGCGCATCATCGGCAACGCCCGGGATGCTTTGATCAATGCTGCCTTAGGACAAACACGCGGCCGCCTGGCTGGATTTCGCAATAACCCAGCCTATCCGCAAGTTTTGGAGCAGTTAGCTCGCCAGGCCGTGGAGGAGCTGCAAGCCTGCCTCGAGCTGGAGGAGGTGGTCTACCTGGAGGCTGATCCGCGTGATCAGGCTATATTGGAAAGTGTCTTATCCACTTTCAAAGCGGAGTTGCAGGTGGACTATACCCTCGAGTGTTGGGGGGGTGTGGTCGCCAGAAGCCAGGATAGACGCATAACGGTAATCAACACGTTGGAAGCCCGGCTGGAGCGCGCCATTCCATATCTACGGCGCTGCCTGTCTGCCGAGTTTGAGAGAGACGCAGGTGAAAGCGAAACCAGTCCGGCAAGCGCAGGCGCTAGCGCCTGAGGGACGCAGGAGCGAGACCAGAACGAGGCGTCTTAATGGCTGATTACGATTACGGCAACGCCCGTCTGCGCGCGATGAAAGCAAAGCTGCTTTCCCGCCATGATATGGAAGGTTTGGCGGATCTGGAAAGCTTGCAGGGGATAATCTCCACCTTGATAAAATCAGCTTACCAGCCAGCAGTCGAGTTTGCACTGGCGCGCGCTTCGGGTATCGATACCATTTTCCAGGCGCTGCATTATGACTTAATCCATACAGTGAGAAAGACGCGCACGTTCTTCAAAAACAACGCCGGCGAGTTAGTCACCTGGGTGTTGAGAAGCTATGATGTTCATAATCTCAAGACCATTCTGCGCAGTCTGGCGAAGCATGCCTCCTCTGCCGAGATCCTATCGGCCTTGCTGCCAGTTGGAGAATTGGGCGAAGATGTGCTGATCGAGATTTCTCGGGCGGCGACTCCGCGCGAGGCAGCTGATATGCTGGCCAGCATGAACCTGGTGTTTGCACATCCATTGCTGAAGCTGCGCGCCGAACTGCCCGGAGCGGATACATCAGAAATGGAGCTGGCCCTGGATCACTGGCTGTACCAGGAAGCTGCTCGTCTCAGGGATGAGGTCGAAGATGGAGAGGTATTCACCTCTGCGCTAGAACTGGAAGCTGACCTAACGAACCTGGTCACTGCCCTGCGTTTTGCCGATAGGCCCGCAGAGCGCAAGGTGCTGCGCCAACAATTTCCCAATGAGGGTATACGCGGTATGCTCATCGGTCCGGGAAAGCTGTCTTTCAGGCTGCTGGAGAACATCTCCAACCAGGATACGCTCGAGAGCGCAGTTAAACTGCTCTCCGATACCATCTATGCCGCTCTCCTGCAGGCTGGTTTCGAAGTTTACAAGGTCTCGGGCCGTTTGAGTGATGTGGAAAAACATCTCAGGCGGTATCGATTGCAATGGATGGCACATTTGGTCTCCACGGATCCGCTGGGTATTGGAGTGTTTCTGGGTTACCTGGCGTTGAAAGTGAACGAGGTGGGTAATTTGCGCATGATCGCTCAAGGGATCCACAACGGCTTGAAACCAGATGCCATCCGCCGCGCCCTGGAGTTTGCACCGTGAGCCGGTTATTGATCATCACACGTCCATCGCTTGTTACAGGCTTTCACCTGGCTGGCGTCGATGCGCGGGCTGCAGAGGACGTGGAAACAGCCCAGGAGCTGGTGAACCGCTGGCTGGAAAGAGAAGAGACCAATCTGCTTGCCATTGACGATGGTCTGCTCGAGCGCATGGACCCCAATCTGCTGAAACGATTGGATGCCTCTCCGTATCTCTCCTACCTTGCCATTCCAGGCGGGCAGCCTTTGGGGCCAGAGGCTTCGCGCTGGCATCGTATTGCAGAGCTCATCCGCCATGCGGTTGGCTTTCATATTACGTTCAAAAGCAAGACAAGCGAGGCTGAACCTTGAACCAGGCATTGACCCACGCGCCCGAAGCGCAACCAACCGGCGTCATCGTGCGGATTTCTGGACCGGTCGTAGGTGTTTCCGGGTTGGAGAGCGTGCGCCTCTATGATGTAGTGCTGGTCGGCGAGCTGGGGCTGGTGGGGGAGGTCATCCGACTGACCAGCGACCAGGCTATCATCCAGGTGTACGAAAACACCGATGGCGTGCACGTGGGAGAGCCCGTGCAGATGAGCGGCGCTCCCCTGGTTGCCCACCTGGGACCCGGCTTGCTAGGCAGCGTTTACGATGGTTTGCAGAGGCCGCTCGAATCCCTGGCGAAAAAATCGGGTTTTTATATCCATCGTGGTTTGAGCGCCTCGCCGCTTCCCGGCGACATCCGTTGGCATTTCACCCCGCGGGTTGCTCCCGGCGAGCGGGTTGGGGCGGGTGATCTGCTGGGCGAAGTGCAGGAGTCGAAAACCATCGTACATCGCATCCTGGTCGCCCCCGGTCAGGCAGGGCGGGTCTTGGAAATCCGGGAGGCTGATTTCCAGATCGATGAGGTCGTGGCGCTGATCGAGCCTGAGGCGAATCACCGTAAATCTCATTATGAAGTCACTCTGTGCCAGCGCTGGCCCGTGCGCCAGCCGCGACCCGTGCATGCCCGGCTGCCGCCGCGCGAGCCGCTGATGACCGGCACGCGCATCATCGATGTGCTTTTCCCGGTCGCCAAAGGGGGTTCGGCGATCATCCCGGGAGGCTTTGGCACCGGTAAAACCGTTGCCGAACACAGCCTGGCGCGCTGGTCCGATATCGATGTGGTGATATACGTCGGCTGCGGGGAGCGGGGCAATGAGATGACCGATGTGCTCGAGGAATTTCCCACGCTCGAGGACCCACGCACCGGAGCGCCATTGATCGAGCGCACGGTGTTGATTGCCAACACCTCCAACATGCCGGTGGCTGCGCGCGAAGCCAGCATCTATACTGGTGTTACTATCGCCGAATACTACCGCGATATGGGGTATGATGTTTTGCTGCTGGCCGATTCTACCTCCCGCTGGGGCGAGGCGCTGCGCGAAATCTCCGGACGGTTGGAAGAAATGCCTGGAGAAGAGGGCTACCCCGCCTACCTGGCAGCCCGCCTGGCAGAATTCTACGAGCGCTCGGGGCGCGTCCTTTGCCTGGGGAGCGAGGATCGCCAGGGGAAGCACCGCACCGGATCGGTGACCGTGGTAGGGGCGGTCTCGCCGCCTGGAGGCGACTTTTCTGAGCCGATCACGCAAAATTCAATGCGCGTGGCGGGGACATTTTGGGCCCTGGACTATGACTTATCCCGCCGGCGTCACTTTCCAGCGATCAACTGGACCAACAGTTATTCCCTGTATGATCTAGGAGATTGGTATGCGGGCAAAGTCGCCAATGACTGGTCAACCTTGACCGGGGAAGCCAAGGCTTTGCTCCAGCGCGAGGTCGAGTTGCTGGAGATCGTGCGCCTGGTGGGTCCGGACGCCCTGGCAGAGGTGCAACGCGCCGTGCTGGGTGTGGCGCGCATGCTGCGAGAGGATTTTTTGCAGCAATTGGCGCATGATGAGGTGGACCGCTACTGCACGGTTGATAAAGCCTACTGGATGCTCAAGACGATCATGGATTTTTACCGGCGGACCCAGGCTGCCCTGGAAGTGGGCATTCCTTTAGCAAAAATCCTGGCCCTGCCGGTGATCGCAGATATCGCCCGGATGAAAGAGTATCCGGTGGACCAGGCCGAAATCAAGTTACAGACTTTGATGGAACGCATTCGTTTGAGTTTTGAGGAATTTGGGGTACGCGAGCATGGTTAAACCCGCCCATACGATCTCCAGGCCGAGCCTGGTAACCAAAGAATACCGCACCCTCTCGCAGGTCAAAGGGCCCCTGATCTTTGTCGAGAATACGGATCATGTCGCCTATCATGAGACGGTGGAGATCATCGGACCGAATAACGAGATTCGCCTGGGCCAGGTTCTCGAAGTCGATGGTCGGCGCTGTATGGTGCGGGTCTCCACGGGCACTTCAGGGTTAGATCTGGACCAGACGCGAGTGCGTTTTACTGGGGACGTGATTCGCCTGGATGTCTCACTCTCTGGGTTAGGACGGGTGCTGGATGGCTCCGGACAGCCGATCGACGGCGGCCCGCCGCTGATCCCGGAAGCCTCCCTGGACGTCAACGGGTTGCCGATCAATCCCACCATGCGCACCCATCCCAGCGAGTTCATCCAAACGGGGATCTCAGCTATCGATGGCTTGAATACCCTGACGCGCGGCCAGAAGCTGCCCATTTTCTCGGGAGCCGGTTTGCCGGCTAACGAGCTGGCTGCCCAGATCGCCGCACAAGCGCACGTGGTGAGCGGGGTCGAGGATAGCAAAACCTCCCTGGGGAAGGAAAGCGAGCCCTTCGCAGTCGTCTTTGCTGCCATGGGGATCACGCACCGGGAGGCAACCTTCTTTATGGATCAGTTCCGCGCCTCGGATGCGATGAACCGCACCATGCTGTTCATCAACCGCGCCGATGATCCTTCCATCGAAAGATTACTCACCCCACGCGTGGCTCTGACCGCGGCAGAATACCTGGCATTTGTCCACCACCGTCACGTACTGGTCATCCTGACCGATATGACCAACTACTGCGAGGCCTTGCGGGAAATCTCGGCTGCCAGTGAGGAAGTGCCCGGCAGGCGCGGTTACCCGGGTTATATGTACTCGGATTTAGCCAGCCTGTACGAGAGATCGGGGCGTATTCACGGCAATCCCGGCTCGGTGACGCAATTGGTGATCCTGACCATGCCGGACGATGATATCACCCACCCTATCCCAGATTTGACCGGATACATCACCGAAGGTCAGATCGTGCTCAGCCGCGACTTGCACCGCAAGGGGATCTACCCGCCAATCGACGTGCTGCCATCCCTATCCCGTCTGATGAACAACGGCATCGGTGAAGGCAAGACCCGCGCCGATCACCGCTCGGTGGCTGACCAGCTCTATGCGCTGTACGCTGAGGGTCGCGATCTGCGCCGTCTGGTGGCGATTATCGGCGAGGCGGCATTGTCTGCCGATGACCGCCAGGTGCTTAACTTTGCCCGCGACTTTGAGGAAAAGTTCATCGGGCAGGGGATGGTCGATCGCAGTATTGCGGTATGCCTGGACCTGGCTTGGGAACAGTTGAAACCACTGCCTGTGAGCCTTTTGAAGAGAGTGCCGCGCCAGTTCATCGAAAAATACCGGGGTAGTGCCTGAGATGCGCAAAGTATCCTGTACGCGCATGGAGCTTTTAGCGATCGAGGCTCAGATCGCTCTCGCCCGGCAGGGTCACGCGCTCCTGGAGCAAAAACGCTCCGCCCTGATGAAGGAGCTGTTTCAGATCGCTGGCACCGTGTTCGAATACTCGGAGGCGCTCCAGCAGGCTGCCGCCGAGTCGCGCCAGGCCCTGATGCGCGCCGAGGTGATGGCCGGTGCGGAGGCTGTGCACTCGGCTGCCATGGCCTCGCGCGCAGAACTGCCTCTGCAGGTCACCACTGTTAACGTGATGGGTGTAAAAGTGCCTCACATTGAACAGAGACACGTCTCTCGCTCGGCCTTGGGTCGCGGCTATTCGATCGTGGGGGTTTCCACCAGCATCGATGAAGCCGCCGAGGCTTTCGAAGTGCAGGTGAACGCCATCATCCAGCTTGCCGAGAGCGAGCTGCGCCTGAAGCGCCTTGCGGTGGAAATCCAACAGACTTCGCGCCGCTTGAATGCCCTCGAGCATTTCTTAATCCCGGAAATGGAAATGGAACGCGACTACATTCAGCTGGCGCTGGATGAGCGCGAGCGCACCGACCATTTCCGCCTGATGCTGGTGAAGCGAGTGCTGCAGCGCAAGCGGGGGGCGAGTATCTCCGTTGAGTTGCCGGATCAGACCTCCATTCAGGCATAAATTACATCTACAAAATTGGGAGTCTTTAAGTCTGTTTTTGCGCGATAATTGTACAGGCCGCGCTGCATGAGGAACGTGTGCCGGGCCGGTTCGCGCCCCGATATACAGACTTTCTCGATAGGAGTCCACATGTCTACCCAAAAAATTTCGCTCGTCTCCCCCTGTCGGTACATATTGGAAGGGCGCATCGTCACCCTCGGGCCCCAGGGCACCCTGTCCAACGGCGCGGTCTTGATTGAAGATGGCGTAATCCGTGCCGTGCAGCCTGCTTCGGCGCCGGCGCCGGCGGGCTTCGAGAATGCGGTGCGCATTCGCACTGGAGATACCCTTTACCCAGGCTTGATCGAGCTCCACAATCACCTGGCTTACAACGCCATTCCTCTCTGGAACTTGGGGCGCCAATTTACCAACAACGCCCAGTGGCGCGGTATTCATGAATACCGGCGCAATGTCACCGCGCCGGCTCAGGTGCTGGGGAACACAGCAGGGCTGGTGGAAGCCGTCATACGCTTCGTCGAATGCCGCGCCCTGCTGGGCGGCACCACCACTTCGCAGGGCATCACTCTGATTGGGGTGGGCACCAAGGAATTCTTTGCGGGGTTGGTGCGCAACGTTGAGGCGCCTATCGCTCCTGAGCTGCCTGCGGCTGCCACGCGCATCGACAACCCGCCCAATAAAGAAAGCGATAAACAAAAGTATCTCGAGAATCAGATGGAGGTGCACTGCTACCTGCAGCACCTGAGCGAAGGTGTTGGCCCGACCGCGCGCGGCTGGTTTTCACGACTGCAAAGAACAGATGGGACGTGGGCCATCCATTCGTCATTTTGCGGTATCCACAGTACTGCGCTCCAACGCGAAGACTTTGATATCATCGTGCAGCATGGCGGCTCGATGGTGTGGTCGCCCACCAGTAATTATCTGCTGTATGGCAATACTGCGGACATCGCCGCTGCCGCAGCCAGCGGGATCAAGATTGGTTTGGGCAGCGATTGGGGGCCAAGCGGCAGCAAGAGCTTGCTCGGCGAGCTGAAGGTTGCCTGGCTCGCCAGTCAGCACGCCGGCGGGGTGTTTTCTGCCGAGCAATTGGTGCGTATGGCTACCATCCATGCTGCGGAAATCCTGGGGTGGTCGGCCCAGGTAGGTACCCTGGAGCCCGGCAAGCGCGCCGATATCATCGCCGTAGATGGTAAAACGGGCGACCCCTTTATGCAGCTCATCCAGGCCCGCGAGACCTCGCTGACCCTGGTGGTGATTGACGGCATCCCCCGGGTTGGGCAGAACCAGCTGATGAACCGCTTTCAACTGGAAGCACCTGAAGAGCTGCATGTGGGCAGCACCCGGCGCACCCTGCACCTGGCCCAGGCAGATGCCCATCCCCTGGTCCAGGCGCTCACCCTGGCAGAAGCCACCCGCCGGCTGGAGGAAGCGCTTGAGAACCTGCCTGCTTTCGCCACCCGGGTGGCGGACGCTTTCTTGGGGGGCCTGGAGGCCGGAGCGCTGGGATCGCCGCTCAGCGCCGTGCGCCTGGACCTGGAATTGGATGACCAGCCGTTGGAACTGATGGCTGCTTCGCTGGTAGATGATGTTTTCCCCATGCAGCTGGAGGCCATCACAGTGGCGGGTGACCCCACTTTCCTGCCCAAGCTGGAGGCGGCGCTGAACCTGCCCGAATTTATCAAAGAAGGCCTGCCAGCCTTGTATGGGAAGCCTCGCCCGGCCCCTTTCCAGGCCGACGAGCCGCACCTGCAGGCGTCTGGTGTGCCAGACCGGGTGAGCTCATCGGTGCAGACACTGCGCCAGTTTCTCAACTCCTGGAGAAAGTTCACGCTGGAACAGCGCAAGACCGTGGTGGACCAGGCGCTGCTCGTCCTGGAGCAGCATTACGTGCACCTGCCGTACAAGCGCGCCATGTACGGAATCGACCCCGTGCAGCGACTGCGCCTGCTGCGCTATAAATTAGATCAATTGGAAGGCCGTCCCCTGCCACCGGACATCGATTTCCATGCCGAACTCACCCAGATCTTCCATTCACTGCGCGATCTGCACACTACCTACCGCCTGCCGTACCCATTTCGGGATGTGGTGGCCTGGCTGCCGTTCCTGGTGGAGGAATATTGGGATGGTGAGCGGCAGCGCTACATCGTATCCAAGGTGGTGGGTGAAGGCGAGATCAAGAGGCTGGAGGGCGCCGAAGTGCTGTACTGGAACGGAACGCCGATCGAGACGGCTATCGCCATTAACGCTGACCACCAGGCCGGCAGCAATCCTGACGCGCGCCATGCGCGCGGGCTGAACTCATTCACCATCCGGCCTCTCGATCGCGGCTTGCCCCCAGATGAGGATTGGGTGACTGTGCGCTACCGGGATCCTGCCGGGAACGTTGGAGAGCTGCGCCAGGAGTGGTTGGTGTTTATCCCGCAGGCGGCGTTGGCGGGGCAGGACCAGGCTGGCACGGGTACGCCGGTAGCGGCATCTTATGGATTGGATGATCATACTGACTATATTCAGGAAGCCAAGAAGGTGCTCTATTCGCCTCCCAATGTGCTGGAGCACGAACGGGGCGCCGGAATGATGGGGCGCATCTCCAACGGTTTCGGAACGATCCCCACCAGCCTACCCACTGTGTTCCGCGCCCGTCAGGTCGATACGGAGATGGGCCGCCTGGGTCACGTGCGCATCTTCACTTTTAGCGTCACCTCAGCGGACGAATTTATCGAGGAACTTGGGCGGCTAGTGGGACTGCTGCCGGAGACAGGCTTGATCCTGGATGTGCGCGGTAACGGCGGCGGCCTGATCACTGCCGCAGAAGGTGCGCTGCAGCTCTTCACCTCGCGGCGCATCGAGCCCCAACACGCACAATTCATCAACACCCCCTTAAACCTGAGGTTGTGCGAGATGAATCCCGATGATCAAGCGGGCAGCGTCCGGCTGGGGCGCTGGGTCGAGTCGATCCGTGGGGCGGTGCAGACCGGAGCGGCTTATTCCCTGGGCTTCCCCATCACAAGCCAGCAAAGCCTGAGTGGGATTTCACGGTGCTATTTTGGGCCGGTGGCGCTCATCACCGATGCGTTGTGTTACAGCGCCACAGACATCTTTTCGGCGGGATTCCAGGATCATGAGATCGGGCCAGTGGTGGGAGTCCATGGCAACACGGGGGCAGGCGGGGCGAATGTCTGGTCGTACGGACTGCTGCGCCAGATCTGGCTGGCGCGCGCCCAGGAACCAGCCGAATCACCTTATATCCCGCTGCCTGAGGGAGCGGACTTCCGAGTGGCGATCCGCCGCACGATCCGCGTGGGTCTCAACGCGGGCGGCGTGATCGAGGACCTGGGCATCCGGCCTGATTATGTCTATCGAATGACCTATCGCGACCTTACCGAGGGCAACGATGACCTGATCCAGGTCAGCGCCCGGGCGCTGGCGCAGTGGGATAGAGGCCGGGCGCGCCTGCTGGTGGAGAAGGATGGCACAGGGCTGCCGCGCATTGCTGTGTCCATCCCGCAGGAGGCGGATGCCGAGCTAACCGTGAGCTTGCACATCCGCCGGGTGAGCGGCCAACCTGGCGAAAAGCTGGTCGTCGATTTGGACCAGCTCTTAGCCAGCGCGGATCGCAGCACAGCAGAAGTGGAGGTGCGCGGGATGACAAAATCGGGCAAGATGTTTTCATTGGTAGAGAATCTGGGACGAACTTCTAGCAAAAAGTAAAGGAGACAGGAATGAGCAGCTCATACGATCATCTGGTCGATAAGGCATACCGGGAAAGGGGCGTAAGCCAGTTGTTAGATGCCCCAGTCGATGCGCTATCCGGGGTTTCGGCTGCCGACGCCGCCCATTTGGACGCCGCGTTTGGGATTAAGACCATCCGCGATCTGGCTGAATCCCGTTATTTTCAGACGGCGGCTGCCATGCTAGCGGCTGTTGAGGTGGAGCACGATCCGGGGCCGCCCCTGGACTGGTCGGAATTTTTCCAAACCGCTCCGATTGCTCACTACGTGAACCACCCCGCTGGGCGCTTCCGCTTGGATTTCGGTCCGGTGTACTACCGCGGCCGCCTGGATGGCAGCGCGCGGGTGCTGGTGATTGGACAGGACCCATCCACGAATGAAATCCTGGCACACCGCATTCTGGTGGGCACCTCGGGGCAGCGCGTCCAGCGCCTGTTGAATAAGATTGGGATTACACGCTCTTATATCATGCTGAACACCTTCTTGTTCAGCGTGTTTGGGCAGTTCAACTCGGAGCTGGAGGCTATTGCTAACGAGCCCGAGATCGATGGTTTCCGTAACGCTTTTTTGGATCGTATTGTCGCGAATAACAAGATCCAGGCGGTAATTTCCTTTGGCCGTGGCGCCAGGCACGCTTTCGGGCGCTGGCCTAGGGGAGGCGACTTCACCGTCTTCCATGCCACACACCCTGCGGCTGAGGAGGCCGATGTGCTCGAGAATTGGAACCTGCTGCTGCCGGGCCTGCGCGCGGCTGTCCATCCGGATGAGGACGGCGCGGTAGACCCTGCCCCGTTTGGAAACAGCTTCGCTCCGCAAGATCACGCGCCGCTCCCCAGTGTTGACCTGCCGTTTGGAGTGCCTGCCTGGCAGGGGCAGGACGGGGGTCACAGCACCCGGGACGGCGATAAAAAAATCATCTGGCATGCTCCATGAAGAAAGGATAGAACACTATGGCGCCCGAAAAAGTTCACACCGAAGAGTTCCTGGTCAGCGGCGATGACCTGCTTGGCAAGATCAAGGAACTCATCCATGAAGGCAACATCCGCCGTGTGATGATCAAGAATGAAGAAGGCAGAACCATCATCGATATCCCGCTCACACTGGGGGTAGTGGGTGTCTTAATTGCGCCCCAGCTGGCTGCCATTGGCGCCATTGCTGCCCTGATCACGCACGGGACGATTGTGGTTGAAAAGGTAGAGGAGTAGAGCGCGCACACCAGTCGTTCTTGTCCCGCTTTTCCTTCTATGCTATACTGCCTGCCATCGCCAGTTACGCCCTGGCAGAAGGTTTGGTTTTCACCCGATCTATGTAAAAATTCATCTTCCAAGGAAACAGGAGAGAAGAGCGATGAAAACAAGAGTCCTGAGTTTGTTTGTTTTGTTGAGCCTCGTGCTGGCAGCCTGTGGACCGGCAGCTACGCCGACGCCCGCCCCACCCACGGAAGCGCCAGTGGTTGTCGCTACGCAGGAACCGACCGAGGTCCCGACCGAGCCACCCGTGGTGGAGCCTACACCCGTGCCTACCGAGGAGCCCACACCTGAACCCGCACCAATGCCGGTCGACATTGAAATACCGGGGACCCTGCGCCTCCCCGACCTGGAGGGGCGCACGGTAGTGGCGGTGACCGGCAACGATTACACCCCGCTGAACTTCGTGGA
>Ga0105106_10001044_pt1 | contig 19763 bp, 18 predicted proteins | sample PPLLaktember2015_5_FD_79109 | JGI IMG/M metagenome (GOLD analysis project Ga0105106, IMG submission 79109) | Freshwater sediment microbial communities from Prairie Pothole Lake near Jamestown, North Dakota, USA - PPLs Lake P8 Core (1) Depth... | ecosystem: Environmental > Aquatic > Freshwater >...
GGCTCGCACTTCTCGCCGTTGATTTCCTTGTACACCACGCGCGGCTTGCCGACGGCCAGTTCGAAGCCTTCGCGGCGCATGTTCTCGAGCAGGATGGTGAGGTGGAGTTCGCCACGGCCGGAGACGCGGAACACGTCGGCATCGCCGGTTTCATCGACGCGCAGCGCTACGTTGACGAGTAGTTCCTTGTTCAGGCGGTCGCGGATCTGGCGGCTGGTGACAAACTTGCCTTCGGTGCCGGCCAAAGGTGACGTGTTCACCATGAAGTCCATGTTCAGCGTCGGTTCGTCGACCGGCAGTACCGGCAGGCCGACCGGGTTTTCGCGGTCGCAGATGGTGACGCCGATGCCGATGTCGTCGAGTCCGGAGATGATGATGATGTCGCCCGCTTCAGCCTGGTCCACCGGCACGCGGTCCAGGCCCTGGAAACCGAGCACCTGGTTGATGCGGCCCGTGGCGACCTGGTCTTCATGGTTCATCACGGAGACCATCATGCCGGGCTTGATGCGACCATTCAGGACACGACCAACGCCCAGGCGGCCGGTGTAGGTCGAGTAATCCAGCGCGGCGATCTGCAGTTGCAGCGGCGCATCGGGCGAGCCGGGCGGCGTGGGGACGTGCTTGAGCACGGTGTCGAACAGCGGAACCATGTCGGAGGCGGCGCCACCTTGTGACGGCGAATCTTTCAGGTCCATGCATGCCCAGCCATTCAGCCCGGATGCGTAGATGATCGGGAAGTCGAGCTGCTCATCGGTAGCGCCTAGCTTGTCGAACAGATCGAAGGTCTGATCGACCACCCAGTTCGGACGCGAACCCGGACGGTCCACCTTGTTGATCACGACGATGGGGTGCAGGCCCAGCGCCAGCGCCTTCTTGGTGACGAAACGCGTTTGCGGCATGGGCCCTTCGACCGCGTCGACCAGCAGTACCACGCCGTCAACCATGCCGAGCACGCGCTCGACTTCACCGCCGAAGTCGGCGTGGCCCGGGGTGTCGACGATGTTGATGTGGTATTCACCGTAAGTAATGGCGGTGTTCTTAGCCAGAATGGTGATGCCGCGTTCTTTCTCAAGATCGTTCGAGTCCATGACCCGCTCGTCAACCGCCTGGTTGTCGCGGAAGGTGCCGGACTGCTTGAGAAGCTGGTCGACCAGCGTGGTCTTGCCGTGGTCGACGTGCGCGATGATGGCGATGTTGCGGAGCTTGCGGGACATGATGGGGAGCCGGAATGCGGAAAACCCGGCATTATAACAGGGATATCTTTCTATATTACCGTTTAATTATTTTGCAAGCGGGTGGGCGGCCAGGCGGGCGTCGATGCGAGTGATGATCTTTTGATAACGCGGGCTGCCAACCGGCCCGAAACGGCGTTCGAATTCGGCTTGTGGCATGAATTCAGGCAGGTTGCTAAAATCCGGCACCAGATCGGTGTCCTTGCGCGCTGCTGCCAGCAGTCCGCGTACCTTCTCCGCAGCGTCGCCTATGGCACGTTCACCGAGTTGCACGCCGGCACGGTCGGCGGCCAGGTCGGTGAAGCTGAATCCCGAGCCCATGGTAGCGTCCTCTTCTTCCTTGAACAGACCGATAGCATTGGTCAGTCGGCTGCCTGCGTTGACCGACAGCGCAGCCGAAATCGTGAAATGCTCGGCGAAGTCGCGTCGGCCGTGCAGTGACAGCAGGACGCGCGGCGCACGGCGGATCGACTGGCTGTCGCCTTCCAGCAATTTTGGCAGGCTGATTCCGACCAGGTAGGCTCCCAGCGCGGTGAGTGCCGCCCGGTTCTCCGCACCCGCATCGCCACCAGATGGCAGTCTGTTTGCGAAGAGGGGGGCGACGACGCGTACCAGCGGCACGGTTGTGCCCCGCGCGTAAGGTTTCAGCAGGCTGTCCAGTTGTTCGGCATAAGCCAGCATGCGTGCCTGGTCTTCGGGCGCGATCAGCAACGCAACGCTTTTACGTTCGATCCGGGTCAGCAATTCGGGTTGCCAGCGATAATCCAGCGTCGCTCTGCTCTCGACGAAATGAACCTGGGAGAACGCATCGGCCATGGCTGCATAGGTCTTGTCTCGGCGCAGCCAGCGATGGGCCTGACGCGCCGTCCAGTCGGCCAGCACGCCGGGCAGTGGCAGGCTGCCCAACTGCAGGCTTTGAATCCGGATGCCGCCAGGCACACCTGCCAGTTCGGCCGTGATGTTCAGATAGCGCCCAAACGGGTTATTCGGAACGGCAATCGTGGCGGTGAGCGTGGCCAGACCGGGGGTGAGTTCGGCGGCGATGCCGCTGACGCGACGCAGCTCGACCGCGTAATTGAGCAGGCGGTTGAGCTCGGTCTCATCGAGTTGGATGCTATAAACCACATTCGGCGTCTGGCTGCGCGGGTCGTGTTTCCGGAACAGCGACTTGATCCAGGCAAGATCGGTGCGGTGAAATGTGGTGGGCGACTCGATCGCAGGCACGTCGTCCAGCATCAGCCAAGGCAGCACGGAGAGCCCGGCCAGCACGGCGAACAGCACACCCCAGCCAAGAAAACGCCTCATGTTATTGCGGCTGGTTGCGCATGAAATCGGCGGTCTTGAAGAATGCCGCGGCGAGTTCCTGCCGCAGATCCACCTCCACGCCAACGTCCTGCATTGCACGTGCCATGCAGCCCAGCCACTGGTCGCGCTCGGATTCGGCTATGGCAAAGGGCATGTGGCGGCGTCGCAGAAACGGATGGCCGAATCGGTCGGTGTATTCCGGAGGACCACCGGTCCAGCCGGAGAGGAACCAGAAAAGCTTGTTGCGTGACTCGGTCAGATCTGCCGGGTGCAGCTTGCGGATGCCGTAGTAGTCCGGATCTTCGTCCATCAGATCATAGAAGCGGTCGACCAGGTGTCGAATGACTTCGCCGCCACCCAAACGTTCGTAATGGGTTTGCATGGTTCAGACCTTCACGGGTTTGACCTTCGCTGCCGCTGCCTTGGCAGCCTGGCGGGCGTTGTCGGTCGTAGCGGCCGTGGCGAGCGCCACCCCCATGCGGCGGCGAACGAAAGCTTGCGGCTTGCCGAACAGCCTGATGTCGACACCGGGCGCACTCAGCGCCTCCGCGACGCCATCGAAGGCGATGCCGGCTGCATCGATGCCGCCATAAATCACCGCGGAGGCACCGGGTTCGCGCAACGATACGTCGACCGGCAGGCCGAGGATCGCTCGCGCGTGCAATTCGAATTCATTCTGCCGTTGCGTCGCCATGGTGACCATGCCGGTGTCATGCGGGCGCGGGCTGACTTCCGAAAACCAGACGTCTTCACCCTTGACGAACAGCTCGACGCCAAAAAGTCCGCGTCCGCCGAGATTGCCGGTGACTGCGGCGGCGATCTCCTGCGCGCGCGCCAGCGCGCTGGATGTCATTGCCTGGGGTTGCCACGATTCGACGTAATCGCCTTTCACCTGCACGTGGCCAATCGGCGCGCAGAAATGCGTATCCACCTTGCCCGAAGCGCCGAGCGCGCGTACGGTCAGCAGCGTGATTTCGTAATCGAAATTGATCACTCCCTCGACGATGACGCGTCCCTTGTCCACCCGGCCGCCACGGGCCGCATCGTCCCAGGCCGCCTGCAACTGACTGGCGTCGTCCACCCGCGATTGCCCTTTTCCGGACGATGACATCACCGGCTTGACGATCACCGGATAGCCCAGCTCTTCGGAAGCGGCGGTCATCTCCGCCAGGCTGTCGGCGAACACATAGGGCGATGTCGGCAGCCCCAGGGTTTCTGCAGCCAGCCGACGGATGCCCTCGCGATTCATGGTGAGATTGGCGGCACGCGCGGTGGGAATGACTTCTGCCAGCCCCGCGGCTTCTATTTCCAGAAGGGTTTCTGTAGCAATCGCCTCGATTTCCGGTACCAAAAGTTGTGGTTTTTCACGTTGGATCAGGGCGCGCAGCGCCGCGCCATCGTTCATGTCGATCACGTGCGCGCGGTGCGCCACCTGATGGCCGGGCGCATCGGCGTAGCGATCCACCGCGATGACCTCGACGCCCAGTCGCTGCAGCGCGATGATGACCTCCTTGCCGAGCTCGCCCGCACCCAGCAGCATGACGCGGGTGGCGGAGGGGGAAAGCGGGGTGCCCAGTCGCATGGTGGAAGAATCCAGAAAGGCAAAAGCCGGCATTTTACCTTGGCCGTTGCGCTGCCAAATCATCACTCATGTTTCCAGCCGGTTCCAATCGAAATACGGACCCGGATCGGTCTTGCGGCCGGGCGCAATGTCGGAATGACCGGTGACGGCCTCGATCGGATAAGCCTGCCTGAGGGACCGGACGAGCGGAACCAGGGTGTCGTACTGGGCTTCGGTAAAAGGCCGATCGTCAGTGCCTTCGAGCTCGATGCCGATGGAAAAATCATTGCAGCGTTCCTGCCCCTGCCAGCTGGATGCGCCAGCATGCCAGGCACGCAGTCCGCAGGGAACGAACTGAATCGGCTCGCCATCGCGCCGGATGAAAAAATGCGCCGACACCTGGAGGCCACGTATTTCCTGAAAATAAGGATGGGCGTCCCAGTCGAGCCGGTTGGTGAAAAGATCGATCACCGCTTTCCCGTCAAATACGCCCGGTGGCAGCGAGATGTTGTGGATCACGATGAGGCGGATGCTTGTCCCCTCGGGACGCGGGTCGCAGTTGGGCGAGGGCAGGTGCCGGATGTGTTTGAACCAACCCTGGTTGTCCGGAATGTCCGATGATTCTGCGGCTTGGTTGATGCGATGAAACATGGGCTAAAAAATCGGGCTGCAGCTGGGGGGGCGTGCGGATGCGAACGTACACATGCTGACCCGGGAGGGCAGAATGGGAAGGTTGGAGGTCATCTTTTTCATGCTGGGTTCTCCATACAGGACCGACGACCCGGACTGGTCATGGGGTCGACACTTTCAGGCAGTTTAATGTGTGCCGCGCAGTATTGGCACTCCTCTCAGGCATCCAGCGTCGACCAGTCGTGGGCAATCGTACCGCATCGAGACCTGTCCATCCTGAACGTGAGGAGGCCCGATGCAGGACTGCGCATGTCTGGTGGACGCAGATGTGTCGTCATTCAGGCAGGGTGCGCAGCAACGGCCGGGTTCTCGGGTCCGTCGGCGCCCGGACATCCGGGTTAAACTGTTCGTTTTATCGATCCTTTTTCCACGGTCGCCCATGAGCCTGCCTGAAGCGCAAGATTATCTGGACAATGCCGAATGCATTGCTTCATCCGAACAGGTGCAGTTCGCGCTCGATCGGCTGGCGGGGGAGATTACCCGTGAACTGGCGAACGATTTTCCGCTTGTGTTGCCGGTGATGGGGGGCGCCGTGGTCTTTGCCGGCCAGCTGTTGCCGCGGCTCGTTTTTCCACTGGAATTCGATTATCTGCATGTGACGCGCTACCGCGGCAAAACCAGCGGCGGGGAAATCGAGTGGCGGGTCCTGCCCGGTTTGAATGTGGTCGGGCGCAGCGTGCTGGTGCTGGACGATATCCTGGACGAGGGCGAGACGCTGGCGGCGGTCCGCGAAAAGCTGCTAGAGCTTGGTGCCACGCGCGTGCTGTCTGCGGTATTGACGGACAAGGACAATGGCCTGGCGAAACCCATCCGGGCGGATTTTATCGGGCTCAGTGTGCCCAACCGCTACGTGTTCGGATGCGGCATGGATGTTTACGGCCTGTGGCGCAATCTCCCCGCAATCTACGCTTTGAAGGAACACTGACATGCTTGGCATCATCGGCGGCACCGGCCTCGCCCAGCTCGCCAATCTGGTAATCACCCATCGCAAAGTGGCGCGGACGCCTTACGGCGAACCATCCGGTGCACTCACATTCGGACACATCTGCGATCAGGAAGTGATTTTTCTTGCGCGTCACGGCTACGGCCATACCATTCCGCCGCACGAGGTGAACTACCGAGCCAACTTGTGGGCACTGAAAGATCATGGCGTCGACCGCGTGGTGTCGGTGGCCACGGTCGGCGGCATCCATCCCGAAATGATCCCCGGCACGCTGATCATTCCCGATCAGATCATCGACTATACGCATGGCCGTGCCGCCACATATTTTGTCGGAAACGACAAGCCGGTCACCCATGTTGATTTCACCTTTCCCTATTGCGATGCGATGCGGGCTGCGTTGCTGCAGGCCGCAATCAGCGCCGGCATCAGCCTGCGCGATGGCGGTGTATATGGTGCAGTACAGGGGCCGCGCCTGGAAACGGCAGCGGAAATCAACCGCCTGGAGCGCGACGGCGTCGACATGGTGGGGATGACCGGCATGCCGGAAGCCTACCTGGCGCGCGAACTCGGAATTTGCTACGCGACCGTGGGCGCAGTGGTGAACTACGCTGCCGGTCGCGGGCTGTCGGCGGACGGCATCCAGATGGAGGAAATCCAGTCCGTGCTGGGCGAGGTCATGCTGCAGGTGCGGCATCTGCTCGAACAACTGGTGACCCACGACGCCGCCGGGCTATGCGTCTTCTGATTGCCGGATGAAATCGGTCGTATGAAGCTTGTTCGTGTCCTGCAGTCGCAAGGATTCGGCTCGCGCAAGGGCTGCGTGGCGCTTGTGCGGGCGGGGGCAGTCGAAGTCAACGGTGAGCCTTGCAACAACCCTGAAACCGAGGTCGAACCGTCGGGCCTGGTGCTGACGGTCGACGGCGCACCGTGGCTATTTCGTGAAAAGGCCTATGTGATGATGCACAAGCCGGCCGGGTACGAATGCTCGCGTCACCCGAGCCACCATTCCAGCGTGTTCGACCTGCTGCCGCCGCCACTGATTCAGCGTGGCATGCAATGCGTGGGGCGGCTCGATCAGGACACCACAGGACTGCTGTTGTTTTCCGATGACGGCCAGTTCATCCACCGCATGATCTCGCCCAGAAAGAGGGTGGCCAAGGTGTACCGTGCCATCTGCGCCGACCCGGTGAACAGCGCCATGCTGGACGCCCTGCGTACTGGCGTGCAACTCAATGACGAACCCGCGCCGATCGCCGCGCTGACATGCGAGGCCATCGACAGTCACACGCTGCGCCTGAGTCTGGGCGAGGGCAAATATCATCAGGTCAGGCGCATGATTGCCGCAACCGGCAACCGCGTCGACCACCTCCACCGCGAGGCCATCGGGAACTATGCCTTGCCTGCGACCCTGCCACCCGGTCAATGGTGCTGGCTGGAGGAGAACGATCTGAAGCAACTGGAACAACCATGGCCATCTGCGAAGTCCTGAAAATGGGCGACCCGCGCCTGCTGGCGCCCGCGCATCCGGTCGAGGATTTTGCGTCGCTCGAACTGGCTCGATTGATTATCGACATGCACGACACCATGCGATCCCTCAACGGGGCCGGCCTGGCGGCGCCGCAAATCGGAGTCGGTCTGCAGGTGGTGATATTCGAGGTCGATGCCAACCCGCGTTACCCGGACGTCGAAACGGTGCCGCTCACCGTCCTGATCAACCCGGTGTTGACACCCCTGTCCGACGAAGTTGAGGAAGGCTGGGAGGGCTGCCTGTCGGTTCCAGGGATGCGCGGCCTGGTGCCAAGGCATGCTGCCTTGCGTTACCAGGGCTTTGATGCGACGGGTCAACCGATCGACCGCAGCGTCAGGGGATTTCATGCCCGCGTGGTGCAGCATGAAGTCGATCATTTGAACGGCGTTCTCTATCCCATGCGTATCCGTGACCTGCGCTATTTCGGCTTTACCGACACCCTGTTTCCGGGCCAAAACCTGCAGGACGATTGACGGCATTTCAACGCTTGTGGGCACGCATTTAGCATGCCTAAAGTTGTCCCTGTCCTCGCCGCTAACTTGAAGCGTATCCGTGGGCGATGTGTCCAGGAGCAAGCAGCAAGGACAATAATGAGCCCGGAACAACAGATCCAGCAGGCACAGCGCCGCATTGACCACGCCGACGTGATGATGGCCGAGGCGACCCAACTCGACGACATTGCCGCCCAACTGATGGCGGTGCAGCGATACTGGGGCGCACCCAATCGCCAGATCCATCTGACTGCCGCGCTAGCCGACAGTCGTGCCGTGTGGCATGGCATTCAGGCTGCACTGGCCGAAGGAACCCTGGAACTGCCGCTGGAAGTCCAGCACAACCTGCTGATCCTGTCGGTATATGCGGACAGTAAAATCGCCGCATGCGAGACCGCACCCAGCGCCGAGGGGCTGAGCAGCCTGATCGCTCTGACTCGTACCCTGGCAGGCAGCCTCAAGGAATGGCGGGTGGCAGCATGAGCCGGCAGAAAAATCCGCTGCAATTTCATGTTCTGGATCTGGACCTGCTCCTGACCGATCCGGCGGGGGTCAGCACAACGGTTCGCCCCGGTCGCGTCCGTAACCGCACCAAAACCGAACAGGAAGAGAAGATCAGGAAGCCTGTCGACAACGTGCCCAGGAAATCGCCACCGGCACGCAAGGCGCCGTCACGCGGACGCTATGTGGACGAATACGCATACCCGACACCTTGAAGTTGTCTGAGCGTTCCTTACGCCCGTAAAACCCGCTTCCTGCCGGCAAGCCGGCTCAAAGCCGTCTGTCTGTTGCCTGCGAACCGGCATATCCATAAACATCAAGACGCAATCTGCGCGTCTGAGTCCCCGTCGTCCTGCTTCACGACCGCCGGTCCGACGCGTCAATCTGGAACTTCCCCTGTGTCGCGGATATGACTTCGAGCCATTGCGCCATGACTTGAAATCAATGGATCAAGCCTGGGCGGAAAAACCCGGACTGAAAGTAACTACATACCATTGTCCCGACCTGCTGTTGATTTTAATTTCACATCTGTCAATCGGACAGGTTCTTCCCTGCATTGTTGCGAGCTTCATCCGGCCATGGAATCTCCATAAGTCCACATGACCGGTTTTATGCAGGGAGCCGGGAGACCTTGGGTTTTTGATCCCGGAATTCGCATCACGCCAGCTTCGAGACGAGTCTGCTGCCTTTAGATGCACATGAGATGCACATGGCAGGACCCGGGTGTGGATCCGCCGCCACGGAGGGGAATGAATATGAAATACAAGGGAGCTTTCACCCTGATCGCGTTCACATCGGGGCTTGCTAACGTCCATGCCGCCGATCTGGCCAAGGGCAAGGCAGCGGCAGAGATGTGTGCCGGCTGCCATGGCGCCAGGGGAGTGTCCGTAGCGCCCAATTATCCCAATCTTGCCGGACAGAAGCAGGCGTATCTGGTCAAGGCCATTGGTGACTACCGGACCGGTGTTCGCAACGACCCCGTGATGAGCGCAATGGTGGCTGCATTGGAAGAAGATAACATCGAGCATGTTGCGGCGTATTTTTCGAGCATGCCTGCGAAATAAACGACAGCACGACCTCGGGCACGCTTCGACGGGTGCAGATGTGTCCGAGGGACGGGTTCGATAAAAGCGGACGGGGGAGCCATGTTGGGACAATCAGGATTCAGGGTGTTCGGTGCGTTGCTGGTCCTCGTGGCCGGCATGTTTTCCTGGATGGGGGCGAGCTTCGGGAGGGAGTCATCAGGTGAGTCGATTCTGGTTCCCATGAAGGCCTCCAGCATGCTCCCCTCACCAGAACGGCCCAATGCGCCATCACTTGCCAGACTGGACCCGGACCGTCCGGTCAAGCCGGACAACTGGGAAGATCCGGCCATTTGCGGCGGTTGCCACACAGTCCAGTATCAGGGCTGGAAAGGATCCATGCATTCGAACGCGTTCAAGGATCCGTTATTCCAGGCTGAGTGGGCCTTGGCCGAGAAGGAACTGGGAGGCGACATCGGCAATCTGTGCGCGGGATGCCACAGTCCGGTCGGCATGCTGACAAAAACCATCAAATTCGACCCGTCCATGGGAAAGCATGGCGGCTTCACCGCACCTGCCATCGCGGAAAACGGGGTGTTTTGTGACACCTGTCATACGATTTCCGGCTCCACCTTCGAGAATTCCTCGGTCATGGAGCATGGGAACGGGTCTTACAAGTCCACGCCCGGGCCAGTCAAGCGCGGGCCACTCAAGAACGCCAATTCTCCGTACCACCAGACCGAATATTCCGAACACCATACCCAGGCAGCTTTCTGCGGCAATTGCCACAATATTTTCAACCCACTCAACCAGTTTCCGCTGGAGCGGACCTATGACGAGTGGAAATATTCGATATATGCCCAGAATGGCGTGCAATGCCAGGACTGCCACATGGTGCCGGTGGAAACCGCGATGCGGGTAGCGGACACCCTGACACCGGCTTCCAAACTCAAGAAGCATGGCCTCGGCGGCAAAGCCGGGATAGGCGCGGTAAACGATCGCGATATTGTGCATGGCCATGGATTTGTGGGGGGCAATGCCGTCATTACAGCCGTGCTGGGAGACCCCGACTCACGTCGCCATGCGGGCATTGCGGTCAAGCGCCTGCGCAGTGTGGCTGACGTGGACATGTCGCTCGACAGGGTTGCGGGGCAGGATGGGTTGCTCCGCGCCTCGGTCAAGGTGACGAACCGCCGCGCCGGCCATGATTTGCCGACAAGTCTCACCTTTGTCCGCGAACTGTGGGTGGACGTGACCGTCACCGACCAGAGCGACCGCATTCTGTTCCGTTCCGGCGCGCTGGACAGTCATGACGAAGTCGATCCCGGCGCAACCATGTTCAAGAACTATGCGGTGGACAAGCAGGGCAACCCGGCCCAATACATCTGGACCGTCGAACGCTTCGAACGCCGCAACACGATCCCGCCCAAGGGGCACCATACCAGCAACTACTATTTCAATATTCCGCAGGACGCAACGCTGCTCAAGGTGCGCGCGAAGCTCAACTATCGTTCGGCATCGCAGCACTTCGTCGACCACCTGCTGGGTGACGGCAAGGTCAAGGTGCCGGTCATCACGATGAACGATATCGAGACCGTTTACAGCGTCACGGATCCAAAGGGCCTCGCTGTGGTGACGGTAACCGACTACAACAAGCTCAGCGACGCCGACAAGGAGGCAGCCCGTCTGCTCGAGGTGTACAACGCCCCCGAAGTGGTGGTCCAGAAAACCGGGCAGCTGGTGCAGGCCTGCGCGGCCTGCCATGGCCAGAACGGCATTGGCCGCGATCCGCTGATCCCCAATCTCGCTGGTCAGAACGAAGTGTATCTGCTGAGCGCGTTGCGGGCATACAAGAGCAAGACGCGCACGGACGCGCGGATGAACGCCATGCTGAAGGATGTGGCGGATGACCAGCTTGCCGAGCTTGCCAAACACTACTCGGAACTGGGCGGATCAAAGATACCGGACTGATTCGGGACTGGTGTCACTGACGTGTGCCGAGAGGGAATCCTCGTTCCGGCATGTGCACTTGATCCGGGGCGCTTCAATCCGTCAGGCGCCTTGGGCTGGCGTGAACCTCCAAGGCAAGACCGGACCCGGGCAGCGCCGCTCGCGGCACACCGATGCAATCACTTCAGCACCGCGCGCACATCGGCGATCAGCGGCTCGATTCCTGCAGGTGTCTGCAAGTGCTCTCCCCGGATCAGGAAGGTGTCTTCGACGCGTTCACCCAGTGTATCGATCTTGGCGGCATAGACGCTCACCTCATGACGCATCAGCACTTCAGCCACTTCGAACAGCAAGCCTCCCCGATCGGGGCAGGTAATCGACAGCATGTGACCGTAACCTGGGGCATCGGCCTGCAGTCGCACGGTTGTCGGATAGGGATGGTGACGCTGGTGGCGCGACAGGCGGCCGCGCGGCACAGGCTGCATGGGACGTGACGGGTCGAGGTCGCGCGCCAGTTCGTGTTCCACAAAACTCAGAAAATCACGGTAATGAATGCCGCGATTGGCCAGATCCATCACCTGGAAGCTGTCCAGCGCGTAGCCATGCTGAGTGGTGTGGGTCTTGGCTTCAAGAATGGTGTACTGGATGCGCGCGAAAAAACCGCAGATGCGTGCAAACAGGTCGGGGCGGTCGGGCGTGTAGACCAGCACCTGAATGCCTTCACCGGCAGGCGAGAGGCGCGCCCGCACGATGGCGCTGGGACTGTCGGTGTGACGCCATAGCATGCGCGCCTGCCAGGCGATGTCGCGGGAATCGAAGCGGGTAAAGTAACGCGGGTCGAGGTGTTGCCAAAGCGCGTCCGCAGTGTTGTTCGGCAGGCCATAGAGGGCGAGATTGATGCGCGCTTCCGACTGCCGGGTGGCAATGTCGGCCACGGCCTCGTCATCACCTGCAAGCTGCGCCCGCGTCGCGTGGTAGAGGTCATCCAGCAGTTTGCCCTTCCAGGCGTTCCAGACGTTGGGACTGGTGCCGCGGATGTCGGCCACGGTCAGCAGATACAGCGCAGTCAGGCGGCGCGTGCTGCCGACCTTGGCGGCAAAGGCTGCAATCACCTCGGGGTCGGTGATGTCCTCCTTTTGCGAGGTGCGAGACATCACCAGGTGCATGCTGACCAGCCAGGCGACCAGTTCGCTGTCGGTCTCGTCGAGGCCGTGCTGACGGCAAAATTTCTGGGCGTCGATTGCACCGAGTTCGGAGTGGTCGCCGCCGCGGCCCTTGGCAATATCGTGAAACAGCGCTGCCAGGTACAGCAGTTCGGGCTTCTCGAAAGTGCTGATCAAGCGGCTGGCGAGCGGAAGTTCGTGCGCCAGTGCCGGCACCGTAAAGCGCCGGATATTGCGCAGCACGGTGAGGATGTGCTCGTCCACGGTGTAGACGTGGAACAGGTCGTGCTGCATCTGCCCGATGACACGACCGAACGCCGGAATATACCGCCCGAGCAGGCCGTAGCGATGCATTTCGCGCAGCGCACGGGTAATCCCGACTGGCTGGCGCAGCAATTCCATAAACAGGGCGCGATGTGCCGGGTTGGCACGGAATGCGGCGTCGATGCGGGTGCGGCCGCGCCACAGTGCACGCAAGGTCACCGGCTCGAAACCGGCAAGCTCCGGATGCTGGGCATACACGATGAAGGCGCGCAGCAGGGCATCGGGCTTGTGTTCGAACAGCCCGGAATCGCGTGCCTCGAGCAGGTTGGCGCGCACCTGGAAGTCGGAGTCGATCGGTTGCGGCGGTGCGGTCACCGGAAACAGCAGGACCCGCAGTGACTGGATGAGAATGCCATTGGCCCGCTGGACCAGTTTGGCAGCACGGTAATAGCCCTGCATCAGGCGCTCGCCCGCCCGCTTGTGTGCGGTGGCCGCCAGCCCCAGTCGCGCTGCGAGTTCGGTCTGGTAATCGAAGGCGAGCCGGTCGTCTCGCCGTCCGGCCAGCAAATGCAAATGGATGCGCAACGCTGACAGGGCGCGCTCTTCGCGTGCGATGCGGTGCGCCTCGTTCCGGGTCAGCAGCCCGGCACGTGCGAGGCCGTTCCAGCCACCCGTAATCCCGCAGGCTGCAGCGATCCAGTGAATCGTATGCAGATCGCGCAGCCCGCCCGGGCTGTCCTTCAGGTTGGGCTCGAGCTTGTAGGCGCTGTCGTCGAAACGGGCGTGGCGCGCCTTCTGCTCGATCAGCTTGCCCTCAAAAAAATGCTGGGGATCGAAGTGTGCCTGGAAGCGGCGTCCGAATACGTCGTACAGGCCGGAGGCCCCCCACACGAAGCGCGCTTCCAGCAGGTTGGTTTCCACGGTGATATCGGCGTCGGCCTCGCTGATGCAGGCCTCGACGGTGCGGACGCTGTGACCGATCTCCAGCCCGATATCCCAGCATGCCTGCACCCAGTTTTCCAGCGTGGCCTGCTGCCCGGCTGTGGGCTCAGACGGCAACAACAGCAACACGTCCACGTCCGAACCGGGGAAAAGTTCGCCGCGCCCGTAGCCGCCCACGGCAGCAATACAAAAGTCCTGTGGCAGTCCCAGCCGGGTGCTGAGTTCGAACAGCACGCCATCCACCAGGGCGGCGTGGCGGGTCAGGTAGCGGGTGGCAGCGGACTTTTCAAGATAGGCTGTCGCCAGCGCGGTACGTCCGGATTTGAGGCGTGCACGCAGGTCGGCTAATGGCGGAGCGCTCACGCGACTTGGTGGATGCGATCCGGAATGGCCGGGCTGCCAGCCGACATGGTCAGCACTTCGTATCCGCTGTCGGTGACGAGCACGGTGTGCTCCCACTGCGCCGACAGGCTGCGATCCTTGGTGACGATGGTCCAGCCGTCCGGCATCTGGCGGATGTCGCGCCGGCCGGCGTTGATCATCGGCTCGATGGTGAAGGTCATGCCGGCTTCCAGCACCAGTCCGGTTCCGGGCTTGCCGTAGTGCAGCACCTGCGGATCCTCATGGAAATTGAGGCCGATGCCGTGACCGCAGAACTCGCGCACCACGCTGTAACCGTGGTATTCGGCAAAACGCTGGATCGCGTGGCCGACATCGCCGAGCCGCGCGCCCGGCCGGACCTCGGCGATGCCGACCCACATCGCTTCATAGGTCACCTGGATCAGGCGCTTGGCCTGAATCGACGCTTCGCCCACTACGAACATGCGGCTGGTGTCGCCATGCCAGCCGTCCTTGATCACCGTAATGTCGAGATTCACGATGTCGCCGTTCTTCAGCACCTTGTCGCTGGGGACACCATGGCACACCTGGTTGTTGACCGAGGTGCAGATCGACTTCGGGTAGGGTGCATGGCCGGAGGGCGCATAGTTCAGCGGCGCCGGTATGGTTCCCTGGACGTTGACCATGTAGTCGTGGCACAGGCGGTCGAGTTCGCCGGTGGTGACGCCAGGCTGGACAAAAGGCGTGATGTAATCGAGCACTTCCGAGCCAAGCCGGCCGGCAACGCGCATGCCTTCAATTTCTGCGCCGGTTTTGATGGTGACAGTCATGGAACGGGTAATCTGGAGAAAAATGCATTCTATCGTGCCGATGCCTGCAGGAATAACCCTGACGGACAGGTGGGTGCTCGGCGGCACCCCGTCTGTGTCCGCTTACTGGTCGGGGAACGGCGCACCCGTCATGCGCGTCCGCTCGCGAAGTGAAAGCTGCCAAAGCCCTTCAGAAACGTCCCCTTCGCGCGATTGGGTGCGCTGAATCAGCGCTTTCCGCGACCCGCGCGGTTACCGGCTCCGGTACCCGTTCCTGCTCCGGACCCGGGCCCCACTCCTGGGCTGGCACCTACGCCAGAGCCAGCACCTGCTCCAGGGCCGGCGCTGCTCGTCCCCCACCTCTCCTGGTGACGATGCTCGTAGCCGGCACCATAAGGCAGGTTGGGCGTACGGGCAGGGCCACCCGGAGCGTGACCGGTTGGGGCAGGCGCACTCAGGTTACGCTGCACCGTCTCATCAACTGGGCTGCTGCCGAAAGGTTGCGCAAGCACATCCTGTGGAAGCGACAGATTGAGAGGCCGGGCATGAGTAACGGGCGCCTTTTTCTGGCTGGCATCGGCCCATCCTGGCAATGCCAGAGCCAAGGCAGACGGCAACAGGATCAGACGAAGGCGCAGCATGAGCGTATTCCGGATTCGGGCTTGGATTTGAGGAACCGCACGAAGCGGGCTCCGGGCAACCAAGTTGCCTAGTTGTCGAGAACGCTGTCGACAATATCCTGCGAGACCACCTGGGCCACATAGGCTTGTCCGGTCAGCGACTGAATGTTTCTGGCGAAGGCGCGCAGGTGGTTGTAGGAACCATTCAGCAGATTCTGGTACACCTTGTCGATGTTGCTCAAACGCGAGGTGGCCATGGCAGCGTTGAGATCCTCGATGTCGGTCTCTTCGATCACGCCACCAACCTGCAGGGCTTCCAGTGCTGACTGCTTGCCGCGCGCGATCAGGGCGTCGTAAAGGGCCTGCAGTTCCGCATTGAGAAACTCGCCGACCAGATTTCCTGCGGCGGGATCGGGCAGGCTGTAGGTGTTCAGCAGGTTGAGCATGGCGTCCATATGCTGCTGTTCGGAAGAGGCGATATTGGCGAATACCGGTGTGCCCCAGATGTCATACAGGGTCAGGTAGACATCGCGGGCCAGTTTTTCCTCTTCGCGCATGAAGATCAGATCGTTCTTTTCCTGGTCCGTCAGCGTGGTCGCGCCACCCCCTCCCCCGCGTCTCGCAGCCATGGCTTCGCCTGCAGGCAGCATGGAAACGGCGGCCAAAGCGCCGGTCATGCCGAGCATTTCGCGGCGGGATATTTTTTTCGTGAACATGGTGTTGCTCCTTGATTTAAGTTGTTGATTGCACCTGGGGCTTTCCTGGAATGAAGGGAAAACAGGAAAATGGGGCTGTTTGCACAATGCCTTTCTGCTTATCCGACCGGGCGGGGTGCATTATCTGCGTGTGCAATGGCAGGGGTGTGTCTGCCGGGTGGCGTCGCGTGTCAGTGTGTGTCAGTGTGTGTCTGGTTGCTGGATGTGCACGCAAGTACGGTAGGATGGCCCGGTATTGCAACCCGACCATTCCATCAGGCCGGCCCCGGCGACCGGCATGTGTACTCATCCTCATTCTCTGCAATTACCAAGTGATGCGAGCTTACAAACCGGAAGACTGTAGAAGGGCCGCATCGAAGCATGCGGGGTGTGCCTGATGGATGGCCCGTCGGCACGCATACTGGTGGTGGACGATGATCCGGGCATGCGGACATTGCTGCAGGCCTACCTGGGAGACAGCGGCTTTGCCGTGGATACGGCGATGGATGGAACGACCATGTGGCAAGCCCTTGAGCAGGGAATGCCGGATGCCATCGTGCTTGATCTGATGATGCCCGGGGAAGACGGACTGTCCCTGGCGCGCAGGCTGCGCAGCCAGTCGAATGTACCCATCCTCATGCTGTCGGCGCGGGGCGAGGAAGTCGACCGCGTGGTCGGGCTGGAAATGGGGGCCGATGACTATCTGGCCAAACCATTCAGCCCGCGCGAATTGCTGGCGCGCTTGCGGGCACTGTTGCGGCGCAGCCAGGTCCAGCCCCCTGCAGAATTCCCCCCTGTTTCTGCATTCGGCCCTTATCAGCTGGATGTCGCCAGCCATCGGCTGACCCGGGATGGGGTCGAGGTGAAACTGTCGACCGCCGAGTTCGCCCTGCTGCGCATCTTTTTCGAGCACCCGCTCAAGGTGATGTCGCGGGACACGCTGATCGACATGCTGAAAGGCTATGAACGGGATCCTTATGACCGCAGCGTCGACACGCGGGTCACCCGACTGCGGCGCAAGATCGAACCCAGCCCGGGCGAACCGGTTTATATCCGCACCGTGCGGGGCGAGGGCTATCTATTCAATCCACGTGGCAGCGAGGCGTGAGACTGTCTTCCCGTCTGAGCCTGACCCAGCAGAATGCCCTGCTGCTGGTGGTTTTTTTTATCGCCTTCGAACTGCTGACGACCGTCGCCACCGCCTATTTTCTCATGCTGCCGATGGCGCGCCGCTCGGCGTCCGATCTTTCCGGGCTGATGACGCTGTCCGTGCAGACCTGGAACGAACTGCCGCCTGTCACCCGTCCCGCGTTCGAGTACGAGCTGGTGCGCTCGCACGCCCTGGCATTGCGGGCCGAACCGCCCCAGAACGCCGAAGCGCCCACCTGGCATGAGCCCTTCCTGAAAATTCTGGTGGCGGCGCTGAATGAGCGTGTCGGCGAGCCGGTTGCCAGTTCGCTCGAGCTTGTCGGGGACGAGGAATGGTTCTGGGTGTCCTTGCCGGCCGGCGGGGGACGTCTCTCGGTGGGCTTGCCGCATGAACGGATCGGTCCGCGTCCGCTCCATGCGCTGCTGGTCTCGTTGGTGGGCGGTATGTTGCTTTCCCTGGCCGCGGCCTGGTGGCTGGCACGCCGCACCACCCGTCCGCTGCAGCGGCTGGAACAGGCCGTGACCTCGCTGGGGCGGGGGCAGACACCGGAACGCCTGCCTGAAACCGGCCCGCGCGAAATCGCGGCCCTGAGCCGGCGCTTTAACGAGATGACGAAGCAGGTCGAGGAGTTGCTGGCTGCCCGCACGGTCCTGCTGGCGGGAGTGTCGCACGACTTGCGTACGCCGTTGGCGCGGTTGCGGCTGGCGGTGGAAATGCTGGTACGCAAGCCCAGCCCGCAACTGGCGGCACAGGTGGAGGGTGATATCGAGGCGATGGATCGCCTGATTGGCGACGTGCTGACCCTGGCGCGTGGACTCGGCCATGAGGCCGTGCAGCGCGTGATGCTGTCCGAGTTTTGTACAAAACTGGTGCTGTCCATCCCCGGTGCGGCGGACAAGGTGCAGGTCGAGACTGCCGACCTGGCCCTTGACGTGCCACCCGGCGCCTTGCGCCGCATCCTCGTCAATCTGCTGGAAAATGCGCTGCGCTATGGCGGGGACCAGCCGGTGAATCTCAGGTCAGAGGTCGAGGACGGCTGCTGCCGCATTGGCGTGCTCGATCGCGGTCCGGGGATTCCGCCAGACGAACTGGAAACGGTATACCAGCCGTTTTACCGGCTGGAAGCCTCGCGAAGCGCCAACACAGGCGGCTCCGGACTTGGCCTGGCCATCGTGCGTCAACTGGTCATGGCACAGGGTTGGCAGGTGAGGCTGCAGGCGCGTGAGGGCGGCGGCCTGGCGGCTTGGCTGGAGATTCCGTTGCAACAGGCGGTCAAGGGGAGCTGAGCGTGGCTTTCCCTTGAAAAGAAGGCCCGTTCGAATTAGAATTGCCGGCTGTCCGAAATGGTTCGGACAAATTCGCACACCTGCCATTAAAGGGTGGCGGCGCACGCAGACAAGCACGTGCGCGGCTGCTGGCGGGTGGAGGCTCAACCCTTTAGGAGTAATTCATGTCTGTCACCATGCGTCAAATGCTGGAAGCCGGTGTCCACTTCGGTCACCAGACCCGCTTCTGGAACCCCAAGATGGCCCCGTTCATTTTCGGTCATCGCAACAAGATTCATATCGTCAACCTGGAAAAGTCGCTCCCGCTGTTCCAGGAAGCCCAGAAATTCGTCCGTCAGTTGGCCACCAACAAGGGCAACGTGCTGTTCGTCGGCACCAAGCGCGCCGCGCGTGACATCGTGCGCGAAGAAGCGCAGCGCGCCGGCATGCCCTACGTTGACCAACGCTGGCTGGGCGGCATGCTGACCAACTTCAAGACGGTCAAGCAGTCGATCAAGCGCCTGAACGATCTGGAAGCCTCGCTGGCCGAGCCCGGCCGCCTGTCGAAGAAGGAAATCCTCACCGTGCAGCGTGAAGTCGACAAGCTCAACCGCAGCCTGGGCGGCATCCGCGAAATGGGCGGCCTGCCTGATGCGATTTTCATCATCGACGTCGGTTACCAGAAGGGTGCCGTGGTCGAGGCCAAGAAACTGGGCATTCCGGTGATCGGCGTGGTCGACACCAACAACAGCCCGGAAGGCGTGGATTACGTGATCCCCGGCAACGATGACTCCGCCCGCGCAATTCGTCTGTACGCCCGCGGCATGGCCGATGCGGCGCTGGAAGGCCGTGCCCAGGTCATCAGCGAAATCGTCGGCGGCGAAGAGTTCGTCGAGGTGGAAGAAGAAGCCGCGCCCGCAGCCGAATAAGCGCGACGCACCCATATCGCCGGGACAGGATTCCGGCGAGCGTATTTTGAGGAGGGGCGTCTGCCCCTCTTTCTGTATTGAAACTGGATAGGAGTACGAAATGGCAGAAATCACTGCAGGCATGGTCAAGGAACTGCGCGAAAAAACCGATGCGCCGATGATGGATTGCAAGAAGGCGCTGTCGGAAGCTGGCGGCGACATGCAGAAAGCGGAAGAAATCCTGCGCGTGCGCTTCGGCAACAAGGCCGCCAAGAGCGCCGGCCGCGTGGCCGCCGAAGGCGTGGTCACCATCGCCATCAGCGCCGACGGCAAGTCGGCCGCCATGGTGGAAGTCAACTGCGAAACCGACTTCGTGGCGAAGAAC
>Ga0105106_10001046_pt1 | contig 19758 bp, 16 predicted proteins | sample PPLLaktember2015_5_FD_79109 | JGI IMG/M metagenome (GOLD analysis project Ga0105106, IMG submission 79109) | Freshwater sediment microbial communities from Prairie Pothole Lake near Jamestown, North Dakota, USA - PPLs Lake P8 Core (1) Depth... | ecosystem: Environmental > Aquatic > Freshwater >...
TATGGCGGGAATCAAAAAATGGGCAATTATCTTAATCAAGATGATGGTGATAATCCAAATTGTCAGCAGAATAAATATCAGCGGGCTCAGCCAATCTGTTGAACGCTCTTTTTCAGGAGCTATATTCTTTGTTGATGGTGGTTCGATTTCCATTGGTTCCAAAGGCGCCTGTCTCCTCCTGGTTGGGTAGTTTACACTATTGAACGAACAGCGTCAACAAAGCTTTTACGTTATAATCCATATAGAGAAAGAAGGGAGTTGGGATTATGCCAGGCAATATCATCCACCCAGATCCTATACCGATGATCAAGGTAAAAGGATCTCATCGAGAGATGGGCCGCCAAATAGGCGAAGGATGTAGAGAACAAATCCGGCATCATATCGTCAACGCTCGCCAGCTAATTGATGCTTCTGTCACATCCTTAGAACTGACCTGGGAAGGGGCGCAGAATCAAGCAAAGAAGTACATTCCGTTTGCACAGGAACGTTATCCTCAATATGTGGATGAGATGATCGGCTTGGGAGAGGGGGCAGGCGTTCCTTTCGATGATGTGGCAGTGGTCAATGCCCTGGAGGCAGTCACTATTGATGCATTGCATCTTAGCAAATGCACCAGTATGGCTGTGAATGAATCTCGAACCATAAATGGCCATGTATTGGTAGCACATAATGAAGATTGGCTGCCAGAGGATGAGCCAGATGTGTTCCTGATACATGCACAGCCGGATAAAGAGCCGCCATATCTAGCGATGACCTATGGTGCCCTGCTGCCAAATATCGGATTCAATGCCAATGGGATTGCGCAATGCTGTGACTCGGTATATCCGGACGATAGTCGCATTGGTATTCCGCGCGTAGTGGTATCGAGATCAGTACTGGCAAAAAAGATCCCGGGCGATGCGATCCGAGAGACCTTAACTCCGCGCAGGGCAGCGGGTTACAACCACGTTTTGGTTCATGAAAGTGGAGAGATTTACAGCGTTGAAGTCTCGGCACGTAAATTTGCAGTGCTTTATGGAGATGAAGGCTATCTGGTGCATACGAACCATTTCTTAGACAGTAATATGCAAACGATCGAGTATGAACCAGATGAACTCGTCTACACCAGAGTACGTTATCACAGGGCAAAACGGTTATTGGGGCAGACACAACTACACAGCCTGGAATCCTTGCAAAACATACAACGAGACCATATAAATTACCCCAATTCAATATGCAACCATGCAGACGATGGTATTGATCCATTGGATCGTGAGAAAACCATCAATGCCATGATCATGGACCTAACCGAACGGGTAATGCACATCGCATGGGGGAATCCCTGCATCAACGCCTACCACACTTATCGTCTAGATGCGTGATGGTATAATATTCTAGAATTTATGTTATTGCCACATGCCCCTTGGCAATGATACCAGGAGCTAAATTTGGCGTTCAATCCCTTAAACTGGTTATTGGGATTTTTTTCACTGGACATTGGCATCGACCTGGGAACTGCGAACACCCTGGTCAATGTACGCGGTAAAGGAATAGTCATCAACGAACCTTCGTGGGTGGCGATCGATAAACGAACCCGTACTCCATTGGCGATCGGCGCAGAAGCAAAAGAAATGATGGGGAGAACTCCTCCCAATGTAATCGCCATTCGTCCTCTGCGCGATGGCGTGATCTCGGAATTTGAGATCACCCAGGCGATGTTGGAATATTTTATTGAAAAAGCTCACCGTCAAAGCATTGTTCCGGTGCCTCGACCGCGGGTGATTATTGGGATCCCATCGGGAGCAACAGACGTAGAAAAGCGAGCAGTCTACGATGCCGCGATGTCGGCCGGGGCGCGCGAGGCGGGTCTGATCGAGGAACCAAAAGCAGCTGCTTTAGGAGCAGGCTTGCCAGTCAATGAAATCAGGGGCAGCATGATAGTGGATATTGGTGGCGGGACATCTGAAGTTGCGGTTCTATCGATGGGTGGAACTGTAGTATCCCGTTCCCTGAGGGTGGCAGGTGATGAGCTGGATCTGGACATCGTTCAATATATGCGTAATAAGTACAGCCTACTGATCGGTGAACGGATCGCGGAACAAGCCAAGATCATGATCGGATCCGCATACCACCTGCCAGAAGAGAAAACGATGGTGCTGCGGGGGCGCAGTCTGATAACCGGACTACCAGAGAGCATAGAAGTCTCGTCGGTAGAGATCCGGGAGGCAATTTCCGTCTCCGTAGACACAATCGTTGAGACGATCAAAGATGCATTAGACGAAACACCGCCCGAAATCATTGCGGACTTAATGGATGTGGGGATTTGTCTCTCAGGCGGTGGTGGGCTTTTACAAGGTCTTGACCGCCGGCTGGCAGAAGAATTGAAAATCCGCGTGTGGGTAGCTCAAGATCCACTCAGTTGTGTGGCTCGTGGTGCTGGAATGATCCTTGAGGATTATGCCCATCTGAGTCATCTGTTAACAGGCCTGGAACGGAACAGCTCAGGCCGGCGGGATTGACAATCTGGTCACATCAGGCGGAGTTGTGTGCCCGTCGGATATCTGGCGAATGTCAGAGATGAAAGGAAATTCCCCAAAATCAGTCCCAACAATCGTATTTGTACTGGTGGCTGTCGGCCTGGTGGTGATGGCACTGGGCGGGTATCTGACTCCAGTATCAAGAACCTTATTTAACCCATTGATTGAGGCGCAAACCTGGCTGGCAACCCGGTTCCAGGCTATCCAAGGTCTACTCTCTGCGCCTGCAGATGTTACGAGCTTAAGACAAAGTAATGCTGAATTAGAAGCAGAAATCGCCAGACTCCAGGTGCAGGTGGTGGAACTGCAGCAGCAGCTTGCTGAAGCACAGGTCTTATCCAGCCTGGTAGATTATGCCCGGTCGCGCTCAGAAAACCGATATATTGCGGCCTCTGTAATCGGGCGTGACCCAAGCCCCTTTCTCCATTATGTGATCATCAATAGTGGATCAGATGATGGCATTCGGAGGGGAATGCCAATTGTGACCCAACAAGGATTGGTGGGTCAGGTTGCAGCCGTGACGGCCGGTGCTGCACGCGTGCAGTTGATCACCGATCCGGGCTCAACGGTGAACGTAATACTTCAACAATCGGAGGTTGAGGGAGTAATTCGCGGAGAAATCACAGGTGAATTAAATCTGGAGATGATCCCCCAATCAGCGACTATCCAAGCAGGTGACCTGATCGTGACATCGGGATATGGCGGCGGTTTTCCGGCCAATATTCTGGTTGGTCAGGTTAGCACGATCCGCAGCAATGCTTTTGATCTGTTCCAGAGCGCCTCTGTTCAAGCAGCGGTTGATTTCTCGCAATTGGAAATCGTCCTGGTGATCATCAATTTTCAACCCATCGACATCACGCCGTTAATCCCATCAAACTAATATGGCATTGATCATTGCTCTCCCGATCCTGGGGGGATTGGTAATTCTACAAAGTGCGATTCTCAGTTCAATGCCATTACTGATGGGAACCCCAGATCTGGTTTTGATAACTATTCTGGCATGGTCGTTGCAAGACCGGGTAGAAACCGTTTGGCAGTGGAGTTTTATGGGGGGATTGATCATGAGCTTTGTTTCCGGATTGCCATTTGGAACCTATTTGTTGGCATATCTGGCTGCGACTATGGCTGCCCGACTGATCCGCAGGCGATTATGGAAAGGACCTTTCATGGGAATGCTGGCGGTGACATTTATTGGGACGGTGATCGTTCAAGGGGCTTCCTGGCTGGCGCGCTGGTTAACCGGTGTATCCATCCCGATGGAACAGGTGTTGAATCTGATCACAATACCGAGTTTGCTGCTTAACCTTATCCTGGCCATACCAGCATATTATGTGATGCGGGATATAGCTGGATGGCTATATCCGGAGGAGATTGTGGTATGAGAAATGCTGCCACTATAGAAAATAGCGTTTCTCCATTGCGGATATATTTGTTTGGATTTGGATTGGTAATTGTTTTTATCATTTATATAGCCCGATTGTTCACCTTGCAAGTGCTCGAATATAATGATTGGTTAGCACAATCGGATGAGAACCGCACACACGAAATCAACAGCCAGGCAGCCCGGGGAATTATCTATGACCGCAATGGCATTGTTTTAGCTCAAAATATCCCAGCATATAACATAGTGATCACACCAGCGCAACTTCCAGATGACCTGGGAGAAGTGCAAGAAATCTTTGCGGAACTATCGAAAATTACCGGAGTGCCTATCAACCGCAGCTCACTGGAAATTCCATATGTTCCCTGTACATCCGATCATGGGATCACACAGATCGTGGAATATGGTGTCACCACAGCACCTTATGAGCCAGTCCGGATCGCCTGCGATGTAAGCCGCGAAATTGCCCTGGCAGTTGAAGAAAATGTTGAAGTATGGCAAGGAGCAAGTGTTCAGATCGAGCCGTTACGCGATTATCCAACCGGTTCGTTGACTGCTTCGATCATCGGATTTTTAGGACCAATTCCAGCGGTATCCGAGGAATATTACCGCTACATCGGCTATGTACCTAATCGAGATAAGGTGGGATACGCAGGTGTCGAACTATATTTTCAGAATGTGTTGGCAGGTCGGAACGGATTGAGGGTTGTTGAATGGGATGTAGGTGGTCAAATCCTAAGAGACCTAGTCCCGCCAGAACAACCAACCGCTGGATCAAATATTGTTTTGACAATTGATACACGATTTCAACAAGCTGCGGAGGCGATCTTGTTGGATGAGATCAATGATTGGAATCGCTATTTTAATGAAGAACGAATGACCAGCGGTGCGGTAATTGCGATGAACCCACAAACCGGTGAGATCCTGGCGATGGTAAATTACCCAACCTATGAAAATAATCGGATGGCGCGGGTTATTCCGGCGTATTATTATGAACAGCTGATTCTTGATGAACGAAATCCATTGCTGAATCTGGCGGTCGGAGCTGAATTACCGGCTGGTTCGGTATTCAAGCTTGTGACTGCTACTGGTGCGCTCAACGAAGGTGTAGTTACGCCAGACCAGATCATTGAAACCCCTGGAGCTATCGAGGTTACGGAACGCTTCTATGCGAATGATCCAGGCAGCCCACGTGAATTCGTGGATTGGATCTACCGGGTGAATCCCAATGGTTTTGGGTCATTAGATTTTATCCACGCGGTGGCAAATTCCAGCAACGTATATTTCTATAAAGTCGGAGGCGGATATCAAGATGAGGTTGACCCCGGATTGGGAATCTGCCGCTTGGGTACTTATGCACGAGCGCTCGGTTATGGCGAACTGGAAGATAATTATGGCGGATTACCGTTAGGATACGTAACCCCGGAGGTAGAGCTGCCGGATACAACCGATGGATTAATCCCAGATCCAACCTGGAAACGGATCAACCAGGGAGAAAGCTGGTCGACTGGAGATACATATATCGTGAGCGTTGGTCAAGGGTATGCGCTGGCATCGCCACTGCAAGTGCTTATGTCAGCAGCGACGATCGCCAATGGCGGACGACTGATGGCGCCAACGATCCTGTATGAGGTTCAGAACAGTCAAGGCGAGGTTACTCAACCTTTCGTCCCTCAAGTGCGCTGGGACCTGACGGCAGATTCAGTGATCCAGGAATATGAAGATAACACGATCCGGGGCTGTCAATTGACCGGTGCGACACGGACTGTAGAGCCGTGGGTGTTTGATGAGATCCGCCATGGGATGCGCCTGGCAGTCCTCGAAGGGACATTGGAAAGTGTGTTTCAGAATATCAGTATTGCAGTAGCCGGAAAAACTGGAACTGCAGAATATTGCGATAAGTGGGCTGATGAGCGCGATCTATGCCAACCGGGAAGCTGGCCTTCGCATGCGTGGACGGTTGCTTTTGCGCCATATGAGAATCCAGAGATCGCAGTGATCGCATTCGTGTACAATGGTCAAGAAGGCTCCACCGTGGCCGGACCAATCGTGCGCCGCGTGCTGGAGGCATATTTTGAGCTGAGATCGATCGATATCAGCCTGGAGCCTTGAGTGCGATGATAGGTGAGTGTGTGGAATGAGTCCGACCAATTGGCGTCATTTTGATTTCTGGCTGCTTGGGGCGGTCGTGGTAATGACGATATTCGGGGTTACCATGATCCGTTCCGCTGTGGCGGGGAATGTGGCACTGGAAGAGGCTAATATTGTACAGCGTCAGATCATCTTTGCGGTGATCGGATTTGTGGTAATTTTTATTGTATCAGCGATAGATTACCACCTGTGGGCATCCATCAGTGGCCCAATGTATGTCCTTACAGTGATCTTTCTTGGAGTACTAACTATCGCAGGGCAAGCACTGTATGGATCGGCACGCTGGTTTGACACTGGAGTGATCCTGATCCAACCATCGGAACTAGCAAAAATTGTGGTGATCCTGGTATTAGCGGATTTCTTCACCCGTAACCAGGATAAGATTGGCAACCTGATCTGGATCGGGCGTAGCCTGATCTATACCCTGGGAATTGTGATCTGGATTTTATTACAACCAAATCTGAGCACATCTTTGGTGATCCTGGCCATATGGTTTGCTTTGCTGTGGGCAACCGGATTGAAACTAGGCCACCTGGCAATGTTTACAGCTGGTGGGATCGCATTGCCGTTCGCAGCATATCCATTTTTACAGGAGTATCAACAACGCAGGATCATGAATTTCCTTTTTCAGGATCCGACTGCTTCTTATGGCGAAAATTACAATGTTCAACAGGCACTCATCAGCATCGGTTCGGGTGGGTTGTTTGGGAAGGGATACTTTCAGGGAACCCAGATCCACTTGCGATTCTTAAAGGTACGCTGGTCGGATTTTATCTTTTCTGGGACAGCGGAAGAATTCGGATTGGTCGGTTCAGTCGTACTGATGGTATTACTGTTATTTGTTATTTACCGGTGCCTGCGAGCGGCACACCTGGCCAAAGATACCTTTGGGGCTTTGATCTGTTTTGGGGTTGCCATGTTGCTGTCTTTTCAAGGATTTGTGAATATCGGGGTGAATCTGAATCTGCTGCCAGCGACCGGGCTGCCTTTACCGTTCATCAGTTATGGTGGCAGCTCGCTTCTGTCCTTGCTATTGGGGGTGGGATTGGTAGAGAGTGTGATTCTACGCTATAAAGCGCTCGATTTTTGAGGTACAATCCTGCGCATTGTGTTGTTTGAATAGTACAGGAGCAATCCATGGAGATGATTAAACCTGCGAGAGTGCGTGTCGCACCATCGCCGACAGGTTATACCCATCTGGCGACTGGTAGAGTCGCATTATATAATTATTTATTTGCCAGACAGACCGGTGGTCAATTCATTTTTCGCCTTGAGGATACGGATCGAAGACGCTATATACCCGGGGCGGAAGAGGAGATGATCAAGAGCCTGCACTGGCTTGGTCTGGATTGGGACGAGGGCGTGGATGTAGGTGGGCCATATGGACCCTACCGGCAAACCGAACGAAAAGAGATATATCAGGATTATGCCAGGAAGTTGATCGAAAGCGGGCATGCATATTATTGCTTCTGCACACCCGAAAGGTTAGACGGGAAACGCAAGGAACAAATGGCGAGGAAGGAAAATCCACGATATGACGGAACCTGCCGGAACATTGATCCTGCGGAGGCGGCGAGGCGGGCGGAAAGCAGCGAACGGCATGTTGTGAGGTTCAGAGTCCCGGAGAGTGGTTCAATAACAGCCTATGATATGTTGCGTGGAGAAATCACTGTAGAAAACCAGGCGCTGGATGATATGATCCTTATCAGATCGGATGGACTGGCAATATATCATCTGGCGGCTATGGTGGATGACCACGAGATGAAGATTACACATGTCCTGCGGGGCTCTGAGTGGCTGCCGACCTTCCCACTGCATGCTCACATCATCCGGGCATTTGGCTGGGAAGAGCCGGTATTTATTCACCTTTCGGTTTTCCTCAAACCGAGCGGAAAGGGGAAAATGAGCAAGCGCGAATCTAGCAGCCTGGCTATTGATGGATATTCGATCTTCCTGAAGGATATGCAGAATTTGGGGTATTTGCCAGAAGCAGTAGTGAACTGGATCGCACTGATGGGCTGGAGCTACGATGACCACACTGAATTCTTCTCCATGGATGATCTGGTGGAAAAGTTCAACCTGGCGGGGTTAAATCCTTCACCAGCAGCGATCAATTTCTCCAAATTGGATCATTTCAATGGTTTGCACATCCGCAACCTGTCTACTGAGCGGCTGGCTGAGGCGGTTAAGCCATTCTTGATCAACGCTGGCTATGTGGTGGATGAAGTCAAACTACTGCAGATGATGCCAATCATTCGAGAAAGGCTGGTAACCCTGGATGATATTATCCCATTCGGAGGTTTTTTCTTCAAAGACGAAGTGAATCCAATCACAGAGGAATTGATCGGAAATAAAATGTCAGCAGGAGATTCTGTAAGCGTACTGCACAGAGTTCTGGAAGTATTAGCAAAACACTCTGGTCAAAAACTGATCGAAGCTGAACCCGAACTCAGATCGTTGGCTGAGACCATGGGATTCGGTGTTGGGCAAGTGTTTGGGATCATGCGGGTTGCGGTGACCGGTCAGAAGGTAAGTCCGCCATTATTTGAGAGCATGGAGATCATTGGCTTAGCTACGGTGACCAAGCGGTTGGAACAGGCGATTGAACTCCTGGAGAAATATCCGCAGTGAAGTAGCTTTTGTTAGCGTGTCCGAGACTGGACGACAGGTGATGGGCGTGGTAAAATTCAAGCCGCTAAGCGCTGGGGGCTCGTCTAATGGTAGGACAGCAGACTCTGGATCTGTTTGTAGAGGTTCAAATCCTTTGCCCCCAGCCTGATGATCAAGCACCCCGAGGCAATCCCCGGGGTGTTTTGGTAAACGTCATAGGAGAATGATATGAGCGATCTACCTGCACCTCCAGCCAGTAATTTCATCAAGGAAGCCATCCTAGAGGATATCCGAACTGGAAGGTATGGCGGCCGGGTGCAGACGCGTTTTCCACCGGAGCCCAACGGCTACCTACATATCGGTCATGCCAAAGCTTTTGGCATCGATTTCGGGATGGCCGAGGAGTTTGGGGGGATCTGTTCGCTGCGCTATGATGACACCAATCCGATAAAAGAAGATGTCGAATTTGTCGAAGCGATCAAAGAAGACATCCGTTGGCTTGGATTCGATTGGGACGAACGGGAGTACTACGCATCTGATTATTTTGACCAGCTGTATGAACTGGCCATCAAGCTTATCAATAAGGGTCTGGCCTATGTAGATGATCTGAGCGTTGATGAGATCCGTGAATATCGCGGAACACTCACCGAACCGGGGAAAAACAGCCCTCACCGGACACGTTCAGTTGAAGAAAATCTGACGCTATTCGAGAAAATGAAGAAAGGCGAATTTCCTGATGGGGCATGCGTGCTGCGGGCAAAGATAGATATGGCAGCCGGGAATATTAACCTGAGAGATCCGGTAATGTACCGCATCATTCACACGTCCCACCACCGGACTGGGGACCGCTGGTGCATTTACCCGATGTACGATTTCGCTCACGGGCAGTCCGATTCAATCGAAGGGGTCACACATTCATTGTGTGATATTTTCTACGAAAGCCATCGCCCTTTATACGATTGGTTCCTGGATGCGCTGGAAATGTACCATCCAAGGCAGATCGAATTTGCCCGCCTGAATGTCTCTTATACCATCCTGAGCAAGAGATTCCTTAAACAAATCGTAAGTAATGGGATCGTGAGCGGATGGAACGACCCGCGCATGCCTACCCTCTCCGGTATGCGCAGAAAAGGTTACCCACCAGAAGCAATCCGGCGATTTATTGACCTGGTAGGGGTTTCGAAGAATGAAAGTCTGGTGGATATCCAGCTGCTTGAACACTGTGTGCGGGAAGTATTGAACCGATCGGTGCAACGTGTGATGGCTGTGCTCCATCCACTTAAGGTTGTCCTGGTCAATTATCCTGAAGACCTGGTCGAGGAATTGGAAGCGGTGAATAACCCCGAAGATGCGGAAGCAGGGACACGCAAGGTGCCGTTCTCCAAGATCTTGTATATCGATCAGAATGATTTCAGGGAATTTCCTCCGGAAAAGTTCTTTCGACTGGCACCAGGCCGAGAGGTGCGGCTGCGGTACGGCTACTTCATCAAGTGTGTGGATGTGGTGAAAGATCCAGCAACGGGAGAGATCAGCGAGGTGCGTTGTACGTATGACCCAGCTACGCGAGGCGGATATGCCACGGATGGACGCAAGGTGAAGGGCACCATCCATTGGGTTTCAGCTGCACAAGCGGTTGAGGCGGAGGTGCGGCTTTACGACCGGTTATTCACCGTGGTAGACCCGCGAGATGTGGATGAGGGAGAAACCTACATGAAATACCTTAATCCACAATCCCTGGAGGTATTGAGGGGCTGTATGGTTGAGCCATGCCTGGCTCAGGTGACATTGGGCGATCGTGTCCAGTTCGAGCGCGAGGGGTATTTTTGTGTTGACCAGGATTCAACAATTGGAAGGCCGGTGTTCAACCTGACCGTACGGTTGCGGGATACCTGGGCGAAGATCGAACAGGCTCAAAAAATTTGATAGGTCGGTGTAAATGAGGGATGTTGAGATAGCGAGTCTTTGATCAGGAGCGATGATCATGTGTGGAATTGTAGGATATATCGGATTTCGCAACGCAACCCCGATTATCTTGAATGGATTGAAACGATTGGAATACCGGGGATATGATTCGGCTGGGATTGCGGTTTTGCAGGATGGTCACATAGAAATCCGGCGTGATGTGGGCAAGCTGAACCGGTTGGTTGAGCTTATCTCAGAGGCGCCGCTGGAAGGGCAGGTCGGAATTGGGCATACGCGCTGGGCTACGCACGGTGAGCCAAGTGCGCGGAATGCCCATCCACATTTGGGAATGACCGGGGATGTGGTTGTGGTCCATAACGGGATCGTAGAGAATTTTCTTGAGCTGCGGAGTGAATTAATCGCAGAAGGAGCTGTATTCAAATCGGATACGGATACCGAAGTAATCGTACACCTGGTAGAGCGATATCTCAGCAGCGAAACGGATCTGGCAGAAGCAGCCCGGAAGGCGATGAAACATCTGAAAGGTGCCCATGCGATCGTATTAATGTCAATCCGCGAGCCCGATAAGATCGTAGCAGCACGAATTGGGAATGCGGGCGGTGTGGTTATCGGTATCGGAACTAAGGAGATGTATATTGCATCGGATCTACCAGCAATCCTTGAGCATACTCGACAGGTGGTCTTCCTGGAATCACGACAGATGGCTGTGGTCACCCGCGATGGTGTAAAGGTGGATACGATCGATGGGAAACCAGTCTCATATGTGATCCATAACGTGCCGTGGGATCCAGTGGCAGCGGAAAAAGGCGCATACCGGCATTTTATGCATAAAGAAATTCATGAGCAGGTGCGATCGCTGACTGATACCATAGCCGGGCGTGTGGATTTTGAAAAAGGGCGAATCAGCCTGCATGATTTACACCTAAAGCCTGAGCTTGCCAAACGGATCAACAAAATCTTCATTACCGCCTGTGGGACAGCTGGACATGCCGGGATGGTCGGCAAGGTATTGATCGAGAACATGGCACGCCTACCAGTTGAAATGCAGATCGCGTCCGAATTTCGTTATAGTGATCCTATCGTGGATCACAACACGGTGATCGTGGCGATCAGCCAGTCAGGCGAAACGGCAGATACACTGGCAGCAATGGAAGAAGGACGGCGAAAAGGTGGCATCTTGTGGGCGATCGTCAATGCTATCGGTACGCAAGCGATGCGGGTTGCGGATGGATTTATTTCCATGCAGACAGGACCAGAGATCGGTGTAGCATCGACCAAAGCATTTACTGCACCAATAGTGGATCTTTATATGCTGGCAGTATTGCTGGGTGATCTACGAGGAGTATTAGGCGAGGGTAAACGTATGCAGATGGTCGCTGATCTGCGCCTTATTCCTGACCTGGTTGGGCAATGCCTGGATCGGGAGAAAGAAGTACAGGAAGTAGCTGTCATGTTAAAAAACACCCGAAGCTGTATCTATCTGGGTAGGGGGATAAATATGCCGATCGCTTATGAAGGCGCATTAAAATTAAAAGAGATTTCGTATATCCATGCAGAAGGGTATCCGGCGGGGGAAATGAAACACGGACCGATCGCATTGATCGACCGGGATATGCCTGTTGTCGTCATTGCGCCAAAAGATCCCTGGTATGAAAAAATGTTGAGCCAGATCGAGCAGGCGAAAGCGCGGGGTGGGATGGTGGTGGCGATTGCGACCGATGGGGACGAGCGTATCGCTTCCTTGGCTGACCACGTATTGTGGGTGCCCGAGACACCCTGGCTGCTAAGCCCGGTTGTCACAGTGCTCCCATTACAACTATTAGCCTATCACATCGCTGCTTTGCGAGGACTGGATGTGGACCAACCGAGAAACCTGGCAAAATCGGTTACCGTGGAATAAACCTCAATCCAGGAGGCCACCATTCTGAAGGTAACGAAGGGCCGTTTCTGCTAATATAGCAGTACCGATAGGCAGACAGCGCTCATCGATGTCAAAATTTGGGTTGTGGTGTTCGCGTTCTTCACCTTCAACGCGGCTGCCCAAACTGAACATTGCACCGGGGACAAGATCCGAAAAACAACCAAAATCTTCTGCGCCCATACCCTCATCGCGGGGAAGCACATTTTCTTCACCGATCAAGTCAGCAGCGATCTGGGAGATCAAGCGCACTACGCGTGGTTCATTGATCATGGGTAGGGTGCCGATCTCAAAATTAAGCTCATAGTCCCCGCCCAGAGTCCGGGTTATGGCGAAGGCTCGGCGAATTTCTTCATGGATCTGTTTTTGGATATTAATATCCATAAAGCGAATAGTACCGGCAAGATTTACCTTTTCGGGGATGATATTTTCTGCGAGTCCACCATGGAGGGAACCGATACTCACTACGGCGGGTTCAAATGGATCCAGGCGACGGGAAACAATGGCATTCAAGGCAAGGATCACGTGAGCGACAAGATAAAATGGATCAATGGTTTCGTGCGGCCGACCACCATGCCCCCCCTGACCAATGATCACACCACGGTATGTATCGACTCCAGCGGAGGATGGGCCTGACGAAATTTGAATTTGGCCGACGGGTAGATGGGCGGATACATGCAAGGCGAAAACCACGCTGACGTCCTGCATTGCCTTATCAGCGATCATGCGCGGAGCGCCACTCATTCCTTCTGTATCAGCAACTTCTTCAGCGGGTTGAAATAGAAACCTGATTGTGCCGTTTAGTTTTTCAACAGATAAGAGGAGTGCGGTACCCAAGAGCATCGAAGTATGGGCATCGTGCCCACAGGCATGCATGATGCCTGGAATGGTCGAAGCGTAGGAGACAGCGTTGGTTTCTTGAAGGGGTAAAGCGTCCATATCGGCACGGATGGCAATGATCGGTAAACCAGAGCCGAGCTCGCCCACGACGCCAGTGCGACCGATACCTGTTTGTACCCGGCAACCCATGTCGGTTAAAGCATTGGCGACGATCCGGGCGGTGCGTTTCTCCTGGAAACCCAATTCGGGGTGAAGGTGGAAATCGCGTCGCCAGCTAACCAGTTGTGATTCAATCTGAGAAGCACGCTTCAGCATAAGAATTCCTTCCTCGTGCAATGTGTGATGATTACTACTTCTCTTCCCGCATGAAAACACAGCGTCTGAGACCGCGATGTGAGACAGTCAACTTTTCAATTTGAGTGACTGGCTGTCCCAGTGTCTCATCCAGAAGAAATTTATCTAAATGGCATATTTCTGGATGCCCGGAGATGATCGAGGCGTAAGGACAATGACCAAAGATCACCCGTGGGGAGGCAGCATGGGCTTCCCAGTGTGCATCATAGTTCAATGTGTTCAGAAATTCAATCGCATGGTACAGACGTTGGGTTGGATTGCCCGTTTTTTGATCAAACCCGGCTGTCATTTGAGTGACCAGGGCTTTTAAACGGTCATTAAATACATCTGGAGAAAGATACCCAGCCAAGTCTGTTAATAACAAGTGAAGAAGCAAATCCAGGTTGTGGCGAGCAATGGGTTTGGTCAAGGCAAATATCCGCGAGGGGCGCCCGGGTTTCCCGGTGGTATGAGGGCCGATCACGGAGACGATGCCTTGTTCTATCAGAAGGGATAAATGATGCCGAACATCCGCCGGTGTAATCTTTAGACGGTGACTGATTTCCGCTGTGGTGACAACCTGGTGGTCCTGGATCAAAGTAATGATCCGTTGGCGGGTCGTTTCCATGGAGGAAGTATAATCCAATCAACCTTATTATGCAAATATATATTCACGTAATACAGATTGACATATCAATGGATGGCGGTATAATGCAACAGACTATGCCCTTTACCGGAGGTAGCAGCATATGACAGAAGGCTTGAACACTCCTGGATATGAGATCCCGCCCGAAATGCAAGGCCAGGTAAGTATTACGACATTGGATCGGATATACAATTGGGGGCGACGATCGTCGATTTGGCCAATGATGTTTGGTCTGGCATGCTGCGCAATCGAAATGATCTGCGCAGCCACAAGCCGTTTTGATTTCTCTCGATTTGGAATGGAAATTATGCGACCCAGCCCACGCCAGGCAGACCTAATGATCGTATCTGGTACAGTGACCAAGAAAATGATCCCGCAAATCGTACGTTTGTATAATCAGATGCCTGAGCCGAAATATGTGCTAGCCATGGGCGCTTGCGCATCTGGTGGTGGACCATTCAAGGAAGGATATAACGTTGTATCAGGCGTAGATGAGTACGTACCGGTAGATGTATATGTTCCGGGTTGCCCACCCACACCTCAGGCACTGCTCAACGGATTGATCATGCTGCAGAAGAAAATTGATACCCAGTCGTTAAAAACGGTTCGCTGGTACAGCAAGACTCCGGACCAGGCGCTGCCAATCCCGGTGTTGGGTCCAGACATCATGGATCCGCGCCAGTACGCACTGATCAAAGAATACACACAGGCAAAGCTGGAAGCGCAACAGGCAGCTTTGCAGCCACCGCCTGAAGGCGAGGCTGCCCAATAGCCGGACCGCCACCGTTTGGGAGTTTATCTATGAGCAATCCATCGATCGCCCTGGAAACTGACCTTACCCACATATTCCCTGACATGATCAAGTCAGATGAACGTCAGGGGTACGAAGGGTATATCGTCGAGCCTGCCCAGCTTGTTTATTTTCTAACACGACTGCGTGATGAGTTGGGTTATGACTATCTTTCATCTGTAACCGGAGTCGATTATTTACCAGAGGGGAAGATGGAAGTTGTATACCATCTGCGCAAATCGACTGGTGGGGCACCGTTAGTAATTAAAACACAAGTTGCGAGAGAAAATCCGGTTGTTGATTCAATCGTCTCTGTGTATCCTGGGGCAGAATTTCAGGAACGTGAAGCCTGGGACCTGCTTGGGATCCGCTTTGACAAGCATCCCGATCTCAGGCGGATCCTGATGTGGGAAGGATTTGATGGGCATCCCCTGCGGAAAGACTGGCGTGAGGGTTATTTTGAAGAAGATAGTAAACCTTTTAAGAGCCGCTGGCCGGATGGGCATTTTAAGAGATCTGAACAGATAAATCCATTTGGGAAAAATGTGGATTATCCGGCAGGATTTGATCCTGAGACCTGGATACCTGAGCCAGAGACAGCTTTATATGCCGGTTTAGATAAAATGGTTCGGGGGGTTGAGGAAACAGCAATTGATACAGAACAGATCATCATCAACCTCGGCCTCAACATCCATCCACACACGGTGTATTTCGAATGGCGGCTAAGGTAGATGGTGAAACGATCGTCGGTCTGAAACCGGTGATGGGCTATCTGCACCGCAATCATGAGAAGATCGGTGAGCGGAATACCTACCTGTTAAACATGCCTTTTACAGACCGGCTTGATTATTTCTGCTCAATGAGTAATAATTTCGGATATGCGCTTGCGGTTGAAAAGCTAATGGGGATCAAACCTCCAGAACGGGCTGAATACATTCGGGTGATCATGGCTGAATTGACCAGGATTGTCAATCATGTCTCGACGATCGGATTTTTGCTCAATGACCTGGGTGCGTACTTTACACCGATCCTTTATGCGTTTGAAGAGCGCGAACTGATATTGGATATCTTTGAGGCAGTATCGGGTTCACGGATGATGTGCAATTATTTCCGCTTTGGCGGCGTGGCTCGCGACCTGCCAGCAGGCACTTTAGATAAGATCAGAGACCTGGTTTTCGAAAGATTGTCGAGAAAAATTGACGAGCTAGAGCTATATCTGACCAATAATGAAATTCTGCGACACCGCTCCGAAGGCGTAGGAGTACTGACCCCTGAGCAGGCGCTGGCATATTCAACCACCGGGCCTGTGCTGCGGGCTTCTGGCGTGCCATATGACCTGCGACGAGCTGATCCCTATGGGATCTATGACCGATTTGATTTTGATGTAGCTGTGCGGTATCACGGGGATGTGTACGATCGATATCTGGTACGCATTGACGAAATCCGCCAGAGCATCCGCATCTTGCAGCAAGCGGTGAAGGATATTCCCGAAGGACCTATCCAGGAAGGAAAACCACAATACCAGGTGCGGGTGCCGGCTGGTGAGTCCTACGGGCGGGTGGAAGGACCAAAAGGCGAGCTTGGTTTTTATATTGTATCGACCGGTAAACCCAATCCCTGGCGTTATCATGTGCGCGCGCCTTCGTTCATCAACCTGACACCTTTGGAACTGATGTGCATCGGTCAGAAAGTGGCTGATGTTGTAGTCATCCTTGGCTCGATCGATATTGTTCTTGGTGAAACGGACCGTTAATCAAACCGGCAGACGGAGACGACTATGTATGGATCTGGAATACTCAAGGGATTGTTGGTTACCCTGAAACATTTTATCAATACTTATCGCGACGATCTGCGCCAGGGGAAGAAGCGCTATCATACACCTGAAGGAATCGCTTATCGTTCGAGCAAGGAAGCTCAGGGCATATTTACAGTCCAATATCCCGAAGAAAAACTGCCTGTCCCAGAAGAGTTTCGATTTATCCCCTTCCTGGTTTATGAAGAGAAAGCAGAAGGCGAGATCGAATATCGCTGTACTTCCTGTGGGATCTGCGCCAAGGTATGTCCACCTCAATGTATCTGGATCATCCGCTCATCCGACCCTAATACAGGCCGACCGATCCCTGATCCGGCTGAGTTCTTTATCGATGCGGATATATGCATGAGCTGTGGATTTTGCTCAGAATATTGTCCGTTTGATGCCATCAAAATGGATCACGACTATGAGCTGGCGAATTATGACCGACAGAAAAATAATATATTCGACAAGGTGAAACTTGGAAAACCGGTCTCGTATTATGCCCAGATCCGGCCAGATAATTACGCACGGGAAGAGGCAGCCAGAGTAGAGGCAGAGGCCATCCGGGCAGCCCGCCGGCCGAGACCATAGATATAAAAACTAATGACGAGCATCCAGAATAGTGATACAGATCTCCTTTTTCCACCCCGCGCAATCGCTGCTTTGCGCAATATTCGTGGGAAAGATTGGCAAGAACTAATCGATCGAATTCTGGATCTGGAACCGTTAGCCCTGGACCGATTGGCTTTTGTGCTGATGATGGTGCGATTAGGAGGTTGCACGACCTGTCAGGCTGATTCTTTCCGGGCAATGCGTGGATGCACGCAATGTTCACAACAAACAATCCGGAGATTTCGAGGAAATGACCAGGAACTCATCAAACAATTCCTCGATGCAAGGAATGAAGTAGAAAAACAATTTCTAAAGGAATAGGATATGTCATCGTTTGAGATCAGTAAGGAAATGGTTTTAGCAGCTCTGAGCACAGTTCAAGAGCCGGAACTGCATCAAGATCTGGTATCTCTGAATATGATCCGGGATCTTGAGATCACGGATGGTGTCGTAAAGTTTGCGATCATGTTAACTACACCGGCTTGCCCCTTAAAATCCAGGATAGAGCGCGAAGCGCGGGAGGCGGTTGCTGCTATCTCAGAGGTCAAATCTGTTGAGATCAAGATGGACGCGAATGTTCCAGGCGATGGACGGGCGCGTGGATTGGTGCAATTGCCTATTCGGAATGCGGTTGCAATTGCGTCAGGTAAGGGGGGTGTGGGTAAAAGTACGGTCGCGGTGAATATCGCTGTCACCCTGGCAAGCATGGGAGCACGTGTAGGTTTGATGGATGCGGATATCTACGGTCCGAACATCCCGACCATGATGGGTGTAACCCAGCTACCTCCAGCAATCAATGATAAGATGATGCCTGCAATCGCATATGGGGTCAAATTTATGTCGATCGGATTTCTGGTCAAACCAGGACAGCCGTTGATCTGGCGGGGTCCTATGCTGCATTCTGCGATCCGCCAATTCTTAACCGATGTAGAATGGGGCGAATTGGATTACATGATTGTCGATCTTCCACCGGGTACCGGGGATGCTGCCCTGAGCCTAGCGCAAACCCTGCCTTTGACCGGTGGCGTGATCGTAACGCTGCCGCAACAGGTTTCTGTGGATGATGCCAGGCGTGGATTGGAGATGTTCCGGCAACTCGACGTCCCAATTTTAGGCGTGGTTGAGAACATGAGCTATTTGGAGCTACCAGATGGGACTCGGATGGATATCTTTGGCACAGGTGGTGGAGCCCGAATGGCTGAGGCGAGTGGTGTACCTTTCATTGGGACAATCCCAATCGACGCAAAGGTTCGAACCGGTGGAGACAATGGTAAACCGATTGTGATTGCAGACCCAGAATCCGCGGCAGCGAAGGCACTGATAGCTATTACTCAGGATATTGCTGCGAAGGTGAGTGTAGCTGCACTCCAAGGTAATAATTTTGTGCCGATAAATGTAATTGGATAACAGTGAAGACCTAGAGGGTCTTTTATGGATGAATTAAATACACAAGCAGCGGTGCCAGTACGATATATTATTGGGCTGCGCTTCCAAAAAGTTGGTAAAATATATCATTTTGATGCCAGTAATTTCCGTGAAATAAAGCCCGGCGATTTTGCGGTGGTCGACACCAGCCGCGGCCGACAACTTGGTCAAATGATCATGGCGGTAGAACAACCTGATCAAACCGCTGGTGGAATAAAACCAGTGGTCAGGAGGGCAACACCACAGGATCTGGTCCAAAAACAGAGCTGGTCTAAAAAAGAAGTAGAGGCATTGATCAATTGCAGGGCAAAGGCATCCGAGCTCGGTTTTAATGATGTCAAAATCGTGTCTGCAGAGTTCAGCTTTGATGGAAACCGCTTGTTTTATCTATACAGCAGTGAAGCTGGAGAGAAGACAGATCTGAAGGCTCTCCGCCGTGCTATGCAAAGAATATACTCGCAGACGCAAATGGAGATGCACTTGATCGGACCGAGAGATGTGGCGAAGATCCTGGGCGGGATGGGCGCGTGTGGGTTGGAGACGCGTTGCTGCTCATCCTTTCTAACCGATTTCAGCCCGATCTCTATAAAAATGGCCAAGGAACAGGGTATTTCGTTGACCCCAACCGAGATCACTGGCATGTGTGGTAGATTGCGCTGCTGTCTGGTGTATGAATACGAGCAATATGTAGAGGCGCGCAAGCAGCTTCCCAAGCGTGGCAAGAGGGTTGGAACACCGATAGGGGATGGGAAGATCGTAGACACACTGCCATTGAAAAGCTCGGTTATCGTCGAGATGGATAAGGGTGGACAGCATGA
>Ga0105106_10001047_pt1 | contig 19742 bp, 17 predicted proteins | sample PPLLaktember2015_5_FD_79109 | JGI IMG/M metagenome (GOLD analysis project Ga0105106, IMG submission 79109) | Freshwater sediment microbial communities from Prairie Pothole Lake near Jamestown, North Dakota, USA - PPLs Lake P8 Core (1) Depth... | ecosystem: Environmental > Aquatic > Freshwater >...
GATCTTCGGCCGCAGCAACGCACGTCCGCGCCGAGATCGCACCGAAGCGCAGGTAGGGCGAGAGGCGGGAGGTCGCGTCGAGGGCCGGGACGTCGCGCTGCTGCGCGTAGCGCGCGAGGTCTCGTGCGACGAAGGCATCGAGCCGTTCGCGGGCCGCGCGCTCGCCGCCGGGCGGCAGCGCAGCGCCGGGCGCGAGCTTCGCGCCGAGCTCGTCGGCGCTCGGCAGGGCGACGCTCGCGAGCCCCCCGACGGGCCGAGGCAGGCGCGCGGGCGTCGGGATCGGCGGCTGGGGATCGCTCAGGAGTCGCCGGTGCCACGCATTCCGGTAGGGCGTATAGACCGTGTAGGGGCCGCCGCTGGTGCTGCGGATCTCGTGGCTCGCGAACATCACGCGGTCCTTGCGCTCGACGACGCGTGCGCCCGTGCGCTCGGCGGCGGCACGCACCCGCGCATCGCGGCGCCGCGCGAAGGGGCTCGTCGGCTGGGACACGTAGAGCGCATCGGCACGCGTCTCGGCGACGAGCCGCGCGATGGCCTCCGCCGGGTTGCCCCGCCGCAGCACGAGGCGCGAGCCCAGCGCCTCGAGGTTTCGCGCGAGCTCGGCCAGGCAGTCGAGCAGGAAGCGCACCCGGGGCGCGCCGGTGCGCGCGCTCGCGAGCAGCGCGTCGTCGAGCACGAAGACGGGGACCAGCTCGTCGGCCTGGGCCGCGGCTGCGGCGACGACCGCGTGGTCATCGACGCGCAGGTCGTCGCGAAGCCAGACGATCGCCCTCATCGCGCTCCGCCGCGCGACGCCCGAGGCTCGTGGGGAAGCTCGCAGCGGCCGGCGTTGCAGAGCGCGTCCGTCCGCCCCGTGAGGCGGAGGCGGTTGCGCGCGAACCAGCGATAGGTGGCGTCGGCGAGGGGACGCAGCACCGGCCAGCGCGTGGGCGCGACGAGCCAGCCGAGGCCGACTGCGCCGTAGAGCCGACGGAAGACCTCGACGCCCTCGACCACGCGCCCGTCTGGGAGCACGCCGTGGATGCGGCCCATCACGCTCGCGAAGTCGAGGCCGTAGCGGCCGGGGTCGAAGCCCGGCGCAGCGATGTCCTCGGCTTCGATGACGCCGCGCCCGCCGTCGCGGCGCAGGAGCCATGCGACCTCGCGGCGGCAGAGCGGGCAGTCGCCGTCGAAGAGGACGCGGATTTCGCTGGCCATGGCATCTCCTCGGCGCGGGCGCGGGCTGCACTTCGTACGCAGCCGCATCCGCGCAGCATTTCCTAGCGACTGCGCGCGGCGAGCCGCGGGGGCGGCGCACCGGCTACGTGGCCCGCCAGGCGTTCGAGCTCGCGCATTCCCCGACACCAGGCGGCGGCGCCGAGGGAATCGACGATTTCGTCGGCGACCCCGCGGCCGCCGACCACGACGGCGCAGCCGGCGGCGCGCGCCGCGTCGCGCAGCGCGTTGCGCTGACGGAGCGGCGTCGCCGTGCCGTCCGCGAGGGAGAACGAGAGCGCGAGCAGCCGCGGCGGCTCCTTCGCGATCGCCCGCGCGAGATCGTCGGCCGGCGTGTTCGGTCCGAGATTGCGCACGCGGAACCCGGCCTCGCGCAGCACGAGCTCGGCGCACAGACCGGGCACGACGTAGGGATCGCCCGCGAGAGCAGCGACCACGGCGAGCGGCTCGTCGTCTCGGGCGGGGCGGCCGCGAAGCAGGGCGTGGAGCGCGCGGGCCACCTGGGTGGTGGCGCCGTGCTCATCGGTGACGCTGAGCGTCCCGGTCTCCCAGCCGTGACCGACCTTCTCCATCGCCGGCGCGATCCAGCGATCCGCGAGCTCGCAGGCGTCGACGCCTGCGGCGTAGAGGCTCTCGATCAGCGGCACCACGCGCTCCGGATGGGGCGAGCGCAGGACGTCCACCAGGGTCTCGGGCGACGCGGCGCCAGGCTCCATCAGCTCGAGGGCCGTGGGGTCCACCACCGCGAGGCTCTGGCCGCGGATGAAGGCGACCGCCTGCTCGAAGGGGATGCGTCGATGTCCGCCGGGTGTGCGCCGCGCGGGGATCCGCCCCTGGTCGATCCAGCGCTTCACGGTCGATTCGCCGACCCCCAGGGCGCGGGCCAACTGCACGGGCGAGATCAGCTTTTCGGGCTGCGGGGCCATGGAGCGAGCCTCCCGGGGTCTTCCTGGACCGACCTTAGAATCGACTCGACCCTCCGTCAAAGAAGATACTAAACGTCCAAATCAGTCGAAAAATCGTCCATTGCCCATTGAACATATCTCCAACTGATGGCATCAAATGGATATGGACGTTTTGGACGTTTTAATCTCCCCTGGAAAAGCGAGGTTCGCCATGGACGACTCCCCCCTCACGTTCGACTCCCCGATGCCGGAGCTGGCCGAAGCCCCCGAGCTCGCGCCCGCGGCGACCGACGACGCCGCGGACGCGGCCTCGGGGCCGCGCGACGAAGCGGCGCACCTGCGGAGCTACCTCCGCGAGATCGCGCCCATCCCGACGTTCTCCCGCGAGCAGGAGCAGTCCCTCGCGGCTGCGCTGCTCGCGGCGACCGAGGCGTGGCGCGCGGCGGTGTTCTCGATCCCGGGCGCCGCGCGCGCCGTGCTCGAGCAGTGGAACGAGATCCGGAGCGCCGAGCGCGTGACGGCGACGCTGAGCGATTCGTTCCGCGACGGAAGCGGGCGCGATCACGGCGCGCAGATCGACGCCTGGCTCGGCCGCGCGCAGCGCAGCCTCGCGCGCGCGGACGCCGGCTTCGGGGTGAGCGGGGCCGAGGCCGCGCGACGCGGGGATCTCGCGCGCATGCGGCGCGAGCTCGACTCCGCGGGCCTCGCGCTCGAGGTGATCGTCCGCCTGCAGCGGGTGCTGGAGGATCGCGCCGTGGCCCTCGACGCGGCGACCGGTCGGCGCGCGATCGCCGCCCACGAGGCTTGGCTCGGCGTGCGCGCCCGCGAGTTCCGCGGGGCGCTGGCGGAGGTGCTGCAGCGGCACGACGAGATGCTCGCGCTCAAGAACGAGTTCATCCGCCACAACCTGAAGCTCGTGGTGTCCGTCGCGAAGGACTTTCGCGGCCTCGGCATCCCGTTCCTCGACCTGATCCAGGAAGGCAACCTCGGGCTCGTGCGCGCGGTGGAGAAGTTCGACCATCGTCGCGGCTTCAAGTTCTCGACCTACGCCGTCTGGTGGATCCGCCAGTCCTTCATCCGCGCGGTGCAGAACCACTCGCGGACCGTGCGGCTCCCGTCCCACGTCTACGACCTGATGCTGCGCTACGGGCGCGCGAGCGCGGCTCTCTCCCGCGAGCTGGGCCGCGATCCGACCCGCGACGAGCTCGCGGGCTCGATGCGGGTGACGCCGGACGAGATCGACTGGCTGACCGAAGCGCGGCGGCCGGCGGTTTCGATCGAGGCCCCGGTCCAGGGCGTGGAGACGCTTCGGATCGCGGACACGCTGGCGGATCCCGACGGCGAGGCGCCGAACGAGCACATCGACGACGAGCGCCTGACGCGGCGCCTCGCGAGCCTGATGGAGAGGCTCGACGGGCGCGAGCGCAGCGTGCTGGTGCGCCGCTTCGGGCTGCGCGGCCAGAGCGAGCACACGCTGCAGGAGATCGGCGACGCGCTCGGGATCTCGCGCGAGCGCGTGCGGCAGATCGAGGCGGGGGCGCTCGCGAAGCTGCGGCCGGCGGCAGCGCAGCTCGGGCTCGCTCACTTGCTCGAAGGCGAACTGCGAGGCAGCGTGAAGGTCGCGGCCCATTCACGGGCCGAGAGCCACGCCGCATGATCGAGGCCACGGCGACGCGCCTCGGACGTCGCCTGCTCACGATTCCGCTCTACCTGCTGATGGCGGTCGCGCTCCTCGGCGCGCTTCCGCTCGTGCTGCCGCTCGCCGTGCTCGGCGACCTCGTGCTGCGCCGTCGTTTCGCGCTCGCGCGCTGCCTGCTCTTCTTCGTCGTCTACCTCGTCTGCGAGGGGGTCGGAATCGCCGCCGCGGGGGCGCTCTGGCTGGTGGCCCTCGTGCGCGGCGACGCCGGGAGCGCCGCGGATCTCGCGCGCCACTACGCGCTCCAGCGTCGCTGGGCGAAGGCCCTGCTCGCCGCCGGCGCGCACCTCTTCGGCTTCCGATTGGAGCTCCGCCTCGAGGATGGTCCGGGCACGGCGCCGGTGATCGTCTTCATGCGCCACGCGAGCGTGGCCGACACGGTGCTTCCTGCGGCAATCCTGTCGGATCGCTTCGGCCTTCGCCTGCGCTACGTGCTGAAGCGCGAGCTGCTGCTCGATCCGTGCCTCGATCTCGTCGGGAATCGGCTGCCGAACTGCTTCGTGCGCCGCGGCTCCGGCGAGGCAGCGCGCGAGGTGGCCGCGGTGGTGGCGCTCCTGGACGGCCTCGGGCCGCGCGACGGCGTGCTGATCTACCCCGAGGGCACGCGCTTCACGCCGGAGAAGCGCGCCCGGCTGCTCGCGCGCCTCGAGGCGTCCGGGGACGTGGCGGCCCTGGAGCGGGCGCGCGCCTTCTCGCGCGTCCTGCCGCCGCGCCCCGGCGGTCCGCTCGCGCTGCTCGACGCGAACCCGGGCGCGGACGTGCTCTTCGTCGCCCACGCCGGCTTCGAGGCCGCGTCGACCTTCTGGGAGCTCCTCGGTGGCGCGCTCGTCGGTCGCACGGTGCGGGTCGAGACCTGGCGCGTGCCCTTCGCGGATCTGCCCCGCGACGCGGCGGGACGTCAGGCGTGGCTCCAGGCGCAGTGGCTCCGCATGGACGCCTGGGTGGCGGCCCACGCGCCGAGGACCGTCCCGGCGACGCGCCCGGCGCTGGCCGTCGCCGAGCCGCGGAGCCACGCATGAGCGGCTTCGGAGCCGTCGCGCTCTCGAGCCTCGCGGCCGGCGCGATTGCCTTCGCGCTGCTCTGGCTGCTCTCGCTGCGCTTGCGCGATGCGAGCATCGTCGACGTCTTCTGGGGGCTCGCCTTCGCGCTCTACGCGGGCGTCGCGTACGCCGTCGGAGACGGCGCCTCGCCGCGCGCACCGCTCGTGCTCGCGCTCGCGATCGTCTGGGGAGGCCGCCTCGCGGCCCACCTCGCGTGGCGCAACGCGGGCAAGGGCGAGGACTTCCGCTACCAGGAGATGCGACGTCGTCACGGCGAACGCTTCGGCCTCACGAGCCTCGCCACCGTCTTCGGTCTGCAGTGGCTGCTCTCGTGGGTCGTCTCGCTGCCGCTCCAACGCGCGGTCTCGGCGCCGCTGCCGGCGGGGCTCGGCGTCCTGGATGCCGTCGGTGTCGCGCTCTTCGTGCTGGGCTTCGCATTCGAGAGCGTCGGCGACTGGCAGCTCGCGCGCTTCAAGGCCGATCCCGCGAACGCGGGACGCGTGATGGACCGGGGGCTCTGGTCGTGGACGCGGCACCCGAACTACTTCGGCGACGCCTGCGTGTGGTGGGGCTTCTTCGCCTTCGCGGCGGCGACGCCGGGCGGCGTGCTCCTCGCGGCCTCGCCGGCGCTGATGACGTTCCTGCTGCTCCGCGTCTCCGGCGTCGCGCTGCTCGAGCGCGACATCGGGAAGCGTCGCCCCGACTACGCGGACTACGTCGCGCGCACGAGCGCCTTCCTGCCGTGGCCGCCGCGCGCGCGTCCGCCTTCGCTCAGCCGATCCCGCTGATCCGGCGCAGGAACAGCACGAAACGTTCCGGATCCGAGAGCGACGTGTCGAGCAGCGTGACCGTGAAGCTCCCGTACAGCCACGTGCCCGCGATCTTGAAGCCGCGGACGGCGAGGCCGCCCGGGCCCGTCGGCGGCCGCGCCGGGCGGCGTGCGCGCAGCGCGCCGTGGAGGGCGACGCCGAGGAACGAGACCAGCGCCCAGCTTGCGACCGGCGCCAGGCTCGCGAGGGTCGTGGCCTCGCCGTAGAGCAGCAGCGTGCCGAGGCAGTGCCACGCGCCGCTCACGCCGAAGGCCGCGGCGACGTTGCGCGTGCGCGAGCGGCGGTTCCCTCCGAGCGGTACGTAGACGTGCCGGATCAGCCAGTTCGTCATCGTGCCGCGCCAGGCCCGCCAGAACGCGGACGGGCTTTCGGCGAGCAGGATGCCGCGGAAGTTCGGCCGCACGCGCCAGCCGAGCAGCAGCGCGCCGGCCTCGTAGGCTGCCCAGATGCCCGTGATGCCGAGCGAGCTGCGCAGGAAGAGGCGCAGCACTTCGCTCCAGGTGGCGAGCCAGCCGCTCGCCGCGAGCACGCGCTGCATCGAGGCGTCGAAGGACAAGGCCAGCGTGAGCGCGATCGTCCCGACGACGAGACGCCGTAGCGCCTCGCCGATCGCGCGCGGCGGGGCGCCCAGCAGGTTCCGGTCTCGGAACTCGGACCAGACCTCCATCGCGCCGATGCAGGTCGGGTAGAAGAAGAGGAAGCCGAGGTACGAGAGCAGGGTCGGCGGCGGGCCCTGCGCCGCGCCGGCCGCGAAGCTCAGATGCCGCATGCCCGCGAACGCGTATAGCGACCAGGCCGCGAGCCCCGCTGCGCCCGCGTGCAGGCGCAGCGCGACGAGGCCTGCGGCGCCGCCGGCGAGGAGCGCGCCCTGGAGCCACGCGGCGAGACCTGGCCGGCGCGGCGCGAGATGTCGCACGAGCGCGTAGGCCGGGAGCAGCACCGCGAGGTTCAGCCCGAGCGCGCCCGCTCCCGCGAAGTAGCCGACGATGCCGAGGCTCAGCGCAGCGATCGCCGCCGTGCGCAGGTGTGTCGCGAGGCTCGCGAGGGCGGGGCCCGCGAGGGCGGCGAAGCAGAGGGCGCGCGGATCGCCGGCCGCCGCGGTGAGGTCCGCGGGCGGCCGCACGAGGAGGTGCAGGAGCAGGGAGCCTGCGCCGAGGGCGCTCGCCGCGACGAGGAGCTTTGCGAGGGTGGCGTCGCGCCCGTTCGTCGCCGATCCATCGGCGGCGGCGGCCTTCTCGCGCGCGCGGTGCGCGAGCTCGGCGACGAGCGCGGCGAGGAGCACCGGCCCGAGCGCGAACGCGATCCCGAGGGCGGCCCGCGCCGCTTCGACCACGGCGCTCAGACGACGATCGGCGTCTGCGTGCCGACCGGATAGACCGAGGTGGCGAAGAACCAGCTCTCGATCGCGTAGCGAAGGCGCGTCATGCCGGGATCGACCGCCGTGCGGTGCAGGCACAGATGGTCGAAGAGCAGGACGTCGCCGGCGCGGAACTCGGGGCGCCAGATCGGTACGCCGGGCAGCTCGCGCGCGATCGTCTGCGCCGATACCGACCACTCGAAGATCGCGCCTTCCTCGCCGGTCGGCAGCAGCGCGTCGAGGCGCCTCGGGATCACGTCGAGCCCGGGCGCGTCGCGGCCGCAATCCGAGAGCGCGAACCAGGCATTCACGGTGCGGAGGCACTTCCCCATGAACGCGCCGTCCTGGTGCCAGGAGGCGTGGACCGGCGAGCTGTCGACGCGACGGAAGGTGCACTTCTCCGCCGAGAGCGCGGCGCGCTCGCCGAGGAAGCCGGCGATCACCTCGTCGAGGCGCAGCTCGCGCACGGTCTCGAGGAACTCGTAGAGCCCGCGCGGCGAGTCGGCGGCCAGCACGCCGAGGCCGTCCCGCACCCAGCCGCGCATCTCCTCCCCGCCCGGGATCACTTCGAGGGGGTCGTAGTGCTCGTCGTACCCTGCGCCCTTCGCGCAGGCGTCGTGCGAGGCGAAGATGCGGTCGATGGTCTCGACCAGGCGCGCGACGCGCTCGGGCGGCACCAGGCCGCGGACCCACACGCATCCGTGTCGGAGGATGCCGTTCCGCACGGCGCCCGGCGTGAGCTCCTCGGGCGTGAGCGCGGGCGGCCCCTCCGCCGCGCCCGGCGGGTCCTCGGGCGTGAAGGGCGGCCAGGCGGGGGGCGGGAGCGAACGATCGAGCCGTGCGAAGGCCGCGTGGCGAAGGCGCACGAGGCGTCGCTCGAGGGAGGGATCCCGGCGCAGCCGATTCGCGGTGGCGAGCGCCTCGACCGCCTCGACGAGACGGTCCTCGGCCTCGAGGGCGTCCGCGAGCGCGCGCGCCCGCGGAGCGTCGAGCCCGTCCCGGAGGATCAGCTCGCGCAGCGCGGGAGATCCGGAGGGCAGGGCCGGCGTCGCGTCGCCGCCGCGCCGTCCGAGACGTGCGAGCATGGATCTCATCGCGCCGTCATCGCCTCCGTGAGCCGCCCGAGAGCGCTTCGATCCGGTTGACGATGCGGGCCGCCGCGTGATCCCAGGTGAGGCGTGCGTGCACCTCGCGCGCGGCCGCGAGCCCGCGCGCGCGCGCCTCCTCGCGCCGCTCGTAGACGTGGCGCAGCAGGTGCCGGAGGTGCTCCTCGTCCGGATCCGCCCAGCGGAATCCGTCGTAATAGGGGCACTTCGCCAGCGCCGGCGACGTGCCGCGTACGCGCAGCGGGTACGCCACGCCCTCGTGTACGAACGCCGTATGTCCGCCCCAATCCGTCGCGATCACCGGCAATCCGCAGGCCATCGCCTCGAGCGTCGGCATTCCCCAGCCTTCGCCGCGGCTCGGCGAGACGAAGCAGTCTGCGGAGCGGTAGAGCGGGCCGAGCTGGTGGTAGGGCAGGGCCTGGTTCAGCAGGTACGAGATGCGGCCGCCGTCGGGGCGCAGGCCGAGGCTCGCGACGACCTGCTTCACCCGGACCCCTGGATCCTTGTTCTGGATCTTGGCGACGAGGCGCACCGGCTCGCGGGCCGAGAAGGTCTCGTTGAAGGCGCGCAGCAGGAGCTCCGGCGCCTTGCGCTCGCCCCACTCGAGGCTCGCCAGGAACACGAACTCGCCGTTCGGGCTCGGGATCCCCCGGATGTCCGGGTGGAAGTGGTCCGGGTCCACGCCGAGGGGCATCACGTGCACCGGACGCGTGACGCCCGACGCGACGAGCCCGTCGCGGTTGAACTCGGTCGGGGTCCAGACCTCGTCCATCTCGTTGGCCTGGCGCACCCACTCGGCCGGGAAGCCATCGACCTCGAGCATCGTGTAGCCGACGCGCGCGCGGCCGGGGTTGCGCGCCAGGACGTCGCCCTGGGCGTACACCACTGCGACGTCGGGCCGCGCGGGCACCGCGCGCTGCCGCACCACCTCGAGCAGGTAGTCGCCCGTCGAGGCGGGCTCGGCGAACGGGAACGGCGTGTCGAGGCCGTAGGCGTAGCGGTAGAGCGGGCGCGCGCCGCGCCGCACCAGGGCGTGGACCAGCGCCTTGCTGCTCTCGGCGTAGCCGCCGGGAAGCGTCATCACGGACTGCCACAGGAGCTCCGGGCCCTCGCGGGCGCGCAAGCGCTTCTCCCACTTCTTCCGGAACGTCGCCTGGCTGCGCCGGAACAGGCCGAGCGTCGCGGCCTCGCTGCCGGAGGATCCGTGCTGGTCGTGCACCAGCGTGACGTCGCCGCAGAGCACCGTGCGGTAGCCCGCGTCGGCGGCGCGCAGGCAGTAGTCCGTGTCCTCGAAGTAGGAGTGGAAGTCGGGGCAGAGGCCGCCGATCGCGTTCACGAGGTCGCGGCGCAGGAACGCGACGGCGAACACGATGCCCTGGACGTCGCGGGTGCGACCGTACTGCCCGAAGTCCCGCTCGAGGCCGCCGATCTGCTGTCCCCAGAGCGTGTCGGGCAGGATGTAGGTGCCGGCGTGGAGCAGCCTCCCGTTCGGCAGGACCAGCCGGCAGCCCACGATGCCGACGTCGTCCGCCTCGTAGGCCGTGCGACGCAGCCGGGCGAGCCAGTCGCGCTGCGGGAACTCGATGTCGTTGTTCAGCAGCACGATGTCGGAGTCGGGGTCCGCGATCTCGATCCCGGCGTTGTTGCCGCGCACGTAGCCCGTGTTCTCGGACAGGCGCAGGGTGCGCACCCAGCGCACGCTCTCGAGCGCCCGCGGCGTCTCGTCGGTCGATCCGTTGTCGACGACGATCACCTCGGCGTCCGGCAGATCGGTGCGGCGCAGGGTCTCGAGGCAGCGGCGCGTGAGGTCCCACTGGTTCCAGGCGAGGACGATCAGGGTGGCCTTGCGATGGCTCATGCGGTGCGCGCGCCTCCGCTCGCTCCGCCCGGGCCCGTCGCCGCCGTCGATTCCCAGAGCGCCGTCAGCAACGGCCCGACCTCCGCCTCGTGCAGCAGCGGCGTCTCCTCCCAGTCCTCGATCGCGAACACCTCGGCTCCGCCGCCGGGGAGCACGTGTCGGATCTCCGGCGCCGCGGGCGCCCTTCCGCGGAGCGCGCGCAGCGCCTCGCGCAGCTCCTGTCGGGCGGGACGGCTCGCGACCGCGAGGCGCCAGCGGAAGCCCCAGCGCATCAGCGCGCGCGCGTGGAGCGAAGCGTGGCGACGGCGCGTGCCGGGCGGCGCGAGGCGCTTGATGCGCTGGCTCGCGCGGTGTCCCGCGCGGAAGACGAGGCTCTGTCGCACGTCGTGGAGCTCGGCGCGCGCCGCGCGCAGCGCTGCGTGCACCTCTGCGAGCTCGCCCTCGAGCGGCGCGCGCGCGGCAGCGACGGCCTCGGCCTCGCGCCGCGCGGCCTCTTCCTCGATCCGCGCGATCCGGGCGAGGGCGGCCCGCTCGGCCTCCGCCGTCCGCCGTGCGATCGCGCCCTCGACGAGCCGCGCGCGTTCCTCCGCCTGTTCGGCGTGGGCGTTGGCGCGCTCGGCCTGGCGCTGGAGCTGCTCGAGCTGGTCGCGCAGGAACTCGAGCTGGCCGAGCGTCTGACGCGTCGCCCACTGCTGGATCTGCATCTGGTACGACTCCGGGATCGTGCCGTAGTACGTCGCCGGGCCCTTCGGCAGCCGCCATTCCTGGTGCCGCAGGTTCTGGTAGTGGGCGTGCCAGCGCTCGAGGTCGCTCGCGAGCTGGAACGGCAGCGAGTTCGTCGACACTCCACCGTGTATCTGGTGGAAGCTCCCCTCGCCGAGCAGCAGCACGAGCTCGGCGCCCGGCAGGTCGAGGGCGCGCTCCAGGGTGTCGAGGTTCACGAAGCCGCCGCCCGGCTGGTCGAAGCGCTCGTCCATGCCGCCGAGCTCGTCCCAGAGCGCGCGGCGCAGGAAGAGCGTGTTGCTCTCGGCGATCGGCCCGAACAGGGCGGAGGAGCCGTCGAGGGTCGCGATCTCGAAGAGCCGATACGGGTCCCGCGGCCACTGGATCTCCTGGAGGAGCGCGTCTTCCTGCGCCTCGTCGAAGCCGCGGCTCACCGCCCAGTTCTGCGCCACGCGGCCGAGCGTCCAGCCGGCGCTGGCGACGACACCGCGCGGATGCACGTCGAGCGCGCGGATCGCGAGCTGGAGCAGGTTCGGCGTCACGATGCGCGCGCCGTCGATCAGGACGCCGATCACGTCGCCGAGCGCCTCGCGCAGGCCGAAGTTCACGGCGGGCGCGGGCGATTTGGCGGCGTTCTCCAGGTAGAAGTACCGGAAGTTCGGGCCGAGGGCGCGCACGGCGTCGGGGTCGAGCGGCCGGTTCGAGCCGTTCTCGACCACGATCACCTCGAAGTCCTCGGGATCGATCCCACGCTGGTACGACGCCGCGAGCGAGAGCAGCGTGCGCGGGGCCGCGCGCTGCATGTCGTACACGATCACGACGACCGACAGCTTCACGACCGGCCCTGCTCCCCGCGCGTGCTGCGCAGCCAGGCCGCGGCGCGCCGCAGCGGCGCCGTCGCGCGCCAGGCGCGCGAGCCGAGCACGCGCGCGAGCTCGGCGCCGAGCGCCTCGGCGCGGGCCTGCGCCTCGGTTGCCTGCGCGCTCGCGTCCGCCAGCCGGCCGCGCAGCTCCTCCACCCGCGCCTCGAGACCCCGGGCGTGACCCCGCCAGCCCTCGATCTCGCGCGTGCGCTCGTCGACGCGCGCCTCGAGGCCCGCCGCGTGCGCTCGCCAGCGCTCGATCTCCGCGCCCGCGGCCTGCGCGCCGTCGCGCGCGGCGGCGATCTCGGCGTGGGCGGCGTCGAGCCACTCGCGCAGGCGCACGACCTCGACCATGTGTCGCGAGAGCTCGGCCTGGTGCTCGGCGAGCTGCTTCACGGTCCGGCTCACCTGATGGCGCAGCTGGTCGTTCTCACGCTGCAGCGGGACCATCGTGTCGATCCGTCGCTCTTCGGTGTGGAGGGCGAGACGGAGGCCGAAGTCCGGCGCCGAGAGCCCGTCGAAGAGCGCGCGCAGCGCGGGCTTCGATGCGAGCAGCGCTTCGCTCGCGAGCAGGCCGAGCCCGAAGTCGACGGGCACGACCTCGAGGCGCAGCGAGAGGCGCGTGCCTGCCAGGAAGTCCTCGACGCCGGTCAGCACACCGTTGCGCGGGCCGCCCTCGTGGAGCGCCTTGTCGAGCTCCGGCGCGAGCCCGCCGACGGCCGCGAGCTTCTCCTGGCCGCGCACGAGCCCGCCCTTCCCGTAGGCGTGCCGGTGCTCGGCGGGGATGCGCTCGGGCGCGTAGTACATGTCGCGGCGCGCGAAGGGCCAGGCGACGTCGTGCAGGAAGACGAGCGGGAAGCGCTCGCCGTGGCTGGCCTCGAGGGCCGTGAGCTCGTGGAAGACCGTGTACCAGTTGTGGTCGCCGTCGAGCAGCACCGCGTCCGCGCCCTCGATCTTCTCGAGCACCTCGAGGCTCGTGGCGCGGTGGAAGACCAGGCGGCCGGGGTGGGCCGCGCGCAGCGTGTCGGCGTCGTAGGCGGGCTCGGGCTCGATCACGTGCAGGCGCGCGCCGTGGGCGGCGCACCAGTCGAGGATCCGCCGGGTGTGCACGCCGCCCTCGGAGCCGACCTCGACGAGCTCCCGGGAGTCGGCGGCCTCGAGCGCCGGGCGGATCAGGAAGTCCCAGAACCCGTTCATGCTTCCCCCGGGCCGCATCATAGCGGCCCCGCCCCGCCCGGGGCGCGCCGAACGGAGGAGAGACTACGACACGCCGTGGGCGACGCGGTCGCGATAGATCGCAATCACCTCGTCCGGCTTGCCTGCCGCCACCAGCTCGCCGCGCTCGAGCAGGAGGGCGCCGTCGCAGAGGGCGTCGACCAGGGTGAGGGCGTGGCTCACGAGCACGATCGTGACCCCGGCCTCGCGGAACTCCTCGAGCTTCGCCAGGCAGCGCTGCTGGAAGGCCTCGTCGCCGACGGCGAGGACCTCGTCCACGAGCAGGATGTCCGGGTCCACATGGGCCGCGACCGAGAAGCCGAGGCGCGCGACCATGCCCGAGGAATAGCTCCGGACGGGACGGTGCAGGAACTCTTCGAGCCCCGAGAAGGCGACGATCTCCGCGAAGCGCTCGCGCACCTCGCGCCGGGTGAGGCCCAGGAGCACACCGTTCAGCAGGATGTTCTCGGCCCCGCTGAGCTCGGGATGGAAGCCCGCGCCGAGCTCGAGCAGGGGCGAGATGTGCCCCCGGGTCTCGACGCGGCCCGAGGTCGGACGCAGCACTCCAGCCATGAGCCCGAGCGCCGTGCTCTTGCCGGAGCCGTTCGGGCCGATCAGGCCGACGCACTCGCCGGGATCGATCTCGAAGCTCACGTCGTGCAGCGCTTCGAAGCGCGGCTGCCGGCGCCGCTCCTTCGCGACCTCCGGCAGGCGCAGGAGCAGGTTCTTGAGCCCGATCGGCGCATTGCCGCCGGCCCGGTAGACCTTCGTCACGTGCTCGAAGCGCACCGCGGGCGCGGCCTGCGCTCTCGGGTCGAGCTCAGACAACCTCGGCGAACCTCCCTTCGAAGCGCCGGTAGACGAGCTGCCCGAAGAGCGCGAGGGCGAGCGCCCAGAGCGCCGCAGCAGCGATCACGTCGGCGCGCAGCGGCTCGCCCGTGAAGCAGGCGCGCCAGCCCGTCACGACGAGGGCCATGGGATTCAGCCAGAGCGTCCAGCGCATCGACGCGGGCACCATGTCCCACGGAAACAGCACCGGTGTGAGGTAGAGCCAGAGCAGCGTGCCGAGCCCGACCAGTCGCTCGAGATCGCGCAGGAACAGGTTCGCGGTCGCGACCGCGAGGGAGAGCCCGTAGGTGACGCCGAACTGGATCGCGACCAGCAGCGGCACCTGCCACAGCCAGTCGGCGGTCGGCCGCTGTCCGCTCCAGAGCATGAGCCCGATCAGCACCGGGAACGACGCCAGGAAGTGGACGAGGTCGTTCAGCACGCCCGTCAGCACCAGCAGCGAGCGCGGGAAGCGCACCTTCTTCACGAGCGGAGCGTTCGCCAGGAAGAAGCCGTTCGCTCCCGTGACGGAGTTCTGGAACCACTGCCACGGGAAGAGCCCCATCACCACGAACAGCGCGTAGTTCTCGATCGGGATGCGCGCGACGACCTTGAAGGCGAAGTAGAACACCAGGGCGAAGGCGAGCGGGTAGGCGACCGACCACGCGTAGCCGAGGACCGTGCTCTTGTAGCGGACCTTGAGCTCCTTCCCGAGGAGCACCAGCACGACGTCGAGTCGCTGCTGCAGGGAACCGGTCACGGCTCGTCCTAGGCGCGCGCGAGGGCGCGCTCGTAGCAGGCGGCGGTCTCGGCCGCGACGCTCTCCCAGGTGCGCGCGAAGGCGCGCTTGCGTCCCTGCTCCGCGAGCTGCTGGCGGCGCTCGCGGTCGCCGAGCACCGCGGCCATCGCGTCGGTGAGCGCATCGGGGTCGTCGAGATCGAAGAGCAGCGGGGTGCCCCGATAGAGCTCGGAGAACGCGGAGTTGTCGGGCACGAGCACCGGCGCCCCGCACGCCATCGCCTCCAGGGGCGGGAGCCCGAAGCCCTCGTAGAGCGAGGGATAGACGAAGAGCTCGCAGAGGCTGTAGAGCGCCGGCAGGTCCGCGTCGTCGACGTGGCCGGGCAGGAGCAGCGTCTCGCCCGGCACGAGGCCCTGTGCGCGCGCCGCTTCGCATAGCTGCTCGACGTGCCGCGCAGGCCCGACACCGCCGAGCACCAGGGGCAGCGGGCAGCCCGCGCGCCGGAGCCGCGCCTGGGCGGCGATCAGGGCGCCGAGGTTCTTGCGCGGGTCGAGGGAGCCCACGTAGAGCACGAAGCGCTCGGGCACGCGGTAGCGCAGCCGCACGCGCTCGCGCTCCGTCTCGTTGCGCACCGGTCGGAACTCCTCGCCCGCGGCGAGGTAGACCACGTCGATCTGCTCCTCGGGCAGGCCGTAGCAGCGCACGAGATCGCGCTTGGTGTTGAGCGAATCTGCGATCACGCGCGCGGCGCGGCGGCACATCGCCGGCAGCAGGCGATGCCGCAGCCGCCGCGTGAAGCCGTGGCTCTCGGGGAAGAGGTGCACCGAAAGGTCGTGGACGGTGAGCACCGTCGGCGCGCGCAGCGCGAGGGGCGGCAGGTAGTTCGTCGCGTGGAACAGGTCGAGGCGCCCGGCCCCGACGGGATGGAGCTGCTTCACCCAGCGTTGGAACGGGAGCTCGCGCCGGTCCCAGGCGAGCGGCCGCACCGCGGGCGGCGCGAGCGCGCGGTCCACCGCCCCGCAGAGCACGAGATCGTGGAGCCCTTCGAGCGCGGCGAGGCTCGTGACGAGCTGCTCCACGTAGCGCGGGATTCCACCCGCCGGCGCCGCGAGGGGCCCGACGTCGATGCCGATCCTCATCTGCTCTCGAACCTCATCGCGCCCGGAACCGGGCTCGCGCGGTCTGCACGCCGAAGCCCCCCTCTTCGAGACGACGGACGGCCCAGACTACTCCCTCCGCGGCCAGGGTGCGCGCAGAAACGGGCCTCCCGGCAGCCGCCAGGACAGGCGCCGTCAGTCCGCCGCGGCGGCGAGCAGCCGATCGAGAGCCGGCCAGTCGACGGCGCTCTGGGCGGCGAAGGCGCGGAGCAGGAGCAGGCGATCGGCGCGCGCAGCCTCGTCGTCGGCCGTCCGGAAGCGCGCGACGGCGTCGGCGAGCTTGCCGTCGTCCGGCGGCGCCGGCCGGTCGCTCTTCAGGGCGCCGTCCTCGTGCTCGATCCCGACCGCGTCGAGCCACTCGATCAGCAGATCCTTGCGGCAGTGGAGGAAGTAGACCGCGAGCATCTCCTCGGCGAGCTCGTCGGCCGAGACGCGCGCGAGCGTCTTGCGCACGAGCTCGAGGCGCTTCTCGGGAGGCTGCTTGGTCAGGAACACGGGGCGCACGCGCATCGCCGAGCAGGTCGCGCCGAGCGCCTGGACCAGCGCGCCGGGCGCGGCTTCGCCGATCGACTGGAGCACGGTGCGCCCGCGCTCGGGGCTCATTGCGGCGAAGATCTGATAGGGGCGCATCGGGCGCCGTTGTAGCACGCGGCCTCGGCGGGCGCCCCGAGGGCGAGGGCCTCGAGCGAGAACAGGACGGCCGCGATCCAGAGCAGATCGGCCAGCAGCAGGTGCACGAGCTGCAGCGCGAGGGGCGCGAGCAGGAAGAGCGTGAGGGCCCCTGCGATGAGCTGCGCGCAGACCAGCGTCGCGAGCGCCCGCGCCAGATCCCGCGCGCCGCCGGGCTTCGCGCCCGGGCCGGCGAAGCGCATGGCGAGCGCGATCCAGCCCGCGCCTGCGAGCAGCGCGAGCACGGGATGGATCACGCGCAGGCGGATCAGGAAATGCGAGGTCGCCGACAGGTCCTGGGCGAGGCCGGCCCGCAGGCTGGTCGCAGGGAAGAGCGTGTCGCCGAGGGCGGTCACCGCGCCCGCCGCGCCCACGACGAGCGTGCCGCCGAGCGCCGCCGCGAGCAGGGCGCTCTCGCGCGAGCGGCGCAGCGCCGGCTGGGCGCCGCCGCGCGACCACCACCAGGCGCAGGCCAGGCAGGCCAGCAGGAAGAACGTGTTCGAGAGATGGATCGCGATCAGGAAGGCGCGCGTCACCGACGCGTCGTCGCCCACCTTCTGGAGCAGCACCAGCGCCGCGCCGATCCCCGCCTCGATCGCCGTGAAGAGGCCGACCGCGAGGCTCGCCCGGCGCACGGCGTGGCCGCGGGGGAAGCGTCGGAGCGCGACGGCCACGAGCCCGGCGACCGCGATCAGGAGCAGGCCCGACGTCACGCGGTGCGTGAACTCGATCGCCATCGCCGTGGTGGGCGCGCGCGGGACGATCTCGCCGTTGCAGAGCGGCCAGTGGTCGGCACAGCCGGCGCCGGAGGCCGTGGCACGCACGAGGGCGCCCCACACGATCACGGCCAGGGTGTAGACCAGGACGCCGAGGGCGAGGCGGTCGAACGGGAGGCGACGCAGCACGGGAAACCTCACGAGATGATCGCGGGCGGCCCCGCGACCTTGGCACAGGCGCTCGGGCGCCGCCGCCGCGCGCTACGGTGCGCCGGCGTGACCCAGTCCTTCGACGCCGGAGATCCCACCGCACCCCCGCCGGCCATCGAGGCCGAGGCGCTGGTGAAGCGCTTCGGCGACGTCACCGCCCTAGACGGCCTCTCGCTGCGCGTCGCCCAGGGCATCTGCTTCGGTCTGCTCGGACCGAACGGCGCCGGGAAGACGACGGCGATCTCGATCCTCACGACCTTGCTGCGTCCGACCGCGGGCCGGGCGCGGCTCCTCGGCCGCGACGTGGTCGCCGAGCGTGCGGCGGTGCGCGCCGACCTCGGCCTCGTGTTCCAGGAGCCGAGCCTCGACCCCGAGCTCACGGCCCGCGAGCAGCTCGACCTGCACGCGCGCCTCTACCACCTCTCCGACCGCGCGCGCCGGGTGGGCGACGCGCTCGCCTTGTCGGGCCTCGAGGCCGACTCGAACCGGCCCGTGCGCGGCTTCAGCGGCGGCATGAAGCGGCGACTCGAGATCGTTCGCGGCCTGCTGCACGCGCCGCGCGTGCTCTTCCTCGACGAGCCGACGCTCGGCCTCGACGTCGCCGCCCGCGCCACGATCTGGGACGCGCTGCGCGCGCTGCGACGCGACGGGCGCTGCACGCTCTTCCTGACGACGCATTCGATGGAGGAGGCCGAGGCGCTCTGCGACCGCGTGGCAATCGTGGACCGGGGCCGCGTCGTGGTCGAGGGCACGCCGGCGGCGCTCGAGGCAGCGCTCGGCGGCGACGTCGTATGGCTCGCGCTCGAGCGGCCCGAGGGCGCCGCCGCGCGGCTCGCGGCGCTCGAGGGCGTCGCACGCGTGGCGGAGGAGGCCGGCCGCGACGCCTCGCCCACGCGCCTGCGCGTCGTCGTCGCGGAGGGCCCGCGCCGCCTGCCGGCGCTGCTCGACGCCGTGCGCGCCCACGGCGTGCTCGAGGTCGAGCTCCAGCGGCCGACCCTCGAGCACGTGTTCCTGCACCACACCGGGCACGTCTTCGAGGACGCCGCCCGATGAGCGCGTTCTTCGCCGACGCCGCCACGATCTTCCGACGCGAGTGGCTGCGCTACCGGCGCGATCGCGCCTACTGGGTCGGACAGCTCGTGTTCCCGGTCGTGGTGGTCGCGTTCATCGGCCTCGGGCTGAACCGCGTGGTCACCCTGCCGACGGGGGCGAGCTATCTCGCGCATCTCGCGACCGGCGTGCTCGCGCTGCTCGTCGGCTCGGGCGGCATCGGCGGCGGCGTGACGCTGATCCAGGACCGCGCCAGCGGTTTCCTGCGCGCGCTGCTGGTGGCGCCGGTCTCGCGCGCGAGCCTCGTGGTCGGGAAGATCGCGGCGCGGGTGGCGGCGTCGCTGGCGCTGGTCGGCGTGCTCGCCGCGCTCTTCGCGCCCTTCGCGGGCATCGGGCTCGCGGGCCCGCGCGCGCTCGGCGCGGTCGTGCTGGCGGTGGCGGGCATCACCGCCTGCTTCGTGGCTCTCGGCATCGTGCTCGGGAGCCGCCTGCGCTCCCTCGAGTCGTTCCGCCTGCTCTCGGCCCTCGTGACCGTGCCGCTCTACTTCCTGTCGGGGATCTTCTATCCGGTGTCGACCCTGCCGGCGCCCTCGCGCTGGCTCGCGGCGGCGAATCCGCTCACGTACGGCGTCGACCTGCTGCGCTACGGGCTGATCGGCGTGTCGGAGATCCCGCCCGCCCGCAGCGCGCTCTTGCTGGCGCTGCTCACGCTCGCCGCGACCGCCGTCGCGATCCGCGCCTTCGACGCGCCGGAGCGTCGCGCGTGAGCGCGGGGTCCGCGATCCCCGATCCGGGCGCCGGCGACGCGCTCGTCGCCCTCGCGCGCATCGGCGGCGCGCTGGCGGGCGCGCGCAATCCGGTCACTGCGATGAACGAGAGCCTCTCGCGCCTCGCCCAGGCGAGCGCCGCGCAGCGGGCGTTCCTGGTGCGCATCGGCGAGCCGGAGATCGACGGCGTGCGCGATCGCCTCGCGGCGGGCGAGAGCGTCGTCCTCGACGCTCCCGAGCGACACCTCGAGCCGCTCCGTGTCGCCGGCGAGCTCTGGGGCGCCGTCGGCCTCGAGACGCCGCGCGCGCTGCTCGCGCTCCCGCTGCTGCGCGCCGTCGCCTCGATCCTCGCCGACGCCCTCGAGCGCTTCCGCGCGGACGCCAGCCGCCCGACACCGACGGACGCGCGCTTCGACCTGCTCACCGACAACGCCTCGGACATCGTGGCCGAGATCGATCCCGAGGCGCGCTTCGTCTACCTGAACCCGCGCATGCAGGAGCTCACCGGCTGGCCGCCGGAGCAGCTGCTCGGCAGCTCCTTCTCGCAGGTGATCCATCCGGACGATCTGCCCGACGTGGCGGCGACCTTCCGGCATCTGCTCGAGCTGCGCGAGCCGGATCCCATCCGCTACCGCATCCGGTGTCGGGACGGGAGCTGGCTCTGGCTCGAGTCGTCGGGCGGCACCATCACGCTGCCGGACGGGCGGCTCACCACCGTGGTGGTCTCGCGCGACGTCACGCGGCGCGAGCGCACCGAGGCGGAGGTGCGGCAGGCGCAGCGTCTCGAGGCGGTGGGCAC
>Ga0105106_10001049_pt1 | contig 19735 bp, 19 predicted proteins | sample PPLLaktember2015_5_FD_79109 | JGI IMG/M metagenome (GOLD analysis project Ga0105106, IMG submission 79109) | Freshwater sediment microbial communities from Prairie Pothole Lake near Jamestown, North Dakota, USA - PPLs Lake P8 Core (1) Depth... | ecosystem: Environmental > Aquatic > Freshwater >...
CCGAGGTGGGCGAGGCGCGCGTGATTGGCGAAGGCCGGCTGGCGTTGCGCGACGAGATTCACCAGCGGCTCGGCCCATTGCGCGACCTGGCCGGGCGCGATTGCTGGGCGCGCGCGTGGCTCCGGTTCGGTCGCGCGCCGGTCATCGCCGACGGTCAGATCTTCGATTTGCGTTTTGCGGACGTGCGCACCCGATCCTTCACCCACATGCGCCTTGCGCGCGGAGAAGAGCACCGGAGGTGCCCATCATTCGTTCCGGCGTGGGAGATGCCGCGGAAGGACCTGCTGACCAAGCCACTCGGCTAGGGCGCGTCATTTCCAGGTGATTTCCATGCCGAAGAAATGCAGGAACACCTCGCGCGTCGGCTTGTTCTTCGGATTGGTCTGCGGGCTTCGAATATAGAAATCGATCTGCTGAGTCGCGGGGTTCACTTCGCCTCCTGGCAGCTTCTTGCCGGGCATCGGATAGTTCACTTTCAGGGTCTTCCGATCGCGGATGCCCTGCGTCACCATGAAGTGCATTTCGTAGTTGTCGTAAAGCGGCTTGCCGTTCAACGTTGCGTGCCCGTAACCCCAGGCCGCGAGATAGCCGAAGGCCTTCGGCCAGTTGTTGTCGCCGCAGCCCGAGTCGGTGCCGTGTTCGTGCAGGAAGCCGGCGATGCCGCCGTTCTGGCATGGGCTGAACTCGTGGAACCGGTCCATCGCCAGCACGAGATCGCCCTCGGGAATCCTGAGGCGCGCCTCGAATTTACCGGTGTTGCGGATTTCGTCGACGTCGATCTCGGCGGTGCCGGCGACCGGTTTCACGCCGACCGCGTCATTGTCGAGGTGATCCCATCCAGGCGGATCGTTGAGTGCGCCAATCATGTAGATGCGGCCGGCCGAAAGGATGAAGCGGCCATCGTACAGATCGTGTTGTTCCGGGGCGAACATCGTGACCTCCGCGCCCGGCTGCTGGCGGGGGTTCTGCTGTGCCGCTGGTAGTGTCTGATCCGCGTAAGTGGCAGCCAATGCTGTTAGACCAATCGCGAGTTGAATGCGCATCTTCGTAATATACTCGGGCGCCGCTAAACAACAAGGAGGCCCCATGCCGACCTCGCGTTCACGGAATACCGCGCTGCTCGTTGCGCTTGTTGCCGCGCAGAGTGTTCTCGCACAATCGTCCGTGGTGCCGATTAACGACGCACCGAATCCGTACAAAATCGTCGGGAACCCATTCCAGCTGCCCGAGGGTCGCGTCTGGGGGTCGATCAGCACCGTCGAGCCAGATATCGACGGCCGATCGATCTGGATTGTCGACCGATGCGGTGCGAATTCGTGTGTGGGATCGAACCTGCCCGTCGTGATGAAGTTCGACCAGTCGGGAAAACTGGTCAGGAGCTTCGGCGGGGGCATGTTCGTTTTTCCCCATGGCATTCACGTCGACGCCCAAGGCAATGTGTGGGTCGTTGACGGCCTGCCCCCCGGGGCAGGGCGGGCGGGTGCACCGGCGCCCTCCGGCGGCCATCACATCGTGAAATTCAGTCCGGAAGGGAAAGTGTTGCTGCGTCTCGGCATGCCGGGGATGACGGGCGCCGACGCGATGCACTTCAACCAGCCCTCGGATGTGATCACTGCATCGAACGGCGACATCTTCGTCGCTGACGGCCACGGCGGCAAGAGCAACGCACGGATCGTCAAATACGACCGCACCGGTAAGTTCATTAAGGAGTGGGGCACGCGGGGAAGCGGCCGCGGACAGCTCGATGCGCCGCACGCGCTTGCGATGGACGCGAAGGGCCGCCTGTTTGTCGCCGATCGCGGCAACAATCGGATTCAGATTTTCGACCAGGATGGAAAATTTCTCGACGAGTGGTACCAGTTCAGCCGCCCGAGCGGCGTTTTCATCGACAAGAATGACATAATCTATGTCGCTGACTCAGAATCGAACAAGTCGCGCAAGCACGGTGAATGGAAGCGAGGCATTCGCATAGGCAGCGTCCGCGACGGTCGAGTGACCGAATTCATCCCTGACGACAATCCGAACGTCGACGAGGGGCCGCTGTCCGGTACGAGTGGACCCGAAGGGGTCGCCGCCGATGGCGCGGGCAACGTATATGGTGCGGAGGTGGGACAGAAGGGCATTAAGAAGTACATACGAGCACAGTAAAAGTCGATGTCCCCCTCAGGTCCTGGCGCCGCAATCTGCGTTGTTGCGGCGCCGTTCGAATTCCAACGCAGCCGCCTTGGGAATCCGGCACGATTTCGGACCAAGATGGATGGCGTCGAGTGACCCCGCCTGCACTTGCTTATAGAGGTAGCGACGACTCACACTCCAATAATCGGCTAATTCGCTGATTGATACGTACGGTAGTGGATGTTTGACGAGGTCGTCGATGTGCATAATTGGTCCGTGGTCACCAAAACGCAATTAGAAAAGCGGCGAACCGAATTATGCAATCGTGTCACTGGTGCTGTCGGTACTCTGCCGACGTTTCTGCTTGGAAAGTGAGACCACGCCGTGCGCTCCCGTATACCAATTGTGAACCTCGCCACACATCCTGAGAAATACGTCACCGTGACGCAGCTCGCGCAGTACTGGCAGGTCAGCCGCAAGCAAATCTACAAGCAGATCGACGCCGGCGTACTCGAAGCGATCAGGCTTGGTGAACGCCTTTATCGAATCAGAACGGCGGCGGCGATTGAATTCGAAGAACAGGCGCACATGCGCGGTCCCACAGCGGTCGCTCGCGCCGACAAGTAGCGTGTGCGCATTTTTGTGTCCGTCGTGCATCGGCGCGCCCGATGCGTACTGGTGTGCATCGCGGCGCCGACGTGCCGTCCTGCCGATGATCAGCGCGCTGAGCGCGTTGATGACCGTTAGTCCAGCACCCACTTTTCAAGCCCTCCACTCTCTGCGATTCTGCGCTTCGCGGCGGAAGTGATCAGACACGCAGATTTCTGAACTGCGGTCTTTCCGCCGCTTCTTTTATCCCCCGGCCACTGTGAGTGAGAGGGCGAAGCTACGCCCACTGCCATGCAGATTCTCGACCTCAACACACATCCCGCGAGTTACGTGAGCGTCGCCGACCTGGCCGCCTACTGGGAAGTGAGCCGCCAGCGGATTTACAAACACATCGAAGCCGGACTGCTGCCGGCGATTCGGCTCGGACCGCGCTGCTTCCGGGTGCACACCAAGACCGCAGCCGAGTTCGAGCGGATGCTATCCACCCGGGGTGTTCGGCTGACCGCGTGGCGGCCCAAGACCAAGCCGGCGCGGGCTCCGCTCGGCCTCGCAAGGAGGCGCTGACATGACTCGCGCAGTCGCCGTTCTGCTCCGTGTCGGCGTGGCCGCCGTTGTCGCTGCCGGCGCAAGTGAACGCCTCGCCGCACAGCGACCGGAGGAGAGCAATCCGGGAAGAACGCGTCTCGGTCCGCTGGGCCTGACACCCACGGTCTCGATCTCCGCCGGTTTCGACAACAACGTCTTCAACGAGCAGGAGGACCCGAAGGAAGACAACGTGCTCCTTGCGAATCCTCAGCTCCAGACCTGGCTGCGCGCCGGGCGCGCCGCGCTGACGGTCAACACGGTGGCGCCGATCGCATACTTTCAACGGTATTCCGATCAGAGCTCTGTCGGCGTGCGGTCGCAGGTGCAGATGGACTTCGACATCAATCGCTTCAGGCCCTACATCAACCAGACCTACGTCAACAGCCAGGAGCGGACCAGCCCGGAGATCGACACGAGGCCGCGCCGGATGGAACAGATCGTGGGCGCCGGCACCAACATCGACGTGTTCAGCCGGCTGACACTTACAGTGGGCGCTCAGTATTCGGCGTCGTCGTTCGAGACGGACGCCTTCTTCGAGAACGTCAACCTGGCCGAGGCGTTGAACCGGAAAGGGGAGACGGTTACGGTGTCGCTGCGATACCCGCTCACGAGCCTCACGCGCCTGGTGCTGACAGCCGAGCGGCTCACCGAGCGGTTCGAATTCCAGGCTGCCAGAGACAGCGACACGCTGCGGGTGATGCCGGGTATCGAGCTGGATGCGCTCGCGTTGATCAAGGGACGCGCGTTCGTCGGTTACCGAAAGTTCAACATCGTCAACTCAGACTCGCCGGAGTTCACCGGTCTCGTGTCGTCGGTGGACCTGACGTCGAGCCCATGGAGTACCGGGCAGCTCTCCGCGTCAGTTCGCCGGGATGTCAACTACTCGTTCGAGCCGCGATATCCGTACTTCGTATTGAACAGCGTCGGCGCGTCCGTCACACAGGTGGTTCGCACCCGTTTGCGGCTCAATGCGTACGGCGACCGCCAGCAGCTGGATTACCGCCAGGTTGGAGCCTTCGAAACCGCGACTGAAGGCGCAAGGGATGCCGATCGCGTGTACACGTACGGCGCAGGCGTGCAGTTTCAGCTTCGGCCAACTCTGGGCGTGCGTGTTGCATTCGACACGTCCCGGCGAATGTCCGGACTGGTGCGACGAGAGTACCAAGGCACTCGAATTTTTACCTCGGTGGTATATGGATCGTAGGACCCGCATCGCCTCACACGCCGCGAGCGTTTTCGCGGTTGGCCTCCTCGTCCTTCTGTGGCAACCGTCACTTGCGGCTCGGACCCAGCAGCCGCCCGCGCAGCCTTCGCCGGCTCCCGCGGACGATTACCTGCTCGGGGCCGACGACGTCGTCACCGTGACGGTCTGGAATCAGCGCGATCTTTCCGGATCGTATGTCATCGAAGCCGATGGGACGATAGCGTTTCCTCTCGTTGGCCGAGTCAAGGCCGCGGGCCTGACGTTGCGAAAGGTCGAACAGGAGCTGTCGCGGCGTCTCGCCGCAGGGTATTTCAAGAATCCGCAGGTCAGCGCAACGATTGACCAGTATCGAAGCCAGCAGGTGTATGTCGTGGGAGAAGTGCGGCAGCCCGGCACGTACCCGCTGACTCGCTCGACCACGCTCATGGAAGTGCTGTCGAAGGCCGGATCGGCGATCGGTGCGGCCACCGAAGTACTCGTGGTGAGACCGGCTGCGGAAGAAACCGTCACCGGGCCAGTCCTGCCCGATCAGACGTCCAACGCGGAAGTCATCCGAGTCGATCTCCGTGAGCTGGAGAGCTCGGGTGTGGTGACCAATGTCACCTTGCGGGACGGCGACACGGTTGTCGTGCCGCCGGGTCTCAAAGTGTATGTGACAGGGCACGTGCGAAATCCTGGTGGCTACACGGTTCCGAAGGGCGCGACGTTATTGCAGGCGCTTTCGCTGGCGGGGGGCGTCACAGAGCGCGGCGCGATGGGCCGCGTGCGCGTGCTCCGCCTCGTCGCCGGCGAACGCAAGGAAATCAAGCTGAAGCCCGACGATCCCGTGCAGTCGGACGATACCATCACGGTTCCCCAAAAGTTCTTCTAATGGCTGAACAACTTCCCGCTCCATACGAACCGCGGACGCTGAACCCCTGGGTGGAACACGCGAACCACTCGGAGGCCTTCGTTCGGGAAGATCGTCATTTTCTCGATTATCTGAGGGTGATATCCAAGCGCCGATGGACCGCCATCCCGACCCTCCTCGTCGTGCTGGCGGCGGTGATGACGCCCTCCTTCCTGAGCGTGCCGATCTATGAGGCGATGACAAAGATCCTCATCGACGCCGAGCACCAGAACATCGTGATGTTCAAGGAGGTGGTCGAGCAGGAGAATGCCACTGCCGACTACTATCAGACGCAGTACCAGATTCTCGCCAGCCGCGCGCTCGCCAAGGCGACAATCGACAAGCTGAAACTGTGGAACCACCCGCTGCTGGCCAGCGGACCTGCCGCACAGCCCCCCGCGCCGGCCCGCACGGCGGATCGCGACGACCCGGAGCGAACCGAGTCGGTCGCCCAGGCGCGCGCGGTCGATAAGTTCCTGCAGAACCTGGAAATCTACCCAATTCGCAACAGCCGGATCGTCGAAGTGAAATTCCGATCGACCGATCCCGCGTTCGCCGCGTCGGTCGCCAACGCGCTCGCCGAGACCTATATCGCGCGAAACCTGCACTTCAAGTTCGCCGCTTCGAAAGACGCGTCCGACTGGCTGGCCGGTCAGCTCGAGGGGCAGCGCAAGAACGTCGAGCAGACCGAGCTGGCGTTGCAGCGCTATCGCGAGCAGAACAACGCCACGTCGACCGCCGATTCCGAGATCATGCAAAAGCTCGGTGGCCTCACATCCGCGGTGATGGAGGCCAAGACCGCGCGCATCGCGCAGGAAGCGGCCTACAAGCAATTGAAAGCGGTTGAACACGACCCCGCCACCGTGGCGACGTTGCCCGGAGTCGCAGCGAACCCGGCGGTGCAGAAGCTGAAGCTGGACCTTGCCGACCTGCAGCGGCAGGAGGTGCAACGCCGCGAAGAGCTTGGCCCCCTGCACCCCGACATGGTTGCCATACGTTCCGGAATCCAGCTCGCTCAGCAGAAGTTCGCAGCCGAGGTCGTCACCGCCGCGCAAGCTATCGAAAGCGACTTCCAGGCGGCTCAGGCTCGCGAACAGAGCCTGCTCGAGGCGCTCGAGGCCCAGAAGGTGGAGGTGCTGGCGTCCAACAGAAAGGCCATCGGGTACGCCGCGCTGGAACGTGACGCAATCAGCAACCGCCAGATCTTCGAGGCCCTGCTGCAGCGCGCGAAGGAAACCGGCATTTCGGGAGAGCTGAAGACCAACAACATCCGCATCGCGGATCCCGCCGACGTCCCGCGTGAACCCGTGTGGCCGAGGCGCCAGCGCGACCTCCTGTTCGGGCTCATGCTTGGTTCGGTTGCCGCTGTGGGCATCGCGTTTCTGACCGAGTATCTCGACAACAAGATCAAGTCCCCCGAGGAGATCAGAAATCAGCTCGGGCTGCCGTGCCTGGGCCTCGTACCGAAGATTCCGACCAACAGGCGTGACGGTTCCGCGCCGCTCCTGAACAACGGCGTGCCCGACAGCTTCGCTGAGGCGTTCCGTGCCGTGCGGTCCAACGTGCTGTTCTCGGCGAATGCCTCAGCGGGCACGCTCGTGGTGACGAGCACGGGCCCGCGCGAGGGCAAGAGCCTGGTGGCCAGCAACCTGGCCGCCGGACTTGCGATGGCTGGTCACAACGTCATCCTCATCGACGTGGACATGCGCCGGCCGCGAGCGCACGAAATCTTCGGCGTACCGCTCGAGCCTGGCCTGTCCAATGCACTCGTCTCGAAGACCAAGGCGGTCGATGTCATTCATCGATCATCGATTCCCAACCTGTGGGTCGTTTCCGCCGGCAAGATACCTCCGAATCCCGCCGAGCTCCTGAGCTCCCAGGCGTTCCGTGGGTGGGTGAACGCGGTGAAGTCGCATTTCGACTGGGTGGTGCTGGACGCGCCGCCCGTTCTCGCTGTTACCGACGCGTCGATCGTCGCGCACACGGCGGCAGGCGTGATCTTCGTCACCTCGGCCGACATGACCGATCAGCATGCCGCCGTTCGAGCGGTCGAGCAGCTTAGCGCAGCAAAGGCCCGATTCCTCGGCGCGGTGCTCAATCGGGTCAACCTCAAGCGGAACGCTTTCTTCTACGCCCCCTACTATCGCCAGGAGTACACCGACTACTATGCTCGCAGCTCCCATTCCTGACCGCGGGACACCCCTGCGGCTTCGACCTGCCTCCTTGCGCACTGCACCCGCTCGACTGAGCTGGTGATGCAGCGACGCGAGCACTCCTCCCTGCTTGTGAATCTCGTAAGCGTCAGGCAGCCGTTGACTGCGAGTCAAAGGGCGACCGCCGCCATTCCGGTCGTACGGATCCAGCGCTCGAGCGGCCGCACATCGTTGAAGCTGCACGAGCTGTGGGTACACCGCCAGCTGCTCTATTTCCTGACATGGCGCGACATCAAGGTCCGCTACAAACAGACGGTCCTCGGCGCCAGCTGGGCGGTCATCCAACCACTTCTGACGATGGTGGTATTCAGCCTCTTTTTTGGCCGACTGGCGCGTGTTCCGTCAGATGGCGTGCCGTATCCGATCTTCAGCTATGCGGCGCTCGTCCCGTGGACGTTCTTTGCCAACGGCTTGACCCAGTCGGCGAATAGCCTCGTGGCGAGCGCGAACCTGATCAAGAAGGTGTACTTCCCCCGGCTTATTGTGCCGGTTGCGACGGTGTGCTCTGAAGGGGTCGACTTCCTTCTCGCCTTCGCCGTGCTGCTCGCGATGATGCTCTATTACGGCATCACGCCCACGCTGAACATTGTGTGGCTGCCGGCGTTTGTGGCCCTGGGCCTGGCCACGTCGCTTGGCGTCGGGCTCTGGCTGGCGGCGCTCAACGTGCAGTATCGCGATGTCAGGTACACCGTGCCGTTCCTCGTCCAGTTCTGGATGTTCGCGACGCCGATCGCCTATCCGAGCAGTCTCCTGCCAGAGCCGTGGCGAACGCTGTACGGCCTGAATCCGATGGCCGGGATGGTCGAGGGGTTCCGGTGGGCGCTTCTCGGAACGGGCCACGCGCCGGGACCAATGGTCGCGGTGTCGGCGATGGCTGCGCTGCTGATCCTTGTCGGCGGCGCCCATTACTTCAGCAGGATGGAGCGGAGCTTTGCCGATGTCGTTTGACGCCATCGCCCGCTCCTGGGAAGCCAGACGCCAGGCGCCCTGTCTGGTAATTGGGGAAGTCGCACAGGCGCACGACGGCAGCCTTGGGATGGCGCACGCCTTTATCGATGCGATTGCCAACGCGGGCGCCGGCGCCGTGAAATTCCAGACCCACATCGCCGCTGCAGAAAGCACTCCGGCCGAGCCGTGGCGGGTAAGGCTCAATACACAGGATGCATCCCGCTACGACTACTGGAAGCGCATGGAGTTCACCGAGTCTGAATGGTGCGGCCTGAAGCAGCACGCGGTCGAGCGCGGCCTGGACTTTCTGAGCTCGCCATTTTCCATCGAAGCGTTCGAACTGCTGCACCGTGTCGGCGTGGCCGCCTGGAAAGTTGCTTCGGGAGAAATGAGCAATCCGCTTCTGCTCGAGCGAATGACTCAGACGGGACTCCCGATTCTGCTCTCTTCGGGCTTGAGTGGTCTGGCGGAGCTCGACGCGGCGGTGGCGACCGTCAGGCGCGTCGGCAATCCGCTCGGGCTGCTGCAATGCACATCGGCATATCCATGCCCACCGGAAAAGTGCGGATTGAATCTGATTCCGTTCTTCGGCGAGCGCTACGGGTGCACCGTCGGTCTCTCGGACCATTCGGGGACGATCTTTCCGGGCCTCGCGGCCGTCACGCTGGGCATCGGGGTGCTCGAGGTACATGTCACGCTCAGCCGGGAGATGTTCGGTCCGGACGTCCCTGCATCAGTGACGACAGCCGAGCTGCGGGAGCTCGTCACGGGTGTGCGGTACATCGAGCGCTTGATGGCGTCGCCGATCAACAAGGACGCGACGGCGCACGAAACCCTGGCGTTGCGGCGCTTGTTCACCAAGAACATCGTCGCGCGCACCGAGCTCTTCGCGGGCACGCTGTTGCGCGAAGAGCATCTTGCCCTGAAGAAAGCGGGGACGGGCCTGGCGCCCGCGCGTCTCCCGGATCTGCTCGGTGCGCGGCTGCGCCGCGACGTCCACGCCGACGAGCCACTGCTGGAATCCGACATTGAATAGCTTTCCGTCGGCGGGCCAGGAGACAGCAGCCGATCGCCTGTATCGGACGGTGGGGGCGACATTCGGCGTCGCAGCCGACGATCTCGGCGAAGACGCGTCGCCCGACACTATCCCCGCGTGGGACTCCTTGAACCACCTGACTCTCGTGATGGCGCTCGAATCCGAGTTCGGCGTCGAGCTCACTGCGGAAGACGCGCTGCAGATGCGCAATCTCGGAGTGATCCGGCGAGTGCTGCGCCTGCGTGGGGCGCCGATCTAAGAACGCCGATGAGCGGACTTCCACACGTCAGCGACGACATGGCCCTCAACAAGGCACGCAACAAGGGCCATTACGACACGCTGCTGCGCTCGACGTCGCTCGATCGGATTCTTGACAAGGTGCGGGATGCCGACACCTTCCTTGCCGACGCGACGCGCACCGACACCAGCTGGGTGTCGCTGTATGACGGCGCCTTCAGGCACCGGCTGCGCGGTGCCCGGGTACTCGAGCTCGGCAGCGGCGACGGCCTCAACTCGCTGATCATGGCGGCCAGCGGAGCCGAGGTGGTCTCTGTCGACATCTCCGACGTGGCCTCGGAACTGTTGGCGCGCGCCGCCTGCGAGGCGAACCTGAGCAGCCGCATTCGCGCCCTGTCGGGCGACTTCGCGCAAATCCCTCTGCCGGCTCGCTCTTTCGACTTCGTTGTGGGCAAAGCGTTTCTGCATCATCTCACTCACGATCTCGAAGACGAGTATCTCCGGAAGTCGGCATCCGCTCTCCGGCCGACCGGTGAAGCGCGCTTCGTGGAACCCGCCGTCAACAGTGCGCTGCTCGACGCCATGCGCTGGATCGTTCCGGTGCCGGGCCGTCCGTCGGCGCTCAATGCGGCGGCGTTCCGCAGATACCAGGCCGAAGATCCGCATCCGCCGCGCGATAACGCCTCGACACACTATCGCGCGGTGAGCGCGCGCTATTTCGAGAGCGTGCGCATTGTTCCCTTCGGAGCGCTCGAGCGCTTTCACCGCGTTCTTCCGGACGGCGCGTTGAGCCGGTCGTTCAGGCGCACGGCGTTCCGTGCAGAGAGAGTCCTGCCACCGTGGATTCGTTTGAAGTTGGCCAGAACGCAACTGCTCGTGCTTCGGCAACCGCGCACCAATGAAGTGAGGAGTGCATGACGCGACGAAAGGTGTGTGTCGTCGTGACGGCACGGCCCAGCTACAGCAGGATCAAGACCGCCCTGAAGGCCATTGCCGCACATCCGGACCTGGAGCTGCAGCTCGTGGTGGCCGCCTCGGTCGTCCTGGATCGTTACGGGAACGCGGCGCGCACGATCGAAGAGGACGGCTTCCACATCGACGCGCGGGTGTACATGGTGCTCGAGGGAGAAAACCTGACGTCGATGGCCAAGACCACCGGGCTGGGCCTGCTGGAACTCGCCACGGTGTTCGACAACCTGAAGCCCGATGTGGTCGTAACCGTGGCCGATCGGTATGAGACGCTTGCCACCGCAGCCGCCGCGACTTACATGAACCGTCCGCTCGCACACGTCCAGGGCGGGGAGGTGACGGGCTCGATCGACGAGAAGGTCCGGCACGCGGTCACCAAGCTGGCCGATCTGCACTTCGTTTCGACCAGGAAAGCGGCCGAGCGCGTGTGCCGGATGGGAGAGGAGCACCGGGCGATTTTCGTGACCGGATGTCCCTCGATCGATTTGGCCGACGAGATTCTGTCGAGTCCCGAGCTGGGATTCGATCCCATCGAAAAGTACGGCGGCGTCGGAGCGGAGATCGATCTCTCGACAGGCTACCTGGTCGTGATGCAGCATCCCGTGACGACCGAGTACGCGCAGGCGCGGGAGCATGTCACGCATACCCTGGCCGTCGTCCGCGATTACGGCCTGCCGACGCTTTGGTTCTGGCCCAACGTCGATGCCGGTTCGGACGGCACATCGAGCGGCATTCGCACCTTCCGAGAGACCGAAAAGCCCGGAAATATCAGGTTCTTCAAGAACATGGCCCCAACAGACTTCCTGCGCCTGCTGTACAACGCGCGGTGCCTGATCGGCAATTCCAGCGTTGGAATCCGCGAGTGCTCGTACCTCGGCGTTCCCGTTGTCAACATCGGATCGCGACAGTCAGGCCGTGACCGCGGCGGGAACGTGGTGGATGTCGACTACTCGCGGCAAGAGATTGCCTCGGCCATCGACCACCATCTGAGCAACGGTCGCTATCCATGCGATCGGGTGTACGGCGACGGCAAGGCCGGCCAGCGCATCGCCGACTGTCTCGCGAGCGTGGAATTGACCATCGAGAAGCGGCTCACCTACTGACAGTCTGGAAAGGGTCTATGAGCGTGCCGGTACAGCAGTCTGAGAGCGTAGATCAGTGGGATCGCGTGTACGGCGTCAAGTACATGACCAACTGGTATCCCAACGAGGACATCATCAGGTTCTGCGCGCGGCTCATCCGAAAACGGATGACCTATGACAGCCACGAGGTGAAGCGCCACGTGCGACGCGTACTCGATCTGGGATGCGGCAACGGCCGGCACGCGATCTACTTTGCCCGCGAGGGATTCGAGACATTCGGCATCGATATCTCGCCCACGGCGGTCAAATGGGCAAGCGACTGGAGCCGGCGCGAAGGGCTGAGTCCGGACTTCCGCGTCGGCGACATCACGAATCTGCCATATCCGGACGCCTTCATGGATGCGGTGGTGTCGCATGGCGTTCTCGATCACGTGCCGATGCGCATTGCGCGCCGCGCCGCCGAAGAGGTCTACCGAGTCCTGAAGCCCGGGGGGCTCTTCTATTTCGATCTTCGGGCTACTGACGACTTCGAACACGGCATCGGCCAGGAGGTGGAGCCCGACACCTTCCTCATCACTCACGGCTACGAAGAGGGGCTGGTGCAGCATTTCTTCACGCAGGATGCCGTTCGAGAACTGATGTCGGGGCTGTTCCGGGCGATTTACATGGAGACGACGGACCACCGGCTCGGGCCGGACTTTCAAAGGAAGTACGCCCGCTGGATCGTCGCCGCCGAAACGCAGGTGCCGGCCGTTGCGGCGGGCGCAGCGGATTCCACAGGGGGACACGCATGACTGCCACATTGCGAAGCCGTCCGCACGTAGTTGGCATCCTTCCCCGCGGAGAAGCCATCCGGAACTTCGTGCATACCGGGTGTTTCGACGAAGTCGCGCGTCACACGGCTCTCACGGTTCTCAGCGTCGCACCCAACGCTGAGGTGTACGACGAGCTCCGTGCCAGGTACGGGCGCGTGTTTCCGCTCGAATCGATCGAGGAGCGCTGGCCCGCGCGATTCTCGCGCGAGATTCTCGACCTGGCCCACGGACGCTGGCTGTGGTCGAAGGCAGCGGAGTTCCGGTGGAATCTCCGCGACGCGGAAGCCTCTGCCAGCGCGAGCCTGCGCGTCAAACGCATATTGAAGAAGGCAGCCTGCTACCCGTTCGCCAACCGGATGGGCCTGGAAGTGCTCTCTGCCGCCGAGGGAGCGGTCAGCAAACGGTGGCGGACCTCCGACCACTATCTCGAATTATTCCGTTCGCTCTTGCCGTCGCTCGTTTTCAACGCCTCGCACATCCACAGCCGTATCGCGATGCCCGCGGTGCAGGCGGCGCGCTGGCTCAACATTCCAACGGCCACATTCGTTTTCTCGTGGGACAACCTCACGTCGCAGGGCCGCATCATGCCGCCCTACGACTACTACCTGGTGTGGAATGACGCGATCAAGCGGCACCTTCTCCGCATCTACCGATCGGTCAGGCCCGATCAGGTGTTCGTCACCGGCACGCCGCAGTTCGATTTCCATTTCCGCCAGGAGTACTCCTGGACGCGCGACGAATTCTGTCGCACGGTGGGAGCCGACCCCGGCAGGCCGATCGTGCTCTACAGCACGGGAATGGCGAACCAGACGCCAGGAGAACCCGTGATCGTCGAGCGAATCGCGCAGCTGGTCAGACAGATGCGTGAGTTCGGGCCGCCGCAGCTGCTCGTGCGCATCTACCCGAAAGACCGGACGGATCGATTTGAACGTGTGAAGCGCGAGAACCCGGATGTGTTGTTTCCCGAGGTCGCCTGGGAGCCGAACTGGCTGATGCCGCGCGTCGAGGACCTGCATGTGCTCAGCAACACGCTGCGTCATGTGGCGGTGGGCATCAACATCGGGTCGACGCTGTCGCTCGAGCTCTGCATGTTCGACAAGCCGGTCATCAACATCGCTTACAACCCGCCCGGCGTCGACGTCCCGATAGACATCGCAAGCTACTACCATTTCGACCACTACCGGCCGGTCGTCGAGAGCGGAGCCGTGTGGCTGAGCAGGTCCGAAGAAGAGTTGATCGGGCTTCTGCGAAAGGCGCTCACGAGCCCGCAGTCCTCGCGCGCCGAGCGGCGCAAGCTGGTGAGCTCGATGTTCGGCACCACGCTCGATGGATATGCGGGGTGGCGCGTGGCCGAGCGCATCGTGCGCCTTGCGTCGGTCGAGCGGACAGCACGGCTGGCGCGCAAGCATCGGATGGCCCCGGTGTCGAGCACGGCACATCAACCGCACGGGGAATCGGCATGACGTGTCCGTACGACGTCCTCCGTGTGCTGGACGAGCAACCGACAGCCGCGGCATATGTGGCGGCCGCGCGACAGCTCCAGGAGTCCAGTGACACACGGCGGTCGGTCCGCGTGGCGATGCTCTCCAGCTTCACCATCGATCCGCTCGTCCCATATCTGCAGGTGGCTGCAGCCCGGCTGGACTTCTCTCCCGAGATCTACATTGCGCCCTTCGACACCATTCATCAGGAACTGCTGGACCCCGACAGCGGGTGCCTGCGGCACCGGCCCGACGTCGTATTCATTGCGCAGGATTTGGCCGCGACGTGCCCGGAATTGACCGACGAGTTCCTCGAGGGGTCGGCCGAGGCCGTTGATCGCGCCATCTCTGGGATCATTTGTCAGCTGAAGGCTTCGATCGCCACGTTCCGCCGCCGATCCGCCGCGGCGCTGGTCGTTCACAATTTCGCCTTGTCGTGCGACTCGCTCCTCGGCGCGCATGAAGCGATGGCGCCGCAGTCGCAGACCGACGCGATCAGGCAGCTCAATCGCCGCCTGGTCGATGCGGTTCGCACGGTCCCGGGCGCCTACGTGCTCGACTACGACAGGGTCGCGGGCAGGGCGGGATACCGGAATGCACGCGACGAGCGGTTCTGGCATCTTGCCCGGGCCCCGCTTTCTGCAATCGCCCTGCGCGAGCTGGCACACGAACAGGCGGCGTTCGTTCATGCGCTCTTTGCTCCGCCGCGCAAGTGCCTCGTGCTCGATCTCGACAACACGCTCTGGGGAGGTGTGGTCGGCGAGGTGGGTACCGACGGTGTTGCGCTGGGCTCGACGTATCCTGGCAGCGCGTTCCGCCAGTTCCAAATCGCGATCCGGCATCTCAATCGGCGCGGCATCCTGCTTGCGGTCAACAGCAAGAACAACCTCGAGGATGCCGAGCAGGCCCTGCGATCGCATCCCGGGATGGTCCTGAGGCCAGCAGACTTTGCCGCGACGCGCATCAACTGGCGAGACAAGCCCCAGAACATGATCGAGCTCGCCGACGAACTGAACATCGGTCTCGATAGTCTGGTCTTCGTCGACGACGACCCGGCCGAGCGCGCCAAGATGCGTCAGGTACTGCCGGCGGTGTTTACCGTGGAAATGCCGGCCGATCCTACCGGCTATGCGGCGGCCCTTCTGGGCAGCCGCGTGTTCGACCGCCTTTCGCTGACGCCGGAAGATCGCCGGCGCACTGCCATGTATCGCGAGGAGCGCGCGAGGGAAGTGTCAAGGCAGTCGGCGAGCTCTGTGGAGGACTTCCTGAGAACCCTGGAGATGAAGGTCGCGATTCAGCCAGTCGATGCCTCGACTCTTCCACGCGTCGTCGATCTTCTTCGCAAGACCAATCAGTTCAATCTCACCACGCGGCGCCATCCCGCCCCCGTCGTGGCCGAGATGATGGAGGACCCTCGGCACGGCGTTTTCTGCCTGCACGCCAGCGATCGGTTCGGTGACCACGGCATCGTTGGGGTGGCCATCGTCGAACGGGCGGGCGGCATCTGCAGAGTCGATTCGCTCCTGATGAGCTGCCGAGTCATCGGCCGCTCCGTCGAAACGGCGTTCCTGTCGTACATCGCCAGCTGGGCAGATGCGCACGGTGCGACAGCGCTGGAAGGTGAGTTCGTGCCGTCGTCCCGGAACGCTCCAGCGGCCGATTTCTATCCTCGTCACGGATTTCGGCAAGTGAACCACGGTGGAACGGTCGAGTTGTGGAGCCTGAGCCTTCAGGACCATTCGGTGGCGTGGCCTGAATACATCGGCGGTGCCGGGAAAGTCGAGCAGTTGACGTGACCCCGGGCAGTCACGAATTGGCGTTCGTCGAATGTGGACGAGAGCACACGTCGGCGCTGCAGTCGTTCTTCCGCGAGGTCTATCAACGGGAGTCGCCGCTCAGCGCGAACGAGGCGTTCTTCAACTGGCAGTTCAGGCCGCGGGCGGAGGGAGACGCTCACTCCTGCAAGCTTGCGATGCTCGGCGGCGACATCGTCGGCTCGCTCGGATACATCCCAGTAGAGGTCAGCGTGGGAAGTCGGAGCGTTCGCGGCGCCTGGACGGCGAATTGGGTGATTCACGAGAAATACCGTGGGCTCGGGGCCGGACCGTTACTGATGCGCGAGCTCACACGGCAGTTCGACGTCACGCTCGTGGTCGGCCTGAGCGCGGAGGCGCGCGCGCTGCTGCCCCGTATGGGCTTCACCGACTACGGCGACCTGGCGCGGTACGTAAAGGTCATCGATCCTGACTCGGCTGCGGCGCTTTCGGAAAACGGGAGGCCGCCCTCCGTGCGAGATGTCCCACCGAGGCCTGCGGCGGCTGAGCGGGCCGTGTCGGTCATTGCGGTCGCCCGATTTGGCGACGACGCTGCCGAGCTCTGGGACGCATCGCTCGGCGTGATGGGAGCCGGCACACGCCGGTCCGCGGAGTTCCTGAACTGGCGCTACGCCGATCATCCGGTGTTTGGCTATGAGCTCTTCGAGGCACGCACGGCGGGTCGGCTCGCAGGCATTGGTGTCTATCGCATCGAGAGGGTTCGGGACATCGGAGTCAGGGTGGGCCGGGTCGTCGAGCTGATGGCCGAACCCCTGGCCGTTGGCGCTCTGGTGGATACGCTGCTCGAGCATGCGACGGCGCACGATGTCGCGGTGATGGATTTCTTCTGTTCGCGATGCGACTTCACCGCGCTCGTTGAACGAGGCTTCGTATGCGGCGAGCCGGAGGCGGACCGGTTTCCGGTGCTGTTTCAACCGATCGACCGCCGCCGCAAAGGCATTCCATTCATGGCATACCTCGGACAACTCTCTGAGCAATCACGCGTGCTGCGGTGGTACGTCACGAAAGGTGATGGCGACCAGGACCGGCCGAACTAGCGATGCACCAACGCTTTCTTCGTGTGGTCATGTACCACTACGTACGAGACCCGGCGCGGAACGAATTTCCGCGATTGAAAGCGCTTTCTGCTGCGCAGTTCCAAAAGCAGCTGACTGCCGTGACGGATCGATACGAGATGGCGACGCTCGAGTCAGCCCTGGCGTTTCTGCGCGGCGAGTACGAGCCCGAGCGCGACCTATGCCTGCTGACCTTTGACGACGGTCTGAAGGAGCACCACAGCGAGGTGCTCCCGATCCTGATCGAACGGCACATTCAGGGGCTGTTCTTCGTCATCACAGGATGCGTGGAAGGCCGGGTTGCCGCCGTTCACAAGAATCACTTTCTCATGGCCACGCTCGATTTTGCGGAGTACGAAGCCGAGGTTTTGCATCGGCTCGCGGTGCTGGCTCCCGGGTCGTCCGCCGACATCGATCCCGCGTTGGTGCGGCGAACCTATCGCTGGGACATGCCCGAGGTCGGTCGGCTCAAATACCTGATCAATTTCGCCCTGGACGCCGATGTCCGCGACCGCCTGCTCGACACGATGTTCGCCGACCACTTCGGCGATGAACATGCATTCGCGCGCGCGCTGTACCTCTCATGGGACGAAGCGCGCGAGATGCAGGCGCACGGCATGCTGATGGGCGGCCATTCGCACACCCACATTGCACTGGAAGCGCATCGCGATCGACAGGATGAGGAGCTCGCGCGCTGCGCACAGACGCTCCACCGTCATCTGAAGAGCCAGACGCTGTGGCCGTTTTCGTATCCGTACGGGAAACCCGATACCTTTTCCTCCGCCACGATTGAATCTCTGCGGAAGCTTCACTTCAACAGCGCGTTCGCCACAGTCGTGGGCAACAACTACCCCGGGCAGGACCCGTTTCAGATTCGTCGCATCGACCCGAAGGACCTCGCCTGATACCTACGATGCAAGTTCTGGGGCTGATTGTGGCTCGCGGCGGCTCGAAAGGGATTCCGCGGAAGAACATCCGTTTGCTGGCGGGTAAACCATTGCTGCAGTACACGGCCGAAGCGGCGCTGGCGGCGAGGCGATTGTCCGCGGTGATACTCAGCACCGAAGACCCGGAAATCGCCGCCGTGGGCCGCCGATGCGGTGTCGATGTGCCCTTCATGCGACCTGCCGAGCTCGCTGCGGACGATACGCCGGGGTTTCAGGTGGTTCGTCACGCGGTGGCGTGGATGGAAGCCCACAATCATGTCTTTGACGCCGTGTGCACCCTGCAGCCAACGAGCCCGCTCAGGCGCGCGGAGGACATCGATACCTGCGTCGATCTCCTCGAGCGGGAACACGCCGACGCTGTGGTGACCGTGCTTCGCGTGCCGTCCGAACACAATCCGCATTGGGTGTTCTTCCGGAACGAGGATGGTGCGCTCCGTCTCAGCACCGGCGAGAACTCCATCATCGCCAGGCGGCAGGAACTACCAGAGGCCTATTGCCGCGAGGGCTCGGTGTACGTGACCCGTCGCGACGCCATCATGGTGTCGGGAAATCTGTACGGGGACCGCCTGCTGGGCCATCTCATGGACGCTCGCCAGAGCGTCAACATCGACGACTTCGAGGACTGGGCGCGCGCCGAGGCGCTGCTGGCGGCGAAAGTTCCCCTCGCCGCCGAGCCCTGAACACACACCATGTGCGGCATTGCGTGCGCAGTCGGACCGGGGTGGACAGCCGAGGAGCTCGTTCTGATGGTCGCGCGCCAACACCATCGGGGGCCGGACACATGCGGCATATTCGTCAGCCCGGATGGCACGACCGGCCTTGGTCACAATCGCCTCAGCATCATTGACCTGTCGGAGGCCGGCAACCAGCCGATGACGGGCGGAGACGGACGGCTCACGATTGTGTTCAACGGTGAAATCTACAACTACCGCGAGCTGCGTTCGGAATTGTCGGAGTACAGGTTCAGAACGGCCACCGACACGGAAGTCATCCTCGCCGCCTACGATCGCTGGGGAGAGAAGTGCCTGGAGCGGTTCCTGGGGATGTTCGCGTTCTGCATCTGGGACGAGGCCGCGCAGACATTGTTCGCGGCTCGCGATCGATTCGGCGTCAAGCCGTTCTACTACCACGCCGGCGCCGACGGCACTCTTCGCGTGGCCAGCGAGATCAAGGCGCTGCAGGCGGCCGGCGTCGGCCGCGTGCCAAGCTCCACCACATGGGCGACGTATCTCGCGACCGGCATGAGCGATCATTCGACCGCCACCTTCTGGGATGACGTGAGCGCGCTGCCGCCTGGTCACCTGCTGCGTTGGAAGCGCGGACGCATCACTTCGCGATGCTGGTACGACTTGGCCGATCGGGCAGGCGACGCATGGGATTCGAGATCCGATCGCGTTGTTCAGGAAGAGTGTTTTGAGTTGATGGCCGAAAGCGTGCGGCTCCGCTTCAGAGCGGACGTGCCGGTCGGCATCGCGCTCAGCGGGGGACTCGATTCCTCGACCCTGCTCGGGCTCGTGCAGATGGTCCAGGGCGCCGGCAGTCAGGTGAACACGTTCACGTTCATCACAGGCGATCCTGACTACGATGAGTTGCCATGGGTCGCGGAAATGCTCGGTCGCACGCGACATCCGTCAACGATCTGCCCCTTGAGCCCGTCGGATATTCCCGCGCTGGCCGAGTCGGTCCAGGCTCACCAGGACGAGCCGTTCGGGGGC
>Ga0105106_10001053_pt1 | contig 19705 bp, 19 predicted proteins | sample PPLLaktember2015_5_FD_79109 | JGI IMG/M metagenome (GOLD analysis project Ga0105106, IMG submission 79109) | Freshwater sediment microbial communities from Prairie Pothole Lake near Jamestown, North Dakota, USA - PPLs Lake P8 Core (1) Depth... | ecosystem: Environmental > Aquatic > Freshwater >...
AAGCCCTGTCTCGTCCGTCCCGAAATTTACCAGTATGCCTTCTTCAGTTTCAGGCGGTTCAGGCATTCTGAATGCCACCACGATCAGCAGTGTCAATATGATGATAGTCATTATTGATGTGCCGATTATCCCCTTGCTTCTTTCGGAAGGGATCTTTCTCAGATCGTTATTTGGATGAAGTTGCAATTACTAACTTATAATTGTTCTTTTGTGCTATGTTCATTACCTGTACGGCAGCATCAAATGGAGCTGTCTTATCTACGTGAAGAGATATATAGGTTTCGGGATTTACTCCAAGCTTCTGTTTCAGGAGCGCTTCCAGAGTCTCAAGGGTTACTGGCTGCTGTTCCAGAAAGTACTTCTGGTCGGCAGTTATTGAGATCGTGGTCTGGGGCTTTGCAGAAGTCTGTGTGCTCCCTTTCGGAAGAAGCAGTTTAAGGGCAGTCGGATGCACCAGTGTCGATGTCAGCATGAAAAATATAAGCAGATTGAAAACAACATCCGTCATACCGGTAGAGCTGAAATTAACACTTATCTTGTTTCTCTGTGATATTGCCATTTTAACGTACTGTTTTTAACGGTTCATTTAAAATATCCAGAAATTCGGTATTGGTGGCTTCAAGGTTGAAAACCACTCTCTCCACCCTGACAACAAGGGTATTGTAGGCAAAATATCCCAGGATACCGACGATAAGGCCGGCAACTGTTGTTATAAGCGCAGTATAAATACCACCTGACATCATCGAAACGTCAATATTGTTTCCTGCCTGTTCCATGTTATAAAAAGACTGGACCATTCCAATTACAGTGCCGAGGAAACCGAGCATTGGTTCAGCGCCGGCGATTGTGGCAAGTGTAGGAAATCCCCTTTCGAGTTTTGAAATTTCAAGCTTTCCGACATTTTCAACTGCAGTGCTTATATCCTGAAGGGGCCTGCCGAGTCTGCTGATCCCTTTCTCGATCATCCGGGCCGACGGGCTGTCAGTCGATTTACACAGAGCCATTGCAGCATCCACTTTGCCATCATGTATGTAATCCTTTATCCGGTTCATAAAGTTGGCATCCTCCCTGGTAGCCCTTTTTATGACATAAAACCTCTCAATGAAGATATATGTTGCAACGAGGAATAAAATAAATATAGGAATCATCACCCATCCCCCCTTGATTGCGAAATCCAGGAGGGTAAGTCTCTCTGCTGCTGCCGGTTGTGCTGCCGAAGGTAACTCCTGCATAATGAATTGTAAAAATCCCATAGTTTCCCCTTTTATTAATTAGTTAATAAACAATCAATTATCCTCTCCTTTTTTATTTTTCACGGGCGAAGATATTAAGAAACGGAAAAATGGCATGGTCTATTATTGGGTGTTAATAACATTGTGACAATATTTATCAACTCTCACTCCACAATGGTGACTTCATCCTCTTTTTTTATGTCCGTATCGTTTTTTCTCCTGAAAAGATCTGAGAATTTATTGAAATCCTGCCTGTATGTCAGACCCAGGCCTTGTGTGTACGGAGCACCTTTCCCAGTGTAGGGCTTGTTATATCTGTTGAACACTTTAAACCTGACTTTTTCAGTCAGTGCGATTTCAACATCAAAGTCTCCGATCAGAGGAGTCTCTTCAGCCCCGGTTCCGGCAACATCAAAATTGCCGTTTATTGTTACCTTATCATTCAGCAATTGAGTTGACAACGCCACCTGGAGCTCCTGTGAGTTTATATCCCTAGTTCCAGGGGTGTACAGGAATCCTACATTGAAGTCATTGCTGATCTGCGAAAGCCAGTTGCTAACCTGGTTGGCCAGCATCTCGGTTGAGGTTACAAGCGCCGCAGATGTCCCTGTTGATGTAGCCCCTGAAGATGCCCTGAAAGAGGGATCTGCAAAGAAACTATTCATAACCAGGAGATATATAAACTGCTTGCTTAATTCTTCCTCGGTTGTGATTGCATTTCTAAGGTAGGTCCTTGTCTCCTCATCTGAATTCGGGAGGTAGATGTTGAAACCCACAACGGGATTAAAGAGGTTCCCTGAGAGGTTCAGCTGGGGCTCAACCGGGATCCTTGCCTGGTATTTGGGATCCTGCAATATGGGATAGAGTATGGGTTCCAGCGATGTCCTGATGTTCCTGTATTTTGCAGTCAGATCAATCTCTGCATTTTCAAGGTCCCCGTTGAATGTAACCTTTCCGCCGTTTTCAACTTCAAACCTCTTGTTAAGGATGTTCTTGAGAGTGAAAAGATAATCACCTTCATCAATTACATAATCGCCAAAAATTTTAAATTCGCCATTTCTGTTAAGGCTGATGTTAAGTTTTCCTTCTCCCTGTCCCCTGATTACATCACCCGCCTTCGGATCGATAAGCAATTGAACCTCAGCATCAGGTGTAACATCAAGGTCGATATTTAGCTCCAGTACCGAACCGGAGGGCTGGACCACAGCCGCCTGCAATTTCTTTGCCCCGTCAATCCGTGACGTATCACGGCTTACAAAGGTAACGAAGGATGATTCTGAAACTGACATACCCGAATTAAGCGGAATAAAAAGCCTGGTGCCCTTTCCTGTCCTTGCTGAAATATCGAATGATAGTGTATTCGCATTGCTTTTAATTGTTGTGACACCTGAAGCATATGCCGTACCGTAAAAGAGTTCATTATGCTTCTGCTGTGTGTTCAGAACCAGGCAGGGATTTTTATCCATATTGATTATCAGGTCTACAGTAAAATCATTGAATGATTTATGGTTGATAGCTCCTGAAAGCGTTGCCTGATTGCCCTTTTCGTCGGTAATCCTTGTGTTTTTGAATTTAATGCCGTTCCTGTCGAACCTTATTGAATCACTTACCGTATAGGTCGTCTGAAGATAGTCGATTTTCATTGATGCATTCTCAGCCATAAGTGCTCCGGTGAGAATCAGTTCCTTTGGTGCTCCCGTAAGTTTGAATTTTCCTGATACACTCCCCTTTATTCCTGAAGCGAAAAAGCTCAGCAATGGATTAAGGGCTTCAACCGGGAGTTTCGAGGCTGTACCTGCCAGGCTGAACTTCTTTATTCCGGGATCATAGATGCCGGATATGTCAAAGTTCTTCATGCCGTTCAGATTGTTGCTTGCATTTATATCTGCAACATTGCGGTCAGAGTTCCACTGCGAAATCAGGGAGACATCCCCGTAATCTCCCCCGAGTATCGAAAAACCGTTAACCCTTATATCGCTCTGGATCAATGGATTCTTTAAAGCGCTGGAGATAATTATATTACCATTAATAATACCCTTGAGGTTGAAAGGAATTTCATCTTCCAAGGCTGTTCCTGATGGCTGTGCGGGATTGCTAAGCGGACTCAGGTCAATACCATTAAATGTAAGGCTAAGTGTGTCAGCTGCATTCCCTGATATGGTTCCGTCAATTGTATATGAGTTAAGACCGCTGGCTATTACAAACCTGTCAATACGGGCAGAACTTGAGTCGATAGATATTTCCGACTGATTGATTTTCCATACGTTATTCTTTGTGACCACATCGGAAGAACCGATCATGATTCTTAAACTGGCACCCAATTCTCCGTTTTCAAACGGGATAAATGATCCCCGGGCGATAAACTCTCCCTTACTCACTATCTTTTCCTTGTTGTCCCAGTCGAGGCTGAAGGTAAAATTGTCTGGCACTGCACTGAATCCTGCTTTAAATCCCTTAAGGTCAGAGCGTCCAAGGACCAGAAGGGATGAGCTTTCCAGATCGGCAGTTAGTTTTTTCCCTGAGTATACAGTATTAAGAAACAGGTTGTTGAATACATTGTTTCTGTAGTTCAGGCTCCTTGCATTCAAAGAGATATTTATCAGGCTGTCACTGTAGAATGATCCGATTATTATGCTCTTTTCGGCAAGAATAAGGCCTGTACGGAAGAAATTGTTTATTTTATCGGAGTTTTTGAAGTTCAGGTTAAAAGTGAACTGGTTTCCTGACTGATCTTTTGACAGTTGCGGAGCTTTGAATTTTGATGGCGCAAGCCCGGCAAGAGCGGTTTTCAAAGCATTTCCGATCTCTCCGAAATTATAGTAACCCCTCAGATCAGCATCGACAAAATCAGTCTTCAGGGAAATGGCCGGTTTGTTGCTTTCATTGAAAGCTTTTAGTGAAAAGTCATATAATTCGAGCCTGTTGCCATATTTCCGGATGGTTGAATTTATGAGTCTGATTTCGCCAAATAGGTTGTCGATATTGTTACCCCTGAAGTTGGCTGTAACAAGCATCGCAAGGTGGGACGTGGAATCGTTCCTGTCGAAATTAAGCCTGTAGAGGTTCGATTCCGCAAGGTTAAGCGTAAAATCAAATTCGGGAACTTCATTTCTGAAGTCGAGCATCCCAAGCATATCCATTTTTATATTGCTGTCGGAGATTTTTATGCTTCCGTCCCATGTTTTCTCCGTGAAAATACCATTCAGGGCTACATTCCTGTAGACATAACTATTGACCTCTATGCTGTCGATCTTTCCGGTGATGTTTCCGGATACACTTTTCAATGATGTTGCAAAGCCGTCAACTTCAGTTTCCATTGTCAGTCTGCCAAGAATTTCAGTCCTTCCGGTCAGCAGCCCGAGGTCAACATCATTCCCTTTGACCAGTCCCTTTATCCTGAACGAATTCTTCCCTTCAGGCCGGAATGAAATATCAGTGCTTATATTGCCGGCTTCAGTGGATAACTTGCCGTAGGTTACAAAATCGGTCAGGAATCCTGTAAAGTTTCCATTAAATGAAATATTTCCCAGTTTATAAAGCACATCTGGTATAGTGAGTCCCTCCCTGCCGTTCTTTTTGATTCTTTCAAAATCTTCTGCATTGGCTTTCAGGCTGTTGAACCCAATATGGATAAAAGTGTCCTTGAATTCCGGCAATCCCGATAAATCGAAATCACAATCGAGATAACCATAAGTACCATAAGAGGCCCGGATGTTTCTTCCTTTGAGTTCAGCAATGGTTCCTGTAATTCTTCCTGATAGTTCTGCTGATTCATTGTATCCGGTTAAAGCTGGCAGGAAAAACCTCAGATCTGCACTGCTTATAAGTGATTTCTGGAGCGATATATCGAGTCGGACAGACTCGGTGAACCGCTGGAATCCATCATCCTTATCTCCTTTCAAAATTATTTGGCTGGCATTTATTATCGAGCTGTCGAGATAAAGAAACAGATCCCTTAAAATAATATCATTTTCTGCAAGAGCGACCTTGCTGTTCATGCTTCTAACCATAAAGCCTCCTGATTCCGAAAACCCCAGCTCGTTTATGGTGAACAACGTCGAGTCATTCATGATGCTCAGATCACCAATATCGCCGTTGATCCCGGAAAGCCGGAGGTTGTTGAAATCGATAGTGTTTTTAATTTCCCTGTGCGACCTGTTCAGCATGGCAAACCTGCCGTCATTAATTGTGATCTGGCTGATAAGAAATTTGTTAGTGCTCTTTTTTGCAGTATCCGTTGGGGATCCGAGCAAATCGAGATACCATTTAAGATTCATCACCCCAATGGAGTCTGTGATTATGGCGAAAACTGGTTCAAACAGCTCAACGCGACCAAGTTTAATCGTCTTGCCTGTGAAATCGAGCCGGTTTATGCCTGCCTCGATTCTTTGCGAATAGATAAGGGTGTCGTTGTTCTGGTCCCTAATAAGAAGGTCATTTATCGACAGTTTATTAAAGAAGGTGTATTCAATGCTTCCCAGGGTAATTGAAGACTGAAGCTTCTCGGAAAAATGACCCAGGATCCGCTTCACCATGAATGTCTGAACCTCGGGGATGCGCAGAATAAGGGATGCGAATGTGGGTACAAGCAAAATGATGCCCACAAGGATCATCAGATATTTAAACGATTTTTTAATACTTTTGAGCATTCAAAACCGGTTGAGCATTCATATATCAAAATAACCTAAAATATACCGAAAATCAAAGGGCGCATGGGAGTCACAATATTAGCCATAGAATCATCATGCGACGACACATCCGCCGCTGTCGTAAGGGATGGATATGTTATGTCAAACCTTATTGCAGGACAGGATATACACATGTCGTATGGGGGTGTTGTTCCCGAGCTTGCGTCAAGAGCACATCAGGCAAATATTGTGCCAGTGGCCGACCAGGCTCTGAAGAGAGCCGGAGTAAGTGTTGATGATATTGATGCAGTGGCCTTTACACAGGGACCAGGCTTGCTGGGATCGCTTCTTGTCGGAACCTCCTTTGCCAAGGGTTTTGCCCTTGCACGCAATATTCCCCTGATCGAGGTGAATCATCTGCATGCCCACATTATGGCACATTTCATCCTGGAGAAAGATAAGGAAAACAGGGTGCCGCGACTGCCGTTTCTTTGCCTTCTTGTTTCAGGAGGCCATACAAGGATAATTGTCATGCGCAGCCACCTCGAAATGGAAATAATCGGCAATACAATTGATGATGCTGCAGGTGAAGCGTTTGACAAATGCGGCAAGCTTATGGATTTCCCTTACCCCGCCGGTCCGCTGATTGACAGGCTGGCATCAGAGGGGAACAAAAAAGCTTTCAGTTTTTCAAAACCCTCGGTCAAGGGTCTTGATTTCAGTTTCAGCGGATTGAAGACCAGCTTTTTATATTTCCTTCGCGACAGGCTTAACGAGGACCCGGAATTCATATTGAAAAACAAGGCAGACCTTTGTGCTTCGCTTCAGGAGACAATCGTAAGCATTCTTATCAATAAACTGGTCAAAGCCTCACAGCTGACAGGAATCATGGAAGTGGGTATCGCCGGCGGCGTTTCTGCCAACTCCGGCCTAAGGAAAGGACTTGAAAGGGAAGGTGCAAAAAGAGGCTGGAACCTTTTTGTGCCTCCTTTTGCCTACACAACCGATAATGCTGCAATGATAGGTATAACAGGCTATTATAAATATCTCAGGGGCGAGTTTTCAGGTCAGGACACTGCTCCAAGGGCCAGAATCTGATTTCTTTTCTGCATGCAGGAGAATCAGGATAATAGGTTTGTTTTGACAGTTTCAATAAGCGAAACAACCAACAATATGGAGTAGATGTTCGCGTTAATTCAAATGATACACCCATATGAGCCGGGCATTTTAAGTTATTATGCAGATGAATGAATTGAGAATACAAGCTACGCAAAGCTCTCCGGAGATCCTGCTGAACCCGGAGGGGATGATCAGGATCAGGGGGCGCTCAATTCATGAAAACATGTTCGAATTCTTCAAACCTGTCGAAGACTGGGTGAATGAATACATCAAGAACCCGGCTGATCTAACATGTGTCGATATGAGCCTTGAATATTTCAACAGTGCCAGCGCTAAGCTCCTAATCCAGCTCTTTCAGAAGATCTCGCATGTTCAGCTGAAAAACAAGAAATTCATAATCAACTGGTATTATGAAGAGGGTGATGAAGATATTTTTGAACGGGGCGAGTATTTCTCATCGGTCCTGAAGATCCCGTTCAATTTCATCAGGATCACTTAACTTTCCCTGTACTGCACGGCCGTCAATTAGTTCCTATTTGCGCTAACCATGGCTTTAAATCAGTGGTTAATTCACTGACGGATCAGCAACCCTTCCCATAAAGATAATTGAGTTCGTGGTTGTTTCCCTTATAATATAAATGAATGGATGATCCATTTTGAAGACCAACGGTGGCGGGGGAGCCGAGGTTGTCCCCACCCCGACAACGGTAACTGCAGCTGCTTCGGTTCCCTCTTCATTCGTCTCGATGAAAGTCTGGTGCAGTACATCATTTATAAGCAGATCATACTGATCGGATATATTTGAAAAATCAGCCGCATCGGTGAACGCAATTCCCATCCCCATATCAGATAGTATCTGTGACAGAGTTTTATCGTAACCGTATTTGAACCTGGGGAACGATAAATCAATTTTTTCCTTGTTCATCTGGCTCAGCCAGCTGCTGAAACCAGTATCAGTAAGCAAACCGGGCAAACTGCATGAACAGCTTTGTTCGTCAGGGAGCAGGACATCCATTACGAAATTCCCCTGACCATACGGAAATTCGGCCATCAAAAACCCACTGCCTTTGTAAACGCTGAATTCAGTTTCCTGTTTCATCATCGGAACATCGGCCTGGATGCTGCCCGGTTTTTTAAAAGGCATCTCAATGGTTTTGGATTTATCAAACTGCGATTTCCACAATCCCTTGAAGTAGATTGCATTGATCAGGAGCATAACGGTATTATCAGGAAGATCTTCAATCATTTCCGGAATAAGACCATTTGTTTTACTGTCTATCCAGGCGTTAATCTTATCGGGAGCAGTTGCATCATCAATATCAAATGGTTTTGATTCAGCACTGTAATAGTTGGTAAGGATGTCAATAAATGTTTTTTTTACAATAAAATCATTTTCAGTCCATACGGAGTTTGCAATTGACATCAGCACCCTTTTGTCGACCGAAAGAAGTGCCTTCGTCAGCTCCTTGTAGGAATTATTTAAGGCATCAGTAGTAATGCCATTGATTCTCAGGGCTTCCATCATAGCATCGCGTGTTTCTCCTGCGGCACCGTTAAGAGCCATGGAAAGGGCATATGAGATACTCAGGGGAGAGATCATGATATTCTCATTTGTTCCTGATCCGGCAAGCACTCTCCTGAAAATGTCAAAGGCAAATTCATTGCCTGATTCAATCAGGGCAACCTGATCCTGGGTTAGATCTATCTTAACCGGTTCTGAAGGAAGTACTTCATCATTCTTGCTGCACGACATAAGTACAAATATAGAAAGTAGAAAAACAGCCGGTAACTGGGTTATTTTTTTGATTTTCATATGAGGTCGAATTATCGATTAACACTAAACAATTCTTAGAACGGTATGAATGACCGGTTTATGATGTTAATCACGAGCAAAAACTATGCCATGCAGCTATTTTTTCCTCCGGAACTTTTTGTTTGCCTTGATGGTTGATCTGAGTGAGAAAACTGAAACGCTTACAAGGATGAGGCTTATAAGCAATAACACTATAAATGAAAATATGGTTGTTTTTTCAGTTCCGGGAATGGGGTCCCTCAGTCTCAGGATATATCCGAAGATAGCAAAAACAAGAACCGTAACCGAGACTGCCAGAGTAAAGATAGCCGAGGATGTGTCAAGAATCCTTGTCGACCTGTAGTATTTACTGCTTTTAAAGCTGTTAAAAGATTTTCTGGCATAATATTGGGCCCGCTGCCGCGATCGGTCCTGCCTGTATTTTCGCCACTCTTCCATGATCCTGAAGAATTCCTGATCGCTCAGGTCACCTTTTTCATGGTTTGCCATAAGAAAGTCATACGCCTCGGTCGCCATTATGAACTTATCCCTGGCATCAGGCGATTGGTTGACATCGGGATGGTACAACCGTGCTTTTTTCCTGTATGCCTTTTTTATCTCTTCGAGAGAGGAGTTCAGGGGCAGTCCGAGGATATTATAGTATTCAGAAATCAGCATCGAGCAGGGAACAATGAAATAACGAAATAAGGAAATGAATTTGAGGTTAAGGTTGCCTGACGCCTGACGCCCGACGCCTGTTGCCTTCCAGTAACAACGTTTTATTTTACAATCCCGGTAAATCCCATAAAGGCAAGGGCCAGGATACCGGCAGTTACAAGTGAAATAGGTACGCCCCTCATGCCTTTTGGAATATCGAGGAGATCAAACTGCTCCCTGATACCTGCAAGGATGACCAGGGCAAGCCCGAAGCCGATTGCTGTTGATGCACTGTAAACGACACCCTCCAGAAGATTATAGTCCTTTTTTATTACAAGAATAGCTACTCCCAGCACAGCACAGTTTGTTGTTATCAGGGGGAGGAAAATACCCAGTGCCTGGTAAAGCGGCTGGCTTATTTTTTTCAGGATGATCTCGACCATCTGCACAAGAGCTGCAATAACGAGTATGAACGTTATGGTCTGCATAAATGAAATTCCCAAACGGTCAAGCACATAAACCTGTATCAGATACGTAACAATGGTAGCCAGTACCATTACAAATGTGACAGCTCCTGCCATTCCCAGCGATGTGCTGACTTTATTCGAGACTCCAAGGAAAGGGCACACTCCGAGGAACTGAGCAAGAACCACGTTGTTAACAATTATGGCAGATATGATTATCAGAATATATTCCATGGCATAAATTATTAGGTCTTCCTGATTTTATTTACAAGTGCAATCATGTATCCAAGCGCGATAAAGGCACCCGGTGCAAGGATGAATACCAGTATGCCGTCGCCCGGTATAAACTTATATCCGAATATTGCACCGCTTCCGGCTATTTCACGGAAGGCGCCCAGAATTCCAAGGGCAATTGTAAACCCGAGTCCCATCCCGAGGCCGTCGATAAATGATGACCAGACCGTATTCTTGCTTGCGAAAGCCTCGGCACGGCCAAGCACTATGCAGTTCACAACAATAAGCGGAATAAAGATCCCAAGAGTTTTATAGAGGTCGGGAACATAAGCCTGCATAACAAGGTCAACCACTGTAACAAAAGATGCAATTACAACAATAAATGCAGGTATCCTGACTTTATCAGGAATTAATCTGGCCAGGAAAGAGATCACCACGTTAGATCCTATCAGAACAAAAGTTGTTGCCACCCCCATTCCCATTCCATTAAGGGCTGATGAGGTTGTTGCCAGGGTTGGGCATGTCCCCAGGACCAAAACAAGGATTGGATTCTCTTTCAGCAAACCCTTTGTGAAGTTTTGAAGCTGATTCATTTTGTACCTCCTTTCTGAAGCGTGTTAAATGCCCGCTGGACAGCATCACAGAATGCCCTTGAGCTTATTGTAGCTGCTGTAATTGCATCAACCGGGCCTCCGTCTTTTTTTACCTTTAATTCAAATCCGGAGGGATTCTTATCTATAAACTGATCTTTGAATCCTGGTTCCGTCATCTTGGTACCAAGGCCCGGCGTTTCCTTATGATCAAGCACTGAAATATTAATGATGGTACCGTCAGGCTTAAATCCTGCCATAAGGCTTATATTGCCGCTGAATCCCTTTGAAGTATATGTATTCACGGCATAGCCAACAATCACGTCATCTTTTTTTGCAGGATAGATTTCGAGGCTGTCTCCTTCACCCGTAGGCAGCATGTACATCTCATCATTTGGATTATTGGTGAATTCCGGTACCACCTGTTTTATGGCGTTAAGTTTCTTATTAAGATTCGAAAGGGCGATTGGTTCACGTGTCAATTCATTAACAAATCCCAGAAGGGCCGATGAGACCAGCGCTATCACTGTAAGGGAAAGCGCCATATTCCTGAATGTTGATTCGGTTTTAGCCATTTTTCACCTCCTCGCCAAACCGTTTTGGCTTAATGTAAGAATTCATCAGCGGGACAAATGCATTCATTATCAGGATCGCAAAGGAGACTCCTTCGGGATAGGCTCCGTAGACCCTTATAATCACTGTAATTATTCCGATCCCGCATCCATAAATCAGCATGGCTTTGGGAACCATGGGCGATGTGACATAGTCGGTAGCCATAAAAATGGCCCCCAGCAAAACACCTCCGGCCAGGATGTGAAACATCGGTGAGGCATTTTTTTCTGGATTCACAAGCCAGAGGATTGCGGTGAAGAGCGCCAGGCTTCCGATTACAGAAACGGGAATGTGCCAGGTTATCACTTTTCTTATAAGAAGCCAGGCAAATCCTATCAGCAATGCTATGGCGGCAACTTCTCCCATCGACCCTCCCATATCACCTAAAAACATCTGGGAGGGTGTGGGGATCCGGGCAATCAGATCAGATATAGGTTCTCCGTTTTTCAGTCCTTCCTTTATCACTGCCAGCGGAGTGGCGCCAGTGACTGCATCAAGGTAACCGGTGCCAAATCCCTTCGGCACGGGCCAGCTTGTCATCTGAACCGGGAATGAAATAAGCATAAAGACACGTCCGACGAGTGCAGGATTGAACGGATTGTTGCCAATTCCCCCGAAAGTCATTTTAGCTACCGCAATCGATACAAAGCTTCCGATTACGATAATCAGAACCGGTATATTTGAAGGAAGATTAAAGGCTAGAAGAATTCCGGTTACAAGTGCCGATCCGTCATTTATCGAGATTGGCTTCCTCAGAACAAATCTTTGTATGAGATATTCAAAGAGCAGGCAGGAGACAACTGATGTTGCAGTCACAATAACGGCACCTGCGCCAAAATAGAAGACTGAAGTGATAAAGGCAGGTATAAGGGCAATTACGACATTAAGCATCAGTCTTTGAGTCGATTCTTTTCCGTGCACATGGGGCGACTGGGAAACATTAAGCAGATTACTCATATAAGTGAATTCCTTTTATTTCAAATTCCTCTGTCGGGCCATTTTTATGACATTCGATTTGCCAAGCCTGATATAGTCAAGCAATGGTCTGCCGGCAGGGCAGGTAAAGCTGCACGAGCCGCACTCCATGCAATCGGTTACCCTCTCTGCTTCGGCACGTTCAAACAAGTTCCTTTCGGCAAGGGACATCAGCAGATAGGGCTCAAGGTTCATTGGACAGGCTGAAACGCATTTTGCACATCTGATACACGGTCTTATTCTTTCTCTGACCGATTCTTCACCGGGAACAAGGATAACACCTGACATTCCTTTTACAACAGGGACATCGGTATTGGTGACAGCTTTTCCCATCATCGGCCCTCCATTGATAATTTTTCCGGTGTTTCCCGGAATGCCGCCGGCTGTTTCGATAAGCTTTACAAGAGGTGTTCCAATCCTGACCATGAAATTTCCAGGTTTCGTGAGCCCTTTTCCGGTGACAGTTACAACCCTTTCAAAAAGAGGCTTGTTTTTCTGAACAGCCTCATAAACCGCATGGGCTGTTCCTACGTTGTGAACCACGGCTCCGACATCAAGAGGAAGCCGGCCTGATGGTACCTCCCTGTTTATAAGAGCTTTTATAAGCTGTTTTTCAGCTCCCTGGGGGTATTTTACCTTCAGCGGATGAACGGTGATCCCTGAGAATGATTCGGCAAGTCGTGTCATACCGGCGATAGCATCGGGCTTGTTGTTTTCGATCCCGATCATGGCTTTATCCACCTTCAGCGCCTTCATCAGAATGGTCACTCCGGCAAGTATCTGCTCTCCTCTTTCAAGCATGAGCCTGTGATCGGATGTAAGGTAGGGCTCACACTCGACACCGTTGATTATAAGTACATCGCATTTTTTCCCCGAAGGAACCGTAAGCTTGACGTGCGACGGGAAAGCAGCACCTCCCATTCCCACTATGCCCGACTCAAGACACCGCTTTACTATCTCTTCCGGGGAAAGCTTTATATCCCTGACAATGTCGGGGCTCCGGTCGATAGTATCAAGCCAGTCATCCCCTTCAACATCGATAAATACTGCAGTCTGCCTGTATCCTGAACTGTCTGGCGCAAGATCAATCTTGCTTACTTTTCCTGATACGGAGGAATGAATATTTGCCGAAACAAATCCTTTTCCTGACGCGATGACCTGACCAACCTTGACAGTGTCGCCTTTAGCCACAACCGGATTGGCGGGTGAGCCTATATGCTGGGAGACAGGAATAATAACATTTTCAGGAACAGGAAGATACTCAATCGGAATATCAGCTGTAAGCTTGTTTTCAGGTGGATGAACACCTCCGATGGGAAATGTTTTCAGCACTGGTATATCTTTTTTATTTTCATCAGTTATACATTGGCAGTCTCGGCTTCCGCTTCGATCTTTGGCTTTTTAGGTGGAAAGTTCAACTCAAGTATTGAATTTGTCGGGCATTCCCCCGCACATTTTCTACAGAATGTGCACTTTGTTGCATCTATGTATGCAAGATTATTTTCAATTGTTATGGCATTGAATGCGCATACCTTCTGGCATTTGGTACAGGCTATGCATGCCACTTTGCATGCTTTTCTTGCCGGCCCTCCCTTATCGCAGTTGGAACATGCCACGTAGATTTTCCGGTCCTTTTTCGCTTTTTTGCGCAATTCGATAAGGTTTCGCGGACAGGCTTTTACACATGCGCCGCATGAAACACATTTATCATCGGAAATTTCAGGAAGGCCTGTTGCAATGTTCATGTGCAGGGCATCAAAAGCACATGCTCTTTCACAGTCCCCGTTTCCAAGGCATCCGTAACTGCAGTCGGTTTCGCCAATATAGAGGCTGGCGGTTATCCGGCACTCAGAAGCTCCGTTGTAGCTCGATGTCTTCGGCCTGAATTCAGGGGATCCGTTGCATTTCAGTACAGCAACGGTCGGATCGACGACAGGTGCAATCTTCCCCAGGATTCTGGCGGCTTCAGCCATAACGGGCGCTCCGCCTACAGGACAATTCAATCCATCAAAGGAATCAGCCTTTACAAGAGCCTCGGCCATATTCCTGCAACCTGCAAATCCGCAACCGCCGCAATTTGCCGCAGGCAGCGCTGCCTGAACCTCATCGATCCTGGGGTCTTCATATACCTTGAATTTTTGAGCGACAAAGTAGAGTATAACAGCTGACATAAATGCGAGCAGACTCAGACTTATTATGGTTATCAGAACTGTGGAACTCATTAATGATTATGTTTTTAACTTAAAGGTAAAACTCCTGTTAATTCTATCCCGGAAGAAATGGAGTATGAGAAACCAGGGGACCAGAAGTGAAATTGAAACCAGCCCCGACGTCAGCTCACTGAAGGATAACAGATTCATTGTAACCAGGCTGGCAACAACAATAACCAGGGGGAGCAGATAGCTTAATGCTACAGCTTTGTATCCGGTCGATTGATCCATCAGTATGGTTACCCTGTCACCAGGTGAAACATTGTAACGGCCCCTGATATCAATTATCTTTTCTTCTTTCCCTGAAATTCCGCACAATCCTTCCGCGTGACATCCTGAACATGAGGCATTTGAGGTAATACTGACAAGCACTGAACTGCCGTCAACTTTCCTGACTGTCCCGTCATGCTGTATCGTTCCCTTTAAACCCGATTCTTTCATTGAAACACCGGTTTGTGTGAAGCCCGCAAATTTATCAATACTGCTAAAATTAGGACTGTCTTTTGTCAGATTTTCCAAGAGTCTTTATTATTTAGAACGATTCCAATTAATCTTGATGTTGGTTGCTAGTTCCTTGTTCCTAGTTCCTTGTTCCTTGTTCTTTGTTCCTTCGCGCATTAACCAGAAACTAGTAACCAGAAACGAGAAACGAGAAACCAGTAACCAGCAACCAGCAACCAGCACCCCACATCCGGTAACTTTCAGTTCTAACCTATATTGCTCCACGTCTGACTTACACTGAATATTCGTTTCAGTTCCGATTTCAGGATCAGGTTATTTTTATCTTCAAGCAGGGGATCTTTTTCCAGAATCCCTTCAGCGATATTCCTGACATATTCTATTACCTGACCGTCTTTCCCAAGATTGGCAATTTTCAGGTCGAAAGGGATCCCGCTTTGCATTGTTCCCTCAATATCTCCGGGTCCGCGGAGCTGGAGGTCAGTTTCGGCTATCTCAAAGCCGTCGGTGGTCCTTATCATCACTTCAATTCTTTTTGCGGCTTCACCGGCCAGCTTGTCGGAGGTCATCAGGATGCAGTACGATTGATCGGCTCCACGGCCGACACGGCCCCTTAGCTGATGCAGTTGTGAAAGACCGAACCTTTCAGCGCTTTCAATGACCATCACTGAAGCATTGGGGATGTCAACACCCACCTCTATCACTGTTGTTGCCACAAGTATGTGTGCATGGCCATCCTTGAAGAGTTTCATCGAAGCCTCTTTCTCGGCAGGTGTCATTTTGCCGTGAACGATACTGATGCAGTATTTTGGAGCCGGGAAGATCCTTGAAATTGAATCCCATCCGTCCTCAAGGTTTTTGTAATCCATCTTTTCCGATTCCTGTATAAGGGGATAAACGATAAATATCTGTCGTCCTTCATTGATCTGATTCCTAAGAAAGCCAAACACTTTATTCCTTTCCGAATCAGTGAAATGCATCGTTTTCACGGGAACCCTGCCTGGTGGAAGTTCATCGATCACAGAAACATCCAGGTCACCGTAAAGGGTCATTGCCAGTGTTCTGGGAATGGGGGTTGCAGTCATAACAAGGACGTGCGGCGGATTCAGGCTTTTTTCCCAGAGCCTGGCACGCTGCGCTACACCAAACCTGTGCTGCTCGTCTATAATAACAAGTCCGAGATTGCTGAACACGACATTCTCCTCTATCAGTGCATGGGTGCCGATGAGGATATTCAGCGAACTGTCCTTAAGCGATCCATCGATGGTTTTGCGCAAACTCTTTTTTGACGACCCCGTAAGCAGGCTTACATTGATCCCTATTCCATCAAGCATTTTGCATATTGTTGCATAATGCTGGTTCGCCAGTATCTCGGTGGGAGCCATCAGGCAAGCCTGGTATCCGTTGTCGATTGCTATAAGCATGCTCATCAGAGCTACCAGAGTTTTGCCGCTGCCCACGTCACCCTGGAGCAGACGGTTCATCTGTTTCCCTGATCCAAGGTCCCTCCTGATCTCTTTCATCACTTTTTTCTGGGCTTCAGTAAGGGAGAAGGGCAGATTGTTGTAATAAAAGCTGTTGAAGAAATTACCGACACTCGAAAATACAAATCCCTTGTATTTCCTTGTCCGGTTCGTTTTGAATCTGAGCAGATTAAGCTGGATATAAAAGAGTTCCTCAAACTTGACCCTGTACCTCGATTTTTCCATCTCAACCGGATTTGACGGGAAATGGATCTTGTGGAGAGCATCATGAAGATCCATCAGATGATATCCTGAAACAATATAAGATGGCAGGGTTTCCGGTATCCTGAATTTTATCTGTTTGAGAAGGGTTCCTATAAGCTTGCTTATTGTTTTTGAGGTGATAAACTGACTTTTAAGCTTTTCGGTAGTGTTGTACTGCGCCTGAAGTGCAGATGATATTCTCTGAGAGGCTTTCTCCGATGCTTCGATCTCGGGATGGATAATGTTCAGCATCCCGTTAAAAACCCCGGGTTTCCCGAAGACAATGTATTCGGTTCCGGGAGGATAGGTTCCGGTTATCCATTTTGTCCCCCTGAACCATATCAGTTTTATCGTGCCCGTTTCATCCTGAAAGTCAGCAACAAGCCGTTTCCCGTTTCCGTGTCCTTCGGAATAATAACCCCTGATTGAACCTTTTATCTGAATGAGAGGAAGATCCGGATCAAGTTCTGCAATGGTGTAAAATCTGGTCCTGTCGATGTACTTGTACGGGAAGCAATACAGGAGGTCCCTGAAAGTATTGATGTTAAGCTCTTTGCTTAACAGTTCAGCCCTTTTTGGGCCTACTCCAGGCAGGTAAGTGATATTTGATTCAAGAAAATCCTGCATTTGCTCCTTTGGAAAATCTGGTAAAAAGATACCCGAAATTAGTTATTTTTGGTGACCTTACCTAACACGAAATTCAGCCGGCCGATGACCTTATTCAGCACAATCCGGTATTTGAATTACCTGATTTCTTCCCGTCACCGGTGGGGACACGGGATACATGCGCCCTTTGCGTTCAGCCTGGTTTCAGAAACTTTCCGGAATAAAACCGCTCCCGAAATTGTCTGTTGTATTGAAAAGATACGAGCGAGATTACTTGCCGATTCCCGGTCAATAACCGTAAATGATCTTGGATCGGGATCAGTTAAAATGAAATCCAGCCTAAGAAAAGTGTCCGACATTACCAGATATTCAGCAGTTCCCCGGAAATACGGATTATTGCTTTCCAGCATGGCGGGAGCCTTTGGGGAACCGGTTATACTGGAGTTTGGCACATCGCTGGGAATAAGTACAATGTATATGGCTGCTTCGTGTAAGGGAGCAACAGTATTAACAATGGAAGGGTGCAGGGAAACCTCCCGCCTGGCAGCTGAAAATTTCCGTGAAGCGGGTCTTGATAATATACGGGTAATCAACGGATCATTCGATGACATTTTACCTTCGTTAAAAAGCGAAAAAGTCACTCCTGGTCTTGTCTTCATTGACGGAAATCACTCTAAGGAACCTCTAATGCGCTATTTCAACCAGGTGGTGGATATGTCGGGGCCAGGAACTGTTGTTATGGTTGACGATATCAATTCCTCAAGGAGTATGGCAGAAGCATGGAGCGAGATCAGTAATCACAGTGATGTGACCCTTTCGGTGGACATTTTCAGAATGGGAATTGTTTTTTTCAGAAAGGGGCTTTCCCGGACAAACTATGTAGTCAGGTATTAACAAAAATTAAGTTTTAATAATTTCTTATTTGATATAATTAGTCTAATTTCGAAACTTCAAATTAAGCGCACTATGGATAAAGTAATTGAGATTCAGGATATTGTTAAGAATTACCAGGTTGGATCAGTAATTGTCAGAGCTTTAAGGTCAGTTACCGTACATATTGAAAGGAACGAATATGTTGCGATTATGGGTCCTTCAGGTTCAGGTAAATCAACCCTGATGAACCTTCTTGGCTGTCTTGACACTCCAACAAGCGGAAGCTATATTCTTAACGGAACAGATGTAAGCAAGATGGAAGATGATTTTCTTGCGGAGATCAGGAACAAGGAGATCGGTTTCGTCTTCCAGACATTCAACCTTCTGCCAAGATATACAGCGCTTGAAAATGTTACTTTACCATTGATCTATGCAGGTGTTCCCAAGGCAGACAGGGAAAAGGTGGCAATCGAGACTCTGGAAAATGTGGGCCTGGGTGACAGGATGACCCATAAGCCGAATGAGCTTTCCGGCGGTCAGCGACAGCGTGTTGCGATTGCCAGGGCATTGGTGAACAAGCCGTCTATTATCCTTGCCGACGAGCCCACAGGTAACCTCGACAGCAAGACATCACTCGATATTATGGGGCTTCTCGACGACATCCATAGGAAAGGAAATACGGTGATCGTTGTTACACACGAGGAAGACATAGCCAGGCATGCGGCGCGCATTATAAAGCTGTTCGACGGGGAAGTGGCACAGGATTATGCAAATACAATGTACAAGAAAGCCTGATCTTTTTATATTCTCAATATAGTATTATTCCATCTTCAGTGATTCATGAAGATTTACACCCGCACCGGCGATGACGGATCCACTTCACTTACAGGAGGACGGAGAGTTCCTAAATCTCACCCAAGGGTGGAGGCCTTTGGTACGGTCGATGAACTTATTTCATGGATCGGCCTTCTCAGGGATTTCAGGGAGAATGAAAGCAGGAGGGATATACTGATTTATATTCAGGATCAGCTTATGAGATGTGCCACGATACTGGCAACCGAAAAGCCGGAGATCAGTGAAGCAGAAGAATTACTTCCCGGAGAGAAATCTATTTCATTTCTTGAAAATGAAATCGACAGCATGGAAGCAAATCTTCCTCCCCTCAGCAATTTTACTCTTCCCGGCGGACATTTGGTTGTATCTTATTGTCATATAACACGATGTGTCTGCAGAAGGGCAGAAAGATCAGTGGTGAGGCTGAACGATGCTGAGAAAATTCCATCAATAATCTACAAATTTCTTAACCGTCTCTCTGATTATTTGTTTGTTTTATCCCGGGTTATAAGCTTAGAGGTTGATAATAAAGAGATTATCTGGCTTCTCTAGTCTGCAGTAAAACTTAAAATATAGTATTGTTTTTTATATAAAATAATATTTATATTTGCAGACCTTATAAAAAACTTAAGCTCGTAAGGAAATTATGTATTGGACACTTGAATTAGCATCAAAACTTGAAGATGCTCCATG
>Ga0105106_10001057_pt1 | contig 19682 bp, 9 predicted proteins | sample PPLLaktember2015_5_FD_79109 | JGI IMG/M metagenome (GOLD analysis project Ga0105106, IMG submission 79109) | Freshwater sediment microbial communities from Prairie Pothole Lake near Jamestown, North Dakota, USA - PPLs Lake P8 Core (1) Depth... | ecosystem: Environmental > Aquatic > Freshwater >...
GCCTGGGACGGCGAGCCGCCGCTGCTCCGCGCCGGCGAGCTGGCGCGCTTTCCGCTGGTCTACGAGGCCGGCCCGCTGGGTGTCGCCGAGGGCGGTTGGCTCTTCCTCCAGGTGCCGCCCCAATGGGGTTGGAGCGCGCCGCAGACGCGCGATCCACGGGCGCCGGGCTTCACCGAGATCGGCAGCGACGCGGAGGGCGTGCAGCTCGAGCCGCGCGAGCTCGGCGAGGAGCTCGGGATCCGGGTGGCGGGGCGCGGCCTGCGGGCCGGCGAGACGCTGCGCATCACCTACGGAGCGGGAGAGATCGGCGCGCGCGTCGATCGCTTCGCCGAGCGGCGCTCGCGCTTCCATCTGGCCGTGGACGGCGATGGCGACGGAGTACGCGCCTTTCTCGGCGACGCGCCCGAGGTCGACGTCGGGCCGGGCGCGCCGGCGCTGCTGATCGCAACGCTCCCCTCCGCGGCGCGACCCGGCGAGGTCGTGACGCTGCGTCTTGCGATTCTCGACCGTGCGGGAAACGCCGGCACCGCCTTCGAGGGCGAGGTTGCACTCTCGGCGGGGCCGCGGGTCGAGCTGGCTGCGTCCGTGGGCTTTGCGCGCGCAGGGATCGGAAGGCATCGAGGCCGAGAGCAACCCCATGCTCGTGGCGCCGGATGCGCCGCGGCTGCTATGGGCCGACCTGCACGGCCACTCGAACCTCTCCGACGGCACCGGCACGCCGGACGACTACTACCGCTACGCGCGCGACGTTGCGGGCCTCCACGTTGCGGCGCTGACCGACCACGACCACTGGGGCGTCCCGTTCCTCGACGAGACCCCGGCGCTCTGGCGCGAGATCCGCGACGCGGCCGCGCGCTTCCACGCGCCGGGCCGCTTCGTCACCCTGCTCGGCTTCGAGTGGACGAGCTGGCTGCACGGCCACCGCCACGTGCTCTACTTCGAGGACGACGGCCCCCTGGTGAGCTCCCTGGACGAGGCCACCGACGACCCGGCCGAGCTCTGGTCGGCGCTGCGCGGCCGCCCGGCGCTGACCTTCGCCCACCACTCGGCGGGCGCGCCCGTCGCTACCAATTGGGCCTTCGCGCCGGACCCGGCGCTCGAGCCCGTGACGGAGGTGGCCTCGGTCCACGGCAGCAGCGAGGCCGCCGACGCACCGCACCCGATCCGCGCGCCGGTGGCCGGCAACTTCGTGCGCGACGCCCTCGGCCGCGGCTACCGGCTCGGCTTCGTCGGCAGCGGCGACTCCCACGACGGCCACCCCGGCCTCGCCCAGCTCGCCTCCCCGAGCGGCGGCGGCCTCGCCGCGATCTTCGCCGCGGAGCCCACCCGCGAAGCCGTCCTCGCCGCCCTGCGCGCGAGGCACTGCTACGCGACGAACGGCCCGCGCATCGTCCTGGAGGCGACGCTCGCGGATCGCCCGATGGGCTCGGTGGTTCCGCCGGGCAGCCACCCCCTGCGCGCACGCGTGCTCTCGCCCGGCGCCCTCGAGCGCGTCGACGTGGTGCGCGGCCCCGACGTCCTGCTCTCCGCGCGCGCGGCCGTGGAAGACCAGCGCGAAGCGTCGCTCGAGGAGGAGCTCCAGGACCTCCACCCGGGTGAGTTCGTCTTCGTCCGCGCCGTCCAGCGCGACGGCGGCGCCGCCTGGTCGAGCCCGTTCTTCGTGGACGCGGCGGCCGCGCCCTGAGCGTCCGCTCCGAGTCTCGATGCTCGCCCCGCCACCTCCGAGAGAGCCCTGAGCCCCACCTCCGACAGATCCGCCGGCTCCTGCTAAAGTGCCCGCGGTCTCTCGTCCCCTCCTCCGCGGAGAGACCGTTGCTCAGCGAACAGATCCTCGAAGGCCTGAACCCCGAGCAGCGCGAGGCCGTCGAGACCACCGAAGGGCCGCTGCTCGTGCTGGCGGGGGCCGGCAGCGGGAAGACGCGCGTGCTCACGCACCGCGTCGCCTGGCTGATCGGCGGCTGCGGCATCGCGCCCGAGGGCATCCTCGCCGTCACCTTCACCAACAAGGCGGCGGCCGAGATGCGCGAGCGCGTCGGCAAGCTGCTGGGGCCCGCCGGCGCCGGCGTCTGGGTGGCCACCTTCCACGCCACCTGCGTGCGGCTGCTGCGCCGCGAGATCGAGCGGCTCGGCCGGCCGCGCAGCTTCGTGATCTACGACGAGGGCGACTCCCAGGGCGTGCTGCGCGAGACGCTGCGGCGCCACGGCATGGACGCGCGCGGGCCCGACGCGCGGCGCGTCCACTGGCGCATCGACCAGTGGAAGAACCTCGGGCTCACGCCCCAGGCGGCGGCGGCGGGCGCGCGCGACGAGGACGACGAGCGCACGGCGGCCCTCTACCGCACCTACCAGGGCCTCCTCGCCGAGGCCAACGCCCTCGACTTCGGCGACCTGCTGCTGCTGACCGTCGAGCTCTTCGACGCCCACCCCGAGGTGCTGGCCCGCTACCAGGAGCGCTGGCAGTACCTGCTGGTGGACGAGTACCAGGACACCAACCGCGTGCAGTACCGGCTGGTGAACCAGCTCGCCGCCGCGCACCGCAACCTCTGCGTGGTGGGCGACCCGAACCAGTCGGTCTACGGCTGGCGCGGCGCCGACATCCGCAACATCCTCGACTTCGAGCGCGACTTCGGCGACGCGAGGGTGGTGAAGCTCGAGCGGAACTACCGCTCCACCCAGCCCATCCTGCAGGGCGCCAATGCGGTGGTCGCCAACAACCTCGATCGCCGCGAGCTGTCGCTCCGCGCCGAGCGGGGCGGCGGCGAGCCGATCCGCCTGTTCCGCGCGCGGGACGAGCGCGAGGAGGCGCAGTTCGTCGTCCAGAGCATCCTCGAAGCCGCGCGCGGCGCGGGGCGGCCGTTCAGCCACTTCGCGGTCTTCTACCGCACCAACGCCCAGTCGCGGCCGATCGAGGAGGAGCTGCTGAAGTACGACGTGCCCTACGCGGTCGTGGGCGGCGTGCGCTTCTACGACCGCGCCGAGGTGAAGGACGTGCTCGCGTACCTGCGCCTCGTCGTGAACCGCAGCGACGCGATGGCGCTGCGCCGCATCGTGAACGTGCCGGCGCGGGGCATCGGGAAGGCCACCCTGGAGCGCGCCGAGGCGCTCGCCGCGGAGCGCGGGGCGCCGCTCCTCGAGGGGCTGCGTCTCGTGGCGGAGGAGGGCGGGCGCGCCGGCGCCCGCATCGCCGAGTTCCTGGCCCTCGTCGAGCGGCTCGCCGCCGAGCTTCCGCCCCTCGAGCCGGTCGAGGCGATCGGGCGCGCGCTCGAGGCGACCGGCTACCTGCGCGCCCTCGAGGCCGAGGGCACGCCGGAGGCCGCGGCCCGCGTGGAGAACCTGCGCGAGCTCGCCGCCGGCGCCGAGGACTTCGAGAGCGCCGACCCGACGGGCGAGGCCACGGGCCGCACCCAGCTCGAGCAGTTCCTAGACCAGGTGGCGCTGGTCTCGGACCTCGACGCCGTCGACGGGCGCCGCGACCACGTCTCGCTGATGACCACCCACTCGGCGAAGGGCCTGGAGTTCCCCGTCGTGTTCCTGGTGGGGATGGAGGAGGGCATCTTCCCCCACTCCGCGTCGTCGCGCGACGAGCGCGCCGTCGAGGAGGAGCGCCGGCTCTGCTACGTCGGCATGACGCGCGCGATGGAGCGCCTCACGCTCTGCTGGGCGCTCGAGCGCCGGCGCTTCGGCGAGCGCACCTTCGGCTCGCCGTCGCGGTTCCTGTCGGAGATCCCCGCGTCGCTCGTCGAGGGCTCCTCGCCCGAGGCGCCCGCCTACGCGCCGCGCGGCGACCGCGTGCTCGACTACTCCTGGAGCCAGGCGGAGCCCGCCGCCGACCCGGGCGGCCCGCGGCGCGGGTCGTCGGTGCGCCACCCGATCTTCGGCGACGGCGTGGTGCTCGACGTCCAGGGCAGCGGGCCGGGCCAGAAGCTCCGCATCCGCTTCGCGCGGGCCGGCGTGAAGACGCTGGTGCTGCGCTACGCCAACCTCGAGCTGCTCTAGCGATGGACCTGCTCCGGACGCGGCGCCTCGCGGGCGTGCTGCGGGGCGCGACGGAGCTGGCGCTGCTGCGGGCCGGGCTCGAGCTCGGGCTCTTCGAGGCGCTGCGCACCCCGCAGAGCGCCGCGGCGCTGGCGGAGCGGCTCGGGCTGGAGGGGGACCTCGTCGCGGCGTGGCTGCGCGCGGCGGAGCTCCATGGCCTCTTGCGCGGCGAGGGAGACCGCTTCGCCCTCGGCGGCTTCGCGCGCTGGCTGCTCGACGCGCCGGAGGCGGCGTCGCTGCACGCGGCCCTCGACCAGGCGGCGCTGACCTGGCTGCCGCGCCTCGGCTCGCTGCCGGCGCTGATGAAAGGGATGGAGCGTCCGGTCTGGGGCAGCCCCGAGGAGGCGCGCCGAACGGCTTCGGTTTCGAGGATGCTCGAGACGCGCGCGCTGGCGGCGCTCGGCCGCGTGCCGGGGGTCGGGCGCGCGCGGCGAGTGCTCGACGTCGGCTGCGGGCAGGGCACCTACCTGGCGGGCTTCCTGGCGCGCCACCGGGAAGCGCGCGGCGTGGGCATCGAGCTCGACCCGGCCGTCGCCGAGGAAGCGCGGCATACCCTGCGCGAGGCCCAGGTCTCGCGCCGCGGCGAGATCCGCGTCGGGGACTTCCTCGCGATGGCGCTGCCGCCCGAGGGCTTCGACCTCGCGCTGCTGAACCAGTCGCTGCACTACTTCGCGCCCAGCGCGCGCGCCGGGCTGTTCCGGCGCGTCCGCGCGCAGCTCGCGCCGGGCGGCGTGGTCGCCATCCAGACGGCAGTGGTGGTGCGCGACCGGCTCTCGCGAGCGCTCGGGACGGCGGCGAGCGTCTCGGGCTTCGATCTCTTCCTGCGCTGCCATCGGAACTTGTATGGGCTTCCCGATCCGCAGGAGGTCGCCCGGCAGCTCCGGGAGGCCGGCTTCGCGGAGGTGGGCGAGGTGCCCGTGATCCCCGGGGGGTCCACGCGCTTCGTCTGGGCGAGCCGCTCGGGAGCCATCGGCGAACGCGAGCAGGCTTAAGCCCCGGTGAGCCGGAAATTCCCCCCAACCCGTCTAGTTCTCGTTGACACGGCTCCTTACCGACTGGTAGAACGGTCAACTGCGGTTGCGGGACCCCCGTCGCAGCGACCCTACCCGAAAGTCAAGGAGCGGATTGATGACTCTCCGGCGTTCGCTGTTCGTCTGCCTGGCGGCTTCCCTGGTCCTCGCAGGCGCCTCCCAGGCCGCCCCCTCGTTCATCGAGTTCGAGAGCGGGCTGGTGCGACCCCTCGCGATGTCGCAAGACGGCAAGAACCTCTACGTGGTCAACACGCCGAACAACCGTCTCGAGGTGTTCGGGGTGGGCAGCGCGGGGAACCTGGCGCGGCGGGCGAGCGTGGCGGTCGGCATGGAGCCCGTGTCCGTGGCGGTGCGCTCCAACACCGAAGTGTGGGTGGTGAACCACCTCTCCGACAGCATCAGCGTCGTCGACGTGACCGCGCCCCTGAACCCGCGCGTGGTTCGCACGCTGCTCGTCGGCGACGAGCCGCGCGACATCGTGTTTGCGGGCAGCCCGCAGCGGGCGTTCGTCACCACCGCGCACCGCGGGCAGCAGCGCGTCCACGCCAGCATCGCGGGCGTGCCCGGCGCGGGCGATCCGCAGCTCATCACCGCGGGCGTCGGCCGCGCCGACGTCTGGGTGTTCGACCCCGCGGCGCTCGGCAGTACGCTCGGCGGAACGCCGCTGCGGATCATCACGCTGTTCGGCGATACGCCGCGGGCGCTGGCCGTCAGCCCCAGCGGCAACACCGTGTACGCGGGCGTCCTGTTCTCGGGCAACCAGACGACGGTGGTCTCCGAGGGCAAGGTCTGCAACGGCTTCGGGACGACCCTGTGCAGCGCCGGCGACACGCTCACCTCGCCGAACGGCCTCGCGGGCGGCCAGATGCCCGGCGGCCTGCCGGGGCCGTCGACCAACGTCCAGGGCATCACCGCCCCGGAGGTCGGCCTGGTCGTGAAGTTCGACCAGGGCTCCGGCCAGTGGCGGGACGGCCAGGCCCGCAACTGGAGCAACGGCGTCCGCTTCTTCCTGCCCGACCGCGACGTGTTCGCGATCGACGCCAACACCCTCGCCCAGACGACCGACTACCCCCACGTCGGGACGACCCTCTTCAACATCGCGACGAACCCGGTCAACGGGAACCTCTACGTCAGCAACACCGAGGCCCAGAACTTGACCCGCTTCGAGGGCCCCGGCGTCGTCGGCGGCAGCACGGTGCAGGGGAATCTCGCGCAGTCCCGGATCACTGTGATCACGCCGGGCGGCGCGGTGAAGCCGCGCCACCTGAACCGGCACATCGACTACGGCGTGACGCCCGCTCCCTCGGGCGTGAAGGACCACAGCCTCTCGACGCCGGTGGGCCTCGTGGTGTCCCCCGACGGCAGCAAGCTCTACCTGGCGGCCTTCGGCTCGAGCCGGATCGGCGTCTTCGACACCGCCGACCTCGACGACGACACGCTCTGGGACGGCTCCGGCGCCGAGTTCGACCCCACCCTCGAGAGCGCGAACTACATCGACGTGGGAGGCGGCGGGCCGGCCGGCCTGGCGCTGAACGCGGCCAAGAACCGCCTCTACGTGCTCACCCGCTTCGACAACGCGGTGGTCACGATCGACACCGCCGCCGGCGCCGAGCTGGCCTCCCAGCCGCTCTCGTACAACCCCGAGCCGGCGTCCGTGGTGGACGGCCGCTTCATGCTCTACGACGCGGTGCGGACCTCCTCGAACGGCGAGGCCTCGTGCGCGAGCTGCCACGTGTTCGGCGATCTCGACCACCTGGCCTGGGACCTCGGCAACCCCGACGACGTCGTCACCTCCAACCCGATCCCGATCAACCTCTCGATCGGCGCGGGCGGCGCCGTGAACGGCGGCGCCGCCGTGGACGAGTTCCACCCCATGAAGGGGCCGATGACGACCCAGACGCTGCGCGGCCTCGCGAACAGCGGCGCCATGCACTGGCGCGGCGACCGCGCCGACGGCTTCTTCGGCTTCGACGACCCCTACGGCGACGGCGACGAGGCGCTCTCGTTCGACAACTTCATCGTGGCCTTCGAGGGCCTGGTCGGCTCCGACGAGACCGCCACCAGTCCGCAGCTCCAGGCGGACATGCAGCTCTTCACCGACTTCGCGCTGCAGATCACCTTGCCGCCGAACCCGGTGCGGAATCTCGACAACTCGCTCACCGCCGACCAGCAGGCCGGCTCGAGCTTCTACAGCGGCAGCCGCTGCGCAGACGGCCTCACCTGCCTCCTCGGCACGAACGGGCCGGCCGGCTTCAACTGCAACGGCTGCCACACGCTCGATCCGGGGCAGGGCTTCTTCGGGACGGGCGCGCTCGCGAGCTTCGAGAACGAGACGCAGATCATCAAGATCGCACACCTACGCAACCTCTACACCAAGGTCGGCATGTTCGGCATGCCGAACGTCCCGTTCAACAACGCGATCGACAACAGCCACCAGGGCGACCAGGTGCGAGGCTTCGGCTTCCTGCACGACGGCAGCACGGACACGCTGTTCCGCTTCTTCCAGGCCACCGTGTTCAACAGCGCCAGCAACCAGGGCTTCACCGGCGACACGCTGCGCCGGCAGACGGAGCAGTTCATGCTGGCCTTCCCGTCGGACCTGGCGCCGATCGTCGGCCAGCAGGTGACGGACACCGGCGCGGCCATCGCCGACGTGACGAACCGCATCACGACGTTCCGGCAGCGCGCGGCGGCCTCGTTCACCTCGAAGGTGCTGGGCGGCGTGGTGACGGAGTGCGACCTCGTGGTGAAGGGCCACTACGGCGGCGTGCCGCGCGGCTGGCGCTTCGTGCCGGGCGCCGGCAACTACCAGAGCGACCGCGCCTCCGAGGCGCCCTACAGCCAGGCGCAGCTCGACGCGATCGCCGACCTGGGCGACGCCCTGACCTACACCTGCGCGCCTCCCGGCTCGGGCCTGCGCATGGGCATCGACGAGGACCTCGACGGCTTCTTCGACGCCGACGAGCGCGACGCCTCGACCAGCCCCTGGAACCCGGGCAGCGCGCCGAACGCCTGCAACGACGGGCTCGACAACGACGGCGACGGCGTCGTCGACCTCGCCGACGCGGGCTGCAAGGACGCCACCTGGAACATCGAGAACCCCGAGTGCAACGACGGGGTGAACAACGACACGGACGGCCTCGTCGATCTGGCCGATGCCCAGTGCACGAACGCCTGGAAGAACGTGGAGGCCGCCAGCGGCTGCGGGCTCGGCTTCGAGCTCGCCTTCCTGCTGCCGCCCCTGATGGCCCTGCGCGGGGCGCGCCGCCGCCGCGCCTGAGGAATGCCAGGGAGCCCGGGCTCCGCGTGCGCGCGGAGCCCGGGCGGCCCGGGCCTGCGGCCCGCCCGGCGGCTAGAATCGCGCGCCTCGATGATCCCGCTCTTCGTCGCCGCGGTCTTCCTCTCCGCGTTCCTGCTGTTCCTGGTCCAGCCGATCGCCGGCAAGGCGCTGACGCCCGTGCTCGGCGGCTCGCCCTCGGTGTGGAACACCTCGATGGTGTTCTTCCAGGCGGTGCTGCTGCTGGGCTACGGCACCGCCCACCTGACGGCGCGCTGGCTGTCCCCGGGCGTGCAGGTGCTCTCCCATCTCGCGCTGTTCGGGATCGCGCTGCTGGCCCTCCCGCTCCAGATCGGCGGCGGCGCGCCGCCGGACGGCGCGGCGAGCCCGATCCCCTGGCTGCTCGGCGAGCTCGCGTCCGGCGTGGGCCTGCCGTTCCTCGCCCTCGCCGCCACCGGCCCGACGCTGCAGCGCTGGTTCCACCAGACGGGCCACCCGCGCCGCGACGACCCCTACTTCCTCTACTCCGCCAGCAACGTCGGCAGCATGGTGGCGCTGCTCGGCTACCCGCTGCTCGTCGAGCCGCTGCTGCGGACGAGCTGGCAGACGCGCGTCTGGAGCGGCCTGTTCCTGGTGCTGATCGCGCTGCTCGCCGTGTGCGCCACGCGGCTGCGCGGGGGCGCCGCCGGCCCCGCGCCCGCCGCGCCGCTCGAGGGCGCCGGAGGCGGGGCGGAGCGCATCGGCGCGCGGCGCCGGCTGCGCTGGCTGCTGCTCGCCTTCGTCCCGTCGAGCCTCTTGCTGGGCGCCACCACCGCGATCACGACGGACATCGCCGCCGTGCCGATGCTGTGGGTGGTTCCGCTGGCCATCTACCTGTTGAGCTTCGTGCTGGTGTTCGCGAGCCGGCCGATCTTCTACGAGCAGAGCGTCGGGCTGCTGCCGGTGGCGCTGCTGCTGCTCTGCTTCGCCTTCCTCTTCGACGCGGTGCGCGACTCGATCTCCTTCGTCTTCGTGCACCTCGCGGTGCTGTTCCTCGGGGCGATGGTGTGCCACGGGCGCCTCGCGGAGGATCGCCCCTCCGCGAGCCACCTGACCGAGTTCTACTTCTGGCTGTCGCTCGGCGGCGTGCTCGGCGGCGCATTCAACGCCCTGCTGGCCCCGCTGCTCTTCGACCGCATCTGGGAGTACGGCATCGCCGTCGTGCTCGCCTGCCTGCTGCTGCCCGAGCGCGGCGAGCACAGGGCGGCGACCTGGCGGGACGCGACGCTACCGATCGCGGTGATGGCGGCGGCGACCGCCGTCGGCAGCGCCGGCAGCTGGCTGCTGCCGCACGCTCCGGGGCTGGCCGCCGCGCTGCGCGGGCTCGTCGACTCGTTGGGCGCGCTGGCCGCCCACTACAGCCTCGACCCCCGCTCGATCCTCGCGCTGGTGGCGTCGCTGATCGCAATCGGCGCCGCGTTCGCCTTCCGCGGCCATCGGCTGCGCTTCGCCGCGATGCTGGCGTTCGTCGTGGTCGTCGGAGTCGGGCGTCCGTTCCTGCGCTACGACGAGCTGTTCTTCGAGCGCAACTTCTTCGGGCTGCTCCGTGTCGAGGACCTCGGCGGCCTGCGCTTCATCACCCACGGCACGACGCTCCACGGCATGCAGCGGCTCGACCCCCAGCGCCGGCTGGCGACGACCTCCTACTACCACGAGACCGGGCCGATTTTCCGGCTGACCGCCGCTCTGAACCAGGCGGGACGGGTCCGCGACGCCGCGGTGGTGGGCCTCGGCGCGGGCGTGATGGCCTGCCTGCTGGAGCGGGGGCAGACCGTCACGTTCTACGAGATCGACCCGGCGGTGGCGCGCGTGGCGGAGGACCGCTCGCTCTTCAGCTTCCTGTCGGACTGCCCGCCGCGCTACCGCGTGGTGCTGGGCGACGCTCGCCTCTCGCTCGCGGAGGCGCCGGAGGCGAGCTTCGACCTGATCGTGATGGACGCCTTCACCTCGGACGCGATCCCCATCCACCTCATCACCCGCGAGGCGATCGGGCTCTACGTGACCCGGCTGCGGCCCGCCGGCGTGCTGGTCTTCAACGTGAGCAACCGCATGCTGGACGTGAAGGGGGTGCTGGGGGCGATCGCCCGGGACGCGGGGCTCGCCGCGATCACGCGCTACGACGGCGACCGCACCGAGGACGGCGCCAAGCTGACCTCGGAATGGGTCGCCATGGCGCGCCGGCCGGAGGATCTCGCCGTGATCCGGGCGGGGGATCCAGGCTGGCGGCCGCTCGCCGCGCCGGAGGGGGCCTCCCTCTGGACGGACGACTACTCGAACCTGCTCTCGCTCCTACGCTGAGGCGACGCTGCGCCGGTAGAGCCGGCGCAGCCAGGCGGCGCACAGGGCGAGCGCGAGCAGCCAGAAGCAGGCCAGCACGGCCGCGGCGCCAGGGTGCGCTTCGGTGCCGGGCCAACCCGATGCGAGGCGCACGAGCCACACGTCGAGATGCCGGCCGCTCAGCAGCGCGCGCAGCGCAGCGGGCACCGGACCGTTCGCGTCCGGAATGAACAGGAAGCTCCATTTGGGCTTGTAATCCGGCCAGCCCATCTCGTTGGCGATCGTTCCGAAATGCGTGGAGAGCAGCGCGACCTGCACGATCAGCCCAAAGGCGCCGAGCGCCAGCGCGCCGCCCCAGCGCCGGCCCGCGCGGCCGCCGTCGAGCCAGGGGCCGAGCGGCAGCATCAGGAACAGCAGCGGGATGAAGAGGTAGCGGGGTCCCGGGGCGGCCCAGAGGCCGGTCCAGCCGTCGTAGAGCGAGAAGAACACGAGGAAGCTCGCGAACACCGTGAGGATCGTGGCGACGAGGCGGGGCCGGGGCTGCGCCAGCGCGCGCAGGCCGGCCGGCGCCAGCAGCAGCAGGGGCGAGTACACGAAGATGCTCGCGCCTGGACTCAGCAGGAAGCCCCAGGCGCTCAGCCAGATCGGGTAGGGGAAGCGCGAGTCCTCGTCCAGCATCGGCGACGCCAGCAGCGTGCCCCAGCGGACGGCGTTCGACGCCATGTGCAGCGAGAGCACGACGGCGGCCGGAGCGAGCGCGGCGAGCAGGTCGCGCAGCGCCGCGCGCGGGTCACGCGAAGCCCGCCAGCGGGCATGCAGCAGCGGCAGCAGGAACACGGCGAAGCCCAGCGCGACCACCACCCCCGGCAGGCGCGCCAGCAGGGTGAGCGAGGCGCACAGGCTCCCGGCGGCGAGGTCGCGCCGCGCACCGCTGCGCTCGAAGCGGATCAGGAAGTACAGCCCGCTCAGCACCGTCACGCCCTCGCTGGTGTGGCGCAGCAGGTAGCTCGACATCGGCGCGACGTAGGTGCACGTCCCGAGCAGCAGGCTCGCGGCGATGGCGCTGCGCAGCGAGGCTCCCAGCTCGCGCTGGATCAGGAAGAAGAGCGCGACCAGCAGGCCCGTCATCACCGGGCCGTAGAGCATCGAGGTGAAGATCACCGGCTCTCCGCTCCAGGTGCGCACGTCCCGCACCAGACGCTCGCCCGCCAGGGCGCGCCGCCAGGAATCGGGCAGCAGCGCGTCGGCGGCGAGGCCCAGCGCGAAGAACGGCACGCCCGCGACCGGCTGGCCCACGGCGTAGGGGCTGTAGAAGCGCCCGTCCCGGCCGGGCCGCGAGTTGGGTACCGGCGGGATGGCCAGGCTGCCGCGCTCGGTGATCGCGCGCGTCGTCTCGAACACGTTCAGCTCGTCGCTGCCCGAGAGGTGCCCGCGGCAGAAGCCCAGCAGCCAGAGGCCGACGAGCAGGCCCACCAGCAGGCAGATCCAGCGTTCCGGGGTCGAGCCTGCGGGCGTGGGCAAGCGAGGAGGTCTCCCGACCGTCGGCTCAGTTGGCGAGCTCGATCGACTCGAAGCTCCGGCCCTCGGTGTCGGCCACGCCGATGCGGACCGGCCGAGCGCGCGCGGTGGCGGCGAGCTCGGCGTCGGTGGAGACGTACGCGCGACCCTGCCGATAGCCGTCGAGGCGGGCCCGCATCGCGTCCCGCTCCGAAGCCTCCACCCCGGCCGCCTCGGCGAGGGCCAGGGCGCGCTCGGCGAGCTGCACGGCCTGCGGGAACTGCAGCGCCGCCGCGTGGGCAGCGGCCAACGTATCGAGCACCGCCGGATCGCGGTACTGCGTCGCTGCGGCGGCCTGCTCGGCCAGCACGCCGGCTTCGCTGGCGTTGCGGAGGATCGGGTTCTCGTGGGTGGCGAGCAGCCAGGCGAGGTTGTTGGCGGCCTCGATCCAGCCCGGCCGCAGGCGCAGCGCCTCGCGATAGGGCGCGATGGCGCGCGCGCCGTCGCCCTCGCGCTCGTGCAGCCAGCCGCGTGTGCGCCAGGCCTCGGCCGTGGGATGCAGGGCGAGGCTGCGGTCGAGCTCGGCGTGCGCGCGCTCGGTCTCGCCGGCCTGGGCGGCGACCAGCGCGAGGCCCACGCGCAGGTTCGCTCCGTCGCGGCCCATCCACGCCAAGCGCGCGGCGGCGGCGTCGGCTCCCGCCAGGTCGCCGCGCTCGAGCGCCCGCCGGAAGCCGAACTGCTCGACGAGGGGCGCCGTGGCCAGCACCGCCAGCGAGAGGGCGCCCGCGGCGAAGACGGAGCGGCGCAGCCACCGCCCGCGCGCCGGCTCGGCGGCGCCCGGCGCGTCCTCCGCGGCCCGCAGCAGGATGCGGGCAACGCGGCCGTCGCGCAGCTTCCAGATCGCGCCGTCGAGGATGAAGTGATGGAGGTTCACCGTCGCCGCCACGAGCACCCCGAGCCCGGCGTCGTAGGGCAGGTTGCCGAGCAGGCCCGGCGCGAACAGCAGCGCCGGCAGCGCCCAGATCGCGCAGCCGGCCAGCAGGCAGCGCCCGAGGTAGCCGCCGTAGCCGCTCCACGCCGAGGAGGCGCGCGCGTAGTAGGTGGTCACCCAGAGGTACTGGAGCGAGTGGCCCGCCGCGATCCAGAGGAACGCGTAGGCGGCGTACTGGGTGGAGAGGGGCTCGACGCCCTGGAGCCAGTTCGCCTCGCGTGCGGCGACCGGCACCGTGAACCAGAGCGCCTGGGTCGCCATCACCAGGAAGGTGGGCCCGAGGTCCCGCGGCGCCGCCACGCGCAGCAGCTGCCGGGCGGTGCCGGCGAGCGCGCACAGGTAGGCGCCCCCGGCGCCGAGGAACAGCCAGCGGTGGACGTCGGCCGGGATGCCGAGGGGAATCAGCGCGTACTGACTGCCCTGGTACTGGAGCGGAGCGTAGTCGGCCGAGGGCGCCGGCGCGTGGATCGCCAGCACCGTGAGCAGGAAGGACGAGACGAACGAGGCGTAGATCCAGCGCTTGGTCGCGGGCGTGGGGCGCACGCCGCGGCGGCCCAGGAACATCAGCGCGATGCCGTAGTTCTGGCCGGTGTAGTGCCAGGGGCTCCAGGTGAGGTAGATCGTCACGATCCAGCTCCCCAACGCCACGTTCCACAGCCCGCCGACGAAGGCGGCGGCCACCGCCAGGGTCGCCCACACGGCGAACAGCGAGTAGGCGCGCCGGTCCGCGCGGCGTTCGTACACCCGGAGCAGGGTGGCGCCGTAGTGGGGCGTGCCGGCCAGCAGCGCGACGAGCGGCGACATCCCGAACGGCACCGCCCAGCGCAGGGTGGGGCCCGCAAAGCTCATCGTCGCGAAGACCAGCGCGTAGAGCAGGCCGCAGCCGAGCAGCAGGTCCGGCACGGGACCGAAGAGCCAGCGCCGCGGGGACGTGGGAGCGGCTGCCGAGAGCTCAGCCATTCGAGCCGCCTCCCGCTGCGCGCGCTTCCGGGGAAGGCGCTGCGGGCTCGCCCGAGCGTTCGCGCAGCAGCTTCTCCGCCCGGGCGAGGCTCTTCTGCACCCGGCGGTCGTTCGGCACCAGAACGGCGGCCCGCGCGAGCGCGTCCCTGGCTCGCGCCGGCTCGCCGAGCCGCAGCCACGCGACGCCGAGCCGGTAGTGGGAGCCGGCGTCGTTCGCATCGAGGGCGATCGCGTTCGCGTAGGCGCTCCCGGCCTGCCGCCAGTCCTGCGCCTTCTCGTGCCAGTTGCCCAGCACGTACCACGCCTCCGCGGTCGGGTAGAGCGCGAGGCTGCGCTCGAGCTCGCGCCGGGCCTGGGCGCCGTCGCCGCGCTGGGTCGCCAGGCGCGAGAGGGCCACGTAGAAGCGCGGGCTGTCGCGGCCGAGCCACGCCAGCCGCTCCATACCCGTGCGCATGCGCACGTAGTCGTCGCGCTCGGAAGCGCGCAGCAGGCCCACCCCCGCCTCCCAGTAGCCGGCCAGCCCGATCGCCACGCAGGCGATCCCGATCGCGACCCCGAGCGGACGCAGCCAGCCGAGGGGACGCGGCTCGAACAACGGGTGCGGCGTCCAGTCCGCGCGCACCAGGCGGGCGACCGGGCCCGGGCTGGTCTTCCAGATCACGCCGTCGAGCACGAAGTGGTGGAGGTTCACGAGCGCCGCGGCGAGCACGCCGAGGCCGAGATCGAAGGGCACTCCGCCGAGCACGCCCGGCGCGAAGACCAGCGGCGGCAGCATCCAGAGGGCCGCGCCCGCGAGCAGCGCCTTGCCCAGGTAGGCCGCGCGCCCGGCGGCCGCGCTCGTGCCGGCCGCCTGGTAGGTGGTGATCCAGAGATACTGGACGAAGTGGAAGACCGCGACCCACATCACCGTGTAGGGCGCGTTCTCCGGCGCGAGGGGGTCGACGCCGCCGAACAGGTCCCAGTAGCGCGCGAGCGGCGGCACCACGAACCAGAGCGTCTGGGTCACCCACAGCACCATCGGCGCGTCGAGGGCGCGAGCTCCCGCGCGCCGCAGCAGCCGCGCACCCGCGACGGCCGAGCAGGCCAGGAAGATCGCGCCGAGGCCGGCGTAGAGCCACGGCATCCAGTTGGCCGGGAGTCCGACCGGCAGCATGGTGAAGACGGTTCCGCGGTAGGAAACCGGCGCGTAGCCCTCCGCCCGCGCCCCGTGCAGTGCGACCACGGTGAGCAGATAGGAGGAGACGAACGCCCCGCGCAGCACGCGCTTCGTGCCCGGCTCCAGATCGACGCCCCGGCGGCGCAGGAAGGCCACCGCGACGCCGTAGTTCTGGGCGGAGTAGTGCCACGGGCTCCAGGTGACGTAGAGCGTGACCAGCAGCGAGCCGATCCAGAACTGCCGCAGCCCGAGGACGAGCAGCGCGATCATCAGCAGGCCCGTCCACAGCGCGAAGAAGACGTGCTTGCCTCCGTCGGGGCTGCGCTGGGCGGTGCGCAGCAGGGTGGCTCCGTAGTGCGGCGCGCCGAGGGCCAGGGTGAGGAACGGCTGCAGCGTGATCGGCAGCCAGACTCGCATGTCCGCGCCGAGCAGCGCCTGGGCGCCGAAGACGGCGGTGTAGAGAGCGCCGCAGCCGAAGGCGAGGTCGGAGACGGGGCCGAACAGCCAGCGCCGCCCGGCGCTCTGCGCGCTCATCCTTCCTTCCTCCGTACCGCCTCCAGGCGCGCGCGTACGAGGCTCCGGTCCGCGTCGGGCGCCTGCTCGCCCGGCACGGCGGCCAGCAGCTCCAGCGCCTGCCCGGCGATGCCCGACGGCGTCCAGCCGCGCATCGGCCCCGGGGCGGTCGACGCGCGCGCGAGGAAGGGCAGCACCTCGCTCAGCTCGGCGAGGGACTCCAGCGCGCCGCCGGTCTCCCCCGCGGCGAGGGCGGCGCGCGCGCGCAGCACCAGGAGCTCGGGGCGGTCCCCGCGCGCGATCACCTGGTCGATCAGCGCGAGGCCCTCGCGCCCGAGGCCCGCGTCTCCCGCCGCGACCCGCCAGGCCGCGCGCAGGCGCGCTGCCTCGGCGAACAGGGCGTCCCCCGGCTTTGCGACCGCCAGGGCTTCTTCGTGCGCGCGCAGCCCCGGCCAGTCCTGCTGCGCTTCCGCCCGCCAGCCCGCCGCGACGGCGCGCTCGAGAGGCGTCGGGTCGGGGAAGGGCAGGGCGCCCTCCTCGGCGGCGAGCGCGCGGCGGCGCACGATCAGCGCGGTGGCGCGCGCCTCGGCGGATGGGGCGTCGATCCCCAGGGCGGCGTCGCTCTCGGCGCGGGCGGGCCCGGCCCTTCCGGTAGAGAGAGCGACGAGCGCGCGCGCGGTCAGCCGGTCGGCGGGCTGCGAGAGGCCCTCCGCCAGCTTCAGCGCGCGGTCCGGGTCGTGCACGTCGAGCACGGCGCGCACCAGGCGCAGCGGATCGAGCCCCGCCGGCACGCCGGCTCCGCCGGCCTCCTCGCGGGCCTTCGCGAACAGGCGCTGCGCCTGGGCGGGCTTCAGGCCCTTGCCGCGCAGCTGCGGAGACCGCATCTGCAGCAGGTTGCGTTCGTCCCGCGAGATCGGCGCGCCCGACGCAAAGCGGCGCGTGGCGGCTTCGTCCAGCCCGCGCGCGGCCGCCACGTCCTCGGCGCCGGCGAGCCCGAGCTCGTGGAACAACGCCGGCGCGCGCGGTACGGCGCGCGCGCTGCCGGCCAGCGAGTCGAGGGGCGTTCGCGAGGCGAGGAACAGCACGCCCGGCGCCCCGCCGGGCTGGTAGACCTCCACGTGCGGGAACACGTCGAGCAGCGTGGCCACCAGACACCGCAGCAGGGCAGTATCGACGAAGCTGAGACCGATCCACTGCACGAAGACGCCGTCGTCCGTCAGCCGCTCGTCCACCAGCGAGAAGAACTCGCGGGTGTAGAGGTGGGAGGCCGCCGCCGTCCAGGGATGCGAGGCCTGCGCCACCACCGCGTCGAGGCTGCCCGGCTGCAGCAGCAGCAGCGTGTTGCGCGCGTCGTTCACGTGGAGCGTGACCCTCGGGTCGGCCAGCGGATCGATCCTTCGCTGCGGCGCGAGCTGGCGGTTGGCGACGACCACTTCCGGCTCGATCTCGACCACTTCGATCCGCCGCACGCTCGGCGGCACCGCTTCGAGGGCGACGCCGCCGCCGAGGCCGACCACGAACATCGAGTCGAGCTCGGGCCGCGCCAGGACGGGCAGCAGGCCCAGCCAGAGCGACGTGCGCGCGCGCGCCGCCCGGCCGCCCGGCCGCGCCACCGAAGCCTCCGGCAGGCCGTTGGTGCGCAGCCGGAACATCTGCTGGGCGTCCTCCACCAGCACCGTGGCGCCGCGCCCGACGGAGTAGAAGGCGACGCGACCGTTCCCCTGGCCGCGTCCCAACGCCTCGGTGCGCAGCAGGTTCCAGGGCGGCGCGAGCGGCAGGAAGCAGAGGCCGACCGCGGCGGCGACGGCGACCCAGCCCAGGCGCCGGCCCGGCGCCGCGGCGAGGAACGTGGTGGCCGCCGCGAGCAGCAGATTCGTGCCGACGGCGGCGCGCAGCGTGTTCTCGAAGCCGAGCCACGGCAGCACCAGGAAGCCCGTTCCCACCGCGCCGACGATGGCGCCGACGGTGTTCCAGGAGTAGACGCGGGCGCTCGCGGGGCCGGCGTCGGTCGCGTCGCGCGCGGCGATCCGCACCGCGAGCGGGAAGGTGGCGCCGATGCAGAGCGCCGGCGGCAGCAGGACGAGCGCCGCGAGCGTCACGTCGACGAGCATCGGGCCCCCGCCTCCCGACTCGAGGCGGCGGGCGAGGTCCGGCAGCCGGTCGATGCCCGCGTAGGCCGCGAGGCTGAGGCACGCCGTGCCGATCTGCGCCCACGCGAAGCCGTGCGCCGCGGCCTCGCGCGTGCCGGCGCGCCGCGAAGCGACGACCGAGCCGACGGCGATGCCGATCAAGAAGCTTGCCAGCATCGTCGCGAAGGCATAGACGCTGCCGCCGACGAGGTGGCTCAGCAGCCGCGTCCAGAGCACCTCGTAGCTGAAGGAGGCGGCGCCCGAGAGCAGGATGAGCGGCAGGATCCAGCGCGCGCCCCCTGCGGCGTGAGCCTCCGCCGGCCCCGGGCCGGGCGGGGCCGGCGCCACCCGGGCGAGCAGCGCCGCCGCCGCGAACACGCCCGCGTTCAGCGCGGCGGCCACGTACACGGTCCCGCCGAGCCCGAGGGCGGGAAGCAGCCAGAAGGCGGCCAGCAGGGTTCCGGCCACCGCGCCGGCCGTGTTGACGGCATAGAGCGTCCCCACCCCCGATCCGATCTCGCTCTCGCGGCGCACGGCGTGGCGCGCCAGCAGCGGGAGCGTCGCGCCCATCAGGCCGGTCGGCACCATCAGGATCGCGAAGGAGCAGAGCAGGAAGAAGACGGCGCTGGTGAGCCCGTCCGGGTCCGCCGCCTGCTGCGAGCGGAACAGCACCACGTAGAGCGACTGCGCGGCCCGAACGGCGAACGGAACCGCCAGCGCGGTGAGGGCGATGCCGAGCTCCAGCAGGCCGTACCAGAGGACGGGCCGGCGAACCCGGTTCGCGAAGCGCGCGGCGACCGCCGCGCCCGCGGCGAGGCCGCCCATGTAGGCGGCCAGCACCGTCGCCACGGCCAGCTCCGAGGTGCCGAACACGAACGCGAACTGCCGCGTCCAGGCGGTCTGGTAGACCAGGGCCGCAAAGCCCGAGAGCAGGAAGCAGACCAGCAGCAGCAGCCGCTCTCGCCCCGGAGCGCTGGTGCCGCCCTCGCTCAAGGAGTGGCCGACGGCGCGGCCGACGCCGCGCGTCGCGCCTCCTCGAGCTCGCGGCGGGCCTCGGCCGCCTCGGCGAACTCGCCGCCGGGGGCGAGGGCGGCCTCGAGCGCCACGGCGGCCTCGGCGTCCCGGCCGAGACCCCGCAGCGCCATGCCGAGGTGGTACTGGTAGGTGCGCACCGCCTCGGGATCGCTGCCGCCCAGCCGGACCGCCTCGCGGAACTGGTCCGCCGCCGGCGTGTAGAGCTGCTTGCGCAGGTAGACGTAGCCGAGGGTGTCGGCGACCGGCGCCAGGTCCCCGAGGCCGTCGCGCGCCTCCTGCGCCAGGCGGAGCGCGCGGTCGAGGTCCTTGCCCTGCTTCGCGAGCAGGAAGGCGAGGTCGTTCTTGGCGCCCGCCGCATCGGACCGCTCCGCCACGATCTTCTCGAGCGTCGCGATCGCGCGGTCGTCCTGGCCGAGCTGGGCCTGGATGCGGGCGAGCAGCTCGCGCGACTCCGAGGAGAGGGCGCCCACCGAGTCCGCCTCCTCGAGGGAGCGGGCGGCTTCGGGGAGCTTGCCGCGGCGGCTGTAAATCTCGACGAGCAGGGAGCCCGCGGGGCCGAAGCCGGGCCTGGCCTGGAATACCTGGAGCGCATCGCGCTCGGCGGCTTCGAGGTCGCCGAGGTCCATCAGCACCAGCGCCCGCTCCAGCAGCAGGCCGGGGCCCGACGCCTGCGCCGCCAGGGCGAGGTTGATGCGCTCGAGCGCCACCTTCGGATTTCCGGATTCGCGCTCGAGCACCGAGA
>Ga0105106_10001059_pt1 | contig 19679 bp, 22 predicted proteins | sample PPLLaktember2015_5_FD_79109 | JGI IMG/M metagenome (GOLD analysis project Ga0105106, IMG submission 79109) | Freshwater sediment microbial communities from Prairie Pothole Lake near Jamestown, North Dakota, USA - PPLs Lake P8 Core (1) Depth... | ecosystem: Environmental > Aquatic > Freshwater >...
ACCAGATGCGGACCAACGTCGCGCACATCTTCGCCATTGGCGATCTGGTCGGACAGCCGATGCTGGCGCACAAGGCCGTCCACGAAGGACACGTTGCCGCCGAGGCGGCCGCCGGCGAGAAATCGTACTTCGACGCGCGCGTGATCCCTTCGGTCGCCTACACGGATCCCGAAATCGCCTGGGTCGGCCTGACCGAGGACGAGGCGAAGGCCAAGGGCGTCAAGGTCGAAAAGGGGCTTTTCCCGTGGGCGGCGTCCGGCCGCGCGATCGCCAACGGCCGCGACGAGGGTCACACCAAGCTGCTGTTCGACGCGGCCACGCACCGGATCGTCGGCGGCGGCATCGTCGGCACGCACGCGGGCGACCTCATCGGCGAAATCGCACTGGCGATCGAAATGGGCGCGGATGCCGTCGACATCGGGCGCACGATCCATCCGCATCCGACGCTCACCGAATCGGTGGGTCTCGCCGCCGAGGCCTTCGAGGGCGTCTGCACGGACCTGCCGCCGCCGCGGAAGAAGTAGCCGGCCCCGAAAGTCCACCACGGACGCCCGGCCGATGCGCCGGGCGTTTCGTTGGTGCTTCGGACACCGCTGCTAGAATCGGATCACGGTTTGGAGAGCGAAAACATGACCCAGGACGAACTCAAGCAGGCCGTCGCCCGCGCGGCGGTCAAGTACGTCGAAGACGACGCGATCGTCGGTGTGGGCACCGGTTCGACGGCGAACTTCTTCATCGATGAACTGGCGAAGATCAAGCACCGGATCAAGGGCGCCGTCGCGAGCTCGGTGAAAACCGCCGAGCGACTCAAGGGCCACGGCATTTTCGTCGAGGAGCTGAACAACGTCGCCGACATGCCCGTATATGTCGACGGTGCCGACGAGGTCACCGAGCACGGCGCGATGATCAAGGGCGGCGGTGGCGCGCTGACGCGGGAGAAGATCGTCGCCGCGGTCGCGCGGAAGTTCGTCTGCATTGCCGACGGCTCGAAGCTCGTCGGCACGCTGGGCAGGTTCCCGCTGCCGGTCGAGGTGATCCCGATGGCGAGGAGCTACGTCGCCCGGAAGCTCGTGCTGCTGGGCGGCCACCCGGAATGGCGGATGGGCTTCACGACCGACAACGGCAACGCGATCCTCGACGTGCACGGATTGACCATCGCCAACCCCGTCGAGATGGAAGCGCGGATCGGCAGCATCGTCGGCGTCGTCACGGTGGGGCTGTTTGCCGCGCGAGGCGCGGACGTGATCCTGCTCGGCACCGAAACCGGCGTTCGCACGATCGTGCCGAAGTGAGGCCGGGCCGGGACCGGACGCATCCGGCCCCGGCGCCGCAATGCTACTTCTTCGCCGGTGCGACGACGACCGCCACCGCTTCGGTGTAGGTCGCCTCGACACGATCGCCCTTGGCGACGAGCTTGAACTGCTCGGGATCCCTGACCTTGAGCTCCACGGTGCGCCGCGGTCCCTTCAGCGTGACCGTCTGCGTCGTGGCGTCGAGGCCGATCACTTCGGCGGTGACGGTCACCTGACGGCCGGCCAGGCCGGCCGGGCGTTCGCCCGGCTTCGCGCCCGCCGCGCCCGCCTGCTCGGTGCGCGCGATCGGCGCCGTGCTCCCCTTCTTCAGCTCGATCGTCAGCGCTTCGAGGTACTCCACGTCGACGCGGTCGCCGACCTTCATCTGCGCGAAGTTCCTGACCTCGGGGCCGGCCGTAACCGTCAGCTCCCTGCCTTCCGGGCCTTTCAGCGTGACCGCGCGGGTAGCCGCGTCGATCGCGGCGATCGTCGCCGTCAACTTGACGGTCTGCGCGGCGCCCGCTACGCCGGGTCCCTTGCCGACGACGGCAGTGCCCGTCTGCGCAGCGGCCGGCCACACCAGCACCGCCGCCATCGCGAACACAAGACTCTGGATCAATCCACGCATCTCCATCACTCCTCGTTTGGTTGCAGGCAGGCGACGACGGCACCGCCGCTGCCCAAGAGCTGTCGATTCTACCCCGCCAGCCTTCCGCCTCGAAAGCTTTCGGACCGCGCACTTGCGCGGCTTCACCCGCGACATTGCCCGTTTGCGAGACCTCGCCACGCTGATGTCGAAGCGCTGCGAGATGGCGGTCGACGCCGGTCCCGACGCCGATCCGGCCCTGCTAGAATCCGCCGATGACCGACCTCGCCGTCCCCGGCCTCGGGACCTTCACGGATGTCGGCGCCTACATGCAGGGCGTGGGCGCGGCGGCGCGCGCCGCCGCGCGCGTGCTGGCGCGCGCCGACACGCGGATGAAGAACGTCGCGCTCATGGCGACGGCCGCGGCGATCCGCCGCAGCGAGGACCGGCTGCTGGCGGCGAATTGGGACGACGTCGCCGCCGCCAAGGCGACCGGCGGGGATCCGGCTTTCGTCGATCGGCTGACGCTGTCGGAAAAATCCATCGCCGCGATGGCCGAAGGGCTGGAGCAGATCGCTGCTCTGGCCGATCCGGTCGGCGAGATTTCCGATCTCAAGTTCCGGCCTTCCGGCATCCAGGTCGGGCTCATGCGCGTCCCGCTGGGTGTCGTCGGCATCATCTACGAATCGCGACCGAACGTGACCGCCGACGCCGCCGGCCTGTGCCTCAAGGCGGGCAATGCGACGATCCTCCGCGGCGGGTCGGAAGCGATCCGCAGCAACCGGGCGATCGCCGCGTGCGTTCACGAGGGACTTGCCGCCGCGGGCCTGCCCGACACGGCGGTGCAGGTCGTCGCAACGACCGATCGCGCCGCCGTCGGCCACCTGATCGCCGACGAGAAGCACGTCGACGTCATCGTCCCGCGCGGCGGCAAGAGCCTGATCGAGCGCATCGTCCGCGAGGCGAAAGTTCCGGTCATCAAGCATCTCGACGGCGTGTGCCACGTCTTCATCGACGCCACGGCCGAGCTCGAAATGGCCATCCGCATCGCCGACAACGCGAAGACGCAGCGCTACGCGCCGTGCAACACGATGGAGACACTGCTGGTCCATGCCGACATCGCCGCGCGCGTGCTGCCGCCGCTCGCCGACGTCTACCTGCGCAAAGGCGTGGAACTTCGCGGCTGCGCGCGCTCGCGCGCCATCGTGCCGGCGATGCACGCGGCGACCGAGGACGACTGGTACACCGAGTATCTGGCGCCGATTCTCGCGGTGCGCGTCGTCGACTCGCTCGACGACGCGATCGCGCACATCGCGGCTTACGGCTCGCAGCACACCGACGCGATCGTCACCGCCCACCACGCCAACGCCATGCGCTTCCTGCGCGAGGTGGACTCGAGCTCGGTGATGGTCAACGCGTCGACGCGCTTCGCCGACGGTTTCGAGTACGGACTGGGCGCCGAAATCGGCATCTCGACGAACAAGCTGCACGCCCGCGGACCCGTCGGCCTCGAAGGCCTGACCAGCCGCAAGTGGATCGTGCTGGGGTCCGGGCAGGTCCGCGTGTAGGGGACGTATCGGGTATTCCGCGCCGGCGTTGTATCACGCGCATGCGCGGGGTCGATGGCTGTTTCCGCGCCGTCGAACCACGCCTGACGCCGGTTACGCCGCGGAACGGCGCTGCCGGTGCCTGCGCAGCCAGGCGAGCCAGCCGACCGCGAGGGCAACGGTGGCGAGAACCGGCAACGCCACCGCGTTCATCCGCTCCCAGCCGGCAAGCGAAACCAGCGCGCCGGACGACGCCGACGAGATGCCCATCGTCGCGAACACCGCGAAGTCGTTCGCACCCTGGGTCTTCGCCTTCTCGGCGGGGCGATAGCTTTCGGTCAACAGCGTTGTGCCGCCGGTATACATGAAGTTCCACCCGACGCCGAGCAGCACGAGCGCCGCGAGGAAGTGCGCAATGGTGTTGCCGTTGAGCGCAACCGCGACGCAGGCGCCGATCAGCACGATCCCGGCGAGTATCACCCGCAGCACGCCGAATCGCCGGATCAGCGAGCCGGTAAAGAAGCCCGGCGCGTACATCCCGACGACGTGCCACTGGATGACCATCGCCGCAGCGCCATAAGGATGGCTGCAGAAGCTCATCGCCAGAGGCGTCGCGACCATCAGCAGGTTCATGATCCCGTAACCGAGCGCGCCGGACAGCGCCGCGACGATGAATACGGGCTGCCGGACGATCTTGCGCAACGGCCGCCCGCCGCCGCCGCGCTCTTCTGCGGTCGGCGGCGGCACGTGCACCTGCGACTGCACGGCGATCGCCAGCAATGCCACCGCCGCGAGGATCAGGAACGAGCCCAGGAACGGTGTGGGGAACAGATCGCGGCCGAGGCCCGTCGATGCCGGACCGACGAACCCGCCAACGATGCCTCCGGCCAGCACGAGTGAAATGGCTCTGGCGCGAAAATCGGGGGCAGCGACTTCGGCTGCCGCAAACCGGTACTGCAGCCCGATCGCGTTGTAGACACCGATGATCGCGGTCGCAACACAGAACAGCGTGAAGCTCCCCAGCCAGAGCGCGACCGAGGCGAGGGCGCAGCCGGCGATGTTGATCGCCGCCCCGGTCATGAACCCACGCCGGCGACCCACGCGCCCCATCCACAGTGATGCGGGCATCGTCGACACGGCGGAGCCAAGCACGTAGGTCGTGGCCCCCAGCGTGGCGAGTGCCTTGGTTTCTGCCAGCGAGTAGCCGATGAGCGCACTCATCGAAATCAGGCCCGCCGAATTCGTCAGGAGCAGTCCCTGGCAGCAGGCGAGCAGGAAAATATCGCGGCGGGACGTCTGCATCGAGGGCGTGACGGCAGAAAAAACGCGCCTCTTGCGTGGCGCGTGTGACACGACTATATCAGAAGCAATGGAGCCCCTCGTCGCCGCCGTCCTCGATTTCTGGTTCGGCCCGCCGCCCCGTGCCGCGCGCGACGCCTGGTTTCGCAAGGATCCTGCATTCGACGACGCCATTCGCGCGCGTTTCGGCGCCGCCGTGGATGCGGCACTCCTCGGCGCGTTTCGCGCGTGGGACGTGGAGCCTCACGGCGCGCTCGCGCGCATCCTGCTGCTGGACCAGTTCCCGCGCAATGTCTTCCGCGATACGCCGCGCGCCTTCGCCGGAGACGCCGCCGCACTCGAGGCGGCAGTGTCGGTCGTCGACGCCGGCGCCGACCGTGGGCTCGATCGCTACGAGCGCTGGTTTCTCTACCTTCCGTTCGAGCACAGCGAGGACCCCGCGGTGCAGGAACGCTCGCTGGCGCTGTTCGGGGCGTTGTCCGCCGAGACTGGCGATCGCGGCCCGCTCGAATGGGCACAGAAGCACGCCGCGGTCATCCGGCGCTTCGGCCGCTATCCGCACCGCAACGCGATCCTCGGCCGCACCTCGACGCCGGAGGAAGTTGCATTCCTTGCCGAACCCGGATCGCGCTTCTGAAGCGCGGCTCCGCCCTTAAAATCGCTCCCATGACGATCGACGAGCGCTCCGCACCGCTCGGCCTGCTGGGCGGAACATTCGATCCGGTCCACGTCGGCCATCTCGAACTCGCCCGCGAAGTGCGCACCGCCCTCGCACTGTCGGCGGTTCGCCTGCTGCCCGCCGGCGATCCGCCGCATCGCGCGGCGCCCGCGGCGAGCGCCGCGCACCGACTCGCAATGGTCGAACTCGCGGTAGTCGACTACCCGGGGATCGAGGTCGATGCCCGGGAGATCCGGCGTCGGGGACCGAGCTACACGGTACTGACACTCGAGGAGCTGCGGCACGAGGCATCCGCGCGTCCGCTGGCACTCATCGTCGGCGCCGACGCCTTCCTCGGGTTTCCGACGTGGTTTCGCTGGCGCGAGCTGTTCGACCTCGCGCACATCGTGGTCGTCGCCCGGCCGGGCACCGTGCTCGAGGGCACGCTGCCCGCCCCGCTGGCAGCGGAGTGGTCGCGACGCCTGCACGATTCGACTTCGGTACTGCGCGCAACGCCAGCCGGCGCGATCATCGTGCAGCCGATCACGCCGCACGACTTTTCGGCATCGGCGATCCGCGCCGCCCTGGCCCGCGGGGCTGCCGGCGCGGCCGCCGTGCGCGGATTGCTCCCGCCTGCCGTTTTGGCCTATATTGAGCGCAATCGGCTCTACCAACCCCACACGGATGCGACTTAACAAAACCCAGAAGACCGCCGTCACCGCCCTCGAGGACATCAAAGCGCGCGACATCACCGTCCTCGACGTTCGCAAGCTCACCAGTCTCTACGACACGCTGATCGTCGCCTCCGCCGAGTCCAACCGGCAGGTGAAGGCGCTGGCGCGCCACGTGCGCGACAAGCTCAAGGAGGCCGGCGCGACGATCGTCGGTGTCGAGGGCGAAGAATCCGGCGAGTGGGTGCTGGTCGACGCGGGCGACATCGTCGTCCACGTCATGCAGCCGGCGGTGCGCGCGTATTACAACCTTGAGGAGCTGTGGACGCCGCCGACGCCGGTGCGGCGCGCCAAGCCGCGCCCGGCGGCCAAGGCCGCCTGACGCCGGGGTCCGGCGCAACCGGATGCCGGGCTTGCTGCCCGGCGCCGTGCCCGTGAGACTCCGCGTCGTTGCGCTGGGGCACCGGATGCCGGCGTGGGTCGATGCCGGCTGGGACGATTATTCGCGGCGCCTGCCACGCGAATTCGCGCTGGAGCTGGTCGAACTCAAGCCCGAGCCCCGCGACCGCGGCAAGCCGGTGGCGCAGCTGCTCGCCGCGGAAGCCACCCGCATCGACGCCGCCTGCAGGGACGCCGACGTCGTCGCGCTCGACGAACGCGGCGCCGCGTGGACGACGCGCGTTCTCGCCGATCACCTCGCACGCTGGCGTGACGACGCGCGCACGGTCGCCTTCGTCATCGGCAGCGCCGATGGACTGGCGCCACCGGTCAAGCAGCGTGCGACCGCCGTGGTCGCGCTTTCCGCGCTAACATTGCCGCACGGTCTCGTGCGCGTGCTCCTCGCCGAACAGCTCTACCGCGCCGTGAGCCTGCTGTCCGGCCATCCTTACCACCGCGATTGACAACCGTCGGACGCCACGGGCGCGCCGCCTGCGCCGGCAGCGCTCATGAGTCCACCCGCCATCTACCTCGCCTCGAAGAGTCCGCGCCGGCAGGAACTGCTGCGCCAGCTCGGCGTCGAGTTCGAGGAACTGCGGCTGCGCGAGACTCCCGGCCGCCGGCGCGATGTCGTCGAAGCGCCGCGCAAGGACGAGTTTCCCCTCGACTACGTGAAGCGCATCGCCCGCGCGAAGGCCGTCACCGGCTGGCACCGGCTGGCACGCCGCGACCTGCCGAGCCGCCCGGTGCTCGGCGCCGACACCGAGGTCGTCCTCGACGGCGCGATCTTCGGCAAGCCGCGCGACGCGCTCGACGCCGTGCGGATGCTGACCGCGCTGTCCGGGCGCACGCACAAGGTGATCACCGCCGTCGCCGTCGCGTGGGAGGCGCAGGTCGTGCGGGCGGCAGCCACGTCGAACGTCACCTTGCGCATCCTCGCGCACGACGAGATCGAGCGCTACGTCGCGACCGGTGAGCCGTTCGACAAGGCCGGCGCCTATGCGGTGCAGGGCCGGGCGGCGGCCTTCATCACGCGCCTGGAAGGAAGCTACTCCGGCGTGATGGGCCTGCCGCTGTGCGAGACCGCAGACATCCTCGCGCGGATCGGCTTCCCCGTGCTATAAGAAACCCAATGCCCCATTTTCGGGCGCCGCCGCGAGTCGGCGCCGCCGTCAAGGAACCTGCATCGTGAATCCAACCGCCGCCAATGAGCCATGAGATCCTTATCAACGTAACCCCTCAGGAAACCCGCGTCGCGATGCTCGAGCAAGGCGTCGTGCAGGAACTGCACGTAGAGCGCTCCAGTGCGCGGGGGCTTGTCGGCAACATCTACCTGTGCCGCGTGGCGCGCGTGCTCCCGGGGATGCAGAGTGCGTTCGTCGAAATCGGCCTCGAGCGTGCCGCGTTTCTCCACATCGCCGATATCTGGGAACACCGGCAGAACGGCCACGGCGGCAGCGATTCGCGGCCGATCGAGAAGATCCTGCACGAGGGCCAGCCGCTGCTGGTGCAGGTGATCAAGGATCCGATCGGGACGAAGGGTGCCCGCCTTTCCACGCAGGTGAGCCTTGCCGGTCGTCTGCTCGTCTACCTGCCGCAGGATTCGCACATCGGCATCTCGCAGCGCATCGAGGACGAGGCCGAGCGCGAGATCCTGCGCGAAAAGCTCCAGCACCTGCTGCCGGAAGGCCTAACGGGGGGCTTCATCATTCGCACGATGGCGGAGACCGCCACCGAGCGCGAGATGCAGAACGACATCGAGTACCTCACCAAGCTGTGGGGCGACCTCAACGTGCGGGCGTCCTCGGTTCCCGCACCGGCGCTGCTGTACCAGGATCTCTCGCTCGCCCAGCGCGTGCTGCGCGACATGGCCACGGAGGAAACCTCGCGGGTGCTGGTCGACTCGCGCGAGACGTTCGTCAAGATGCAGGAGTTCGCGCGTGAGTACACGCCGGCGCTGATCGACCACATTCACCATCACGCCGGCGAGCGGCCGCTGTTCGACCTCAACAGCGTCGAGGAGGAGATCGAGAGGGCGCTCGGCCGCCGCGTCGACCTCAAATCCGGCGGCTACCTCATCGTCGACCAGACCGAGGCGATGACGACGATCGACGTCAACACCGGCGGCTTCGTCGGTGGCCGCAGCTTCGACGACACGATCTTCAAGACCAACCTCGAGGCGGCACAGGTGATCGCACGCCAGCTGCGGCTGCGCAACCTCGGCGGCATCATCATCATCGACTTCATCGACATGGAGAACCCCGACCACCGCGCCGCGGTGCTCGCCGAGCTCAATCGCGCGCTCGACAAGGACCGCACGCGGCTGACCGTCAACGGTTTCACCCAGCTCGGCCTGGTCGAGATGACGCGCAAGCGCACGCGCGAATCGCTCGCGCACGTTCTCTGCGAGCCGTGCGCCACCTGCCAGGGTCGCGGTGAACTCAAGACCGCGCGGACGATCTGCTACGAGATCCTGCGCGAGATCCTGCGCGAAGCAAAGCAGTTCAACGCACGCGAATTCCGCATCCTCGCGTCGCAGTCGGTGATCGACCTTTTCTTGGACGAGGAGTCGCAGTCGCTCGCCCAGCTGGGCGACTTCATCGGCAAGCCGATCTCGCTGCAGGTCGAGTCCATCTACACGCAGGAGCAGTACGACATCGTGCTGATCTGATCGGGGTATCCGGGGTCGGGGTATCCGGGGTCGGATCCGTAATTCGAGGTCGATTGAAGACGGATGGTCTGCCGGATTACGGATCCGACCCCGAATACCCACACAAATGCCCAACCCGCCGATGGGCAAGCTCTGGACCCGCGCCAAGGCGTTCGTCAGCCGCCTGTTCCGGCGCAAGCCGCCGGAGCCGGGGCGCTTCGAACCCGCGTCCAAGTTCGCGTGGCGCGGGCTCCTCGCTGCCGCGCCGTGGATCTGGCCCTCGCGCGAGTATCTCGTCTATGTGCCCACGGGCCATTCGCGCTGGGCCTTCCGCCGGCGCCCGCTGATCGTGCTGATCCACGGCTGCAAGCAGACACCGGAGGAATTCGCGGCCGGCACTCGCATCGCCCCGCTGGCCGACGAGCTCGGCTGCCTCGTCCTGCTGCCGCGACAGAAGAGCACCGCCAATCCCTGGGGCTGCTGGAACTGGTTCGACCGGGCCACCGCGCATGGCTGGGGCGAGGCCGCGATCGTCGTCGCGCAGATCCGCGCGGTGCGCCGCCGCTACCGGGTCGACAAGCGACGCGTCTTCGTGGCCGGGATGTCGTCGGGGGCCGGACTGGCGGCCGCACTCGGCGTGCGCCGCCCCGATCTCGTCGCCGGCGCGTTCGTCCACTCGGGGGTGGCCTGCGGCGCCGCGTCGTCTCCGCTGGCAGCGCTGGGCGTGCTCTCGCGCGGTGCCGACACCGACATTGCCCAGATCGCCGTCGCTGCCCGGCGTGACGCTGATGAAGGATCGTTGCCGGTCCCGCTCGTCGCCATTCAGGGCAGGCAGGACACCGTCGTTGCTCGGGTCAACGGCGAAGAGCTCGTCCGTCAGTATCTCGTCCTGAACGGTCACCCGGCGATCGCGACCACCACGCGCCCCGAGCTGCCGCCGGCCGATCGCACGGCAACCGAGGCGACCGTCGACGGTCGCACGGTCACCATCCGCGAATGGTTCGCCGGTGCACGACTCGCGGCGCGCTACGTCGAAGTCGATGCGCTCGGTCACGCCTGGAGCGGTGGCGACGACCAGTATCCGTTCAACGATGCCCACGCCCCAGACGCCACGGCGCTTCTCGGCGCGTTCGTCTGCGAGAGCGTGCAGTAACATGCCGGGACGGCCGCGCCAATGGCGGACCGGTCCCGGCTTCGTATCGGACGCGAGGAAGCCATGCCCATCGCTGCGATGAACCACTTCACGGTGCTCACCGATGACGTCCCGCGCACCGTGCGCTTCTATTGCGACCTGCTTGGACTGGTCGAAGGCGAGCGGCCCGCGTTCGCCTTCCCGGGTGCATGGCTTTATGCAGGCGGGAACGCCGTGCTGCACGTCGTCGGTGGCCGCCCGCGCGCCGAGCTCACGCCCGGCGTCATCGATCACATGGCCTTCTCCGCGACCGGGCTCGCAGCCACGCTCGCGACGCTGAAGGCGCTGGGCATCGAGCACACCTGCCGGCAGCGGGTCGGCTCCGGCGTGTGGCAGATATTCCTGCACGACCCGAACGGCGCTCGCGTCGAACTCGATTTCGCCGCGTCCGAAGTTCCGCGATGACGCCACCGCGATCGCGCCTCACGGCGGCCACGCTGGATCACCTGGTCCTCGCAGCGGCCTCGGTCGCCGACGGGATCGAGTACGTCGCTGCACTGACCGGCGCGACACCACGCCCCGGAGGTCAGCACGTCGCGATGGGCACGCACAACGCGCTGCTGAAGATCGGCGAACGGTGTTACCTCGAAATCATCGCGATCGATCCCGCGGGCCGGAAACCGGCGCGACCGCGCTGGTTCGGCCTCGACCACGTCGAGCTGCAGGCGGACCTGCAGGAACGGCCGCGGCTCATCCACTGGGTCGCGCGCACCGACGCCATCGATGCGCTTGCGACGGCCTGCCCGGTTGCACTCGGCACGGTTCACGCGATGGCCCGCGGCGACTTTCGTTGGCGCATCACGATCCCCGACGACGGCTCGCTGCCCGGCAGGGGGATCGCGCCGACGCTCATTCAGTGGGACGTGCCGATCCATCCGGCCGACGCGCTGCCCGCGTCCGGGGTGACGCTCGCGCAGCTTGCGGCCACGCACTCCGACCCGGCTCCGGTTCGCGCCGCGCTGGACGCACTCGGTCTCGACGCCGTCATCCAGGTCACCTACGACCGCGACACCCGATTGGCGGCGATGCTGCGCACGCCGCGCGGGATGGTAACGCTGTCCTCTTGATCAGCCGAGCGCGCCGCGCGCGCTGACCGGCCATACGCACTCGACGGCCTCGCCGCGGACGCCGACGATCCAATCGTACAGATTCACCGTCGGATCGCAGTGGCCGGGGATCAGCCACAGGCGGTCGCCGATCCTCGGCGGCGCCGTGTCGCCGGCGACGGCGATCACGCCATGCTCGTCCGACGCCTTCGTGTATTCGAGGCCCTGCACGCCGTAGACCGCCGGCGGTCCCGAATCGAAGGCGATTGCCTTGAGTCCTGCATCGACGACGGCGCGCTCGCGCACCGGGGCGCTCATCACGGTGGCAACGACGTAGAGGCTCTGCTCGAAGTGATGCTGGTCCGGCGCCAGCGCGTTGCGGTGATAGTCAGCGTCCATGAACACGTACGATCCCGGCTGGACCTCCGTGTAGACGCCGCTGTCGCGCTCGAGCTGCCAGGTCCCCGTGCCGGCGCCGGTGACGACCGGGCACGCGAAACCGGCGGCTTCGATCGCCGCCTTCGTCGCGCTTGCCTGTGCGGCTGCTTCCGCGATGGCCCGTTGCCGCTCCTCCGGCGTCCGCAGGTGCTGGGCGGCGCCGTGGTAGGCGTGGATGCCGCGAAAGCGCAGCCCCGGAGTGGTGGCGACCGTCTTCGCCAGTGCAGCCGCGGGTCCGCCCGGCGCGATACCGCAACGGTGGGCCCCGACGTCGATCTCCACGAGCACGTCGAGCACCGCGCCGGCCGCAGTCGCAGCGGCACCGAGCGCGGCGACGTTGGCCGCATCGTCGGCAAGCACGCCGGTGCGTGCCCGGCGCGCGAGTGCGGCGAGGCGCGCGAGCTTGGCCGATCCGACGATCTCGTTGGTCACCAGCACATCGCGAATGCCGCCGGCCACGAAGGCCTCGGCCTCGCCGACCTTCTGGCAGCAGATGCCGACGGCGCCGCGCTCGACCTGCGCCTTCGCGATCTCGACGCACTTGTGCGACTTCGCGTGCGGGCGCAGCGCGATGCCCGCGCCGCGCACCGCATTGGCCATCAGATCGAGATTGCGCTCGAGGGCGTCGAGGTCGACGACGAGTGCCGGGGTGTCGATCGCGCCGAGCGGATCGCCGGGGCGCGCAGGGGCGGCTTGCATCAACCGGATCGTAGCCTGTAAACCACCCGGTATCCAAGCAGCAGTGCCGCCACGGCACCGAAGTACAGCGGCTGCGTGATGTCCTTCTTCACCAGCCACCAGTAGTGGACGACGCCGAGCGTGGCGATCGCATAGACGGCATAGTGCAGCCGTTGCCAGTTGTGCGCCCCCAGCCGCCGGACCATCGCATGCGTCGAGGTCGCGGCAAGCGGGATCAGCAGAACGAACGCGGCGAAGCCAACCGTGATGAACGGCCGCTTGACCACGTCCTTCACGATCGCACGCGCGTCGAAGAACTGGTCGAGCCACACGTAGGTCGCGAAGTGCAGGCACGCGTAGAAGAACGCGAACAGCCCGAGCATCCGCCGCAGGCGCAGGAGCCACGGGCAGTCGAGGATGCGCCGCAGCGGCGTGACCGACAGCGTGATCAGCAGAAACGACAGCGTCCACGTGCCGGTCGAGCGGGTGATGAACTCGATCGGGTTCGCGGTGAGCTTGCCGAGCCACGCGAACAGCCCGAGCCGCGCCAGGGGCAACAGCGCGAGCGCGAACACCGCAATCCTGATCGCCCGGATCGCGGCCGGCGACGGGTTGCGCCATCCTGCGCGGGCCCTGGCAGACGGATTTTCCGGACGTGCGGCGATCGTGGCAGCGTCGCTCAACGGTTACCCCGTGCGCGTTCGGCGTCAGTAATACTTCTTGAGATCCATCCCGGCGTACAGCGAGGCAACCTGGTCGCCGTAGCCGTTGAACTTGAGCGTCTTGCGTTTCGACAGTTCGCCCAGCCGGCGCTCCGTCGCCTGCGACCAGCGCGGGTGGTCGACTTCGGGGTTCACGTTGGAATAGAAGCCGTATTCGCTCGGGATCGCCTTGCTCCACGCGGTGCGCGGCTGCTGTTCGACGAAGCGGATCTTCACGATCGACTTGCCGCTCTTGAACCCGTATTTCCACGGCACGACGATGCGCACCGGCGCGCCGTTCTGGTTGGGCAGTGTCTCGCCGTACAGGCCCAGCGTCAGCAGCGTCAGCGGGTGCATCGCCTCGTCGAGCCGCAAACCCTCAACATACGGCCATTCGAGCACGCGCGAGCGCACGCCCGGCATCTGCTTCGGGTCCGCCAGCGTCACGAACTCGACGAATTTCGCGTTGCCGGTGGGCTCGACGCGGCGGACAAGCTCCGCCAGCGAATAGCCGACCCACGGGATCACCATCGACCAGCCCTCGACGCAGCGCAGCCGGTAGATCCGCTCCTCGAGCGGCGCGAGCCTGAAGAGTTCGTCGATGTCGAAGACCTTCGGCTTCGCCACCTCCCCCTCGACGGCAACCGTCCACGGACGGGTCACCAGCGTGTGCGCGTTCTCGGCGGGATCCTCCTTGTCGGTGCCGAACTCGTAGAAGTTGTTGTAGCCGGTGACCTCGTCCTTCGCGTTCTTCTTTTCGTCGATCGACAGCGGGGATGGTCTGACCCCGAAAAGCTTCACCGTCGTCGTCCGGCCCTGACCGAGCGCGATGCCGGGCATTCCGGTGCTCAACGCCGCCCCGGCCGCGAGGCCGGTTGCCGCCTTGATGAATTCACGGCGTCGCCGCCAGAGCTCGCGCGGGGTGATCTCGGAGGGAGTGATGTCGGACGGGTGGCGGATCAGCATGGTGGCAACCGGGTCGGGTGAAGGAAAACGGGAAGTCGGCCAGCAGGGAGCGGCGCGAGCACCCTCGCGCCTTCGTTGGTCGCTATCCTGCCGCCAAGCTTACGACCATGCAAACGGCGCCCCGGTTCGCGGCACCGGTTCGCCGCAAGACCCGTGTGGCGATGGGGTCAGTTCGACCTGGCGGCGTCCGCGGCGTCGGCAGCCGCGAGCTGGCCGTAGACGACCCGCGCGATCGTCAACAGCTGCCCGCGGTCGAGATTGCCCGACAGCGCATAGCCGCAATCGTCGTCGATCCAGTAGAACACGCCGACGCCGTTCTCGACCGCGTAGCGGAACGCCGTTTCGACGTTGCCGGAGGCCGGCGCGCCGATGTGCCTGGTGTCCTTCCGGATCTGCAGCGTGAGGCGCTGCTTGTCGCCGTTCTCGTACATGTACAGCCCGGTCGGCTTTTCGTTGCCGGCAACCAGCCGGCCGCCGACCAGTGCGAAACCGAGGCCGTTGAGGTCCGGCACGTGCATCGGGTGCCCGAGGCGCTTGGTCAGCCAGGTGGCGAGGCCCTTCTCCTCGTTCGCCCAGACCTCGACCGGGCGCCTCACGTCGGCAGCATAGAGCGCGTGGGTGAGCGCGGCCTGCCGGGCGAAGGTCGTCGGCGTGCCGGCGTCCTCGAGCACGGTCCAGCGACCGTACCAGCCGATCCCGAGCCCGAGCACCAGGGTGGCTGCCGCCGCGAATAGCGGCATCAGCCATCGGCGCGCGGCGCCGGCGCCCGCGGCCGGAGGCGTGGCCGCGGCCAGCAACCTGGCCGGCAGCGGCTCCGCGAGCATCGGGTCGAGAGCATCGCACAAGGCGGCATTCTGACCGCGAATGTCGGCGACGCGCGCGGCGAGCGCCGGGTCCCGCGAGAGCATCGCCTCGACCACGGCCATGCGCTCGGGCGCGAGCTGACCGTCGGCGTAGGCGTGCAGATCGAGATCGGTGAGCGAATCGGGATTCATGGCGAAACCCCCGGGTTCATCCTGACGACCTTCCGGGACGGCGCGCCGTCACCAACCAGACGCTTCAGCTTGTCGCGGGCCCGTGACAGCCGCGACATCACCGTGCCGATCGGAATCCCCAGTACCGTGGCGATCTCCTCGTAGCGAAGCTCCTCGACGGCGGCGAGCAGCAGCACCTCGCGCTGCTCGGCGGGCAATCGCCCCATCTGCTGGACGAGTTCCATGAGTTCGACGCGTTCGAGCTGGTTGGCCCGCACCGGCACTTGCCATGCCGCGAACCCGCCTTCGGCGTCGAGCGACACGTTGGCTGCGTCGCGGCGTGCGAGGGCCAGCTGGTTGATGTGGACGTTGTGCATGACGGTGAACAGCCAGGCGCGCAGGTCGGTCCCGGCCTGCCACAACCGCCGCTTCTCCCAGGCGCGCGCGAGCGTGTCCTGCACGAGGTCGTCCGCACGCGAAGCGTCGCCGGTCAGCACGCGCGCGTAGCGGCGCAGTCGCGGCAGCGCGGCGACGAGGTCGGGGTGCGGCAGGGGGGCGTCGGCAGACATCGATCGGAACCGATGGTACGCCGGCGGCTACTCCCTGGCGATGCGCCAGACGTTGTTGACGCCGTCACCCGACTTGTCGCCCGGCTTCTGATCCTTCGCCCAGAGGTAGAGCGGCTTGCCCTTGTAGGCCCACTGCTTCGCGCCATCATCGCGCGTGACGATCGACCACGCGCCCATGCCCCTGGCATCGGAGGCGGCCATCAGCGGGGGCCAGTTGGTGGCGCAGGGGCCGTTGCAGACGCTCTTGCCGCTGTCGGCGACGTCGCGGTCGAACGTGTAGAGCGTCATGCCGGCCGGATTGGTCAGGACGCCGTCGGCGACCTTGGCCGGCGCTCCGGGCATCATCGTCGCGCAGGCGGACAGCGTGACGACCGCGACGGCAGCAGCAAAATTGCGTAGCGTACAGATCATGGCGTGCTCCCTTGGAGTGATGTTGTGGAACCCGCTTCGGCCAACAGGCGGCGGACGACTTTATTCCCCGTTGTGCCAGTCCGCCAAACCTGGGGGTATAAGCGGGAGATCGCCCCGGCAGCGCACGTCGGCCCGCGTCGACGTCGCCGGGCCGGCGCGCCGCGCGCGCGCTCAGACAAGGACCAGGGTGGCGAGGCCGAGAAAGATGAAGAAGCCGCCCGAATCGGTGACGGCGGTGACCATCACCGACGAGCCGAGGGCCGGGTCGCGGCCCAGCTTGATCATCGTCATCGGGATCAGCACGCCCATCAATGCCGCGAGCATCAGATTCAGCGTCATTGCCAGCACCATCACGAGGCCGAGCGGGACGTCCTTGTAGAGCAGCATCGCGACCAGCCCCATGACGCCGCCCCAGATCACCCCGTTGAGCAGGCTGACGACGATCTCCTTGCGAATGAGCTGCCGGGCGTTGGCGAGCGCGACCTGCCCCAGCGCCGCGGCGCGGACGATCATCGTGATCGTCTGGTTCCCGGAATTGCCGCCGATGCCGGCAACGATCGGCATCAGCGCCGCCAGCGCGACGAGCTTCTCGATCGAGCCTTCGAACACGCCGATGACGCGCGAGGCGATGAATGCGGTGACGAGATTGATGGCCAGCCATGCCCAGCGGTTCCTGAACGACGCCCACACCGACGCGAAGACGTCCTCCTCCTCGCGCAGGCCGGCCTGCGCCCGCAGGTCCTCGTCGCCGCTCTGGCGGACGAAGTCGAGCACTTCGTCGACAGTCACGCGGCCGACGAGCTTGTCGTTGGTGTCGACGACCGGCGCCGACACGAGATCGTAACGCTCGAACGCGCTGGCGGCGACGTCGGCATGCTCGTGCTGCAGGAGCTTGACCGTCGGCGGCTGCATGATCGCCTCGACGGTCGCGTCCGGATCCGTGACGATCAGCTTGTTGATCGGCAGCACGCCGAGGAGCCTCTCCTCGCGGTCGACGACGAAGAGCTGGTCGGTCTGGCTCGGCAGTTCGTCGAACCGGCGCAGGTAGCGCAGCACGACTTCGAGTGTCACGTCCGGACGCACCGTGACGTCCTCGAAATCCATCAGCGCGCCGACCATGTCGTCGTCGAAGGACATCGCGGCTCGCAACTGCTCCCGTTCCTCGACCGGAAGGCTCTGGAACAGGTCGTCCATCACCTCCTGCGGGAGGTCCGGCGCGAGTTCCGCGATCTCGTCGGCCTCGAGGGTCTCCGTCGCAGCGACGAGCTCCTCGGTGTCCATCGACGAGATCAGCGACTCGCGGACGGCGTCGGAGACCTCGAGCAGGATTTCGCCATCGCGCGAGGCGCGGACGAGGTCCCAGATGTAGAGCCGCTCGTCGAGGGGCAATGCCTCCAGGACGTAGGCGATGTCGGCCGGATGCAGCCGGTCGAGCTTGCGCTGCAGCTCGACCTTGTTCTGCCGGTAGACGAGGCTCTCGGCGAGTTCGCCGCGCTCGCCGCCCGGCGCGTGTTCCATCTGCTCGTGTACCAGCCCCTCGACGAGGCGATGGCGACGCAGCAGCGCCGTTACTTCGGCGAGCGCATCCTGCACGCTCGCGCGCGCCTCCGTCCGCTCGGCGCGCTCGGCGTCGGCCTTGTCGAGGGTCTCGGACATGGGAGGGGCGTGGTCAAGTGGGCGTGCGGCGTTTCGGGACCGAGCGCATTCTACGCGCAACGTCCCCTGCCGTGCGCGCCCCGGATCGGATCGGGGCCGCCCCGTTCGCGCGCCGGTGCGCGGCCCCTGCGCCGGGCGCGCGTCGCCGGCGGCGATCCTTGGAGCCTACGGTATCTCGGCCGATGACATCCGCGCGAGGATGATCCCGATCTTGCGATTGAGCCCCGGCGCACCCTGGTTTCGTTCGTAGAAGCGCGGGTTGGGTGCCATTGCGGCGAGCCGCGCCGCCTGCGCGGCGGAGAGTTGCGCGGCGGACACGCCGAAGTAGCGCTGCGCCGCGGCCTCGGCGCCAAACACGCCGTTGCCCCACTCGATGACGTTGAGATAGAGCTCGAAGATCCGCCGCTTCGGCAGCAGCACTTCGAGCAGCACCGTGATCACCGCCTCCTCGGCCTTGCGGACGTAGCTCTTCGACGGCGACAGGAAGAGATTCTTCGCGAGCTGTTGCGTGATGGTCGAGCCGCCGGCGACGATGCGACCCCTCCTCTGGTTCTTCTCGAGCGCGAGCGCGATGCCGTCCCAGTCGAAGCCTTCGTGGTCGACGAACTTCGCGTCTTCGGCGGCAATCATCGCGCGCTTCAGCTGCGGCGACATGCGCGCGTACGGGACCCATTTGTAGCGCAGCTCCGCGCGCGGGTTCTTCGCCCGCGCCTCCTCCATCCGCTGCGCCATGAACGAGGTTTCGCCGGGCGGATTGAACCGGTACCAGCCGACGTGGACCGCGATCCACGCCAGCCACAGCAGCACGATGCCGAGCGCGGCGACAGCCAGCCAGCCCAGCGTCCGGCCGATGGTGGCGACAGGCACGCGGCCTGCCGTCGTGGCGCGGGCCATCCTCCGGTTCAGCCGTGACTGTGCGAGCGCAGCAGTGCGTGCAGCGCCTTCGTGTCCGGCCGCACCCCGCGCCACAGGTAGAAGCTCTCCGCCGCCTGCTCGATCAGCATGCCAAGTCCGTCGGCGGTCGCGGCGGCGCCGCTCGCACGCGCGAAGCGGACGAACGGCGTCGCGGTCTCGCCGTACACGAGGTCGCACGCGAACGCGCCGGTGGCGAAGATCGTCGCCGGCCAAGGCGCCGGCGCCCCAGCGTCGTCCTTGAGACCGAAGCTCGTTGCATTGATCACGATGTCGAACGCGTGGCCGGCGAGCGCGGCCAGCGCGAGCGTTTCGACCGGGCCGTACGGGCGGAACTTCTCGACGAGCGCATCCGCTTTCGCCTGCGTCCGATCGGCCACGACGAGCAGCGCCGGCCGCCGGTCGAGCAGCGGTTTCAGGATCCCGCGCGCAGCCCCGCCGGCGCCCAGCAGCACGATCCGCTTGCCGCCGAGCGACACGCCGTAGTTCTCGACGATGTCGTGGACGAACCCGGCGCCGTCCGTGTTGTCGGCGAGCCAGCCGTCATCGACGCGCTTCAGCGTGTTCACCGCGCCCGCGAGTCGCGCCCGCTCGGTGGCTTCGCCGGCAAGCGCAAACGCCTCGAGCTTGAACGGGACCGTCACGTTGAGGCCGCGCCCGCCCTCGCGCGCGAATTGCGCGACCGTGGCCGCGAAACCGTCGAGGGGCGCGAGCAGCCGCTCGTAGCTCATGTCCTGTCCGGTCTGCCGTGCGAATTCGGCGTGGATGATCGGTGATTTCGAGTGGGCGATGGGGTTGCCGATGACGGCGTAGCGGTCGGTCATGGTGACGTCCGGGGAAGGGAAAGAAACGGGAATCGGGTGCGCGCCGCGCACTGCGCCGGACGGGGGCGGAAGTCGGATCGGGCGCCGCCGGGGCTGCCGTCATTCGCTGTGGAGTTCGTCGGACTTCGTGAACGACCACGTGCGCGTGATGTGCAGGATGTCGGTGTCGCG
>Ga0105106_10001060_pt1 | contig 19654 bp, 15 predicted proteins | sample PPLLaktember2015_5_FD_79109 | JGI IMG/M metagenome (GOLD analysis project Ga0105106, IMG submission 79109) | Freshwater sediment microbial communities from Prairie Pothole Lake near Jamestown, North Dakota, USA - PPLs Lake P8 Core (1) Depth... | ecosystem: Environmental > Aquatic > Freshwater >...
ACGGAAGAAGCGGTGAATCATTCAGCCAGGTTATAAGCGGTTGTCCTCCGATATTGACCGGACTGTCGCGCGAAATGAGAACCCAGATGAACGCAATTGTTGCATTCACATTCCTTCTGAGCAAAAAAGAGTACAGCGAGGAAGAAAGGGAAGAATTCATCAATCAGATTTACAGTTCATGCGAGCAGATAATAGGGATGTTTGACGATTTCCTTGATTCTGCCATAATTGATGCGGGTAATTCGGGATCAGAACCGGCAGTTTGCAATCCGGATGAAATGTTCGGCGCTCTTTTCTCTGAATTCAGGGAGACTCTGAGGAAAGACAAATACAAGGACATAATACTTGTTCATGACAGCCCGGCATTTCAAAATTCGGATTACCTGATTGATGCAAAGAGGGTGGCAAGGGTGATAAGAAATCTTTTCCGGATTGCCCTTGGCAACACAAAATCGGGCTATATTAAAGCAGGGTATTCTTTAAGGAATGGAAGACTGACATGCTTTCTCCTGGATTCGGGGCAAGGTTATGTGAAATGCAGGGAGTTTCTTCAAAGTCACGACATGTGTCAATCCCTGTCGAAGTTCAATGATACCTCCACTGCTGTAAGCATGGCGCTTACGCGGAAGCTCGTGCAAATGATGGAGGGTTCACTATGGATTGAATGCAACGGGATATCCGGATCGGCCATTTATTTCAGCGTTCCCGTTATCTGTGCATCAAATTCCGAGAATGAAATGAATAGATTTTCGAACACCATGAGTACTATCTGATACCAGATGTTTGGTCAATTCAATGTCTGTATTTTCCAAGCATGAGTGAAGACAGCTGCCCTCCCAATGCAGCTGTCTTTTTATTTATTGTACTCAATAATCTGGACTTCTGTCCTTCTGTTAAGCTTGCGTCCTTCGGGAGTTATATTATCTCCCACAGGCGATGAATTGCCATAGCCTTTATATTTAAGCCTGTCGTTCCCAATTCCGCTTCCAACCAGAAAATCTACAACCGAAAGGGCTCTTTTTTCTGAAAGGGACAGGTTATGCTCATCTGAACCCGTTGCATCGGTATATCCGCCGATTTCGACCTTTAATTCCTTATTGTCCATTAAAAGGTCAGAAAGCCTGTTAAGCTCTGCGACGGATTCTTTTTTAAGCTGCCACGAGTCAACCTCAAAGAACACATTGGCAAGGAGCATTTTCTCGCCTACCCTGAACGGACTGAGCTTGATATTCTTCAGGAAGGGTTCCATCGCAGAATGCTGGCCTTCGAGCATGAAATTCTCTGAATAAAAAAGGTATCCGTCCTTACTGATATTTAGACCATAGTTGTTTCCTGCAGGAAGGCACACCAGAAAATTTCCGTTGCCGTCGGTCTGGCTGTTAAAAACCTGTTTCCCGTTCGACAGGTTCACAAGCTCATATTCTGCCCTAAGCATCTGACCTGTAATTTTATCTGAAACCTTTCCCTTTAAATATGCTACCGGATCAGGCTGAACAGCATCATAAAGCCTGAATGAATATATGTTTTTACCGCCCGCTTCGTCCCTTTTGGATGAAAAATAGGCTTTCTGTCCGCCCGACTCTATTATGAGGCCCATTTCGTCGTTGAATGTATTGATAGGATACCCCAGGTTCTTTGGTTCTGTCCAGGTGCTGTCTTCCAGCATCCTCGTGAAATATATATCAAGGCCTCCCATTCCGGGTCGTCCGTCGGACGAGAAATAGAGGGTTTTCCCGTCAAAATGAATAAAAGGAGACATTTCATCCCAGGGTGTATTGACAGTATTTCCCATATTCCTTGGCAGGCTCCATTTTCCGTTTGACTTGTACACCGAGTAATAGAGATCCTTTCCTCCTATGCCTCCGGGCCTGTTGCTTGAAAAGAACAGCATTCTTCCGTCAGCATTTATCGATGGCTGCGATTCCCAGTGGGAAGTATTCACCGGACTTCCGAGATTCACGGGAATTGACCATCGGCCGTTGCCAAGAGCTGAAAAGAAAATGTCACAGCTTCCAAGTCCTCCTGGCCGGTCACAAGCTGTAAAAAACACGTAACTCCCGTCGGATGATAAACTCTGTGCGCCTTCATTCTGACTGGTATTAAGGGGAGATCCTGCATTGACAGCCTCCTGCCAGACCTTTCCCGAAAGATAGCTTATATAGAAATCTTCCTGGGATATTCCTTTCCTCAATACATTTTCACCGGGTCTTGTCTGACGGGTAAACATAAGGGTTTGCCCGTCGGCTGTTATAGATGGCCAGTATTCGTCATTCGATGTATTGATACCTTCGCCTGCGGTTTCCGGACTGAATGGAACAGGATTTTTAACTGCCTCGATCGCAAATTCACAGTTTTTTACATTCCTGGCAGCCAGGATCCTGTTCTTCTCGTTGATCTTAGCCTGCGACAGGTAAACATTATAATGGATCAATGCATTCGCATAATCGCCCGACATCATTTCGGCAGTTGCCATATTGTAGAATACCGGCATGTAGAATGTTGAATCGATCCTGACGGCACGTTGATAATTACCTGCAGCTTCATTGTACCGCCTCTGTTTCAGAAGAAGGTCCCCCATCATCATATGGGCTTCAAAAAACTTATCGTCTGCCTCTATAGCCTGGTCAAAATAGCGTTCTGCATTAAGGTAATCGATATAGTCAAAGGCAGTGAGTCCGGCTTTGTAGTACTTAAGGGCTTTGGAGGAGGTTGTGTGATATTGCTGGGAAAGGCAGATTTCCGGACGGATGCAGGAAATGAGAACAAATGCCGTCAATATAGCAAGCCGTGGTCTCATTTTACGGAATGTGCATGTATTTATGGATCTGGAGGGATATTTTCCAGTAAGGATTTCTTTTGACATATTCAACAATTTCCGGAATGATGGCACTGAACCGGCTCCATTCCGGCTGAAGGAAAAGAATGCATCCGTTTCCGACCAGTTTCCTGTATTTTTCAGCCCATTCCAGATCATCCTTGTCTTCAATAATAATTTTCAATTCATGAGCCATCAGGCATATCTTGCCAAACGGGGGCATGTTCTTTTTCGGGGAAAGGCAAATCCAGTCCCATTTCCCGGTTAAAGGATAAGATCCTGATGTCTCGATGAAAGTGCTGATGCCTCTTTTTCTCAGCCCTTCACATAGATAATCAAGGTTCCACATCAAAGGCTCACCCCCGGTGATTACAACAGATTTTGTGCCGGAATTGACTGCATGCTCAATTATCTCAACGGTTTCCACGAGGGGATGAATGCCGGGATCCCAGGAAAACCTCGAATCGCACCAGCTGCATCCAACATCACATCCGCCAAGCCTGATGAACCAGGCTGCCTCACCGGCATGATATCCCTCTCCCTGGATTGAATGGAATTCCTCAACGAGAGGCAGTTTCATGCCATCCCCGGCGGACTTTTGCGTCTTACCCATTATTCAAAACGTTTCAGGTGCAGGTTTTATTTTCCAAACAACAATTGATAGTCCCTTTCCCCAGCCTCTTTAGCCCACTTTTCAGGAATTATTTTCCAGTTGTTCAGGGCAACGGGCCTGATGGTTTTTTTTGCCTCGAGGTAATTAAGAATATAAAAGCGAAGATCCTTCTCAGTCGACTTCACCAACCGGTCAGGCAGCTTGCTTTTGCAGATCCCGGCGCCGGATGTAAAATGCCCCCCGCCTCCGTTCCCCCTGTAGGAATTGACTGCAACAAGGTAAGTCTTTTCATATTCAAAGGGATTTCCATTGGTAAATGATATGATATTTACCTTTTTCCCATCAGGTTTACTGACGTCGACTGTGTAATCAATCCCTGCTGCCGAATCAAAATTGTATGGCTGGTTTTTCAGCCAGGCCTCTCCATTCCTCATAACAAGGTCCCCGTTCTTTGAAACCTGGAATTTCAGGAGGTGATCACCAGGACCCTTCATTGTATTCAGCCAGTCGGAATAGGAGAACTCAAGGTATTTCTTAATCTCTGAACCAGTCATTGACATTGTATAGAGCATATTCTCAAACCTGTAAAGCTTGAACATATCACCCACGGTAACAGGGCCCTTTGAAATACTGACGTCGAATGAGAGCGGGGCGGTGAATGAAATGTCAGCTTTGGTAATGTCAAGCTGAATGACATGGATCATGTCGATAAAGGGTGAAGACCCGAAGTAGGATACGCGCGATGAGATCGATGCTTCGGATGTAGCTATCACTTTATTCACATAATCCATTATCACCTTTCTCGGGCTGGAAAATTCTGCAACAAAATCACGATCAGGGTCATATTTATCAACATCTATTATTTTCCCTACAGCTGTCTTCTGGATTTTGCCCGTAACCTTATCTTTTCTGAAGATCACATCGGCCCTGGATATTTTTTGAGCCCTGCTTCCCCCCTCCATGACAAGGACAGTATCACCGGCTGAATTGACAAATTTTTTATTTATAACATTGTGATTATGCCCGCAAAGGATAATGTCAAAGCCGGGAACATTCCAGGCAACTGACGAAGAGCCGTTTTCATCATAGTGATTTCCTTCCTGTTCTGTCCAGCCCGGTTCATCCCAGCCCGAATGAAAGAGGCCGACAACTACATCGGGCTTTTCCTTAAGTATTACCGGCATGTATCTTCTGGCAGTTTCGAGCATATCCCTGAATTCCATGCCGGAATAGAGTTCCGGAGGAAGCCAGTTTGGCACTGCAGGTGTTATTAGTCCGAGAATGGCGATTGTGATGCCTTTTTTCTCAATTATGGTGTAGGGCTTGAAATATGGCTCACCTGTGGCTTTGTTTACTGCATTTGCAGCCAGCAAGGGAAAATCGTATTCCATGACTAACCGGTCATAAACAGAATGTCCGGCCTCGATATCGTGATTTCCCACCGTGCCTGCATCATATCCGAGATAATTAAGTGCTTCTGCCATGATATGAGGCGAAACGGTATCAATAAAATTGTAATAATACACGGTAGGCTGGCCCTGCAGATTGTCGCCGTTATCGAGCAGTACAACGGGGTCCTTCCCGTTGCGTGACTTTTTTACATATGCAGAGACACCGGCAAGCGAAGCTTTCAATTCCTGTTTCTCAATAAAGTCGTAAGGCAGGATGACTCCGTGAAGGTCGGTAGTCTGGAGTATTGTAAGCCTCTGTTCCTTCCCGCCGGAGCAGGAAGCCATCAATAATGCAAGAAATAATAAATGGCTCCGGAAGGTACTGATTATGAGTTTCATTTTTATAAAATTAATTGTCTTCTATTAGATTATAACCGTCCTTTTTACCTTTATCAACCTGGCTGATGCCATTCTTCATCCAGAAAGGCATTGCTGAACCTTTCAGGTAATAATCGAAAAACTGCATTTTACGTATTGAAAGATCCTTCCTGTTTGGACGTTTAACAAGGTTATGGGCCTCATCGTTATAAGTAAGGAGCCAGGCCGGTTTTTCAAGCCTGCGAAGCGCAGTAAAAAACTCAATCCCCTGATACCATGGCACAGCACCATCAGCGTCGTTATGCATAAGCAACAAGGGTGTGTTGATTTTAGGGACAAAGAAAATAGGGGAATTCTCAATATAATGAACCGGCTTTTCCCAAAGCGTACCTCCTATCCGGCTCTGTGAATGTTCATACTGAAACATCCTGCTCATTCCCGATTCCCATCTGATTCCGCCGTAGGCGCTTACCATATTGCTTACCGGAGCACCGGCATATGCACACCTGAAAATGTCGGTACGGGTAACCAGCCAGGCAATCTGGTATCCCCCCCAGCTCTGACCGTCGAGACCTAGCCTCTGTCTGTCGATGTAATCATACTTGTTAAGTAGTGCATGGGTTCCGCTAATAACAGCATTGTAACAACTTTCGCCCGGATAGCCTGTTTTGTAGGAAATGTCAGGGACAAACAGAAGATACCCGTTGCTTACAGCAAATGACCTGTTTATTATTGATGCGCTCGGAGCCGGAGCATTATACCTGTACAATCCGTCGGAACTGCGTTCATAGAAATAGACTATCATAGGGTATTGTTTTCGCGGATCGAAATCCTCCGGTCTGTACAATATCCCCTGAAGTTTCTGCTGATCGAAGGAGATCCATTCCACAAGCTCCGCAGTAATCCAGTTATATTTTCCCTGCTGCGGGTTTGTAACTGATACTTTTACAGGCCTGCCGAACTGCAGGTCGCTGACATAAAGCTCGGGAGAAACATCAAATGATTCCTTTTGCCAGATTACCCTGTCACTCTTTTTTGCCTTTGTCAGGTAGTTTGAAAAAGCTGCCTTCTCCCAGATCAAACTTACAGGATCTTCATTTTTGTAAGGCCGGACAGAAAAAAAGCCTGATTCCTTGTTCTGAAAATTAAATGCAGATAAATAAATCAAATCTTTCGGAGAAATATATTCGGTTTCAGGATCAAGTTTTATGTATCTGAGCCTCACGTTGTTTTTTCGTCCAAATCCGTTTGAGATATTAACGGGGTCTTCTTTTCCCTCAATTTTAAATGACCACATGTCATATCTGTCGTAAATCAGGACCTGGTTTTCATCATTCGTCCATCCTGCGACTCCATACGGGGAAGGATCACCGGGGGTGTCGTTAAGTTCATCGTACAATGGAAAATTGCCGGGAGCGGTTAAAATCTTGTTTATTACCCCGTTACCTGACATGACAGAATAATGCTTCATCTCCGGATCCCATGTAATAATGTATTTGCCGGAAGGTGACAACATTGCATATGACGGATGTTTTTCGAGCAACAACGATTTGATACCTGTTTCAATATTGACAAGATAATAGTCAGTATAATTCCTGGTATCCCACGATGATAACTTTTGATACTTCAGGTTTGAAAGGCCAAGCAGAAAACTGCTTTCTGATTCAGGATCCAGTCTCACTGATGGCATTGAAGTATCAGCAAGTTGGAACATGACCTTTCTGTCGGTATGGTAAACAGCCTGATATGTTCGTTTCAGTTCCTGATCAAGCTGCTTTTTCTGCTGGGGCTGGAGCTGTCCGTCTACCCACGACCAGATATCAAGCCTGTATTTTTCATCCTCGAGCAAGGTATCAACTGACTCCTTTACAGGCTTTGGAGCGGTTCCAAAATAGAGCCTTCTCCCATTTTCTGAGAAAACAAAATTTCCATTCTCACTTACGGACCAACCTGCCGGTATTGCCTTATTCATTGTATCCACTATAACTAATGCATTATCTCCTGATTTTGAAAGAAACAGACTGTAGATCCTGACCTTTGACGTGTCAGCGGAGTAAATGAAGGATGTAAAAATCCCGGCTTTATTGGTACTTATCTTTTTTGCGCTTCCCTTTCCTTCAAAAATTACACTTGCGGCCTCTTTTCCGGTATCGAAAAAGCTTACTTTGAAATTATCAGTTTTGGTCGTGTCCCGAAAATCCTGGATAAAGCTTATTGAATTACCATCCCCGGATACAACATATTCCGTAACGTCAGAAAACCTGTGTTCTTTATTTGACAACGGATTGAAAATCACAAGGTCAGAACCTGCAGGATCAGGCTTGCCGGCTTCTTTCTTCGCATCTTTTCTGTTGCTGCTGCTTGTATCAGCCGGCGGTTTTTCTGCCTTCATTCTTTCAAGAAGATAAGCCATCCAGTATGATTTTTCCTTAGGCAAAGAAAACGATTTAACTCCCGGAATACTGACTGTTTCATTTCCGGGCAGTTTCCTTATTTCAAGGCTTTGTTTAGGCATCTGGTCTTCCTTCAGCTTTTTCTTTTTACCCTGCCTTATCTGGTCATACGAAGGTAAAACATGATAGGCAACATATTTGCAGTCATGGGAGAATACAGGTGCAGAACCCCTTGCAATTGAGTCCTTTCTGCCTGAAGGAATATTATATAAATAGAGCCATCCATCGCCCTGCTGCGGATTAATTGAAAATGCGGTCCATTCACCATTGTCAGAAATAAGTGTCTGACTTAAACTTTTCCAGCTGTCATAAACCGAATGATCCAGCGGCGGCTTTTGCCCGTATGTGACGACTGCCGAAGTCAGAAATGTAAGAAGAATAAGCTTCCTCATTATTTTAGGGATTCAGATTTTATTTAAAACCATAAACATAGAAAAGAATATTTACTTTCGTTTAAATTTATAAATGGAAATAGTCCGTCTTCCGTTAAATAAACATAAAGTGGGTAAAATTTTAAAAAGCTGAATTATGGTGCAAACAGGACTGGATCAGATAAGATACAGGCTTCCTTCCGGCCTGACCGGAAAGAAAATCGGGATTTTGTGTCATGCCCCGAGTGTTTCATCTGATTACTCTCACATCATTGACATATTCCATGAAAGGAAGGATTGCTCGCTGGTTTCAGTTTTCGGTCCCCAGCATGGGCTTTTCGGGCAAACACAGGACAATATGATTGAGTGGAACAGCAATCTGCATCCTCTCTACGGCATTCCGGTTCATAGCCTTTACGGGGAACACCGTAAGCCCACACCTGAGATGCTTGCCGGAATTGATGTTTTTCTTGTTGACCTTCAGGATATTGGTGCACGGCTATACACATACATCTGGACAGTCAAATTATGTATGGAGGCATGCTCTGAGGCAGGCATTCCGGTCTGGATACTTGACCGTCCGAATCCCATTGGCAGATTACCATTTGACGGACCTGTTCTGAAAGAAGAGTATTTCTCATTTGTAGGTGGCGCATCCATACCTTTATGCCACCGGATGACAATCGGCGAGATGTCTTTATGGATAAAGACACACTATATAAACAAGTGTGACCTTAATATTATCTGGATGAAGAACTGGAGAAGGAATTCAATTTATGATGAAACCGGACTTCCATGGATTCTTCCGTCTCCAAACATGCCAACACTTAAGACAGCCCTTGTTTATCCGGGCATGGTGCTTGCAGAAGCCCTTAATATCTCTGAAGGAAGGGGAACAACAATACCATTCGAGCTGTTTGGAGCTCCGTTCATTGATCCTGAAAGAATTAAAAGAAACCTTGATAAAAGGAGTATTTCCGGGTGTGTTTTCAGGATACACAGCTTTATACCGACATTCAATAAATTTGCCGGAAAAACCTGCAGCGGACTTCAGATCCACGTAACCGATCCGTCATCTTACTTTCCTGTAGCAACCGCATATGAGGTTTTTGAAGCAATTATTCAGACAACTCCCCCGGGATCGCTTCATTTCAGGAATCCACCTTATGAATATGAGTACAGGCTTATGCCCTTTGATATACTTTCGGGTGATTCTTTTATGAGGAGATCCTTGCTGAAAGGTGTCCCGGTATCATCAGAAAGGCAAAGATGGCAAAGCGAGGTTGAGGAATTTCTGGAAGATTTTAATCAAATGTCGGCTTATCCTGAATAATGAGGCCTCTTTTATACTGCAGGTCAGGATTTTCTGACTGAATTTGTGAGTTTTTCAATAAGTTGCTGCGGGAAGATAGGTTTTACAATGTAGTCATCAAATCCGGAAGCGATTATCCTTTCGCGGTCGCCAAGAAGGCTGTAAGCTGTCTGGGCAATTATTATGACATCATTCCGGAATTCCCTGATTTTTTTTGCGACGCCGTAGCCATCGATAACGGGAAGCTGAATATCGAGCAGAATTATATCAATATCCGGATTTGCCCTTGCTGCTTCGATGGCTTCTTTCCCATCGCATGCAATAAGAAGAGATGCCCCGGTTTTTTCAAGGATCTTGTTAAGATAGAGCCGGCTTGACAAATCATCCTCGACTATCAATATTTTTTTTGTCTTCAGATATTCATTTTCCATTGCAAATGGTCTTTATTCAAAAAGTCCGTCATCCCTTAGAAGAAGCAATATTGCAGACTGGGGAACAACAATATATTTCTCCTTGTTAAATTCAATTTCAATGGCACTGTTCTGAATGTAAACAGCCTGATCACCTTCCCTCGGCTGAAGCGGAACATACTTGGGTTCCTCAGTTCGGTTTTTCCAGGGTTCATCGGAATCATTAACCGATGGGATAGGGTAACCTGGACCTACTTTAACCACGTATCCTATCTGCACCTTTTCATTTTCATTTACACCGGGTGGCAGGAATAGTCCGCTTTTTGTCTTTGCCTGAGGTACTTTGGGCTTTATCAGGATCCTGTCCCCTATCACTATCAGTTTCTGAAGGTCTTTATCATCCAGTAATACGCTCATCGCTTATTTCATTTGAAACAAAAATATCATTTTTTGCCTTCTTAAGGTATTGTCTGAGCATTATTAGCTAATATTGCCAAAGTGAGAACGAAAGTTCACTCTCTTTATTTCATAAATGGAACCTGACACTTACCTGACTGTCAAAGCTTTTTCTGAAGGTCTCTATAAGGAGAAGGGAAGCAGGTTCATTTCAATGGCATGGCCCGTAACGAATCAGGAAGAGATAAAATCAATTCTGGAGAAAGCAAGGAAGGAACATCATTCCGCAAGGCACCATTGTTACGCCTGGATGCTTGGGCAGAACAGGGAAAACTTCCGTGTAAATGACGACGGCGAACCTTCAGGAAGTGCAGGAAAGCCAATACTCGGCCAGATAAATGCCTTTCAGGTTACAAACGTCCTTATTGTAGTGGTGAGGTATTTCGGAGGAAAACTCCTGGGTATAAGCGGATTGATAAACGCATATCGTTCTGCAGCAGAATCAGCCTTGAAAAATGGTGAAATCACTGAACATTTCATTCAGGATTATTTTGAGCTGGAGTTTCCCTATTCCTGCGTCAACGATGTGATGAAAATCATAAAGGAGGAGTATGCCGGCCAGTCGCAGCAGAAATTTGAATTAAGATGCCAAATGACAATAAATTTCAGGACTTCGTCGAGGGAGAGGATGCTGAAGGCACTGTCGAGGATCGAGGGTTTGAAATACACCCATATTGCTACAATCTGATGCTCAGCCAATGTTTAAAAGTTGTGAGTTAATTATCAACATTATTCACTTAAGACTCTTTTCCTGAATAAATTTGTTTTGAGTATATTTTTCTTTTTGAAACAGCTAAAGCGATGAAAAACAGAAGTCTGGTATCGATCGACGATTTGACGACAGAAGAGGTTATCAAGATACTTGATGATGCCGGGGAATTTGAAAAGAAACCGGTGCAGAAGCTTCTTGAAGGCAAGGTGGTTGCAACCCTGTTTTTTGAACCATCAACACGGACAAGGCTGAGTTTTGAAAGTGCCATCAACCGCCTTGGGGGAAAGATAGTTGGTTTTTCGGACGCAGGAGTTTCGAGCGTCTCAAAGGGTGAAACCCTCCACGACACGATCAGGATGGTCAGCAATTACAGCGACCTGATAGTGATGAGGCATCCCATCGAGGGAAGCGCAAGGTATGCGAGCGAAATTTCCTCGGTGCCGGTTGTAAATGCCGGTGACGGAGCCAACCAGCATCCGACGCAAACCCTTTTGGATATGTTTTCGATCCGCAAGACACAGGGGACACTCGACAATCTCAATATTTTCATGGTGGGGGACCTTAAATACGGCAGGACAGTACACTCGCTAATGATGGCAATGTCGAGATGGAAAACAACCTTTAACTTTATTTCACCTGAAGAGCTGAAGATGCCGGAGGAGTATAAGCTCTACCTGGAGAACCTCGGGCTGAAGTATTACGAACACCTCGATTTTACCGATATCATTTCAAGGGCTGATATTATTTATATGACGAGAGTCCAGAAAGAGAGATTCTCAGATCCAATTGAATATGAAAAGGTAAAGAATGTCTATGTTCTGAAGAATTCAATGCTTGCAAACACAAAACCGAATATGAGAATTCTGCATCCGCTTCCAAGGGTCAACGAAATCCATACTGATGTCGATCCTAATCCGAAGGCATATTATTTTGAACAGGCTCTCAACGGAGTCTATACCAGACAGGCAATATTATGTAACCTTTTAGGAATAAAATAATTTGGAGGTAAATCATGAAGGAACCTAAACAATTGAGTGTAAGTGCAATACAAAACGGAACCGTTATTGATCACATACCTGCAAGAAACCTGTTCAAGGTCATTTCAATCCTTGGGCTCGACCATATCGACACCCAGATAACTTTCGGCACAAACCTTGAAAGCAAGAAGCTTGGACGGAAGGCAATTATTAAGATATCGGACAAGTTCTTCGAGAATGCCGATATAAACAGGATTGCGCTGGTGGCACCCGACGCAAAGCTGAATATCATTCGCGATTATGAAGTCGTTGAAAAGAAGGTTGTTGAAGTTCCGGATGAAATTGTTGGAATTGCAAAATGCATGAATCCAAAGTGCATTACCAACTTTGAGGCAGTAACGACACGATTCAGGGTGGTGTCAAAGAAAATTGTGGCGCTGAAATGCCATTACTGCGAGAAGATAACAAGCCAGGAGAATCTGCATATAATTTAGAGGCTGTCTCAAAAGTAGTTAATCGATTGTTTTTACTTTGAGACGGCCTCACCGGAGTCTGTCCAATGATTTCACCAGGTTTTCATCCTTTCTGATACCCAGATAAGCAAGGATCCCGAAAATCAGAATCAGGACAGGTATAAACATCCTGTAAACCGGGACAAGTTCAGCCTGGAATTCTCCTGTAGCCCGGATGATAAAATAAACCATCAAACCGATAAATATTGTTGTTAAAAGAACGATGGCTCCCGTCAGTTTCAGCTGGATCTTTCGCTTTCTGAAAAGGAAAACAGCGGTCACTGAAAGTATAATTATAAGTACCATTATTACCGACATCGGGAACAGGCTGTTTATCATCTGAGGATTTCCTGCTGCCCCGGATTCCCATAATCCCCTGTAGTTCATATAATATTCAGATCCTGACCTGTTAAAGAATTTTAAAAAAGTTCCGCTAAGGAATAAAACTGACAGTAAAGATGTCAATAGCAGGTATAATGACTGAATCCTTTGAATCATATTTTCTTAAATTAAGGATTTGAGTCTATAAAAATAGTTAGTTTATTTTAATTCATCCAAAAAATCCTAAATCCGCTTCGTCATAGATTATTGAAAATTCGCTTTTATGATAATTTAACATATTTTAAATCAATTCAATGAATTACTAACATGCAATTTTTCTAAATTTGTGCCGTCCTGAAAAAGGACATTTCAATCATTGAACTTTCAGAAAATTAAACTGTTTTGAGGACAATTAGCAGCTAATATTATAGAAATATTTTATGAATAAAAGACCGAGGGTATTAATTACGATCTTGTTGATTGCAGTAATTGCCGGAATAATTTTTTATCCGAAGATCAAACCACTTTTTGTTTCAAAATCCGGCAGACCGGAAGGACCGGGTAGAGGATCTTTTGCATCACAGGGGCGGCAATTGCTGAATGTCAGCGGATTCCTGATCCAACCAGCAAGTTTAAGCGAACTTAATAACAGCAACGGAACTTTAAGGCCTGATGAAGAGGTTGACCTTGCATTTGAAACATCCGGTAAGATTATCGGAATCAATTTTACAGAAGGGTCCAGGGTCAGAAAAGGAGATCTTCTTGCCAAAATTAATGATAAGCCTTTGCAGGCACAGCTTGAAAAACTTCAGGCTACCAGAAAACTCGTTGAAGAAAAGGAATTCAGGCAGCGCAGCCTTCTTGATAAGGATGCCATCAGCAAGGAAAGCTACGATCAGATTGTTACCGAACTACAGACAATTCAAGCTGATATAAATCTTATAAAGGCACGTATATCTGAGACTGAACTAAGGGCGCCCTTCGATGGAATGATAGGGTTGAGATACCTTAGCGAAGGCAGTTATGCCAACCCTTCAACAAAAATTGCCCGGTTGGTTAAGATAAGCCCCATTAAGATTGAGTTCTCAATCCCTGAACGATATGCCGACGAAGTAAATATAGGCTTTCCAGTCACTTTTGAGATTGACGGGAAAAAATACAATGCTGTTGTATATGCAGTCGATCCCAAGATTGACCTAAACACCAGAACGCTGGTAATCAGAGCTTTGTATCCAAACAAAAAAGAAGAGTTGAAACCCGGACGTTACACCTCCGTTACGTTGCTTCTTTCACAGGTTGATGATGCAATAGCAATACCGACTGAAGCGCTGATTCCTGAAATGGAGGGGGAAATGGTCTATGTTTACAGAGGTGGCAAGGCTGAATCAGTTAAAGTTGAAACAGGACTGCGAACGGAATCGCTGATCCAGATAGTGAACGGCCTTAAATTCGGCGACACTTTAATAACAACTGGTATTCTGCAGCTGAGGCATAATCTTCCAGTTGTGCTTGACACTCTGATAACAACCAGGTAAAAGGAGGAAACCCAGATATGAGTCTTTCATCAGTCAGCATAAACAGACCGGTACTTGCTACCGTTTTTGCAATTGTAATTCTGCTTTTCGGAGTGGTGGGATTTACTTACCTGGGAGTCCGTGAGTTTCCCAGTGTTGATCCTGCAATTATTTCCGTAAATACTTCCTACCCGGGTGCAAACTCTGACGTAATCGAGACACAAATTACCGAACCGCTTGAACAGTCAATAAACGGGATACCCGGTGTAAGGTCACTAACAAGTGTGAGCCGGCAGGGAGGCAGTAATATTACGGTAGAATTTGAATTATCAGTCGATCTTGAAACCGCGGCAAACGATGTCAGGGATAAGGTATCACAAGCAATGAGAATGCTTCCCCGAGACTGTGATCCGCCAACTGTCGCCAAGGCAGACGCTGATGCCAATCCGATTCTGTTTCTGACTGTGGAAAGCGGCAAAAGATCATTGCTTCAGCTCTCTGAAATTGCTGACCTTACACTTAAAGAACAGCTTCAGACTATTTCAGGAGTGAGTGCAGTAAGTATTTTCGGTGAGAAACGATATGCCATGAGGTTGTGGATCGACCCTGTTAAGCTGGCTGGGTACGAACTGACTCCGATGGATGTGAGAAATGCGATCCTGCGTGAAAATGTCGAGTTGCCATCAGGAACAATTGAAGGCACAAATACTCAACTTACCATCAGAACCTTAGGTTTGATGACAACACCTAAGGAGTTTAACGATCTCATAATTAAACAGTCAGGCGATCAGATTGTAAGGTTCCAGGACATTGGCAGAGCTGAACTCGGACCTGAAGATATTAGGGGAATCCTGAAGAGGGATGGCGTTCCTATGGTTCAGATTGCCATAATCCCTCAGCCCGGATCAAATCATATCGACATAGTTGATGAAGTTTACCGTCGTCTGGAATACATCAAAAAGGACCTTCCGGATGATGTTCAGGTCAATGTCAATTATGACAATACAGAATATATCCGTTCATCAATAAAGGAGGTTAAAAACACTATATACATCGCATTCATACTTGTTGTATTAATAATTTACTTCTTCCTTCGAAGCTGGCGGGCTACCCTGATCCCAATCCTGGTTATCCCCGTTTCGCTCGTAGGTTCTTTCTTTATTATGTACCTGGCGGGATTTACAATTAATGTGCTTACACTGCTTGCACTTGTTCTCGCAATAGGTATCGTGGTTGATGACGCAATTGTGGTAATGGAGAACATTTATGTCAAAGTGGAATCCGGCATGAGTCCGGTTGAAGCAGGGCTGCTGGGTTCTAAAGAAATTTATTTTGCTATCATTTCCACTACAATAACGCTAATTTCCGTCTTTTTCCCAATTGTTTTTCTTGAAGGAATTACCGGACGCCTTTTCAGGGAGTTCAGTATTGTTATGGCAGGAACTGTAGCTATTTCCGCATTCCTGGCCCTTTCACTTACTCCAATGGTCTCTACAAAATTGTTAAGGCATGAAAAGAAGCACAGCTGGTTCTTCAGAAAGACCGAGAATTTCTTTACTAAACTTAACGAGGCCTACAGGAAATACTTAGACTCATTTCTCAGACACCGCAGGCTTGCAATTATGATTCTTGCTGTTTCAATTGGTCTGATTTTTATACTTTGGACGACGATTCCCTCAGAGATGGCTCCGCTGGAAGACCGCTCTCAGATCACGATCAATGCAACTGCCACCGAAGGAGCAACATATGAATACATGCTTGCCTACGCTGATGATATAGCAAAGCTTGTTGAACAAAAAGTGCCTGAAAGGCTCAGCTATACAACAATGATAAGGGGCGGTGGTATGGGAAACATCCGTATTATGCTCAGGAAACCTGATGACAGAGCTCGCTCCCAGCAGGAGGTTGCTGATGCCCTGTCGGCCGACCTGAGGAAAAAAACCAAGGCCAGAGCTTTTGTTATGCAACAATCAACTTTTGGAAGCAGACGTGCAGGGATGCCTGTACAATATGTTCTCCAGGCAACCTCTATTGAAAAACTAAGGGAAATACTGCCTGTTTTCATGGCAAAAGTTCTTGAGAGTGATGTGCTTCAGATGGCTGACGTGAATCTTAAATTCACAAAGCCTGAACTAAGAATTCATATAAACCGTGAAAAGGCAATCAGTCTGGGGGTATCAACACAGAATATAGGTCAGACACTTCAGCTGGCGCTTAGCGGCCAGCGGTTCGGATACTTCTTTATGAACGGGAAACAATACCAGATTCTCGGGGAGCTGGCACGGGAAGACCGTAACAAGCCATTGGATCTAAAATCCCTTTATGTCAGGACCAATACCGGTCAGATGATTCAGTTCGATAATCTTGTTACTCTTACTGAGGAGACAGCCCCGCCGCAGCTTTACCGGTACAACAGGTTTGTAGCTGCAACTGTTTCTTCAGGTCTGACACCCGGAAAAACAATAAGTGAGGGACTGGCGGAAATGGACAGGATAGCCGATGAAGTGCTTGATGACTCATTCAGAACAGCCCTTGCCGGCGATTCAAAGGATTTCAGGGAGAGTTCATCGAGCCTTATGTTTGCATTTATGCTTGCCCTCATTCTGATCTTCCTGGTACTTTCAGCCCAATTTGAAAGCTTCAAGGATCCATTGATAGTGATGATGACAGTGCCCCTTGCACTGACTGGGGCACTCGGTTTCATGTGGTATTTTAACATTACCATGAACATTTTCAGTCAGATCGGAATTATCATGCTCATCGGACTTGTTTCGAAAAATGGTATTCTTATTGTCGAGTTTGCAAACCAGAGAAAGAATGCAGGACTCAGCAAAATTGAAGCTATTAAAAGTTCCGCCGCAGCCCGCTTTCGTCCCATACTTATGACAAGCCTTGCAACGATTCTGGGAATATCTCCCCTGGCCCTTGGATTGGGAGAAGGAGCACAAAGCCGTATATCAATGGGTATCGCTGTGGTCGGCGGTATGTTTTTTTCTACATTTCTGACACTTTTTGTCGTGCCAGCAATTTATACTTATATATCGAGTGAAACAAAAAAGACTAGTGATGAAAATAAGGTTACTCCTGCTTAGCCTGTTCGTTTTTTCTGCAGGCGCATATTCCCAGTCACTGCTGCTTTACAACGTTGGTGACTGTATAAAAACCGGGCTTGAAAAGAACTTTTCACTTCTCATTGTAAAAAACAGTGAAACAATAGCTAAGAACAACTTTACGCCTGGTAATGCAGGATTTCTCCCCTCACTGGATCTGAACAGCAGATACAGCGGTACACTCAACGATACAAAAAGAGAAATGACCGACGGAACTGAAACACAAACAGATAACGAACACAATACAACTGCCTCAGCCGGGCTCGCAATGAACATGACTATCTTTAACGGGTTTAACGTCCTGACTACATACAAAAAACTTAACGAACTCAAGCAGTTAGGGGAGCTCAACACCCAGCTTTCAATTGAGAACCTTGTGGCTGATCTGGTTTCAGGCTATTATAATTTCATACAGCAAATTGAGCTGCTGAACAACCTTGAATACGCTGTTACCCTTTCAAAGGAACGTTTACGCATCGACGAGGACAGATATCTGCTTGGCTCAAGTTCCAAGCTTCAGGTGTTACAGTCGCGAGTCTATCTGAATGCCGACAGCTCAAGGCTTTCAAGGCAGTTCGAGGTGGTGAGGGCGGCCCAGATAAGGCTCAACGAATTAATGGCTGTGGAAGATCTCGGACAGAAGTTCACCGTGACCGATACTTCAATTGCAGTTAATCCTGATCTCCTTTTCGAGAGGCTTCTCGATGAGACGATTGCCAAAAACACTAATTTGCAGATCGCATCAAAAAACAAAACCATTTCGGAATATGACTACAGGATAATCGCCTCAAGAAGCTATCCTTATGTCACTGCATCTTCGGGTTATAATTATTCCCTGAATAATTTCTCTTCCAGTACTGTTGACAGGCAGACCACCAGCGGACTAAGCTACGGGATGACACTTGGAATGAATATTTTTGACGGATTCAACCAAAGAAGAAACCTTAGGAATTCGGCAATTGACATTAAAAGCAAGGAGCTCAGGTACATGGAAATAGAACAAGGCATTAGGGCCGATCTTTTAACCCTTTACAGCGCCTACAGGAATTACCTGAGGCTCATTACCCTTGAAAACCAAAACCTTGAGACAGCTTCTGAGAACCTTGTAATTGCCATCGAAATGTATAAACTCGGAAGCCTTTCGGGAATTGATCTCAGGGAGGTGCAGAAAAGCCTTCTTGATGCACGGGAGAGACTTTTTTCAGTGGAATACCAGGCAAAACTGGCTGAGATATCGCTTCAGCTGATATCCGGAAGGATAATGGATTATTATCAGTAATAAGAACCTCCGGATTTCATATATTTGATCCTCATTCATTTTATATGCAAAAGAAAACCGAACTGATAACCAACAGGGACGGAAGCATTTTTCATTTAAACCTGCTTCCGGAGGATATCTCGAACAAAATAATCATCGTTGGCGATCCCGGGCGCGTGGAAATGCTCTCCTCCCTTCTGAGCGACATCAGGGTAAGAAAAGAGAACAGGGAGTTCAGGACAGTTACCGGAAGCTTCGAGGGCAATGAACTTACTGTAATATCGTCAGGTATCGGGACAGATAATATTGATATTCTCATCAATGAGCTGGACGCCCTTGCAAATATAAATCTTTCGACCGGAGAGATTAGGGAGGACCCGGTTTCACTGACCTTTGTAAGGCTCGGAACATCAGGCGGACTGAGAAGTGATGTACCTGCCGGATCTTTTGTCCTGGCTGAAACTGCAATCGGGTTTGACGGTCTTCTCCATTTTTATGAAGGCTACGACTGGCTGCTCGACAATATTCTGACATCAGTACTGGCGGAATACCTCGAATGGCCCGACACCCTTTCCTTTCCATATGCCGTAAATGCAAATAAAGAGCTCGTTGAAATGTTCAGGAACGAAAATTTCATCAAGGGGATAACAATATCAGCACCAGGATTCTACGCTCCGCAGGGAAGAAGGCTGAGGCTTGAAACCTTTGATAACGAAATCAATAACAAACTCGCGGAATTTTCATTCAGGGGAAGGACAATAAGCAACTATGAAATGGAAAGTTCAGCAATTTACGGCCTGTCGGGTTTGCTGGGCCATAAGGCCATCACTATTTGTGTTGTTATAGGAAACCGTGTAACCGGGGAATTCATTAATGATTATAAACCCTATGTGATGGATCTTGCACAGAAAGTGATGCGGATCATTTAAGGACTGAAATTGTAACAAATGTTAAAAATTATCCCGGTACCACCTTATTGCTTCAGACATTCCCTCACGAACCGTATGAGTCGGCTCGTATCCCAGCAATCTTTTTGCTTTTTCTATTGAAG
>Ga0105106_10001061_pt1 | contig 19643 bp, 17 predicted proteins | sample PPLLaktember2015_5_FD_79109 | JGI IMG/M metagenome (GOLD analysis project Ga0105106, IMG submission 79109) | Freshwater sediment microbial communities from Prairie Pothole Lake near Jamestown, North Dakota, USA - PPLs Lake P8 Core (1) Depth... | ecosystem: Environmental > Aquatic > Freshwater >...
GATCCACCGGCTTCCACCTTCTGCTTTAGACTTTCCAGTCCTTTCTGGTAGGCTCCGCTCAGGAGCTTCACCATCTTTTCGTCCCGGGCCGGGTCGTCGACGGTATAGTCGAGCGCTTTGAACCGCGCCTTCCATTCGACCAGGGACGTGCCGCCCCCCGCGTCCTTGACCGTCAGCGTCGCGAAGTAGTCGCTGCTCAACGGCTGACCGCCGGCGTAGGTGTAGGTGAGCGTGCGGTCCCAGCGGTTGTAGTCGATCAGCTTCTCCTCGACCTTCGTGCCGTTGAGCCGGGTCAGCTCGCGCATGCAACCCACCTCGTTGTTCCGGCCGAAAATGAGCCTGGAGGCCTCGATCAATGGGTACCACTTGTCGAGCCCGACGAAATCGCCCGCGAGCGCCCAAACCTCTTCAGGGGTGGCATCGATCGCAATAGTCTGCAGGATGGACTGCTCCTTGGCCTGCGCGAAGACCATCGGGGACAACAGCGCCGCAAACAACGCTGCGCCCAAAGTGACAAACCGTCGAACCATTGCTCCTCCTCTTAACGGTGACGAGTGACAGGTGGTGGGTGGTGGGTGGTGGGTGGTGGGTGGTGGGTGGTGGGTGACAAGTGATGAGTGACAAGTGAGGAGTGACGAGTGACAGGTGACGAGTGACGGGCGACAAGTCACGAGTGACAAGTGAGGAGTGAGCGCCTGGTGCTCATTACTTGTCACTTAGCACTTGCGAGGCTCTGGTCTCGTGATCTCCCGCGCCTGCCGCGCGGGGAGCCGTGGCGAAGTGGTGTGTCACTTGTCACTCGTCACTTGTCACTCGCCACTCGTCACTCGCTATCCCAGTTTTTCCTGCACCCACGACCGAACAGACCGGAGCGCGTCGGGCAGTTTCGCAGGCTCCGTCCCGCCTGCCTGTGCCATGTCCGGGCGCCCGCCGCCCTTGCCGCCTACCTGCTGGGCGACGAAGTTGACCAGCTCTCCGGCCTTGACCTTGGCAGTGAGATCACTGGTGACTCCCGCCACCAACGCAACCTTGCCACCCTCGACCGCACTGAGCACGATCGCCGCGGACTTCAACTTGTCCTTGAGCTTGTCGAGCGTGTCGCGCAGGCTCTTCGCATCCGCGCCGTCGAGCTGCGCGGCGAGCACCTTCGCGGTCCCGACGCTCACGGCTTGCTCGGCCAGGTCGTCTCCCTGCGAAGCCGCGAGCTTCGACTTCAGCCGCGTCAGCTCCTTCTCCAAGCTGCGCACGTTGTCCATGATCTGGTTCAGGCGGGTGCCGATCTCCATCGGGTGGGCCTTCAACATCTCGGCCACTCCTTCCAACGCGGCGGTCTGCTGCTGCACATACTCCAGCGCGCCATCTGCGGTCACCGCCTCGACCCGGCGGATCCCGGCCGCCACCCCGGACTGGGCAACGATCTTGAAAAAGCCGATGTCTCCGGTGCGCCGCACGTGCGTGCCCCCGCACAGCTCAGTGGAGAAATCGCCCATGCCGATCACCCGCACCTCGTCGCCGTACTTCTCGCCGAACAGCGCCATGGCCCCCGCCTTGATGGCCTGGTCGTACTTCATGATCCGCGCCTCGACTGCGGCGTTGCCGCGGATTTCCTCGTTCACCAGCCGCTCGATCTCGCGGATCTCCTCCGGCGTCAGCGGCCGATCGTGGGAGAAGTCGAAGCGCGTCTTGTTCTCGTCCACCAGCGAGCCCTTCTGCTGCACATGGTGGCCCAGCACCTTGCGCAGCGCCGCGTGCATGAGGTGCGTCGCGGAGTGGTTGAACATGGCGGCATGGCGCAGGCTCATGTCGACCTCGGCGCTCACCGTATGTCCCAGCCGCAGCTCGCCGCTGGTCACAACACCGTGATGGCCGAACACCTCCGCCTGGATCTTCTGGGTGTCTTCCACCTTGAAGCTGGAGATCGGCGTGGCATGCCGCACCAGCACCCCGCGGTCGCCGATCTGGCCACCGGACTCGGCATAAAAGGGTGTGCGGTCGAGCACCACCACACCGCGCTGGCCGGCGGGCAGCCGGTCCACCGGCGAGCCGTCGACGTACAGCGCCACCACGGCCGCATCGAGCTTGAGCGTCTCGTAGCCGTGAAACTCGGTGGCCTTGCCGGTGTACTCCACGCCCTGCGTCATCTGGAACTTGGAGGCGGCCCGCGCCCGCTCGCGCTGCTGCTGCATTTCGGCCTCGAAGCCGGCGAGATCGACCTGCAGCCCGCGCTCCCGGGCGATGTCGGCGGTGAGGTCGACCGGGAAGCCGAAGGTGTCGTAGAGCTTGAACACCGTCGAGCCGTCGAGCATGCGGTCTTCCCGATGCAGCGCGCCTTCGAGCACCTCCATCCCATGCTCCAGCGTCTCGGCGAAGCGCTCCTCCTCCTGCTTCAGCACGCCGATCACGCGACTCTTCTCGCGCACCAGCTCAGGATAGGCCTCCCCCATCACCTTGGCGAGGTCGTCCACCAGCAGATGGAAGAACGGTGTCTTCTTGCCCAGCTTGTAACCGTGACGGATGGCGCGGCGGATGATCCGGCGCAGCACGTAGCCACGCCCCTCATTGCCCGGGATGACCCCGTCGACGACCAGGAAGCTGCAAGCACGGATGTGATCGGCAATGACCTTGAGAGAATTGCTGGTCAGGTCCTTCGCCCCGGTTACGCGCGCGGCGCCGCGGATCAGGTCCTGGAACAGGTCGATCTCGTAGTTCGAGTGCACCCCCTGCAGGACCGCGGCGATGCGCTCCAGGCCCATACCTGTGTCCACCGATGGCTTGGGCAGCGGATGCAGGGTGCCGGACTCGTCGCGGTTGAACTGCATGAACACCAGGTTCCAGATCTCGATGTAGCGGTCGCCGTCGGCGTCCGGCATCCCCGGAGGCCCACCGGGGATGCCCGGGCCGTGGTCCCAGAAGATCTCCGTGCACGGGCCGCATGGGCCCGTGTCGCCCATCTGCCAGAAGTTGTCGCTCTGGTACTTTGACCCGCCGGGCATGTCGCCGATGCGGGCGATCCTGTCGCGCGGGACCTGGATGTCCTTGGCCCAGATGTCGTAGGCCTCGTCGTCGTCCTTGTAGACAGTAACCCATAGGCGTTCGGGCGCCAGGCCAAACTCCTTGGTCAGCAGTTCCCAGGCAAGGCGGATCGCATCGCGCTTGAAGTAGTCGCCGAAGCTGAAGTTGCCCAGCATCTCGAAGAACGTGTGGTGGCGGGCGGTGTAGCCGACGTTCTCCAGGTCGTTGTGCTTGCCCCCGGCGCGCACACAGCGCTGGGAAGTCGTGGCCCGGTTGTAGCTGCGCTTGTCCAGCCCCAGGAACACATCCTTGAACTGAACCATCCCGGCGTTGGTGAACAGCAGGGTGGGATCATTCCCCGGCACCAGCGGGCTGGACGCGACGATGGCGTGCCCGTTGCGCTCGAAGAACTCCAGGAATTGACTGCGGATTTCACTGCTTTTCATGACGATTGCCCTGCCTGCCTCACGATGCCCCCGGGGATGCACTCAAGAATCTGAAATTTAACCACAAAAGAACGAAGGCACGAAGTGCTGCCGCACTTCGTGCCTTCCTCGATGGATGCGCGGATCGTGCCGTGGGTCGACTCGGGCGAGTAAGCGTCACCGTACTCGACGCTAGTCTGCCCACCCTTCCACGCGGCTGGCTGGCGGGAGGACGGGTTCGGTACGGCGTTCCTTCCCCTTTTCAGGGGGAGGCTGGGATGGGGTCACGCAGCGGAAGCGGGTGCATTGCCCGCAGGGATCCGAGCAGCAGGAGCTTTGGCTGCTACTCGTCCTCCCACTCGCCGCCCACGACTTGGCGGATCACCTCCGCCGAGAAGCCCCGTCCCTGTAGGAAGCGGGCCTGCCGGGCCCGCTCCTTGAGATCGCCGGGTGGGCGGCCGAAGCGCTTGCGCCAAACCGCGCGTGCATTTTCTAACTCCGAGGCCTTGAGCTGGGTCGCGGCCCGCGCCAGCACTTCGCCCGCCACGCCCTTGCCACGCAGATCGTTGAGCACGCGCCGCGCACCGTAGCGGCCCTTTGCCTTCGCCAAGTGCTGCTCGGCGAGACGCTGCTCGGACAACCAGCCGCAACGCTCGAGATCGTCCAGGAGTGCGGTGAGCTCGCCGGGGTCGGCGTCCCCGCTTTCAAGCTTGCGGGCCAGCTCCCGACGCGAGTGCTCCCGCCGCGCCAGCAGCCGCACGGCGCGGCCCCGCAGGCTGGGTTTGGCCGCTGTGCGGGCCGTAGCGTCAGTCCTCGACCTCGGCGGTCGCCACCTGCGCCGCTGCCCCGGTGACGCCGGCGGCGGTGCGAATCTTGGACTCGATCTCAGCCGCCAGTTCCGGCCGCTCCTTGAGATACTCGCGGCAGTTGTCCTTGCCCTGGCCGATGCGATCGCCGTTGTAGCTGTACCAGGCACCGGACTTGTCCACCACCTTGTACAGCACCCCGAGGTCCACGATCTCGCCGTGGCGGGAGATGCCCTCGCCGTAGAGGATGTCGAAGTCGGCCTGCCTGAACGGAGGAGCCACCTTGTTCTTCACGACTTTCACCCGGGTTTCGCTGCCGATAACCTCGTCACCCTTCTTGATCGACCCGATACGACGGATGTCGAGCCGGACGGAGGCGTAGAACTTGAGGGCGTTGCCGCCGGTCGTGGTCTCGGGGTTGCCGAACATGACCCCGATCTTCATGCGGATCTGGTTGATGAAGATCACCAGCGTGTTGGAGCGCTTGATGTTGGCCGTGAGCTTGCGCAGCGCCTGGGACATGAGGCGCGCCTGCAGGCCCATCTGCGGCTCGCCCATTTCGCCCTCGATCTCGGCCTTGGGGGTAAGCGCAGCCACGGAATCGACCACCACGATGTCCACCGACCCGGAGCGCACCAGCATGTCGGCGATCTCGAGCGCCTGCTCGCCGTTGTCCGGCTGGGAGATGAGCAGCTCGTCCACGTTCACACCGAGCTTGCGGGCGTACTGGGCATCGAGCGCGTGCTCGGCATCGATGAACGCGGCCGTCCCGCCCATCCGCTGCATCTGGGCGATGACCGACAGCGTCAGCGTGGTCTTGCCTGAGGACTCCGGCCCATAGATCTCGACGACCCGGCCGCGGGGCAGCCCGCCCACGCCGAGCGCAATGTCGAGCCCGAGCGAGCCGGTGGAGACGACCTGGATGTCCTGGGAGATTTCGGCCTCCCCCAGCTTCATGATGGAACCCTTGCCGAACTGCTTCTCGATCTGCGAGAGGGCAGCCTGCAAGGCCTTGCGCTTGTTGTCGTCCATGATGGTTGCAATGTTCGTTTCGATCAGCATCGTATTCTCCCACAAACAGGATGTGGCGGAACCAGCCGCAGGCCGCATGCCGGACTTCCGCGCTCGAGGACAGCGGGTGGCACTGGGGACCAATCCTGCGCGACGCACCGGCTCACTGGGTGATCCACCTGGGGAGCGTTCACGCAGCCGGGTAAAGCTCACAGCTGCACTGCCGTTAAAAGCAGACACCGGCCACGGCTCCGCAATCGCAAGGCTGCCGGCGAAACGCTCCCAGCCAGAGACCATTCCGACGGCATGCTGCACCAGTCAGAGCCGGCCCGTCTGGGCCGCTTCCAGATCCTCGAGCGCCTCGGGCGCGGCGCCCAGGGCGAGGTCTATCTTGCAGAGGACACCCGCCTGACCCGGCGCGTGGCGATCAAAACCATCCGGCTGAGCAGCCGCGACCCAGCCGAGCAATCGAGGCGCGTCTTCGCCCTGCTGGAAGAGGCCCGGATCGTGAGCCACCTCGCCCACCCGGGCATCGTCACTCTGTACGATGCGGGCGAGGAGGCAGGGCTCCCCTACCTGGTGTTCGAGTACGTCGAAGGCAGTACGCTGGCAGCCCGCCTGCGTGAGGCCAAGCGCCTGGAGCCGGTGGAAGCGGCAGAGATCGCCATCCAGGTGCTCAAGGCGGTCGGCTATGCTCACGCCAAGGGCGTGGTCCACCGCGACATCAAGCCCGGCAACATCATGCTGGCTGCAGGCATCGCGCGGGTGATGGACTTCGGGATCGCGCAGGTGCTGTCGGCGCGTCCCGCTGCGGACGACCCCTTCACGGGCGCGCCGGCCTATCTGGCCCCCGAGTACATCGCGGAGGGCGAGTACACGGCGGCCTCCGACGTCTTTGCCGTCGGCATGCTCCTGTATGAGATGCTGACCGGCCGGCCGGCCATCCTTGGCGGGAACACCTTCGAGACCCTGCACCGCCAGGTGACGGAGGACTTCGCGCTGCCGTCCAGCCTGGCAGCGGATATCGATGAGCGCCTCGACGCACTGGTCATGCAGGCGATCGCCAAGTCGCCACAGGCTCGCTTCCCCACCGCTGCAGCGCTGGAGAACGCGCTCTATCTCTATCTCAACCCCGAGCCGACCGGGGTCGCGGACGAGGGCGGCGAGAAGCAGGCCACGCTACAGTTCCTGCTGCGCCGCATGCGCCACAAGTCCGACTTCCCGGCGCTGTCCTCCATGATCGGCGCCGTAAACCGAGCCGCCAACTCCGAGACCGAGCGGGTGTCCGAGCTGTCCAACTCGATCCTCAAGGACTTCGCGCTCACCAACAAGTTGCTCAAGCTGGTCAACGCGGCGTTCTACGGGCAGTTCAGCGGCACCATCAGCACCGTGTCGCGCGCTGTGGTGATCCTCGGGTTCGAGAACGTGCGGCAGGTCGCAGTCACGCTGGCCCTGTTCGAACACCTGCAAAACAAGTCCCAGGCGGCACAGCTGCGCGAAGAGATCCTGGCGAGCTACTTCGCCGGGTTGCTCGGCCGCGAGCTGGTGAACCAGGCCGGCATCCGGGACGGGGAGGAGGCATTCATCTGCGCTTTGTTCCACTCCCTTGGCAAGCTGGTCACTGCATACTATCTCCATGAGGAGTTCCACGAGATCTGCCGGCTGCAGCGCGCCCAGGGACTGGATGAGGCGCGCGCTTCCGCGCAGGTACTCGGGATCACCTTCGAGGACCTGGGCATCGGCGTCGGCGCGGCCTGGCACTTCCCGGATCGACTGCTGCAAAGCATGCGGCGCGTGACCGACGCGAAGGTCAAGCGTCCGACCAGCGCTGAAGAGCACCTGCAAGCAGTCGCCGACCTGGCGGCAGAGCTGTGCACCTGCCTGCGCGAGCCCGATGGCGAGCGCCGTCCGGCGCGGATCGCGTCGCTGGCCGCCCGCTACGAGAGCCTCGGAATCACTTCGCCCATCCTGCACACGGTCGTGCGCAACGCGGCAGCAGAGCTGGTGAGAGATGCTGCGATGTTCGGCGTCTCGCCGGCCGGCAGCGAGCTGGTGGCCAGCCTGTCGGAAGCCCGTCGGCCGAGTCGGCGCGAACCGGATGAGGGCGGTGATCCGCTGCCTGGCGCCGGGAGCCAGACCGGCATGGCACAGGACCCTGCCACCGTGGCCGCTCCCGTCACCGCCAGCGGAAGTGCGCAGCGCAGCGCGATCCTGTATGCAGGCATTCAGGACATCACCAACAGCCTGGTCGGCGAATGCGAGCTGAACGACATCCTGCGCATGATCCTCGAGACCATGTACCGCGGTGTCGGGTTTACACGCGTGCTGCTGTGCGTGCGCGATCCGGCCAGCAACTCATTGAAGGCGCGTCTGGGCTTCGGCGCGGATGTCGACCAGATCCTCCGGCGCGGTTTTCACGTACCGCTGGCTCCCAGCCGCGATGCCTTCCATGCCGCCATCAGCAACGGTGCCGACATCTTCATCGAGAACGTCGATGACGAGCGCATTCGCGATCCCATCCCGGACTGGTACCGCAGGCTGGTGCCGGCGCGGTCGCTCGCCCTGTTCCCGCTGATGGTAAAGGGCAAGCCGGTGGGCCTGTTCTATGGCGACTGCGATCAGGCCGGCGCGCTCAGGTTCGATCCGGCGGAGCTCAACCTGCTCAAGACACTGCGCAATCAGGCGGTACTGGCGATGCGGCAGAGGGCGGTGAAGGGTGAAGGGTGAAGGGGCGCTTCAATAACGTGCTCTCCTCCTCGCGCCTGCCGCGTGAATCCACCCCCCACCTCCCGCCTCACGCCTCACGCCTTCCGCCTCTCGCCTTCCGCCTTCCGCCTCACGCCTTACGCCTTCCGCCTCACGCCTCACGCCTCACCGAGCAACTCCAGCACCCCCTCCAGCGCCACAATCACGGCCTGCCGCCGCACCGCCTCGCGATCGCCGTTGAACATCCGGGTTGTGGCATACGGCTCGGCACCACGCCGGCCCCACGCGAAGCAGACCGTCCCGACCGGCTTCTGCGCCGTGCCGCCGGTCGGTCCAGCAACGCCGGACACCGCCACTGCAATATGTCCATGGCTCCCGGCCAGTGCGCCCGCGGCCATCTCGCACACGGTCTGCTCGGACACAGCACCATGGGAGTCCAGCGTCTGCGCCCGCACACCCAGCATCTCCCGTTTCGCGATGTTGGTGTAGGTGACGAACCCGCGGTCGAACCATTCGGAGCTGCCCGATACCATCGTGACGCATTCGCTCACCCAGCCGCCGGTGCAGGACTCGGCGGTGACCAGCATCTGCCCGCGAGCCTCCAGCGCCTGCCCGACCCGGGCAGCAAGGTCAAAGAGTTCCCGGTCCAAGCCAGCCTCCCAGGTTGGGCAGCAGCAGTTTGAGCAGCACGAGGCAGATCAGCGCGAAGAAGGCCGCAACCAGATCGTCCACCATCACGCCGAAGCCGCCGCGGAACATGCGTTCGATATATCGGATCGGCCCCGGCTTGAGGATGTCGAAGAGGCGGAACAGCAGGAATGCCACGGCCTGCCACATCAGGGTATTGGGGGTGAAGAACAGCACGATCATGAATGCCGTGATCTCGTCCCAGACGATGGCCTTGTGGTCCTCCACACCGAGGTCGCGCCCGGTCTTGTCGCAGATCCACACCCCGCCGACGTACATGAGGCCGAGCAGGATCAGGAAGTCGGTCGGCGCCAGGCGCGGCTCGAGGTACCAGAAGAACGGCAGCGTCAGCAGGGTGCCGAAGGTGCCGGGCGCGAAGGGCGGCAAACCGCTGCCGAAGCCCAGCGCGATGAAGTGCGCCGGATGGCTCAGCAAGAAGCGCAAATTCGGCCGCGCGACCATCCTAAAGGAAGTGATCAAAGCCCTTTTCCTGCAGCGCAAGCGCACGGCCTGTGGCATCGACGAGCGTGACGCCGGAGCCTTGGTCGACTGTGCCGATGAGTGTCAGGGGCAAGCCCAGGCGGCCTGCCAGCTCGCTCACGTCGGCGTGGCGCGATGGGGGAGCCGTGAAGCACAATTCGTAGTCGTCGCCGCTGGCGAGTGCGCAGCGCTGCAGCAACGGTTCGTCCCGTATGCGCCGCGCGAATGCCGAGAGCGGAACCGCTGGCCAGTGGAGCGTGAGCTGAACGCCCGAGCGCTCGGCGATGTGCCCCGCATCGGCGAGCAGGCCGTCGGAAACGTCGATCGCGCTGCTGGCCAGCCCGCGCAGGGCGCACCCCAGCGCCACGCGGGGGCTCGGCCGATCGAGCCGCTCGCAGACGCGCTCCAGCGCTTCCCCCTCCAGTGCGAGCTCACCGCGCAAATGTGCCAGCGCCAACGCCGCGTCACCCAGCGCCCCGGACACCCAGACCTCGTCGCCGGGGCACGCACCCGACCGGCGCAGGGCCTGGCCAGGCGGCACCTCGCCCAGGATCTGCACACAGATGTTAAGCGGGCCGCGGGTGGTGTCGCCACCGATGAGGTCCACATCGAACTTGCGCGCGAGATCGAGAAACCCGCGCATGAAGCTGTCGATCCAGCGCTCGTCCGCTCGAGGCAAGGCCACCGAAAGCGTTGCCCAGCGCGGCTGCGCACCCATGGCCGCCATGTCCGACAGGTTCACCGCCAGGGACTTCCAGCCCACGCCGTAAGCGTCGGCGTCCTCCAGGAAATGTCGCCCGCCGACCAGCATGTCGGTAGAGACCACCAGCTCCATCCCCGGCGTGACTGCCACCAGCGCGGCATCGTCGCCCCCGGCCAGGATCGTGTGGGTGGTCGGTGGCGAAAAGTAGCGGGCGATCAGCTCGAACTCCGATAGCATCTAATTCAACCTCTCACCGCGAAGGCACGAAGACACGAAGAAAAGCAGGAAGCAGTGCTCGGCCATCGGATTCGAATCAGCGATCGCACAGTCGAGGCCGGTGCTGCCCGGGACAGAAAATCTCCCACGATCCCAAGCGCCGCCGCCACGACCCCAGGCACCACCCCAGCCGGGACGCCGTTGACTTGGTTTTCCTTCGTGTCTTCGTGGTGAGCGGTTTGGGGCTCAAGGCTTGGGCAGCTGCTTGAGCAGCGCCTGGTACTCCTCTTCCTTCATGGTGAAGCTATGCTCGGCCTTGGGGAACTCGCCGCGCTTCACGTCGTCCTGGAAGTCGGCCAGCGCCTGGCTGATGACGCCCCAGCAGTCGGCGTACTTCTTGACGAACTTCGGCGTGAAGCGGTCGAACAGGCCCACCATGTCGTGCAGCACCAGGTTCTGCCCGTCGCAATGCGGGCCGGCGCCGATGCCGATGGTGGGAATCTGCAGCCGCTCGGTGATGAGCTGCGCCACGCGGTCGGGGATGGCCTCCAGGACGATGGCGAAACAGCCGGCCTTTTCCATGGACAGCGCATCCTTCAGCAGCTGCACGCCCGCAGTGGCGTCCTTGCCTTGTACCTTGAAGCCACCGAGCTTGGACATGAGCTGCGGCGTCAATCCGATGTGCGCCATCACCGGGATGCCGGCCTTCACCACCGCTTCGGCCATCGGTGCGAAGTCCTCCCCACCCTCGATCTTCACCACGTCGGCGCCGCCCTCCTTCACCATGCGCATGGCGCTGTTGACCGCATCGGCGGCCGACGCGTGATAAGCCCCGAGCGGCAGGTCGCCCACCAGGATCGCACGCCTCACGCCGCGCGAGATGGCCTTGGCGTGATGGATCATCTCGTCCATCGTCACCGGCACCGTGCTGGAATACCCGAGCGCCGTCATCCCCAGCGAGTCGCCGATCAGGATGCAGTCGATGCCGGCGCGGTCCACCAGCTGGCCGGTGGGAAAGTCGACCGCGGTGACCTGGAAGATCTTCTCGCCCTTCGCGACCTTCGCCTGCAGATCGAAGATCGTCAGCTTCTTCGGTGCTTCAGCCATTGGTTCCCCCTATAGGTGGCTATACAGCAAACCTCTCACCACGAAGACACGAAGACACGAAGAACGGCGAAGAAAACGACGATTAGGGTGTGGGCGTCGGTTCTGGTTGCGTTGCGCGCAGGCTGTCGCCACTGCTGCAGGGCGACGAAGCTCGGCGCGAACAGATGTCAAGCTATCGTTTTTCTTCGTGTCTTCGTGTCTTCGTGGTGAGCGGTTGTTGTTTACTTCCTCGCCTCGGCCGGCCGGACCTGCGCAGCGAGCTTGTCCAGCACCCCGTTCACGTACTTGTGCCCATCGGTGCCGCCGTAGCTCTTGGCCAGCTCCACCGCCTCGTTGATCACCACGCGGTAGGGGATATCCGGGCACTGGGTCAGCTCGTAGCCACCGATCAACAGAAGAGCGTGCTCGACCGGGCTCAACGACGCGGCGGGCCGGTCGAGGAAGGGCTGGATGCCGGCGTGCAGATCGTTGGCGTGCTCGATCACCCCGCGCACGAGCTGCTCGAAGTGCGCCTTGTCGGCCTTGAGGAACTCCTTGCTCTCGCCGGCCTGGCGGCAGAGGGTGTCGGTGTCATGACCGGTGAGGAGCCACTCGTAGAGCGCCTGCAGCGCCAGCTCGCGCGAGCGGCGCCGGGAGCCCTTGAGCGCGTCGCGCCGCGACGTTGCACTGGTTTCAGCGGGCACCATCGATCGCCTTCAGCAGATTGGCCATCTCGATCGCGACCCGCGCCGCTTCGGCGCCCTTCACACTCATGCGGGCCTCGGCCTGATACTCGTCGTCGGTCGTGAGCACGCCGTTGGCAACCGGCACCCCGCTGTCCAGCTGCACCCGCGCCAGGGCTGCTGCGGACTGATCCGCCACCACCTCGAAGTGGTAGGTCTCGCCCCGGATCACGGCACCCAGCGCGCAGATCGCATCGAAGCGCCCGCTCGCCGCCATCTTCTGTGCAGCCAGCCCGATCTCCAGCGCCCCCGGCACGGTCGCGATCACGACGTCCTCCGTACGCACGCCGTGGCGTCGCAGCTCGGCCGTGCAGGCGGCGAGCAGCCCTTCGCACACGTCGATGTTGAAGCGGCTCATCACGATGCCCACGCGCAACCCGGCGCCCTGCAGTCCGGGCTCGAGCTCGAGAATGTCTTCGTAGCGCGCCATCTCACCTCACCGCCCTGTCGCCGATCGATGTGACCACGCCGGCGCCGCGCGCGCGCTCGGGCAGCAGATAGCCAGTGACCTCCAGGTCGAAGCCGGCCATGCTGGGCATCTTGCGCGGCAGCCCCATGATTCTCATCTTCGTCACCCCAAGGTCCTTGAGGATCTGCGCGCCGATACCGTAGGTGCGCAGGTCCAGCTTCTGCGGGGTGGCCCCGGGTTGCGCCTCCAGGCGCTCGAGCACCGCGTCGCCCGTTTCGCTGCGGTGGAGCAGGACGATCACGCCCGCCTCCGCACCGGCGATGGCCTTCATCGCCTCGTGCAGGTTCCAGGAGTGCAGCGTGCTCGAAGCATCCAGCGCATCGATGACCGAGAACGGCTCGTGCACCCGTACCAGGATCTCCTTGCCCGGCGTCACCTCGCCCCTGACCAGCGCAAGGTGCACGTCCTCGGCCGTCACGTCCCGGAACGCCACCAGCCGGAAGCGCCCGTAGGCCGTGTCCACGGCCCGCTCGGCAACGCGCTGCACCAGAGACTCGGTGCGGCTCCGGTAATGGATCAGATCGGCGATGGTGCCGACCTTCAGCCCGTGCTTGTCGGCGAACTCCAAGAGGTCCGGCAGGCGCGCCATCTCGCCGTCGTCCCGCAGCACTTCGCAGATCACCGCTGCGGGCGTCAACCCGGCCAGCTCGGCCAGGTCGCAGCCGGCTTCGGTGTGCCCGGCGCGCACCAGCACACCCCCTGTCTGCGCCAGGAGCGGAAAGATATGCCCGGGCTGCACCAGATCCTCCGGCTTCGCCTCCCTGCGCACTGCCGCCTGGACCGTGCGGGCGCGGTCGGCCGCCGAGATACCCGTGGTCACGCCCTGGGCTGCTTCGATGGAGACGGTGAAGTTGGTGCCCATCTGCGACCTGTTGTTGTTGACCATCGGAGGCAGGTCGAGCTGACGGCAGCGCTCCTCGGTCAGTGTCAGGCAGATCAACCCCCGGCCGTGCGTGGCCATGAAGTTGATCGCCTGCGGCGTGACGAACTCGGCCGCCATTACCAGGTCACCTTCGTTCTCGCGATCTTCCTCGTCGACCAGTACCACCATGCGGCCGGCCTGGATCTCGCCGATGATCTCGGGGGTGCTGCTGATGCCCATTGCTATCGCCTCTCGCTCTCCAGAAGCCGTTCTACGTAGCGCGCCACCAGGTCGACCTCGAGGTTCACCCGGCTTCCCACCTGCAACGCCTCCAGATTCGTCACCGCCAGCGTGTGCGGGATGAGGTTGACGCTGAAGCACACGCCGTCGACTCGGTTGACGGTGAGACTCACACCGCTGACCGTGACCGAGCCTTTGCGGGCGAGATACTTCGCCAGCGGCGCCGGCGCACGCACCTGCAGCAGCCAGCTCTCGCCCACCGGCTCGAAACGCATGACTTCGCCTACGCCGTCCACATGCCCGCTCACCAGATGCCCGCCGAGCCGGTCCGCCAGGCGCAACGCCTTCTCCAGGTTGACCGCCGCTCCCACCGCAAAGCCAACGGTGCAGTCCAGCGTCTCCTGCGACACATCCGCCGTGAATGCACCCGCCGACAGCTCGATCACCGTCAGGCAGCAACCGTTCACCGCGATGCTGTCGCCGGCCTGCACGTCGGCAAGATCGAGCCCACCCGCGGCAAAAGTCACGCGCACACCTTTGTCCGTGGGGACAGCGGCGCGGACGGAGCCTTTCGCTGCAACGATGCCGGTAAACACGTCTCTCAGGGCTCCGGCTGCACGACGCGCGCTACGATGCGCAAATCCTCGCCGATGCGCCTCAGATCGCAAACGCGAAGATCGACGCGCTGATCGAGCGCGGTCAGCTCGCGCAGGTCAAACATACCCCGCGCGCTATCGCCGAGCAAGTGCGGCGCGAGGTACAGCACCAGCTCGTCCACCAGCCCCGCGCGCAGCAGCGCCCCGTTCAGCCGGTTGCCCGACTCGACCAGGATCTCGTTGATGCCTCGCCGGCCCAGTTCCTCCAGCATGCGGGGCAGGTCGACCTTGCCGCTGCTATCGGGAAGGACCAACACTTCCGCCCCGGTCTGGGCGAGCAGGCGGATCTTCTCACGGTCGTCCACGGCTGCGAACACCAGCACATTGCCGCCATCGAGAAGCTGCGCCGACAGCGGCAGCTCCAGGTTGCGGTCCACCACGACGCGCAGGGGTTGCCGGGAAGTCTGCACGTGGCGCACGGTCAGCCGGGGATCGTCCGCCAGCAAGGTGCCGATACCAATCATGACGGCGCAGGAGCGCGCCCGAAAGCGGTGCCCATCTCGCCGCGCCTGCTCTCCGGTGATCCACTGGCTCGCTCCGTTGCGCAGGGCGGTGCGCCCGTCGAGGCTCGCGGCCACCTTCACGCGCAGCCAGGGTCGCCCGCGCTGCATCCGCGAGACGAAGCCGATGTTGAGCTCGCGCGCCTCATCCTGCAGCAGGCCGTCGCGAGTCTCGATTCCTGCAGCCCGCAAGCGCTGCAGGCCATCCCCCGCGACCACCGGGTTGGGATCCTGCATGGCAGCCACCACCCTCGTAACCCCCGCAGCGATCAGCGCATCGGCGCAGGGCGGCGTACGGCCGTGATGGCTGCAAGGCTCCAGCGAGACATACACGGTGGCGCCCCTGGCCTTGTCCGCCGCCGCGCGCAGCGCCAGGACCTCCGCATGCGGCTCGCCCGCGCGCTCGTGCCAACCTTCGCCCACCACTTGACCGTCGCGGACCACGACGCATCCCACACGCGGGTTCGGCGTGGTCGTGTAGAGGCCGCGCTGCGCGAGCTGCAGGGCGCGCGCCATGAAGGTGTGATCGGCGGATGTGAACATACGACCTGGAGAAAGCAATTTACCGCGAAGGACGCAGAGGACGCGGAGGAAAAACAGGATTGTGCTTGCGCAGGACCTCCCAAACGCGGCGAGCGTCTACCTGAACAACTTATCGGGTTACTCCGCGTTCTCTGCGTCCTCCGCGGTTCATCTTGTGTTTCTGCCGCTCCACCTGGTGGCGCGGATTACTCTGGGCACAGGTCAGCGGACCAGCACGGCTCAACTGGCAGGCTTGCGCGTGCGCCGGCGCGTACCCGGCTTGCCAGGCGGCTCCTTGAGCACATCGCGCAACACGTCGCGGAAGTCCTCGGGATCCTGGAAGTCCTTGTACACCGAGGCGAAGCGGATATAGGCCACCTTGTCCAGCCGGTAGAGCTCGCGCATCACCATCTCGCCGATACGCCGCGAGGCCACTTCCCGCTCTCCCAGGCTGAGCAGCTTCTGGGTGATGCGATCGATGGCGGCGTCGACGTACTCCGTGGGCACAGGCCGCTTGTGCAGGGCGCGGGTGAATCCGATGCGCAGCTTGTCCTGGTCGTACTCCTCGCGGATGCCGTTGGCCTTGACCACCTGCGGCATGCGCAGCTCCACGGTCTCGTAGGTGGTAAAGCGCTTGTCGCAGGCCAGGCAGCGGCGTCGACGGCGGATGCTGTCGCCTTCCTCGCTGGTGCGCGAGTCGAGGACTTGCGTGTCGTCGGCTCCGCAGAATGGGCACTTCATGCTACTTCACCTTCCACCACAGAGACACAGAGGCACGGAAGACCACATCCTGGGGTCCTGGAGCGGATCGATCGCCGTACTCGCACGCGCGCCCGCGAGGACCGGGTCACCCAGCTCTCGCTTTTCTCTGTGCCTGTGTGGTTCAAGTCAGCCGTAGACCGGAAACCGCGCGCACAGGCGCTTGACCTCATCGGCCACCCGCGCCACGACCTTGTCGTCCCGAGGCGCGTCCAGCACGTCGGCCAGCAGGTTGGCGAGCTGCTCGGCCTCCAGTTCGCGGAAGCCTCGGGTGGTCACCGCCGGCGAGCCGATGCGGATGCCGCTGGTGACGAAGGGCTTCTCGGGATCGTTGGGGATGGCGTTCTTGTTCACCGTGATTTGCGCGGCTTCCAGCACTGCTTCGGCTTCCTTGCCGGTAATCTTCTTCGCGCGTAGGTCGACCAGGAACATGTGGCAGTCGGTGCGGCCGGAGACGATGCGCAACCCGCGCTCCTGAAGGACTTTTACCATGACCCGTGCGTTGTCGATCACCTGTTCCTGATACTTGCGAAACGCGGGGGCCATGGCTTCCTTGAAGGCGACGGCCTTCGCCGCGATGACGTGCATCAACGGCCCCCCCTGCCCGCCGGGGAAGATTGCCGAGTTGATGGGCTTCTCGTTCTCGGCATGGCCGAGAATCAGGCCGCCTCGGGGCCCGCGCAAGGTCTTGTGCGTGGTGCTGGTAACGAAATGGGCGTGCTTGATCGGGCTCGGATAGAGGCCGGCCGCCACCAGGCCCGCATAGTGGGCCATGTCGGCCATCAGCATTGCGCCGACGCTGTCCGCGATCTCCCGGAACCGCTTCCAGTCGATGACCAGCGCGTAGGCCGAAGCGCCGGCCACGATGAGCTTGGGGCGGTGCTCCTGCGCCAACCGCTCCACCTGGGGGTAGTCGATCTCCTCGGCCTCGTTCAGCCCATAGCTGACTACTTTGTAGAGCTTCCCGCTGAAGTTCACCGGCGAGCCATGAGTCAGGTGCCCGCCGTGGGCCAGCGACATGCCGAGAATCGTGTCGCCGGGCTGCAAGGCCGCCATGTAGATCGCGGCGTTGGCCTGGCTCCCGGAGTGCGGCTGAACGTTGGCGAAGTCGCAGTGGAACAGCTTCTTGGCCCGGTCGATGGCGAGCTGCTCCGCGATGTCGACGTACTCGCAGCCCCCGTAGTAGCGCTTCCCGGGATAACCTTCGGCGTACTTGTTGGTCAGCACCGAACCCTGCGCCTCCAGCACGCGCGGGCTGGTGTAGTTCTCCGAGGCGATCAGCTCGATATGGTCCTCCTGGCGCCTCTGTTCGGCTGCCATGGCCTGCCACAGATCCGGGTCGAACGACTCAATGCTTTGATTTTTCTCGAACATGGGGGTGGATCGCGAAAGCGGCGATTCTACCATCAGGGCATCGCCGGCAATCCCCGAAGCCGACGGACGGATCCGCGGCGTGCCGGGCACCTTCCAGCGGGTTAAGGCTTCAACGCACATGGCGATGCATCGAACAACGGCGAATCCAGCCCCCTCGTCCTGTCGTATCTGGCCGAGCTACCCGCTTCCAATCGCATGCCGCAACAGCACCCCTCGCACAGGCGTAGCATCGCCATGCGGCTCGCCCACGAGCCGCGCCTGCCCATCCCGGCGCGCAGCCTTTTCGGCGATGTCCGCTGAACGAAAACCGGCCGCGGGGATCACACAGCTGACCTTCAAGGAGCCAGATCGGTGAAACGATTTGTTCTTGCGCTGAGCCTCCTGGTCTCGGTGCCCGCCCTCGCCTTCGACCATAGCCACGCCGCCTGGGATGTGCTGCTGAAAGAGCACGTCGCCTGGCTCCCCGGCGGCCATGCGTCGCAGGTGAGCTACGCAGGCTTCCAGCAGGACCGAGCCGCACTGAAGGCTTACCTCGATTCGCTCTCCGCTGTCAGCAGGAAAGAGCTCGCTGGCTGGGGTCGCAACCAGCGCCTGGCATTTCTGATCAACGCATACAACGCCTTCACCGTCGAGCTGATCCTGACCCGCTACCCGGACTTGAAGTCGATCCAGGATCTGGGCTCGCTCATCCGCCCACCGTGGAAGAAGAAGTTCTTCACCCTGCTCGACGAGCCGCGCCACTTGGACGAGATCGAGCACGACATGATCCGCGCGAAGGGGGCGTACGACGACCCGCGCATTCACATGGCGGTGAACTGCGCTTCCATCGGTTGCCCCGCATTGCGCCCGGAAGCGTTCGTCGCCGAGCGGCTCGACTCGCAGCTCGACGACCAGGTGCTGCGCTTCCTGTCGGATCGCACGCGCAACCGCTACAACCCGGAGCGGAGGGTCCTGGAAGTGTCGAAGATATTCGACTGGTACGAGGGCGACTTCGAGCAAGGCTATCGCGGCATCGACTCGCCCGAGACCTTCTTCGCCCGCTACGCCGTCCAGCTGGCGGAGCGTCCCGAGGACCAGCAGCCGATCCGCGCGAAATCGGTCAAGATCCGCTATCTCGAGTACGACTGGGCGCTGAACGATCGGCGCTGACCCCCAGCGAATCCGGGAACTCTTCTTGCTACCGGGTAGCATGACCGTCGGATCGCAGGCCACGTCCGACGAGACGGACCGCAAATGCAACCCTATCACTTCGCCGTCGTCGTCGGCAGCTTCGAGCCCTTCCACCTCGGGCACCGGGCCGCCATCGACCACGCGCTCGCCATCGCGGAGCACGTCATCGTTCTCATCGGCTCGGCCCATGCCGCGCGCACCCCGCGACATCCGTTCTCCGCCGAGGAGCGCGAGGCGATGGTCCGTGCCGTCTATCCGGATATCCCGCCCCACCGCCTGACCGTGCGCAAGCTCGGCGATCGGCTCTACAACGAGCTGCAATGGGTCACCAGCGTTCAGGAAGAGGTCGGGCGCGTCGTGATGGACCACGTGCTGGCGCAGCAGGCGCCGCCGCTCATTGCTCTGGTCGAAAGCACGCGTGGCGCCGCCGCCGGACGGCTCGCGTTCCCGGAATGGGACCGGGTGCAGGTCGGGTACCAACCTGTCGCCGCGGTAGAAACGCTGCGCGCCTGCCTGTTCGCGGGCTCGACGGACCTGTCGACGCTGCGTCAGCTCCAGTTGTCCGTGCCGGAGCCGGTGTTCGCCCTGCTGCGCGCTTTCATGCAGGGCCCGCACTATGCGGCGCTTGCCGAGGAATATCGGTTCCTGCAGGGCGTCCGGGAGAGTTGGAAGGCGGCACCGTATCCACCGGTCTTCGTCACCACCGATGCGGTCGTGGTTCATTCCGGCCACATCCTGCTGGTGCGGCGCGGCCATCCACCCGGAAAGGACCTGTGGGCGCTGCCGGGCGGCTTCGTCGACCAGGAGGAAACCATCTACGAGTCCTGCCTGCGCGAGCTGCGCGAGGAAACCGGACTGGACATTTCCGCCTCCGCAATGCGTGCCGCGCTGGAAGGCCAGCGCGTGTTCGATGCCCCCCACCGCTCCCAGCGTGGGCGCACCATCACGCATGCCTTCTTCTTCCACTTCCCGGAAGGCGAGCTGCCGCCCATTCAGGGGGGCGACGACGCTGCCGAAGCAAAGTGGTTCCGCCTCGCTCGCGTGCCGGGCATGCAGTCCCAGATGTTCGAGGATCACTACCACATCGTCGACTGGTTTCTCGGCGGGGGATGACCCCTTCAAGAACCGGATCGGCCGCCAAGACGCCAAGGCGCCAAGAAAACCGGCAGGAACTGGTGTGCGTCCTCTTGGCGTCCTGGCGGCTATATCAGGGGTA
>Ga0105106_10001062_pt1 | contig 19641 bp, 12 predicted proteins | sample PPLLaktember2015_5_FD_79109 | JGI IMG/M metagenome (GOLD analysis project Ga0105106, IMG submission 79109) | Freshwater sediment microbial communities from Prairie Pothole Lake near Jamestown, North Dakota, USA - PPLs Lake P8 Core (1) Depth... | ecosystem: Environmental > Aquatic > Freshwater >...
ATTGCTTAACCGGGCGTAATCCCTGCCCGGTAGTAATTTCCTTTACACTTATCTCGCCAAAAACTACATTGAGAAATGGTTCTCCGTTTTTAAGGCCCGCATTCCCGAATCCGGTCTCGGTTGAAATAAAACCTGTGAAATCACCGATCCGGGAATCAATATGCATCGTCTGGGTAAGGGCATCATACCTGACACCTGTAAGTCCCTCGATCAGCGCATAGCTTGACAACGCCCTTGCGTACCAGTGGCCGCATTCATATTCGTCGAAAGGATTCCTTATAGTACCATCGTACCTGTCCCTTGCTGCTCTCACAATATCCAGTCCTTTTTCAACCTCACCCGAGAACATCAGGTGTGAAGCCACCTGATATTCAATCCCTGTCCAGACTTCGTTGCTGTAAACAAACGGAAGCGATAACATTCCTCCCTTTGGCCAGGTGCAAAGCAACAGTCCGCCATCGTCACCAAATGCATAGGAGGGTCGCTGGGGATTTGAGTGATTGTTAAGGTTTTCCCTGAAATTATACTTATAAACCGAATTCAAATGACTTTTTACTTTAACTGAATCTATCACATTTTTCAATCCGCATACCTCTCCGATCCAGGCTCCAAGAACTCCATCCGAGAGGCATCCGGTACCATACTGGTATTTGGGTCCTTCATTCCTGAGCAAAGCTTTGGCCTCATCGGAATAATCGGAACTCCACGAACCTTCCGATGCCTTCACGGGATCAGGGGAATTCAATCCCTGCCATTTTATCTTTTGTATGAAATATTCCCCGTCGAAAAGTTCCGTTTCAATTGCCTGTTTCCCTTTGTCATAAAGTTCCTTATACTTTAAAACATCCTCCCCCAGGAATCCGCCCATCTCTGATATTGCCTTCAGAGCCCCGAGGTAAAAGCTTGTACACATCCCGTCGGGTCCCCAGAACTCAATATCGTAGGTATTATGATGCGGTTCTTCAAGGGTGCCGGTGTTTCTCGGGTCCCATGTCCTGATGCAATAGTCAATGCTCTGAATAACCCTGGGATACATTTTTTTCATCCATTCCGTGTTTCCGCTGATATGCCAGTCGCGGTAGACTTTCATTATGCCACCCAGCTGACCATCGGAGGCAGCATAAAATGTTGATGCAACCGGACGTACAGGCAGTGCTGACCTGAACGTCTGGTGCCCTTCCTTGTCCTGACTTTGTGTAAACTCAGTCTCCCTGAGTGTACGTTCAAGGGATGGAAAGAGATGCGGGATTGCCTGGGCATAGTTCCAGACATGCGTGCAAGACCCTGCACAACAACCCGAATTATCGCTGCAACCTTCCCAGTTCCAGAGTCTTCCGTCAGGCTGGCGTAAAACCGTCGGTGATTTTAAAATTGTCAGATTGGCAGCCACAGCTTCCACCACTTCAGAAGGAAGGGTAACGGAATAAAACGCTTCGGTGAAAAGCCCTGATTTCCTGTTAAGCTCGTCATAATTTGTTTTCCAGTAGTTTACAACCTCTTCAATCCCTGCGAATTTTTTCGAATACCAGGGTTTGTAGAATGGATCCTTGCATGAACAGTCCGGATCAGTGCACTCTTCCTCCCCGGGATCTTCGGGGTCCTGTCCGTATCTCAGATCAGTATCAGGAACATACCATGCCATCATAAGGTGTATGACCTTTGTATCCCCCGGCCCGAGACTAAAAGGGACAAACAGGGAAGCTCCCGGGGCAGACTTTTCAACCGGAGCCCTTTTGGTGGTTTCCCCTTTCAGGATTGTGTTCCAGGTCATAGTCAGAGGATCCCACCAGCCGCCCCGGAACCAGCAATGATCTACTACTGTTCCCGGTTCATTTGTAAAGATTGCGAAATCACCTTTTGTTTCAGGCTTGTCCTTTACACCATTTTCAGAAAGGATAAAACCGTTCATTAAAGGTTTTATTGAGGCGAGTCCGCCACTTTTTGCCATGAAATTCGATGAATTATATGAAAAAACGGCTTCGATTTTCGAGGACCCCGAATTCCTGAATGAATACTCAATTCCTCCGGCGGGAAGGCTGGAATTATCCGCATCGGTCGGAATAAATGGGCTCCAGCCTGTGACCTTAACCTCCAGCGGCAGATCGGGGTCTTTCAGATTGATATGGGCAAAGGGGAACCTGGCCAGGAAATCAGCATTTTCAAAACGGGGAAGCCCATAAGTTGAACCCCCGGAACCATTACCGGAGTTTGGAGAACCAAACTTTTTCCACCCGGGGACCGGACCCTCTATCACGAGTGCACCGTTTTCAAATCCTTTAACAGAAATTGCCGCGAACATGGCAGGCTCGTTGAATACCTCCGGACGGTTCCGTACCGACATGTGCGAAATGGCACCAGTCCCTTCAATACAAAACATTCCGGCACCGATGCCCCCGACAGGAAAAGCTATCCTGTCGAGATATTTGCCGGTATAGGTTCCGTTGTATTCATGTCCTTTTTCTTTGCTTACCTGATCATTCCGGGAGCAGGAGGAAAAAGGCATTGTTAAAATAAAAGCAAGGGCAGAACCAATTAAAATAGTCTTTTTCATTTTACCAGCTTTCAAGTATAAGTTTTAATCTGTCGCTGAGATCCTTCAGGCCTTCCGGAGTTTCGCCTCCGCCCATTTCAATGTTCGCCCATCCGCCCTGGTAACCTGTATCAGCCAGGGCTTTCATCACAGCACTCCAGTTCACATCACCTTCCCTGAGTTTAACATCGAATCCTTTTGATTTGCCCTGTGAGTCGGCAATCTTGCGACTGTATTCCTTAATATGGATTTTTGCAATCCTTTTACCGAGGATTTTGATCCATTGTTCCGGCCAGCCAAAGGCCAGGATATTTCCAATATCAAAATAAGCGCCTACATAAGGAGACTGGAACTGGTCAATATATCTTGCAGCTTCCAGTGGACTTAAAAGAAAACTGTTCCAGACATTTTCAATGGCAATCTTTACTTTCATTTTCTCTGCGAAGGGTACAGCTTTACGTATCCCTTCAGCTGATCGGTCCCAGCATTCATCATAACCGACGCTTTCGGTAACCCTTCCGGGAACCAGCAGAACAGTGTCGGCTCCAAAGGTACTGGCATCTTCAAGTGCAACCTTCAATGCTTCAATGCCATTCTCCCTTACCACCGGATCGGGACTCGATAATAGAAGCGTCCAATGCTTTGAATCACAAACACTTGGAACAGCCAGCCCGGTTGCATCGCGGGCTTTAAGTACCTCATTCCTGTCAAGATGGCTGTCAACCTCTATTCCATCAAAGCCCGCCTGTTTTGCAGCCTGAAACCTCTCCATTATGGTTTTGCCGACCCTGACTCCTCCCCACATAATGCCTTTTTTCAAACCCATTGGAGGCATTGTTGTTAAATGTGAAAATCCCCGCAGAGAAGCTGATGAGAGAAATGCCGATGCAATTGCTGTTCGCTTTGCAAATTGTCGTCTGTTCATTATGTTGAAAATTATTTATCAGGTTTATATAAAAGTTGCTCTTTTTTGCTTTTCTTTTTGGTCAGTCCTTTGGAATTGCGTAACATGTATACAGGCACTTAGCACTGGTACGGAATAAATTCATTTATGAGAGTTTAGGTTCCGCACCGATTACCGGTGGTGTTTCCGGTATACCGGGAACAGGACCGAACTCATAAGTTTTTGGCCCGAGATAAAGGTCTGAGTTCATAACTTCTTCCCAGGTTACATCCTTACCGGTATAAGCCGACATGCGTCCCATGATTGTTATGAGTGTGGAGTTTATCTGTGCTTCGGCATCGCTTATAGTATTCCCCCTGCGTATACCTGTTATAAGATTTATATGCTCCTGGACATAAGGATCTGTCACCTTCCATGTTTCATCGGTGGAACCTTCTTCCGGTTGCGGATACTTCCAGATCTCCTCTCCTATCAGATTATAAATCATGCCTCTTGCATTTGCAAATCCCTTTGTGCCGACAATGAACTGTTCCGTCAGGTTGCTGCAGCCCGTAATCTGCCTGGCTGCGCAATGGGTATGCATTCCATTGTCATAGACATATTCGATGCTGAAAAAATCATACTGGTCGCCAGTTACCCTTCTTTGGCGTCCACCCCAGCCCATAGCCTTAACCGGAATTTTGCCCAGGTACCAGTTCATTACATCCACCTCATGGATGAACTGTTCCACAATATGATCGCCTGAAAGCCAGCAGAAATTTGCCCAGTTGCGCAGCATGTATTCCATATCGGTCCAACCCGGCTGTCTCTGGATGACCCACAGAGATCCTCCGTTCCTTGTAATATGAGCGCTTACAATTTCTCCAATCTCCCCGTTTACCACCCTGCGCCACGTTTCAACAAAATCCTTCTGGACACGCCTGATCGTACCGCTTATGATGCAAAGGCCTTTTTCTTTGGCCCTGGCTGCTGAAACCATTACACTCCGGGCACCTACCGGGTCAACGGCAATCGGTTTTTCCATAAAAATATGCTTCCCGGCATTAACGGCAGCAGCAACATGGACCGGCCTGAAATGAGGAGGAGTGCATAAAAGAACGACATCCACCCCGGAGTCAATCACTTTCTCATAACTGTCGAATCCGACGAAGCATTTTTCATCAGCTATCTCAACATTCTTTTCTTTTTTCAGTTGTTCACGGCACTGATCCAGTCTATCCCGGAAAACATCACCGAGAGCTGTGATCTGAAGGTTGGGGCCTGCATCAAGGTAATTAATCGCTGCTCCTGTACCGCGTCCGCCGCATCCGATCAGTCCGGCTTTAAGTACTTGCCCGTCAGGAGCTTTGGTCAGGAATTCAGGAAGTTTGACCTCCTCCTTCCCGGGTTCACCTGAACATGAACTCAATAAGTTTGAGACTCCTGCCGCACCGATAGCAGCAAGAGTAGTTTTCGCGATAAAACTGCGCCGGTCGATGCCTTCATTTACCGCTTTTTCATTATTAGTTATCTTTCCCATTTTGATCAGATTTTATATTTATAATATTAATATACTTCAAGTCCCTTCCAATCAGGCAATTTCGGAAATTTTACGTGCGGATCATTCTGATACCAGTAGCAGACGGAAGCAATATCCGATTTCTGGGCCAGGTATCTTCCACCCTGTCTCCACCCCAGATCCTGAATGGTTACCCTGAGGTCTTTTTCAAACCTGACCGGATCCATGATATGCCATCTGTACATGCCGAAACGCTGCATTACACTGTAATGCCCGTCACCACGGATAACCTGATGCAATCCCGAATAAGGGGTACAAAACTCTGTGTAATTGACTTCTTCGATACCCGCTGCATTTTTCTTTCGTGTGTCAAAATCATAGGAGCCGCATATATAATCTTCTGTTCCCGTTCCGCAGATGGTCGGGTATTTTGTGTCGCCGTCGATAAAAAACTTAATCTCGCCTTCGCCCCACCATCCGTTGTTATTGACACCCCAGGCCAGGTAAACGCCGACATAATGTCCTTTGCCCTTTATTCCGTCAACGATAGTATAATCGGAGGAGCTGTTTGGGTTAAGCCGTCTGAACTGTGCATGAAAATAAGCTGCATCAGCTGGTACCTCGGTGAGGGTATAATCGATCTGATAAAACAGGGTCATCGGATCCGCATCACTCACATTTTCCATAGTAATCCTGCACTTTTTCCTGAAAGGCATTACCCAGTAGCAGTTAAAAGCGCTTCCGGGATTTACACAGACAGCCGATGAGACAAGCGGGGAATACTGGTTCCAGCCCATACCGAAGAAATCACCCACCGGGCATTCCACTGAAGGCTCAGTTTCATCATCCCAATAAATCCGTATAATTGAATATCGCCATTTCCCTGTTGGAGTCATCCAGATATGCTGAATAGCGCCAGGACCGTCAATCACAGCCATTGTAAAGGTCTCACCCGGCTGAATGCGGACATAAGGATTCACTTTCCATCCCTGGCCCAGGTCACGCGAGGCATTGAAAGCATTTGCAGTATTCGGCTTGTCCTTATCTGCTGGATCAGCCATCCCACCCTTACCTTTTTCACCCGTAAAATTCTCAGGGCTGATGGAACGGGTTTTTGCATCGGACAACCGGTACAGATTGCCCATGTTCATATCAAGCCCGTTAAATTTATTTTGGGCGACCGCCATTAACGGCATTAATGAGAGAAGGAAAATAATCGTCAGGATTCTTTTCATTTTATTAAGATTAGATTGAGGTTAACAATTCAATCTAAAATTAATAAATAGGAAGGAATAGAACGGGAATAATCTTATTTAAATTTGGGGAAAAATTGTGAGATACTATAAACAGGTCGGTCCTACGGAGTTGCAATAAATCCTGGAGATCCCTCGCTTCGCTCGGTATGACATTCAGTTTCAGGGTCATAAGGGAAACCCGGCAGGGGTGACTTGTTGATCTTATTATCAGAAAATATACCTGATCGAAAAGGCACCTCCGTCACCCCAGAAACCGGTATATCCCGAGAGATTGAATGCAGGTTTCCAGTCAAGCCCCAGGTTTATCGGGATCTCCTTGAAATTGTATTCTATTCCGAGAATACCGTCAATACCTATTACAGTGTAGTTTACATTTTCATCACCCCAGTACTTGTGAGTATAATCACCATTCCAGAAACCAATGTGGGCTCCGACGCCATAGTACCAGTTCAGCCTGTTGACGTCAAATGCGGTATTGTGAACTTCATAAAGTCCGGTTATTTCGAAGCCTCTCCATCGCGTTGCAAATAATCCCTCCACGGCATGTCTCTGACTGACGAAATGCTTAATTGTCAAACCGTTTGTAAGACCTGCTCTGAGCCCTATACCGGTGTTGTAATCCTGTGCATTTGCTGAAATTAGCAGGAAAGTAGTGAGGGTCAGGGTTATAAGTATCCTTTTCATCATTAATTATTTTGGTTAGAATGCAAATTTAATAATATCTGCTGAAAAAACAGGATAATCAATGCAATCAGAGGTAGCCAAAAAGCCGGAACGGGTCATACCGGCCTCTCCAATTAAATCCCCACTTCAAAAAAAAAGAGAAGAATTACCCCAATTCTTCTCTTTAAACACGAGCCGGACTTATCCGGAACGAGCTCAACAAACCTAATTTAACCTTTTCTGACCTGATCAACTAACAAAAAACATATACTTATACGTAAACCCATTTTCACGTAACCACCAGCGCAGCGCTTTTGCGATCTTCCTCCTTTTTAGAAGGACTGTTCCTATTTCCTGCGATGATATCCTGTAAAAAGTTTTCATTACCCTTATGCTTTTTCGTTTTAATAATCAATAATCCATATGTGTAAAAATAGGCTAAAGCAAAACATCAGTCAAGACGTTAACGCCCAATCTATGGGGATTCTGGAACATATTCAGGTGATTTTGTCAACGGAATTGTGAATGTTGTTTATTTTATTTAACGTTTGATAAACAGATTATGTTCATTCGTCAAAAAGAGGCCTGAATTTACCGGAAAACGGTAAAATCCAGGGCACCCAATAACTTTTAAAAGACATATTGTATTGATTATCTGAATATTTTGTCAAATGCAATGGATTATCACAGGAAAATGCTGATTTTGACAAACATGATTAATTGCTTGACATATTTAGCGGAAATTAATGCTCTTTTAATAGAAAATTAATCCAGTCGGGTATCCTGAAGGTCACAAAAAAGGAAAATTTCACAGGAAGATCTAAAACATGGACGAAGTGAAACGCGGAATTTGGCAGGAAATAGTTTACTAAAAAATGTATCTTTAAAATAAAATTCAGAGAAATGTTCTTAAAGCTTTACCTTATTGCCCTGCCTGTGTTTTTTATAATTGACATGGCATGGCTTGTTCTTATCGCGAAAAAATTCTACCAGGTGCACCTGGGCTTTTTAATGAAGCCCGAGGTTAACTGGTTTGCCGCGGTTGCGTTTTACCTCTTGTTTATTGCCGGACTTGTGGTATTTGTTATTCAGCCTGCAGTTGAAAAGCAATCCTGGTCAAATGCACTTCTGGCCGGTGCACTCTTCGGACTGGTTGCCTATGCCACCTATGATCTCACCAATCTTGCGACCTTGAAGGATTGGCCGGTAATGGTAACAGTAATTGATCTGATCTGGGGAAGTGTGCTTGCAGCCTCAGTATCTGTATTAACATATTTAATTTCTGTCAGGATCTGACAGAAGACATCCGAAAATGAATATAGAAATCCTTAAGAACATCGTAATAGTTTTTGCACTCTCGACCCTTGTGAACCTGATATTTACAAGGATCAAAGTGCCAACTGTCATCGGTTACCTGCTGACAGGGATCATAGCGGGTCCTCATCTGCTATCACTGGTAGGCGCAGGCAATGAAATTGAACTGATGGCCGAAATAGGTGTTGTGTTGCTGCTTTTTACCATAGGATTGGAATTCTCGCTTAAGCACCTTCTTAAAATCAGAAGGATAGTCTTTTTCGGCGGTTTCTTACAGGTTATAGTAACCGCAGGTGTATTCTTCCTGGTAACGCGTATTTACGGGATGAGCGCGAAGGCAGGTCTGTTCATAAGCTTCCTTGCGGCATTAAGCAGCTCGGCACTGGTACTGAAACTACTGCAGGATCGTTCGGAAATTACTTCGAATTATGGCCGGACAGTTGTCGGCATCCTGATTTTTCAGGACCTTCTGCTGGTTCCGCTTTTACTGTTCACAAAAATTCTCTCAGATAATTCGGTTAATCTTTCACGGGAATTACTAATACTGGTTGCCAAGGTAATATTTATTATAGGCATGGTCTATGCCGGTAACAGGTGGCTTGTGCCCAGGTTGCTGAACCTTATTGCGATGACGAAGAACCAGGAACTCTTCCTGATGAGCATCTTCCTGATCTGCTTTGCAGTTGCATTGCTGACTTCAAAACTGGGAATGTCACTCGCAATAGGCGCTTTCCTGGCCGGCTTAATGATCTCCGATTCAGAATACAGCCATAACGCTTTCGGGGATTTTAAACCTTTCAAGGATATTTTCACAAGTTTCTTTTTTGTTTCGATTGGGATGCTGCTCGACATCTCATTTGTTCTTGAGAACTTCAGCCTTGTCGTTGCGAGCGTGCTCATGGTTATTGTTATTAAAACCCTGATCGCAGGAGGGACAGGTTTTTTGCTGGGACATACTTTCCAGGGAACAATTTTGATCGGGCTTTCGCTGAGCCAGGTTGGGGAGTTTTCTTTCATCCTGGCCAAACTGGGCTTTGACAATGCTATCCTGTCTGATTTCTTCTACCAGCTGTTCCTGGCAGTCGCAGTTATAACGATGGCCTTCACACCCTTCATGATCCGCCTGGCAAAGCCGGTTACCAAAGGTCTTCTGAAACTGCCATTGCCAAAGGCTGTAATCAACGGATTATTCCCTCTGCCAGAGCCGGAAATTCCTGAATTTAAAAACCATCTTGTAGTTATCGGCAAGGATGCCAGCGCTCTTAAACTGTCGGCAATGGCAAAATACAACAGGATCCGTCATATTTCAATTGTATTTGATCCTGCGATTGCAAGAGAGAAAATGAAAAACGGGGATCTTGTTGTCTACGGGGATGCTGTTAATGAACCAGTCCTCAAAAAAGCCCATGTCGACAAGGCAGATATAGTAGTTATATCTGTGGGAAACATTATTCCGTCAATGTCAATTATCGAAAAAGTAAGGAAAATGAACAAGAGCGTCTTTATTCTGGTCAGGTCTCCCCTTATTCAGAATATCGAACAGCTCTATAAAATCGGGGCAGACCAGGTACTGCCTGAGAAATTCGAAATTGCAGTCGACATGCTGAACATAATTCTTTTCAGATGGCTGATACCGCAAAAGCAGATAAACCGCATAATAACACATATCAGGAACACCAATCTCGGAGCCTTCACTGAAAAGGACCTTATTAATCAGCCTTCAATCCTGGACGACTTTTCACACATTAAAATTTCTGCCATTAAGGTGGAAGAAGACTCTGCCGCAGAAGGGCATTCACCAATAGACATCGATCTGCGTAAAAGAACCGGGGTGACACTTCTGGCTATAGAAAGGGACCATTTAATACTCGAAAATCCGGTGCCTGAAACAGTATTTGAGAAGGACGATATCGCCTATGTGCTGGGAGATCCCGAACAGGTCAACTTTGCCTCCGAATTGCTGCTTAAGAAAGCCTGATGGTCCTTTATTAACAAGCGATTTACGCATAATCTTACCGGTGAAAATAAACAGGAAATCTTCTCACTAACCGAAGCCTATCGCACTACTGCGTAAATGTTGACGCCTTCGAGATTTACATGAATAATCGAATGCCCCCTCCCTGCAGGTCTTACCTCAATATTTCTTTTCTCATCGCCAAGTTCAGGGCTCAGTATCACCTGATCGGAAAAGATTATGCTGGATGAGTTAATTTCATACCCAAGGTTATTGTCTTCAATTTTTGATTTAAGATCTTTCAGGATCGGAATCCCCGGAATATCCTTAAGTGTCGGGTGAGGTACGGCATCAAGAGCTGTATTTAAAAAATGGATAACTGTTTTTCCCCTGTAATTTCTTATCCTGGCAGCCCACCTTGGATCACCGGTAAGTTGTCTCAAAACAGGACGAAAAACATCTTTTTTAATTAACCGGTCAAAAAAATCAGATGTGTTTTCAGTCCCCTTCATGATTAGATTCCTGTACCCCGAATTCAGTAATTCTGCAGACAGATGAACTGATCGTGCAAAGCCTCTTTCATCATGTGTACCAAAGGGCAGGCAAAGCCATACCTTACCTCCGTTCGAAAGAAAATTCTTTATGGCCGCAAACTGGGCGTCCGAGACACATCCAAGTCCATCTAAAATAAGGGGGGTTTTCTCTTTAGCCAGGGCTTCGGTGTCTGATAACTCCACAGAACGTACAAAACGATAGCCTATGTTGTTTTTCACCAGACACTCGGACCAATCCTTAATCCTGTCCCAATGTTCCAGTCCCTCCGGATCCCTCCACCCGTTATCCCTGCAAAGGCTGTTGCTTACTAGTCTGACCTCTGCCAAATCCTCGCCGTCGGCATAATTCAGATCACTGTTTTTCAATTCCCAATTATTGATTGGTCCTATAATTTCTTCAATTTCCATAGCATCAACCGGATCTTCTTCCATTCGCTGGTTGAGAGTGCTGCTCCAGTTTGCAACTCCCCAGAAGCGGCTCAGGCACCATCCAAGATAGCCACCATCCCTGTAAACTGTGTAGCTCAGTGCCATTGCAGGAGCATTTCCCCTTTTCTGCGCAATATCTTTCTGCTGCAACGCTTCGGCATCCATCTTTACCCAATCGGCACAATTGATATTTAGTCCCACATTTTCGAGCATAAAATAGTCAAGATATGGAGCCATCCTTTCAAGGTTAAGGGCAACGGAATTCAAAGTAATCGGACCAGTGCTTGAACAACAGGTCATAAGGGGTTTCTCACCTATCAGACCTTTGACCATCTTTACGTGATCCGCAACAGAATCCATCTTCATCCTGATCCAGTCCCTGAAAACCGGATTTTCATAATTACCCCACAAAAGCATATTTTTTGCAGTGTCGCCCCAGAAGCTGCTATCTCCGAACGGCGGGATCTCATGGCCATACTCCTTTTTAAACCTGCTCCTGCAATGGCTGCATCCGCATGTTGTAAGGCCGGCATAATCACACATGTCATCTACCTGCATCCCATCAAGCGGGACTTCATTTAAAAGCCGCTTCAGGTATTTCCCGTGCATTTCAAGAAAATCCGGATTATTATGGCAGAACACCTCCATCTGGTACTGCCTTGCATAGCCCCTGGTCCCGTCGCGCAGATCAACCTCACATATATCCTTGAAAAAATGACCTTCGTATTGAGCATAATCAGCAGCTACAGGGTCGTGAAACAACAAAACATGATGACGTTGTCCCTTGTGTACTTTCCTGAATTCATCTTCACCCCTTGGCCGCTCAACGTGGTTGCAGGAATAGTGATCCATGAATTTTATGTCATATTTATGAAGTTCCTCGCATACATTGGCATAATACCCGTGCAACTGGCCAAAGTAATTTGAAAAGTCAAAGCGAATATGAAAGCCAAAATTTATAGCCGTATCGATGCTGGACTTTGAAAAAGCTTCAGCCCTGCGCTTTATTTTATCCACAACCTGTTTCTGAGGCCACAGGATGTCCTCCAGGGTACACCACCAGCTTGCAATATGGAGAGGTACAAAGCCCGGATCAGGTCCTGCATTTTTAACTTTCCCCGTTTCAGGCAGCTCCGTCAGGTATGCCTCCCCCAACAGAGGGATCTTACCTGCAATTCCAATGCCTAACGTGTTTAGGGCGGAAGTTTTTACAAATTGACGGCGTGAATAGGTTTGGTTCATGATATTTCATTTCCGGATGTCAGTAGTTTAAATTCTTAATACGGGTTCAGTTTTCCGTAATGGCGACCGGTCCGGGTATTCTTACCAGGTCGGTCCTCGTTTTTCCATTCTCAGAAATTCTAGCCAGTGTATAAACTGAACCGTCCTTTCCTACCGCTATCGAATTCACATAGAGCGGGCGCTGTCCGTCAGGATAAAAAACCGGTCCATTATCTTTGAATCTCCCGGTCGGAATGTCGTAAGTGATTAGATGAAGATTCTCCAATCCCTTTGCTTCACCCATGGCCGTTGAACTTTTACCGGCAACCCGTCTGCCGTTCTCGTAAACAGGTCCGCCTGTCAGGTAATATAAGGTTCGTCCGTCGGGGCCGAGTGTGAAGCCAAGATAACCATAGCTGAACTGGTCGAACATTCCGCTTCGCTGCGACGGGAGAGAGGTGATCCTGTCGAGCACTTCAACCCTGGGGACTGACGGATCAAAACTGAAAAGATAACCGGAATTGCCATGGACACCGTAGAATTTCTTCCCATCCCTATGCCAGATGACCTGCCGCCAGTTGTAACCCATATTCCCGCTTGATGAGGGTTCATAAAGGCCGAAGTAATCTTTCTTCATATCTTCACCCTCAACTTCTTCTATGGTATCCAGCCCTGACCTGCAGCGTAAGATTTTTCCTTCAGATGTAGTCATATACGCGGTTCCATCCTCCGGGTTAATGGCGATTGAACGGCAAAGAACGCGGAATGATGCTCCCTTGCCATTCTCTCCTTCACCTGTTACAGGTCCGAGATCTTTCAGTTCCCCGGAGGCCAGGTCATATCGCAGAAAGTAGCCTGTAGGCCAGGTGATGCAATAAATCACACCCCTGACAGTATCCATATTCATTGTCAGTATCCCTTCACCGTGAGGTTCAATTGCAAGGTCCTGAAACTTGCCGCTTTCAATATCATACGACAATAAATGACCTCCCGGATAAGGTTTGTATCCCTCAGGCGGTATCCCCATTTTTTCCATCCCGTCAACAATACTGTAATATCCTATATGCGTTGCAAAATAGAGCCTGTCCCCTGACTCGACAAAGTTCACATGGCTTTTCCCCTGGACAATTGTTTTAAGGCCTTTTTCACCGCAGACCCCGGTAAGATCGCATAAATGCTGAATTTTACCTGTAACCGGGTCGAAAGAGTACATTTGTCCGCCTTCATCAATTGATTGGGAACATAGAACATAGTAGATTTTCCCGTCGCTTGCTGCCGACATGCCATTATAGGTATCGTGAGCAAGGGAAAATCCCGAATTGTAGGTTTGGGCTGTTATTGTCCCGCCGGGTTCTGCATTATCCTTGTCTGCTGATGCTTTATCCTTTTTATTGCCGCAACTTCCAATAGTAAGGCAAATCACCAGTAGAAGTCCGGCATAGAATGATACTTGATGGAATTGTACCAAAACAGGCTTAGTTTTCATTTGATTTTGATTATCGACACACTTAATGAACTTTAGAACCAGCAACCCGCTTTCGCCTGATACTTAATCAGGCTTTTCAAGGTAAACAGGAGGCTGCGATAGTAAAGTTACAAATTGAAAAAGGGGAAATCAATTTTATAGCAACAAATCGGACGATCTGGCCTAAAAAATACTTAAGTGGATCAGATTATAACCTGACAGCAAGATTCTAATCGAAATCTATTGATCAGGATTGGAAGTGCTCAATATCTCCTTTACTAATCTTGTAACACTGCGGAAATCTATCTTCCCGGTACCCATCATTGGTAACTCCTTAATAACTATAAATTGCCTTGGAAGAGCGATAATAGGTAACTCTTTCAACATCTTTCTGAGAATTTCAGTCTTGTTCACCTCATCAGTGACTGTTGCCACAATATATGATCCCTTCTTATCATCAGGTATCTCGACAACACAACAGGATACATCTTCGGGAAGCAACTTCTCCAATATATTCTCTACTTTAACAAGCGAGATCATCTCTCCCCCAACCTTCGCAAATCTCTTAAAGCGGCCTGCATGCCAGAGAAAGCCATCTTCATCGAAAAACCCCATGTCACCGGTATTATACCAACCGTCAACAAGGACCTCAGCGGTGAGATCAGGATCATCAAAATACCCTTTCATCACAGAGTCGCCTTTTACGAATACCTTGCCGACTTCCCTGATTTTACACTCCTCACCGGTTTCAAAATTCTCAATCCTGACCCTGACATTTGGAATAACTTTCCCAGTGCTGCCAGGTCTGTTAAACTCATGTGAGTTAACTGAAATCACAGGGGATGTTTCAGTCGCTCCATAACCCTCGAGCAAAGTGACACCATGTTTCTTCATGAACCCTTCCCTCAGGGAATCAGGACATTTATCAGCACCCGCAACCATTAACCTCAGCGATCTGAAATCACCTGGTTCGGATTTATTAAGATAGCCCCAGAAGAAACTTGGAGTACCAACCATTATAGTTGGTTTTTCATCACGTGCAATCCGGCTGATAGCCTGGAAATCAAGAGGGTTGGCATAGGAGACCATCGTCATTCCGTAATAGAATGGCACCCAAAGATTTACAGTCAAACCAAAGACGTGAAAGAATACCAGGTTTGCTAATATTATATCTGAATCAGAAATCTTTATATAAGAGCCAAAATTCTCAATATTTGATGCAATATTACGGTGTGTCAGCTGGACGGCCTTCGGATCTTTTTCACTTCCGCTTGTAAATAATATTACAGCTGTATCATCTTCATCTCCCTTTTGAATAGTATTGAAAATCATGCTGACAGGAAGTTTGGTTGTCAGAGCAGCCTTAAGCTTATCTGCTGTTGTTACGCCTGCCATTATATCCTCAATCATTACCATGCCGTCTATAACAGGACAGATGATCTTTTCCAGCAATGATTTCGAAGTAATTATTGTTTTGAATTTGCATTTACTCTGGGCATACCTGGCATTCGCCTCAGCACCTGTTGAATAGTTTATCATCACAGGTATTCTGCCGCTCATCAGCGCTCCGACTGTAGCCAGTGCACAACCGGCGGAGGTAGGGATCATTATACCGATGAATCCCTTATCATACCTGTTAAATTTTGAACTCAGGATTAGAGCTCCGATCAATGCCCTGGAATAAGTAACATTTTTACCGGTTGTCTTATCAATAACTGCCAACTTACTGGCATGTTTCTTTGCATTGCGAACAAATTGCTGATGAAGTAACATAATTTAAAGCAGGTATTAAAGTTTTGCTGAATTGGTTTATAGGCCGAATATAACGAAATATGTTTTATCTCAAACTGAATTAATAAAACCATTCTAAAATTCCAGACTACGCCCAATCCTTGTATTTACCTGTTATTATGCTGATTACGTATATTAACCTGGTTATTTAAAATTGAATATTTCTCTCCGGTCGAAAATCAGTAACCACTTTTCTGCCTCCGTTAATACTCAAAATCCAGCAGATCATTGATCTTGCGGGATTTACGGTTTAGAATGTGGTTCAAACAATCTCAAAAAAAACTTAAATCAGTTACCTGATTAGTTGACAATACGGCCGTTTGTTTAGTTCACAATAACGGTCGCTGTCATCGCCGGATGTGGCGTGCAATGGTATGGGAACGTGCCTGTAGTATTAAATTGTCTGGTGAAAGTACCACCATTACCTATTAATCCACTGTCAAATAATCCGGTATCACTGGTGACCGAATGGCTGACACCATCTTTGTTTGTCCATCTTATTGTAGTACCGGCAGCAACTGTTATCGTCGCTGGTTTGAATGCCATATCCTCGATTGAGATTTCAATTGTTCCGGTTACTGAAACCGTTGTAAAAGTTACCTGGTTGCCATAAGCTGTACCAGCACTGTTTGTTGCATAAGCTCTTACATAATAAAGCGTACCTGCAGTTAATCCGCTGATGCTGCTCGTAAAGGTTCCTGTCCCTATTCCATCTGTTGTATGTAAACCTGTAACAACAGGACTAGCATCAGTACTCCAGCAAACGCCTCTTGCAGTTATGTCACTGCCGTTATCATCGGTTATATCCCCACCAGAGACCGAAGTAGTCGTGGTAATCAATGTAACTGCTGTCGTTATAAGTTCTGCTAAAGAGGCAGAGGTTGTTGTAAATGTAAGTTCATTGCCGTAGGCAGTTCCGGCACTATTTGTTGCATAAGCCCTTACATAATAAACAGTACCGGCATTTAATCCGGTAATGGTACTCGTAAAAGTTCCTGTTCCTGTTCCGTCTGTTGTATGTAAGCCTGTAACAACAGGATTAGAAGCAGTACCCCAGCAAACACCTCTTGCAGTTATGTCACTACCGCTATCATCGGTTATATTTCCTCCTGAAACCGCACCTGTTTGGGTAATTCCTGAGATATTTACAGTTTCCAGACCGGGAGGTGTCGGGTCATTTTCTTTTTTGCAGGAATTCACTATTGAGAGTAATCCTAAAAAAAGGACAATTCTGGCTGATGTTTGTAAAGAGTTTTTCACCGCTTTAATCTTATTGCCTTACAAATAGATTGTAATTAGCTAATAACATTTTGATTTATGAATTTGTTCGTTCGAAATAAACCTGTTATGATACTTATTAAAAAATGCTGATATGCTGGTCTCAAAATCAGGCACCAATTCCCTGCCTGCTGCACTTCCTCAAAGCGCTAATTAAGGAGATAGTATCGATTACCGTGATTTTGGCTTCTGTCTTTTTTGGACAGAAGAAAGCAAAATATTTGTCAAAACAAGACAAAATAGTAATTTAGCTAGTGTTTAAATCCTTAAATCTGTTCCTATGCCAAAAACTTCGGACATCCTCAATACCCTGCAGTCAATTGTCAATAATTATTCAACATTTGCGATTATGTGGCATTTTGCTATTTTTTTGTTATTAGGATTTATTATAGCCGGATGGCACCCATCAAACAAGGTACTGATACTTTTGCTTAGCCTTCCAATTCTCTCTGTTGCAGTCTTTGCATGGATATCAGGAAATCCTTTTAACGGAACCCTTTATGTAATCCTGACTATCCTTGTTCTCATATTTGGACTAAGAGCTTCCCCAGATCTTATAAGTTATTCTAACCTGCCATTTCTAATAGCAGGAATTATTATGGTGGTTTTTGGTCTGGTTTATCCCCATTTTGTCAATGCAGATTCATCATTAAGATATTTATATGCTTCTCCGGTGGGATTAATTCCATGTCCCACTTTATCACTGATTATCGGATTGGCTCTTATCTTTAACGGATTCAACTCTCAATCTGTTACAATCAGTCTTATCGCTTTCGGTTTGTTCTATGGAGTTTTTGGTGTATTAAAGCTCGCTGTTCACCTGGATCTCTTTCTTTTGTTTGGAACACTGACTCTGTTGATAAAATATATTCTTTCAATCAGGAATCCCGCATTATAACCAATATATAAACAGAAAACCATATTTTTTCTATTCTGTTTGTTTTCTACTTATGGACATAAAAATCAGATCGATTGTAACCGGTTTGCTTGCGGGTATACTTTTTGGGGTGGCTGCACCACTCAGTAAAATCTTATTGTCCGGTCTTAATAGTTTCCAGTTAGCAGGGCTGTTATATTTAGGTGCTGCATTTGCATTTCTTCCATTTGTAGTCAAAAACCGGAAAATTGAACGTACTGCTTTAAAGCTAACCGGCAAAAAGAAACATTTAGCGGGTATCATTTTCTTTGGCGGAATTCTGGGTCCAATGTTTTTAATGTTTGGCCTAAAAACCGCCAATGCAATGTCAGTTTCCATATGGCTGAATATGGAGCTGGCAGCAACAACAATATTAGGTGTCCTGATCTTTAAGGATTACCTTGGCCGGCTCGCAGTAACAGGAGTATTATTGACATTAAGCGCTGGAATAATAATATCGATTCAGGAGCCCAGCAGTGGAATTGTATCTGCCTTGTTTATCTTGTTTGCCTGCATATTCTGGGGATTGGACAACCATCTGTCTGCATTAATTGACGGAGTTACCCCGCAGACGATAACATTTGTAAAAGGTTTTATTGGAGGAATTACAAATCTTGGGATAGGCATGTTTTTAAATAAGTGGCAGATTCAATTTAACTTGATTCCGGCAGCTGTTTCAATCGGAGTATTCTCGTATGGTATAAGTATTGTTCTCTTTGTCATTTCGGCTCAAGATCTGGGTGCGACAAGAAGTCAGGTACTATTTAGCACAGCACCGTTCTGGGGAATATTGGCAGCATGGATTATTCTTGGAGAATCAATAAACCTGATCGTTATATTTTCATTCCTGATCCTCGCATCAGGAATAATATTGACAATTTTAGCCTCGCATCAACATGGACATTATCATAAAAGGATGGTTCATATTCACATGCATAATCATGATGATGGGCATCATGATCATAAACATGATGAAGATGTTGAGTCCGGTATTCCTCATTCCCACATTCATGAACATAAAGAATATAGTCATACCCATAAACATTTTCCTGATATCCACCATCGGCATGAGCATTAGATGGTGACAATAAATTGTTTTATTATCATGATTATCTCTTTGTTAAACTTTTCAGAATTAAAGTATTCAGGTAAATTTTCTTCATTTCCATCTAATGTCAGGTAATATCGTTTATCATAAACTGATGCCGTTGATTGAAAACTACCGTGGCAGTATCCTTAATATTTTACCATATAAATGGAATAAGTTTATGTCGCGTTTTATGAGAATATTCAATATAACCCTTCAGTTCATTTTTTAAAGTTTTGTCTTCCAATTGTGTTCTGGCCAATAAAAAAACAATCAAAATAAATACCGGGATTATACTCCAAAGAGAACCAAATAATAAAGGAAAACCTATTGCCTGTATTATCGACCCCAGGTAAGCAGGATGCCTTACAACCTTATACAGACCGGAATCGCATACTGTATGTCCTCTGTCAGTTTGAATCCGTACTGTGCTGGAAAAAAACTTGTTTTGCTTTTGTGCAATAAGAAAAAGTAGTTGTCCGGCAAATGTTAAGATTATTCCAGGAATATAAACGCTCCAGTGAAAATCTGGAGACCAATGAAAGCGTCCGGAATCAAGGCCGGCAATAATATACATGATAACAGTAACTAAAAAAGATAATCCTAAAATTAGCTTATCCCATGTTTTGGCACCATCACCTGGCCTGGATCGTTCCTCCGACAATTCAGTATCTATTTTAAACACTGTAAAACTCATAACGAACATAAATAAACCAATAATTACATAAGCCCAGCCTTGCCAATAGAATAACCTGCCGGCACTAACAAAAATGACTGTAAA
>Ga0105106_10001063_pt1 | contig 19639 bp, 15 predicted proteins | sample PPLLaktember2015_5_FD_79109 | JGI IMG/M metagenome (GOLD analysis project Ga0105106, IMG submission 79109) | Freshwater sediment microbial communities from Prairie Pothole Lake near Jamestown, North Dakota, USA - PPLs Lake P8 Core (1) Depth... | ecosystem: Environmental > Aquatic > Freshwater >...
CCGGTCTCTTCAACATCTCCGAATTTGTGATTTATGAAAGTCCCGAAAGTCCTCATTGTCGGCGATAAACCCATATATGCATTTATGAGCGGAGGTATAGTTTCGTTAAGATTCCTTACCTCTCTCGATAGTATCTTATAATTGTCCCTGTACCTCCATCCTCTGAAAAGCTTCCGCATTTCCTCCTCCTGAATGTCAATATTTGCAGGATCGAGAGGTACAATAAGTTTGTCAGGATCGCTGAAATGCCTTCGGAGAAAATACAATATCATGTTCCTTGCTCTCTGATTGAAATGAGGATACATGGTTACCTTGCCGAAAAGATACTTTAAATGATGATTGTCTAAAATCAGCGCTCCAAGCCCGTCCCAAAGGTTATCAAGGGCATAAAGGCTTTTGCGTCCTCCTGCACGCGATTGATAGTCAGGGTGTACAAAAGAGCGGCCAAGTTCCATCATATGGGGAAAATACTTTTTATGGAATTTTTCAGAAAAACTGAAATATGAGGAGGAAGCAAGCTTCGTAACGTCACAATTGGTGCATCCTTTCGGAGGGAAATAATACCGGTAACCCCCAACCATTTCCCTGTTTTCAGGATCCCAGACAATAAGCTGTTTCTGAGGATCCTGTGTGTCGAGGTCAAACTCATCTATATCTAAATCCTTATCTGTGCCTCCTCCTGCATGCCGGAAAGTAATTTCCCTTACTCTACCTACTTCGTGCATCAGGGCAGGTGAGGTATTATTATCAAAAATATAGACCTCATTATTGCCATTATTGGTAAGCCGCAAAAGCTTGTCTTTAGTTAGTTCTGCGAGTATCTGATCAATAGGTAATTGCTCAGCAATTGGTTTCATCCTTTTCTGTTTATTGTTCGAATTTCAGAATATTTTTCTGAAAAATTCGGCACAATTTAGACATTTTTTTGATTCGTTGATTTTCAGGATATAAACGATTCAAGCTCGTACGATCTTCCTTTGACCCATTCAGCCCATTCCAGGGGTGCTTTTGTATGGTTGAAGGTTTGCCATGGAATTGTTTTACCAAAGACGAGATCAATTTTCTTATCTTTCTGTTTAAACATTTCATCGGCGAGATAGAGCATTTCAATATTTACTTTGATTCCAAGGAAGTTCCTGATATTGGAAAGGTTGTAAAAGAAACCGGAATTTCTGCCGGAGAAGTATGCCGGAACTATGTCTCTTTTGTATTGCACAGCTTTAGTAATGAAGCTTTTATGCCACTGAAGGTCGCTGATGATTCCTTTTTTCTTTCTTGAACACAAACCTGCTGGGAAATAGATTATCTGGCTGTCTGAAGCATATGCTCCCTCTATCTTTCTTACCGCTTCACGATCCTGCCCTCCGTGTTTGTTGACCGGAAGAAAAACCCCCGACAGATTGGAGATGTTCATAAGTATATCATTTACAGGAAATTTAAGCTCCTTAAAATGTTTTGACAGCTCATAAATGAAAACCAGTCCGTCGAGCCCTCCCAATGGATGATTGGAAACAAAAATATATCTTCCGGAGGCCGGTATATTCTCCGCACCCCAAACACTGTATCTGATGTTGAAATAATCGAGTCCGGCTTTAATAAATCCGGCATCCCTGGTGTTCCCGGCGATTTTTAGAAAATCATTCAGTTCAACCTGGTGGACAATCCTCTTTAAATACCTGATTATGAACCGAGGGACAGCTTTTTTCAATGCCGGATTTTTGGAATATAAAATCTTTTCAACATCAAGTTGCAGGATATCATTTGTTTCAGAGGGTCCGGTCATATGCAAATGGCAATTTTTAGGATCAGTTACAAAAGTACCAAAAAATAGATTCAGATAAGCATAATGAAGATTTCAGAAGTAGGCCGTTTTGAAGTATTTTTCAAATAATCTTAAGCCCGGTGTATTTTCTTAAACCCTTATCTAATGGGCATTTCAAGAAAAAGTTATTAACATATTCTAAAAAAAGGTGGGGCAAAGTGGGGAGAAGTGGATAATTTTTTCATACTTTAGCAGTTTATTGATAAAAATGATGTATGGCCACATTTATTGGCGATTACCCGTGCAAAGTTGATGTCAAGGGAAGGATAATACTCCCGATGGCATTTAAGAAGCAGATGCCTCCTGCTGCACAGGATCATTTCGTGGTCAGAAAAGATATTTTCGAGAACTGCCTGGTGCTGTATGCCCTCGATGACTGGAACAGACAGCTCGAAAAGATCAGGAAGAGAATTAACCCATATAACCGTGAACATAACATGTTCCTGAGAAACTTTTTCAAGGGAACTGCAGAACTCTCTCTCGACAGCAATAACCGTATGTTGATACCCAAGCGATTACTCGATATTATCGGGGCTGAAAGAGATGTTGTTCTGGCCGGCGAGGATGGCAGGATTGAAATCTGGGCAGCATCGGTTTATGACACAATCGGAATGCCTGCTGATGATTTTGCCAATCTTGCTGAGAAGCTTTTAGGTGGAAGTTTAAATGAGCCTGTGGAATAATGTTTTACCATGTACCTGCATTACTGGATGAAAGTATTAAGGGACTGAATATCCGGCCGCAAGGGATCTATGTTGATGTTACTTTCGGAGGCGGAGGGCACTCGATGGAAATCCTTAAAAGGTTGAAGGGCGGTAAGCTGATAGCCTTTGACCAGGATGAAGACGCTTCAGGGAACGTACCGGATGACAAAAGACTGATCTTCCTTAATCAGAACTTCAGGTTCCTTAAGAACAACCTGGAGTTTAATGGCATAAGCTCAATCGATGGCCTGATTGCAGATCTGGGAGTTTCATTCCATCAGTTTGATGAACCGGAAAGGGGATTCACCTTCCGGCAGGATGTTTCACTTGATATGAGGATGAATAGAAATGGTACGGTTACGGCTGCCACTCTTCTTAAAACACTCGATGAGGCCGCAATTGCAAAAATAATGTACGATTTCGGCGAACTGGTGAATTCAAGGCGCATTGCCAGGGAAATTGTGGCTGCCAGGGCTGTCAGGCCCCTGACTAATGTGAGCCATATGATTAATGCAATCGGTAAACTGGCTCCCCCGAGGCAGGAGCATAAATTTTATGCCCGTGTTTTTCAGGCTCTGAGAATTGCAGTAAATCATGAGATAGATTACCTGAAAGAGATGCTTGAGCAGGCTCTACCACTGTTGAAAAAAGATGGAAGACTGGTTGTTATAACCTATCATTCGCTTGAGGACAGGGTGGTGAAAAACTTCATGAGGACCGGCAATTTTGAGGGGGAGGAAAAAAAAGACTTTTACGGAAACCTTATCACACCTTTCAGGATAATAAATAAGAAAGGAACAGTGCCGGAAGAGATCGAAATTGAGGATAATAAAAGGGCAAGGAGTGCACGACTCAGAATTGCAGAAAAGATATAGGATATGGCAGAAACCAGAGATGATAAACCAAAGCATGGTAAATCAGGCAGTTTTGTCAAGGAACTGCTCAGCGGTATTCTGGTTTCCGATAAAATCATACTAAGGAATATCTGGTATATCATTTTTCTTACAATTCTCGGGGCAATTTATATCGGTAACAGATTTAATGCCGAAAAGATAACACGCCAGACAGCCAGACTTTCCAGGGAAGTCAGGGATCTTAAAGCCGAAGCTCTCTCAATATCAGCTGACCTGATGTCAGTCAGCAGGCAGTCGGAGGTTTTCCGGATGGTCAGGGAGAAAGGAATTGGTCTTGAAGAACTTAAAACACCACCATATAAGTTGATTATCGATAAATAGTAACAGGGATGGCAGTCAGAGATGAAATAGTGTGGAGGAGCGCAGTCGTTTATTTAGTACTGGTAATTCTTGCCCTGGCACTGCTTGTCCAGGTTCTGATCCTTCAATATGTTCAAAGAGGTAAATGGTCGGCGATGAGCGAGAAATATATTTACAAGACCGGTGAGCTTGAAGCTAACCGGGGAGATATTCTGGCTCATGACGGCAGGCTTCTGGCCAGTTCGGTTCCATATTACTCAGTTTATATGGATACCAGGAGTACCGGCATGTCGGCTGAGACCTGGTCGAAAGGTATTGGCGGATTATCGGAAGGTCTTTCAAGGCTTGTGGGTGTTCGCTCGGCAGCCGGCTGGAAATCAGCAATAACAGCTGCCAGGAAGAGGGGAGACCGCTACTTCCTTATCCAGAAAAGAGTGGATTATGCCACACTCAGGAAGCTGAAAGAACTGCCAATATTCAGAGAGGGCCAGTATAAAGGGGGTTTTATGGCCCAGCCTGAGAACAGGAGGATCCTTCCTCACAGTGAGCTGGCAGCAAGGACTATAGGCTATCTGAATTATGGCAATGAAGGCACCCAGGTAGGTATTGAAGGTTCTTTTAATAAGGATCTTTCAGGGAAAAACGGGGTTGTTGTTAAACAACGCCTGACAGGCGGCGACTGGATCGCCGTTGACGGGGGAGCGAGTGTCGATTCCAAAGACGGTAATGATATTGTAACTACTATAGATGTTGACCTTCAGGATGTTGCATCCAGCGCCCTCGAGAATCAGCTCAGAAGACATAATGCCCATCACGGGTGCGCAGTCCTTATGGAGGTCGCCACAGGCGATATTCGGGCAATCGCAAACCTTGAACAAACCGGTAACGGAACCTACCACGAAACTTATAATTATGCGATTGGAGAAAGCACCGAGCCGGGTTCGACGTTCAAACTGGCAGCTCTGATGGCTGCTATCGAAGACGGAGTGATCGATACAGGGGATATTGTCGATACCGGAACGGGAAGCGTGAAGTATTACAATAAGATAATCCGCGATACAAAAGAAGAGGGTTACGGAAAGCTGACAGTAAAAGAGGTATTTGAGAAATCCTCAAATGTCGGAACATCAAAACTGATTTACGAAAGTTATAAGGATAAGCCAAAAGAATTTGTAAACCGGCTTTATGCCATGAAGCTTAATCAGCAGCTTGAGTTGCAGATTATAGGCGAAGGCAAGCCTCTCATCCGATACCCGGGCGACAAATTCTGGTCAGGCCTCTCCCTTCCGATGATGTCACACGGCTATGAAGTCCAGATGACACCACTGCAGATACTGACATTTTATAATGCCGTTGCAAATGATGGTAAAATGATGCGTCCGAGATTCGTAACGGCAATCCTCAGGAACGGATCAGTAGTTAAAAGCTTCGGTACGGACGTAATCATAAATTCAATAGCATCAAGAAATACCATCAGGAAAGCAAGGAAAATGATGGAAGGGGTTGTGGAAAACGGGACGGCAACCAATCTCAAAAATACAAATTATAAAATAGCAGGCAAGACCGGAACAGCCCAGATAGCACTTAATAATCTTGGTTACCATCAAAAGATGTCGTATCAGGCATCGTTTGTCGGTTATTTCCCTGCAGAGAATCCTCTTTATTCATGTATTGTGGTCGTCAATGCTCCATCGAACGGGGTTTATTACGGTAATATAGTTGCAGGATCAGTATTCAAGGAGATATCCGATAAGGTCTATGCAACTACATTTTACAGAGATTACAGGGATGAAAACAGGGAAGATAAATTAATAGCTGCTCCGGAGGCCGGAAATGGCTACAGATCTGATATAAACGAAGTTCTTGGCGATCTTAAAGTAAAATACAGGAGGACTTCAAAGGAAGAATGGGTGGCAACAAGGGAGAGCGGCGACACGATCAGGCTGGTTGGCGTTGACATGAAGCAGGGCCTGGTACCTGATGTCAGGGGTATGAGCCTGAGAGATGCAGTTTATCTTCTCGAGAACTCAGGTCTCAGGGTAAGGTACAGCGGCAAGGGAAAGGTTCTCAGGCAATCGCCACAGCATGGCGCAAGAGTTTATGAAGGCAGTGTTGTTTCACTTGATATGAATATGTAACCTGACTATGATCCCGATTAGGAACCTGATTAAGAATATTGGAACTGTATCTCTTACCGGAGCTGAGAATCCGGTCATTGAAAATATTGAATTTGATTCACGGAAGGTAAAGCCAGGCACTCTCTTCGTTGCTGTAAAAGGCACAAAGAGCAATGGGCATGAATTTATCGGAAGCGCTGTTGCCTCCGGAGCATCGGCTGTCATCTGTGAAGTTCTTCCTGAAAAACCCGACAGCAAAGTCTGCTGGGTAAAAACAAACGATTCTGCGCAGGCACTTGGAATAGTATCCTCTGAATTTTTCGGCAACCCTTCAGCATCATTAAAGCTTACAGGAGTAACCGGGACTAATGGAAAAACGACAATAGCCACATTGCTTTACAGGATGTTCACAAGGCTTGGGTATAAGTGTGGTTTATTCTCAACTGTATGTAATTACATTGTAATTACAGAGTATCCTGCAACTCACACAACACCCGACCCGGTTGAGCTTAACAGGAGCCTGGCAGAAATGGTCAGGGCAGGCTGCGACTATGCTTTTATGGAGGTAAGCTCGCATTCGATTGATCAGAAACGCATTGCAGGGTTAAAGTTTGCAGGAGGGATCTTCACTAACCTGACACACGATCATCTCGATTACCATCTTACTTTCAGCAATTACCTGAAGGTTAAAAAGAGCTTTTTTGATTCACTGCCACCTGATGCCTTTGCACTCACTAACATAGATGATAAGAACGGTATCGTAATGCTTCAGAACTGCAACTCCGCGAAGTACACATTTTCGGTAAAAGGGATTGCTGATTTCCGCTGCAATGTCATTGAACAGGATTTCAGCGGAATGGAGATGAAAATACAGGGCGAAGAGGTCTGGACAAGGTTAATAGGCGATTATAATGCCTCAAACATACTGGCGGTATTTGCAGCATCAGAACTGCTTGGCGGACAAAGAAAGGAAATTCTGACCATCCTCAGCGATCTCAGATCAGTTCCGGGCAGGCTTGAATCAGTGAGCTCCCGGGGAGGAATTACCGGACTGGTCGATTATGCACACACTCCCGATGCCCTTCTTAACGTGATATCTACAATTAATAAAATCAGGGTTGAAGGAAAACAGCTGATCACGGTAGTAGGTGCAGGAGGTGACAGGGACCGCACAAAACGGCCTGAAATGGCAGCAATTTGCGCGGAAGGAAGTTCAAAAGTCATTCTTACTTCTGATAATCCAAGGACAGAGGATCCTGAAAAGATACTTGATGATATGGAATCGGGGATCACGCCTGATGTCAGAAAGAAAGTGCTCAGGATAGCCAACAGGAGGGAGGCTATCAAGGCTTCGGTTATGCTTGCCGGACCGGGTGATGTGGTCCTTATTGCAGGGAAAGGGCATGAGACTTATCAGGAGATAAACGGAATAAAACACCATTTCGACGACAGGGAGGAACTGAAAGCTGCACTAGAGTTGAAAAACAATAAATAGAAGATGCTTTATTATCTTTTTCAATATCTGAATGAACTTAATGTCCCGGGGGCAGGGATGTTCAACTATATCTCATTCAGGTCGGCTATGGCGGTAATCACCTCACTGATCATCTCTCTTCTTATCGGGAAACGCATCATCAATTATCTTCAGCTAAAACAGGTCGGGGAGTTAGTCAGGGATCTGGGGCTTGAGGGGCAGTACCAGAAGAAAGGCACTCCGTCAATGGGAGGCATAATCATCCTGGCATCGATAATTATCCCTGTCCTTTTATTTGCAAGGCTTGATAACACCTATGTCATTCTTATGCTGATTGCAACCATCTGGCTGGGATTCATCGGATTTACTGATGATTATATAAAAGTCTTTAAGAAGAACAAAGAAGGTTTGGCGGGCCGTTTTAAAATTGCGGGACAGATCATTCTCGGGCTTATAGTGGGCTTGACACTTTTCTTCAGCAAGGATGTTATAATTATGGAAAAAGTCTCTGTCTCAGAACTTACTCCAAGGGAAAGAATTGAGCTTCTTGACCCTGCACAGCCTTACTATCCTGATAGCCAGGTAGCTATGGAGCATAAATCAACAAAAACCACGATCCCTTTCATAAAAAACAATGAATTCAATTATGCGTGGCTGGTAGCATTCATTCCTGAAAAGATAAGGCAGTTTTTTACATGGATCGTTTTTGTGGTGATTGTAATTTTTATAGTCTCTGCAGTATCAAACGGAGCCAATCTTACCGACGGGCTCGACGGTCTGGCAACCGGAGTTTCAGCCATTATCGGAACGGCTCTTGGCGTCCTTGCCTACCTGTCGAGTAACGTAATTTATGCCAACTATTTGAATATAATGTATATACCATACAGCGAAGAGCTTGTAATATATGCAAGCGCATTTATTGGTGCGACGATTGGCTTTTTATGGTACAACTCCTATCCCGCGCAGGTATTTATGGGAGATACAGGAAGTCTGGCTCTCGGAGGGATAATCGCAGTATTTGCCATAATCATAAGAAAGGAGCTTCTTATACCCATCCTGTGCGGCATCTTCCTGGTCGAAAATTTGTCGGTGGTATTACAGGTCTCTTATTTCAAAATGACCAAAAGAAAATACGGAGCAGGGAGAAGGATCTTTCTGATGGCCCCACTTCATCATCATTTTCAGAAGAAAGGATTTCCAGAACCGAAGATAGTCACAAGGTTCTGGATCGTGGCAATTATCCTTGCCGTAATAAGTATTGTGACTCTTAAGATCAGATAGCTGTATGAAAAAGATTGTAATACTCGGGGCAGGAGAAAGCGGGGCAGGTTCAGCAGTGCTTGCACAAAGGAAAGGCTTTGATGTTTTTGTTTCAGATAAGGGAGAAATAAAGCAGAAATACAAAGAAATTCTTGAAAATAATAAGATCAGGTGGGAAGAGGGCAAACATACAGAGGGCGAGATTTTTACAGCCGATGAAGTAATTAAAAGTCCGGGTATCAGGGAGGATGCTCCGATTGTAGTGCAGCTTCATGATAAGGGGACCCCTGTTATTTCCGAAATAGAATTTGCCGGAAGGTATGCTACTGGAATAAAGATCTGTGTTACGGGCAGCAACGGCAAGACGACAGTTACAAATCTTATTTATCATATCCTGAAAAAAGCAGGAAAAAATGTTGCAATGACTGGGAATGTGGGGAACAGCTTTGCCATGGCAGTGGCGGAAGGACCTTATGATTATTATGTTATTGAACTGAGCAGTTTTCAGCTCGACGGTATGTATTCATTTAAGGCAGATATAGCTGTTCTGATGAACATAACACCTGACCATCTCGACCGGTACGGCTATAAGCTGCAGAATTATATAGATTCCAAATTCAGGGTAACCCAAAACCAGACGAAATCGGAGTTTTTAATTTACTGGGCTGATGATCCCATAATTAAAAGCGAGCTGTCGAAGAAAATTTATGGAATGACACTTCTTCCTTTCTCGGCCGATTCAAAGGAAGGAATGACAGCATATATCGAAAGCGAAGAATTAATAATTGATTACCATACTAAAACCAACCTTATGACCATTCATGATCTCGCATTAAAAGGCCGCCACAATGTTTTCAATTCGATGGCAGCTGCAATTGCAGGTAAAGTGCTGTCTATCAGGAAAGACGTAATCAGGGAGAGTCTTGCTGATTTTCAGGGAGTTGAACACCGGTTGGAACCGGTAATCACAGTATGCGGTGTAAATTTCATAAATGATTCAAAGGGCACAAACGTCAATTCGACCTGGTATGCCCTCGAATGCATGGAAACAGACATCATATGGATTGCAGGAGGCATAGATAAAGGGAATGATTATTCCGAGCTTTTCACTATCGTAAAACAGAAAGTACTGGCAATTGTCTGCCTCGGGAAAGACAACAGGAAGATTGTTGAAGCATTTAAGGATCTGGTTCCTACAATAGTTGAAACCGCTTCAATGGAAGAGGCTGTAAGATCGTCATACTACCTTGCAAAAAAGGGACAGACAGTTCTTTTATCACCTGCATGCGCAAGTTTTGACCTTTTCAACAATTATGAAGACAGGGGGCGTCAGTTTAAACAGGCTGTAAGAAATCTGTAAAAAAACGGTAAATGCAACAGGGCTGGTTTACAAGGACTTTTAAGGGTGACAGGATCATATGGGGACTGGTGGTCCTTTTCATGATTTATTCATTGCTGGCTGTCTACAGCTCATCGGTAAGCGTTGCATACCTCAAGCATGGCGGAAACACCTCTTATTTCCTGAGAAGCCAGTTTTTTATGCTGATACTCAGTTTGGTAATTATTGTCGTAGTGCATTATCTGCCTTACAGGATCTATTCTTCGATGGCAGGATTAATACTTCTGTTTTCTGTTGCATTGCTGATCCTGACATTTGCGATAGGAGCCAGGGTAAATGAAGCCGTTCGTACTATTGAAATACCAGGAACAGGATTCCGCCTTCAGACCTCTGATGTCGCCAAGGTAGCCCTTGTTCTTTATCTGGCGAGGGAACTATCCAGATTCCAGGGTGAGCTCAACAATTTCATGCTGGTGACCAGACGACTTATGCTGCCTGTTGCAGTCATTTGTGCTCTTATAATGCCGGAGAATCTTTCGACAGCTATGATGGTTTTTGGTATCAGCATGATAATAATGTTTATAGGAAGGGTTCCCTTCAAATATCTTCTTGCTTATGTCGGCATTGCCGTTGCAGGAGTCATTTTATTTGCATTGCTGCTTGGTATTTTTACCGAGAAAAACAGGGTGCAGGTTTGGAAAAACAGGATTGAGAATTTCTTTTCAGGGAAGGTGAATGAGGATGCTGATTACCAGTCGAACCAGGCAAAAATAGCCATCTCAACAGGGGGTTTATTCGGGAAGGCCCCTGGCAAGAGTACTCAGCGGAATATGCTTCCCCAGTCAAATTCAGATTTCATCTTTGCAATTATTATAGAAGAATACGGATTGCTGTTTGGAGCTATACCTTTAATACTTGCATATATGATATTGCTGTTCAGGGGTATTATGATAGTTAAAAAATGTGAGACCGCTTTCCCTGCTTACCTCGTAATAGGACTGATTATAATGATAACAGTCCAGGCTATGCTTAATATGCTGGTAGCGGTAGGACTCTTTCCTGTAACGGGTCAGACACTACCAATGGTAAGCTGGGGAAGGACTTCAGTTCTTGTAATGAGCTTTTCCATCGGGGCGATCCTGAGCGTAAGCAGAGTAGTGAATGCAAGAATAAAGCAGGAAGAATTGCCTGAGGATGAAAAAACTGACGAAGGAGAAAAGATATATGAACCTGCAAAGGCATAAAAGGGTGATCATCAGCGGAGGAGGTACCGGTGGACATATTTTCCCGGCAATTTCCATTGCCAATGCTTTGCGCAGGCTCGACGGGGATATTGAAATCCTTTTTGTGGGGGCAGAAGGCAGGATGGAGATGGAAAAAGTTCCTGCAGCAGGTTACAGGATAATTGGACTTCCGGTGGCCGGTATCGACCGGAAACATATTTTCAGGAATTTCTCAGTGTTGATAAAACTTGTTAAAAGCCTTAAGCTGGCGAGAAAAACTATAAAGGATTTTAATCCGGATGTCGTCGTGGGTGTCGGAGGGTATGCAAGCGGTCCGGTATTAAAGCAATCTGAAAGGCTGGGAATACCGGTCCTTATCCAGGAACAGAACAGTACATCGGGAGTAACCAACAAGCTGCTCGCCGGTAAGGCCTCTGTTATTTGTGTAGCCTACGACGGAATGGACAAGTACTTCCCTGCCGGCAGGGTAGTAAAAACAGGCAATCCGGTGCGTCAGAATTTCGATAACATTGGTCAGCTTCGCGACGAAGCACTTAAATTTTTCAATCTCAGGAAAGATTTGCCTGTAATTCTCATTCTTGGAGGATCGCTTGGTGCAGGAAAAATTAACAAGCTACTTTCTGACAATATTATAACGGTCAAAAATTCGGGTTACCAGTTGTTATGGCAAACCGGGAAATATTATTATGAAAATATCAGAAAGATTGTAACGGAATCATCTTCAGGCAATATCGCTGTTTATCCGTTTATTGACAAAATTGACCTAGCATTCAGCTCGGCTGATGTTATTGTTTCAAGGGCCGGGGCAGGAACAATCTCGGAGCTTTGCCTTGTCGGGAAACCTGTCATCCTTGTGCCTTCCCCAAATGTTGCAGAGGATCACCAGACAAGAAATGCATCAGCGCTTGAAGCGAAAGGCGCCGCTGTTGTAATTGCTGACGATATGGTCGAAAAACTGCTTGTGAATGAGATGACAAAGCTTGTTTCTGATACTCACAGGAAGAAGATGCTTTCGGAGAATATCTCCAAAATGGGCGAACGTGACGCCGATCTACGGATAGCAAAAGAAGTGCTTAAGCTGATAAAAAATGATTGACCTCAAAAACATAGAAGGAATTTATTTTGTCGGGATAGGAGGTATCGGCATGAGCGCCCTTGCTTTATATTTTGAGCGGGGAGGGTTCTTAATTGCAGGTTATGACAGGTCCGAGACAACCATAAGCAGAATGCTGACCGATAATGGCTGTATAATTTCATATGAGGATAGTGTTGAGAAGATCCCTCTCCTGTTCAGAAATGTTCCGGAAAAGGAGAATGTGATCGTGGTTTTTACTCCCGCCATTCCTTCTGACAATAAGGTAATTTCGTTTTTCAGAAAGAACCGATACCGGCTGTATAAGAGGTCCGAGATCCTCGGGGAAATCTCATCCCGGACCAGTACCCTTGCTATTGCAGGTACTCACGGAAAAACTTCGGTATCGACGATGACGGCCCACCTGCTGAAACAATCACATGTTGATTGTTCAGCTTTTCTCGGCGGCATTTCAAAGAACTATAATACCAACCTCCTTGTTGGAGAAAGCGAATATACTGTCATTGAGGCTGATGAATACGACAGGTCATTTCTCAGGCTTGATCCGCTGATGGCAGTAGTTACATCTGTTGATGCTGATCACCTTGATATCTATGGCGACAGGGAGTCAATGATAAAGGCATATAATGAATTCTGCGGCAAAATAAGACAGGGTGGCAAATTATTCATAAACCATAAGATCAGGGAGAGGATAAAAATTCCCGAAGGCGTCAGCGGATACACTTATGGATCGGAACCGGGCTCTGATTTCAGGGCTTTTGAGATACAGCACTTAAAAGATTACTACAGTTTTAATCTTCTGACACCTGATGGTGTAATAAGTGATCTTCATTTCCCTTTCCCCGGAATAATAAATATTGAAAATCTTACCGCTGCGATTGCAATTGCTCTGAATTGCGGTGTGACTGAACAGGAGATACGAAAAGCAATTATTCTCTTTCAGGGAGTCAAAAGACGATTTGACATAAGGATAGACCTTCCGGGACTTACGTACATTGATGATTATGCTCATCATCCTGAAGAGATAAAAGCATGCATAAACTCTGTCAGGGAGTATTTCGCCGGCAGGAAAATTACCGGGATATTCCAGCCGCACCTTTATTCGCGGACCCGCGATCATGCGGCCGGATTTGCAGAAATCCTCGATGAACTTGATGAGACTTTGCTTCTCCCTGTCTATCCTGCGCGTGAAAAACCAATCCCCGGTGTAAATTCCGAGATGATTCTTAACTATATGAAATCAGCAAGGAAGAGGATGGTGAAAATGGAAGACATTCCTGAATGCCTTGATATAAGCAGTCTGGATGTGCTTCTTACCATAGGTGCGGGAGATATTGATAAGCTTGTTGTCCCTATTGAAGACAAGATTAAAACCATTACCGGATTATGAGCAGAATATTAAAAATACTATTGCTTGTACCGACATTATATCTTGTGGTAATGCCTGTTTACTACTCACAATGGGCCCATTCAAAGCCATGCCGCAGGATAAAGATTACAATTGTTGATTCATCTCAATATCATTTTGTTACAAAAAAAGATATTCAGAATACGATTATCAGTGACAACGGAAACCTCATCGGTAAGCCTGTCAGGGAAATCAGCGTTGATGACATTGAAAAGACTATGACCAGGTACAGGGAGCTGAAGACAGCAGAAGCCTGCATGGAGATTGACGGGACCCTTCACATATATGCTGATCAGCGCACCCCGATCATGAGGTTGATGCCAAATAACGGGGGCGACTATTATATCGATACCGAAGGAGTGGTTGTAAGGAGAAGGAATCTTTATACGCCCCGGTTACATATTGTCGGAGGTAATATTAACATCAGCCAGGCAATGATGAATGGAGTCAGCGTTCTGGATACCAGTATAAAAAATTCCATTCTGAAAGATATATATTACCTCGTCAGTTATATCAATAAAGACGATTTCTGGTCAGCACAGATCGATCAGATCTTTGTTGACGGCAATGATGAGATTGACCTGATACCCAGGGTGGGGAATCATACGGTTCACCTCGGGAGCGCAGTCAATTATGAAGAAAAGCTGAAGAATCTTGAAGTATTCTATGATAAGGTCCTCCCTGAAGTGGGATGGAATAAGTATTCAACTATAAATCTGGCATTCAGGGATCAGATAGTTTGTAAACGCAGATAACAGAAAAACCATATTTCAGACTATGAACAATAAGGAACAGTATGTAGCAGCAATCGACATAGGAACCACAAAAATTGTGGCCATTGTCGGAAAGAAAAACGAGAATGGTAAAATTGAGATTCTCGGGCTCAGCAAAGCTCCCTCCAAAGGAGTGAAAAGAGGAGTGGTCCAGAACATTGAGGAAACAGTCAATGCCATTCAGGAAACCGTTGAGGATGTCCAGAAGCTTTCAGGTATTATGTTTTCCGAAGTCTTTGTAGGGATTGCAGGCCAGCATATAAAAAGCCTGAAAACCCGCGGATACATAATGCGCGATTCATTCGAGGATGAAATAAAAAAGGAGGAGGTCTTCAAGCTTATAGAAGACATGTACAAGATACATGTCGACATAGGAGAGGAGATAATCCATGTGATCCCCCAGATTTTTATCATCGACAATGAAACAGGCATAAAAAGTCCGATAGGTATCTGTGGCAGGCGTCTTGAGGCAAATTTCCATATTGTGATAGGTCAGGTTGCCGCGGCCAAGAATATCGAAAAATGCATCAGCAGGGCTAATCTTCGTGTAAAGGATCTGATACTTGAGCCACTGGCATCGGCAGATGCTGTTTTGACAGAGGACGAAAAAGAGGCAGGTGTTGTACTGGTTGATATCGGCGGTGGAACAACCGACCTTGCAGTTTATTATGATAATATAATCAGACATACTGCAGTGATTCCATTCGGAGGGAATGTTATAACAAAGGATATAAAGGAAGGATGCGCAATTCTCGACCGCCACGCGGAACAGCTTAAGCTTCAGTACGGTTCTGCTCTTGGAGATATTGCTCCTGAAGATAAAGTTGTTTCTATTCCGGGCATCAGCGGCAGGAACCCCAAGGAGATCTCATTCAGGAGCCTGGCTTACATAATCCAGTCAAGAATGGAGGAGATAATAGATATTGTGAACTTCGAGATCCAGAATTCCGGTTATGCCGACAAACTTGCAGCAGGGATGGTTATTACAGGTGGAGGTGCAATGCTTAAACATCTGCCGCAGCTTATGAAATTCAAAACTGCAATGGATGTCAGGATCGGTTACCCGAATGAACACCTTGCAGGCTCCGGGAGGAATGAGATAAACCAGCCGATGTTTGCCACAAGCGTAGGGTTAATAATCCGGGGATTTGAGCACCTTGAAACTTATAAAAAGTCGTTTAATGCCGGTACGAAAGAAGATTTTGTAAGGATAAGAAAACCTGTCATCGAGAAGGCTGAGCAGGAAATCACCGAAGCTGTTAATGATGACCCTGAAACAACACTGACTGAGGAAAAAGTACCGCTTACAGAAAAGATTAAACAGATGCTGTCGAAAATGTTTGAAGTTGAAGATCAGAAGATTAATTAGTTGAAAATATGGTTTGACTATAAACAGAGTACTGTTCGTAAACAATTTAATACTAGCACAATGACAGACGATATAATGAATTTTGATCTTCCTGTTGAGAGATCATGCCTTATAAAGGTTATTGGAATTGGCGGCGGCGGCAATAATGCCGTAAATCATATGTACGAAAAAGGCATCAAGGATGTGAACTTCGTTATTTGCAATACCGACCATCAGGCCCTTGCCCGCAGTCCGGTCCCGATAAAGGTCCAGATTGGTGAGTCGATAACGGAAGGTCGCGGTGCCGGCAGCAAACCTGAGATTGGACGCAAGGCTGCCATGGAGAACATCAAACAGGTTATGGATGCCATCTCGGGTAATACCAAAATGGTGTTTCTTACAACCGGAATGGGGGGAGGTACAGGTACCGGCGCAATCCCGGTTATTGCCAAAGCCTGCAAGGATGCCGGATTGCTTACAATAGCCGTGGTTACCATCCCGTTTAAATCTGAGGGGAAGATCCGTATAAGGTATGCTATCGATGGTATTACCGAGCTTAAAGATAATGTCGATTCACTTCTTGTAATTAACAATGAAAAGCTGCGGGAAATTTATGGTGACCAGGGAGTCTCAACTGCATTTGCCAAAGCTGATGATATTCTCACCACCGCCGTTAAGGGAATTGCTGAAATAATTACAGTGGCCGGGTATATTAATGTCGATTTCGCTGATGTTGAGACAGTAATGAAAGATTCAGGTGTTGCTATCATGGGGATGGGCACGGCTGCCGGAGAGAACAGGGCTTTGACTGCGATAGAGAATGCACTTGCATCACCGCTTCTGAATTCAAATGACATCACTGGCGCAAAAAGTATCCTTTTAAACATTTCATCAGGGTCGGGGGCCAATGAGCTTACAATGGATGAGCTGGGCCAGATAACCGACTTTGTGTACGAAGCAGCCTCTGAGGATGCTCTCATAATCAGAGGATTATCTCAGGATGCGAACCTTGGGGAAAATATCAGCGTTACAGTGATTGCCACAGGATTTCCTTCAAACAGTATCTTCACTCCATACAAAAAGCCGAAACCCAGAAAAGTAGAATTGCTTGCCGATGCCAACACCATTCCACCGCATATTATTCCTGAAAAAGGGGATGATACTTTTACAGTGCACCAGAAATCATTAAATTCGGTAATCTCAACTATTGATGATGAAATCCAGGGCGAACTGGATTTCAATCTGGAGAATGCCGGTGAGCTGACAGAACTCAGGGGAAGAAAGCAGAAGGATGATATTGATGAAAAGGAGAACCGTGAGACAACCCTTCAGAAGGTGAAACACATGCAGAACTTCTTCAAGAAGGAAGGCCTCTCAAACAAGATCATAAAGGATAACATTGAAACCTTTGAAGATGTCCCAGCTTATGTAAGAAGGAATATGTCGCTTGGACCAAAAGAGAAGGAGAATGACAGCAAGGTTTCAAAATTCACTTTGTCATCGGGCGATGGTGAGGAACCGGTTCTGAGAGAGAATAATGCATACCTCAACGACAACGTTGATTAAGAATAGTAATGCATATATTTTGTAGGGGCGTTGCATGCAACGCCCCTACCAGTTTTATAATAACTCGTGCATAATTCCTATATTTGCCGCTGATGAGGCGAAATATTGCGATATTACTGATTCTTGGCTCTACATCAGTTCTGGCTGCACAGACTCAGGATACCATAAAACCAAAAATTCTGAAGCAGTGGAATCTCTCTTCCGATTTCACTGAAGAAGTCATTATCCCCTTCGATACTGTTTTTTCGCTTTTTAACCAGTACAGGCTTGCTGATAAATATTCTCCGCTTAATGCCACCCTTGGCAGCTATGGATTGCCATTCTACCAGATAAACTTTTTTGACAGGGTTACGGATCCTGATAAGTACCTTTTCAATAATTATTATCCCCTTATGTATCAGCCTGAAAAGTACGTTTTCATGAATACTCAGGTGCCATTTACAGAGGCTGTATGGTCCTATGGCGGACAGCGTGATTTTGCCGACCAGACCTTCAGGGTCAGGCATTCCCAGAATGTTAACCGGTACCTTAACTTCGGTCTTGTTTTTGATATAGTTTATAATCTTGGGCAATACCCCTATCAGAGAGCCGACGACAAAAATTTCACATTTTACAGTTCATATACCGGAGAAAAGTACAAATACTATTTTGCTACCGGGATAAATAACCTGACCTCATTTGAAAACGGTGGCATTCAGGATGAAAGTCAGCTTGAAATCTTCGATACCCGAACTGTTGCTGTAAATCTTGGAGGATTGAATAAAGCAAAAAGCATTCTAAGGAACAAGAATCTGCTTCTGGTGCAGCGGTATACCGTCGGAAATAAACCCCGTCCGGTAATTGACAGCACGGCTGCAATGAAGAATACCTTCAGGTTAAGCGGTACTTTTTCACATATTTTAGTTCTCGACGGTAACAGGCGGACATACTCTGATGATTCACCTGAATCAGGATTTTATGATTCAATTTACATAAATAAGGATTTCACATTTGACTCCCTTTATGCCAGGAGCATCAAGAACACGATAAGGTTTGATTTTGCTACGGATGAAACACGAAAATTCAGGTTAGGAGGAGGTGCAGGAATCAGGAACGAGCTATTTAAATACAGTCAGATAGTGCCGACACATGATACTCTTCAGGCTGATACGTCAATCTGGAAAAACAGCAACAACATTCTGACAGGCAAATTGTACAGTGATATCGGCGATAAATTCCGCTGGATTGCAACAGGGGAACTTTTCCTGACAGGTTACAGGGCAGGGGATTTTAATATTAATGGTGTAATTTCAAAATCATTCGGCTGGAAAAAGGGACTTGCTTCCTGGAACATAAATGGATCAATAGCAAACAGGCAGCCATCATTCTGGTATGAGCAATGGGGAAGCAATCATTTTGAATGGCATAATAATATTAACAAGGAATTCAGGATTGACCTCGGGACAACCTTCTCTTATCCGGCACGTGATGCAGTGCTGCGGTTTAACTATGCAATAATAGATAATTATACGGGGTTCGATACCCTGGCATTGCCTGCGCAGCATACAGGGGGACTTTCGGTTGCATCTCTCTATGCGAGAAAAGATTTCAGGGCCTGGAAGTTTCATCTTTCTGCCGACCTGCTTGTACAGCAAAGCAGTAATACTGAAGTGCTTGACCTTCCGCTTTTTACAACAAAGACAGCAGGCTATTTCGAACATCTCTTCAATTTCAGAAAAACAAATGGCCAGTTAAACATGCAGATAGGAGCTGAGGTTCTGTATCATACCTTATACCATGCTTATTCCTATATGCCATCGACTGGTAGGTTTTACAATCAGGACCAGGTCGAGACCGGCAATTATCCCTTTATAAATGTATTTCTGAATCTCAAACTTAAAAGGACACGGATCTTTCTTATGTTCGATCATGTTAACTCCGGGCTCATGGGATATGACTATTACATGGTCCCCACTTACCCAATGAATGTCAGGATGTTAAGGTATGGGCTGGCCTGGACTTTTTATAACTGAAAAATTTTCGTACCTTTGTCCCTTCAAAAATAAGTTTAGTATAACAAAAGGAGACTATTTGATAAAAAAACTATTTATTCTGATATTAATATCGGTCGCAACAATTCTGTCCTGTTCCGATAATCACCCTGAAATACACAAAAAAGATATAGTAGCTTTTGACCTGGATTCAATAAGGGCAAGAGGCAGGATGAACGTTGTTACTGATTTTAACTCGACCAGTTATTTTATATACAAGGGCGAACCTATGGGATTCCATTATGAG
>Ga0105106_10001064_pt1 | contig 19632 bp, 18 predicted proteins | sample PPLLaktember2015_5_FD_79109 | JGI IMG/M metagenome (GOLD analysis project Ga0105106, IMG submission 79109) | Freshwater sediment microbial communities from Prairie Pothole Lake near Jamestown, North Dakota, USA - PPLs Lake P8 Core (1) Depth... | ecosystem: Environmental > Aquatic > Freshwater >...
CGGCATCAGTGAGACCTGCACGTCGTGTGCCAACAGGAGCTCAGTCTGGAGTGTTTCCCGTTCTCCCCTCTCGAGTGAGATGATCCATGTGATGAGATTGACCGCGCCGAGCACCAACGCCCCGGCAACGACCAGCGGCATGAGACCGGAACCGATTTTCACAAAGGCCGCGACAAGCCCGAGAGCAATGAGCGTGTAGGAGATGACAACGAGCCTGCGGCGATCCACCGGTATCCCGGCGTAGATCTGGTCCGTCCACAGCAGCGAGAAGACAAGGGCATCCCATAAGCGAATTTTCTCTCCCGTCTCCTCCATCCTTCTCCGTGTGGTCTCACGGTGCTTGTGCAGGAGAGCGGTGATACGCTCTCCCGCGACAAACAGGATGCCGGCGACAATGAGATCGATGCCGAAGCGACTCCAGTCTCCGCCCGAGGTGCCCTGCAGAAATGCCCCCACCAGTTCGATGACGACCAGCACCTTCAACAGCTGGACCAGAATCCGCCGGAAACGAACCGGATCGATCATTGGGCCGGGGATTCCTCTGCGCCGGTTCCGTCAGCCGGAGCCTGCCAAAGTGAAAGGTAGCACCCATCCGGGGTGGCGAATTGGGCGCACCAGCCCATCTCTCCGACGGGAGTCTTCTTTACCAGGACCTTTCCCCTCGCTTTCTTGATTTCTTTCAGCTTCGCGTCAATGTCCTCCACTTCGATATAGACGTTGACCTGGCCTTTCTTTGGCATCTTCTTCACCAGGTAGAAACCGCCGTTCGGTTGGGAACCTGCCCGAAAAGCTACCGTCTCAAGCTCAGGCAATTCCCTGAACGTCCACCCGAACACCGTTCCGAAGAACTTCTGAGCCTTCTTGAAGTTCGTGGTGGGAATATCTACATAACCGAATCCGTGCATACGCGTCGTCTTTCTGTATGGGATAAAGGATCTACTTTCCAGCCATAGGCAGTTTGACTCTCATCGTCTCCGCGTTTGTCAGGGCCCGTTCGTAACCTGCGTCGGCATGGCGGATGATGCCCATTCCCGGATCGTATGTCAGCACCCGTTCAAGGCGTGCCGCGGCCTCGGGGCTTCCATCGGCCACGACCACCATACCCGCATGTATGGACAGACCCATGCCGACCCCGCCGCCATGGTGGACACTGACCCAGCTTGCACCGCCAGTCGCATTGAGCAGGGCATTGAGGATCGGCCAGTCGGCGATGGCATCGCTCCCGTCCTTCATTTTTTCCGTTTCGCGGTTGGGAGAAGCCACCGATCCGCAATCGAGATGGTCACGACCGATGACGATGGGCGCCGTAATTTCGCCGCGGGCGACGAGGTCATTGAAGAGCAGCCCCATTTTCGCCCGCTCGCCGTAGCCCAGCCAGCAAATGCGCGCAGGCAGCCCCTGGAATTTCACCTGCTGTTGAGCCTTGTGAATCCACCGGCAGAGTGCCCCGTTTTCCGGGAAGGTCTCAATCACCGCCCGGTCGGTTCGGTAGATATCCTCCGGATTACCTGACAGGGCAACCCAGCGGAAGGGTCCTTTGCCGTCACAAAAAAGCGGCCGGATATACTCGGGGACGAAGCCGGGGATGTCAAATGCATCCGGCACACCGTTGGCCTGCGCCTCGCCACGAATATTGTTCCCATAATCAAATGTGACGGCACCCTTCCGCATTAGTGCGAGCATCGCACGCACATGTTCCGCAATGGATTGCCGGGCCAGGAATATGTAGCGTTGCGGGTCCGCGGCACGCAGGGCAAGCGCATCCTCGTACGGGAGTTGCGCCGGGACATAGCCGTTCAGAGTGTCGTGGGCGGACGTCTGATCTGTGAGCACGTCGATTGCAGTGCCACGTTGAATGAGCGCCGGCAGGATTTCCGCCGCATTACCCAGCAAGGCAACGGAGCGGGGCTCCTTGCGCGCGCGTGCGGACTCCAGAATCCCGAGTGCGTCGTCGAGGGTGGGCGCAAGTTCGTCGACGTACTTTGTCGCAAGCCGTCGTTCGATGCGTTGCCGGTCGACTTCAATGGCCAGACATGCGGCGCCATTCATCGTTGCCGCAAGCGGTTGTGCTCCACCCATACCACCGAGCCCGGCGGTGACGAGAAGTCTTCCCGCCAGAGAGCCGCCGAAGTACCGTTCCGCCACGGCTGCAAACGTCTCGTACGTGCCCTGCAAAATCCCCTGCGTGCCAATGTAGATCCAGCTCCCCGCAGTCATCTGGCCGTACATCGTCAGCCCGAGGGCCTCCAGGCGGCGGAACTCGTCCCAGGTCGCCCACTTCGGGACGAGCATTGAGTTGACAATCAGCACGCGCGGGGCATCCCCGTGGGTTCTGAATATTCCGACGGGCTTGCCCGATTGCACCAGGAGGGTTTCATCATTCTCGAGGCTCCGGAGCGACCGGACAATGGCGTGATAACATGCCCAGTTCCGCGCTGCTTTCCCAACGCCGCCATACACGATGAGCTCCTCCGGCTTCTCCGCGACCTCGGCATCCAGGTTGTTCATCAGCATGCGCAAGGCGGCTTCTTGCAGCCACCCTTTGCAGCTCAGCGATGTACCTCCCGGTGCTTTAATGGCGGCCGGATCGAACTGCGGGGTAATCATTTATATGCGACCACCGCTATTTCGATATTCGCTTGTTTCGGGAGCGCACTGACTTCGACGGCCACGCGTGCCGGATGTTTCCCCTCGGGGAAGAACGACCCATACACAGCGTTCATGCGCTGATAGTCTCCCATGTTCCGGAGGTACACGGTCGCATTCACTACGTGTGAGGAATCGTACCCCGCAGAGCCGAGCACAACCCGGAGATTGTGCAGCACCTGGCGCGTCTCCTGTTCGATGTCGCCGTCGAGGAGTTCACCGGTGTTCGGATCCAGCGCGATCTGGCCCGACACGAACAACAAGCGACCGACTTGTACTGCCGGTGAATACGGACCGATGACATTCCCCGGCTTATAGTACTCAGCCTGATCCTGCATACAGCCGGCCATCGTCACCACGGTGATGAGCAGAAGCATTCGGGTCGTGTGCATGGGGCCTTACCGCATCAGGACGATTTCAAGCAGCGCTGCATCCTCTTCTTCTTCTTCGGGCTGGACCATTCTGAGGCTGATGATCGCGCTGAATGGATGCATCGTGCTGACACCTTCCTCCTCGACAACGAAATAATCCCCTTCCACCTTGCTCAGAATTCCGAGGTTCGTTTTTACGCCTTTGTGCTTTACGAGCACATCCCTGAGTGTGCCCCCGAGTCTGGCCTGAGCGGGGGGTGTCGGCTGGCTGACAGCCTGTTCTGACTTGGGTGGTGCTTTTTTCTTCTGGGCGCTGGCATCACAGGGCAGCAACAACACACCTGCCGCAAGCAGCAGGGCGGTTCCACAGGTCAATGTGAATCGGTTCATCGTATCCTCCGTGCAATGTTGAATGGCTCGTCGGTCTCGACGTGTTCCTTGTGTTCATGCCGCATCACCCCATCGCTACATCTTGTATCCGATCTTCCGCAGGAAGTCTTTTCGCGTCTGGATGTCGATTGCGTTCTCTATTCCTCGGGTCCGTTCACCGTCGACCACGCCGAGAATCGCCCTGCCCAGGTCCGTTTCAGCGATGATCACTTCGGTGGGATTGGCTGTCGCACAGTATACACGGCACACTTCTGCGACGCTCTTCACGGCATTCAGAATATTCACCGGGAACCCGTGCTCCATAAAGATCACAAACGAGTGACCCGCGGCAAGCGCAAGGGCGTTGCGCTGTGCGATTCCTATCAGCTGCTCATCGTTGCCCGCATAGCGAACCAGGCAGGGTCCGGAGGCCTCGCAGAAGGCGACGCCAAATTTCATGGCGGGGTTCGTCTGCACAATCGCTTCATAGAGATCTTCAACGGTTTTGATGAAATGCGAATGGCCGAGAATGAAATTCATTTCTTCCGGCTTGTCGATTCGAACAGATGTCATCTGCATCGCGTCCTCCTCACCGTTCAGGGTGGAGTAATGAAATCAGGGCGGGCGGTATAATCCAGTGGAGCCGGGCCGCGGCAGTCAGTGAAGTCGTGGAAAGAACGACCCGTGCGGCCGACCCCGGAGGGAAGGCGATCTCGGCGGCGCCATCCGCCACCAGCCAGGACAGGAAATCGGTGAGATCGGGCTGGTGCGCGACAAGAATCAGGGGTCCCTCGGAGTGTTCTGTGACCTGCGCGAGCACCTCACGCATCGCAATCCCTGGTTTAAGCACCTGCCAGGGGCGCACTGAGGGCGGCGACGGAAATTGCGCGGAAATGATGTCCGCGGTGCGTCGCGCACGCACGAGCGGACTGCTGCCGATCATCCGGACCGCAGGCTCCACCTTCGACAACATCCGTCCGACCACTGCAGCGTCGTGTTCCCCTCGCGGACTCAACGGCCTGTCAGCATCGCGGAGGATATTCCCGCCGATAGGGAGCGCTTCGCTGTGACGGACGAGGTACAGGTTCATGTGCGCTTCTTGGCGAGCCCGGCCCGAGCTTTTGCGTATCCGGGTTTGATCACGTCATAGATGATCTGGATACGTCTGTTGTACGGTAGAAATGCACTCTTCATCGCGTTGATGGTCAGCTTCTCCAGTGCGTCCAGATTCAGTTTGAAGACCTGGTGTGCGATCTTGTACTCGCGCGTCATCGTGGTATTGCTCATCAACCGGTCGTCGGTATTCAGCGTGACACGGAATTTGTATTTATAGTAGAGTCCGAAAGGATGCTCTGCGATGCTCTTGACCGCTCCGGTATCAACGTTGCTGGTCAGGCACATTTCCAGCGGAAGCCGTTTGTCCAGGACGTACTGCGCAAGGTATCCCATGCGGACGATCTTCTTGTTGTCGCGCTTGTCGAGCCCGATATCTTCGATGAGGCGCGTGGCATGACCGATTCTGTGTGCACCGCACCATTGGATTGCCTGCCAGATGCTCTCTTTGCCGAAAGCCTCTCCGGCGTGCACGGTAATGTTGAAGTTCTCCCGCTGGATGTAGTGAAACGCGTCAACATGTTTCTTCGGCGGGTACCCCCCCTCTTCGCCTGCCAGGTCGAAGCCCACGACACCCCGCTCACGGAAATCCACCGCCAGTTCCGCCATTTCGAGGGAGAGCTTCATGTTTCGCATGGCGCAGATTATGATGCCGAACTCCACACCGAAGTCCTTCTTCCCCCGTTCCAGTCCCCTGAGAACGGCGTTCACCACTTCGTCCCAATGGAGACCCTGTTCCGTGTGAAAGACCGGTGCGAATCGGGTCTCGACGTAGACCACACCGTCCTTGTGCATATCCTCCATCATTTCGTACGCAACCCGTTCCAGGGCCGCTTCGGTCTGCAGGACGGCGGCGGTATGCGTAAAACCTTCAAGGTACAACGGCAGACTTCCTCGTTGCGCACCCCGGTGAAACCACAGCGCGAGCTCCCTGGCGTTCGTGGTGGGTAGTCCGGTATACTTGGATTCCTTGGCAAGAGCGACAATGGTTTGAGGGCGAAGGCCCCCATCCAGATGATCATGGAGAAGCACTTTGGGGAGCGAGCAGATGAAGCGATCGGTCATTCGCATGAGATGCGCACCTCCTGTGGTTCAAAAAAGTACAACATGACCGGGTAAAAATCAACGAATGGTTGCATTTTATGGTGCTTTTCTCTATATAAGCGAGAACAAACCGACATGACGATGCCCAAGAAAGATTTTTCCATCCTCGTCGTCGACGACGAAGAAGCATTTCGATACCTCCTCACTTCTCTCATCAATAGTGCCGGGTACCAGGTCGATACCGTCATCGATGGTGTTTCGGCGATCAACGCCGTGCAGGGAAAACTCTACCACGTGGTGCTGTTGGACGTGAAGATGCCGAAAGTGGACGGCATCGAAGTCCTGAGGTTCATCAAGAACAACTACCCCGGTATCGAGGTGATCATGCTGACCGGCGCGGCAGATGTGAAGACTGCCGTGGAGTGCATGCGGATCGGGGCGTACGACTTTATTACCAAGCCGACGACAGCCGACGAACTCCTCGCCACGATTAACCGCGCACTGGAACGCCGTCAGCTCCTGATTGACAACATCCTCATGAAGGACGCCCTCGACCGCCTCCAGGGATCGCACGAGATGGTCGGCCAGAGCGATATTTTCCGCAGGGTGCTCGAGGTCGCGGCGAAGGTGGCCCCCACGGAGTCCACTGTCTTGATCCAGGGCCCGAGCGGGACCGGAAAAGAGCTCATCGCCAATTTCATTTACAAGAACAGCCTTCGTACAGACCAGCCGTTTGTCACCCTCAACTGCGCCTCGATCCCGGACACGCTCATCGAGAGTGAACTGTTCGGCTATGAGAAGGGGGCATTCACCGATGCCCGCGCGACAAAACCCGGCATCGTGGAGATCGCCAACAAAGGCACGCTGTTCCTCGATGAGATCGGCGACATCAGCCCGGTAGTGCAGCCCAAAATTCTCCGTTTCATCCAGAGCGGGGAGTTCCGCAGGGTGGGCGGCAATACCGCGTTGAATGCGGATGTCCGGATCCTCTCCGCGACAAACAAGAATCTGAAGGAAGAGGTGCGGGAAGGCCGGTTCCGCGAGGACCTCCTCTATCGCCTGAATGTGATTACGATAGAAATCCCTCCGTTGCGCGAACGAAAACAGGATATCCCCCTGCTGGTCGCATCATTCCTCGCAAACCGGATGAAGACAAAGGTACAGACCAGCATTTCGACCAAGGCGATGGAGGTGCTTGTTGACTATGACTGGCCGGGGAATATCCGCGAGCTGGAGAACGTCATCGAACGTGCCGCCATCCTCTGCCATAACCACGTTATCGAGCCGCAGGATTTCTCCCTCCCCAATGCACCGGCATCGGTGTTCGCATCGGGGGGGCGGAGTGACCAGAAAATCGGCACGGCACTTCCCTTGAAAGAGATCGAGCACCTGCATATTGAAGGAGTGCTGCGGGCTTTCCGGGGCAACAAAGCGGAATCCGCCAAGATTCTGGGGATTAGCCTGAAGACCCTGTACACGAAAATCCAGCAATACCAGATCAAGCTGAACTAGTGCCCCTACGACTTTCACTTGCTATAAATAAAGGGGCACAGTGCACGTCCCAACAATGATCCCCCAAATTCTTTGCTAGCAGCAGATCGTTGGGACGGCACTAAGACTTCTTCATCAGTACTCCCGCCCCCCACAGCAGAACGCTTGCCGCCAGACCGGGATACATCGGTTCGATCCCCAGCGGATAAAGGTCCGCGGGGCCGAGACCTTCGGACCAGCCCGCCAGGAGCCAGACCAGCGAGACCAGCCAACCGGAAAGCATGCAGGCAAATGCCCATCGCGGGCCGACCCGCACAGGTTCAAAGTAGGCCGTCACAACCGGAACAAGCAGTCCCGGAACGATTACCGTGCCGATCGTATACCAGAGTTTGATCACCGAAGGAACCGCCGCGGCAAGTGCAACGCTGAGAATTGCGGTAACGACAAGTCCCCACCTCACCCACACGGTTTCCGCCGTACCCCCGCCTTCACCGCCGCTGAGTCGGTCCCCGGAGCCGGGTGCTGCCGATCTCAGTCGGAGAACGATGTCTCTGCCGAGCGTGGTTGCCGAGACAAACGTCAGCGTATTGAGTGTTGACATGACCGTTGCAAGCAGTCCGATAAAAAACATCCCCTTCGCCACCGGGGGGAGAATTGCTTCGGCGAGAAGGGGGTATGCCATCACGGGTTGCTGCAAACCGGGCAGAGCGGCACGCGCATAGAGGCCGGCCGTCGCTGTCATGGCATCGAAGACAATCCAGAACAGGACCGACCAGAGAATTCCTCTCCGGGCGACATCTCCGGACACCGCTGCATAACAGCGCTGATGAAATGCCGGATCGACAAGAGTCCAGAGGGCAATGAAGAACCAGACAAGAACGAACTGCATTGGGTTCCCGCCGTTCCATGTGAGGTGTTGAGCCGGCACGTTCATCTCAATGAACGAGACTCCGCCGTATTCCGCCACTGCAAACGGGATGATGACGGCAAACCCGGCGAACATGAGCAGGAACTCGAGAATGTCGGTATGGACGTCAGCGCGGAACCCCCCGGCAAAGAGATAGAGCGTTGAGGCGAGTGTGCCGAGAACGACACACCAGAGAATATGCCATCCCGTCACCATTTCCAGCAGCACGCCGATCATTAAAACGTAAGCGGCCGGCGACATAAGGAGAAATATCAGGAACGCTCCCAGGAGCGCTGTCGGCCGGTCGTACGAAAGCTCCAGTTTGTCGGGAATTGTCGCAAGGTTGGTCGCGCGGATACGCTTCGCAAGCAGGACCGCAAAGGCGATCGCAAATACATAGTACGGCACCCCCTGGATGACCCAGTTGGAGATGCCATACCGGTAGGAGAATTCTCCAACTCCCAGGATGCCACCGTACCAGGTAGACACAAGCGTCATGACGAACACGGGCGTGGTCAGTGAACGCCCGGCCAGAAGAAACTCTCCCACCCGTCTGTTCTCTGGTTTTCTTCCGGCGCGAAAACCGATTACCATCACCGCACAGAAATACGCAACGATCAGGATGACATCGACTGGAGCAAATGTAATCATGAGAATTGCCCGCGGATCCAACGGTGTCTATCAACCATCGGCAGGAGGCGGTTTTTGTCTCCGCCTGCCGGCGGCAAAAGGCGATTCCATCACCACCACGAGCGCCCTTCCTTCTTTAATGTTGACACTGAACGGCGAGCTTCTCACGATATTGCTGACCGCCACCTCCCCCGGACGGAAAGATGCGTTTGTCAGGGGGTAGTGGAGCCCCCGCAGGGTGACGCCACGGCATGGAGCGCAGGGGAGTAAGCTGACCGTCGTCCCCCTGCCGGCATGCAGCCGCCGGGCTCCCTGCACAGGCACCGCGTGCCAGCCGTCACCGATCACCATGATGTCTAACGATCGCGCATAGCGCCAGAGCACCGTCAGGTTCGCGAGGGTCATGTCAATGCGGCTGCCGGTAGCTCCCATCAGGAGCACCGTGCGCACCCCCCGATCGCGGAGATACTCGAGGGCTTTTTCCACATCGGTGTTGTCCTGCCGTTCCACGCGAACAACGAGAGCGTTCCGGAATGCACGCAAGGTTGACTGTCGCACGGAATCGAGATCCCCGATGATGACATCGGGGGAGAGACCGAGCGCGCGGGCATGGTTTGCCCCACCGTCGGCAGCCACCACAAGATCACATATGCGAGCCGCACGCCGCGCGAGAAGCCGCGCCGGCGGTTCGCCGTTGCACAGCAGGAGTGCACGATGGGGACCCGCCGTTCGTCGATTCACAGGATCACCGTTATCTGGAAGAAGAGATTTCGCTCTGCGCCGACGAAGAACTGATCACCTTCTCCGTATGCGGCGTAGAGCACGTCAAAGAGATTGTTGATCTGCAATTTTGCCTCAACGGATGCATCATCCACAATCCGGTCAAATCTATAGGATGCCGATGCCTCACTGACAAAAGAGGGGTCGACGGTGAGTTGTTCGTTTTTGAAGTTGTCGGTGTACTGTTTGCCGACAAATCGCGCAGCAAGGGAACCCGTGAACCTCTCGCTTCGGTAGGTCAGGCGCATATTGGCGATAACATCGGGGAATCCGGCCAGAGGGTTTCCTGAGAGGCTGACTCCGGATCCCGACGAGAAATCAGCGTGGCGGATAAAACGGTTCCTGCTCACGGAGGCATTTGCCGTAAGTTCGACTGACGGCGTTACGGGAATTCTCCCGCTCACCTCAAGCCCGACGTGTCGTGTGCGCTCCGCATTTCCAGTGACGGGCTGGCCGAACCGATCGAGCTGTCCGCTCTTGACAATTTCGTCCGTAAACTCCATCCAGTAGAGATTTGCTGAGAACCGCGTGTTCCCCTCGATATATCCTGCGCCCAACTCCATATCGAGCAGTGATTCCGGCTTCACCAGAGGACGCGAGAAGTCTGGTTTGCCGGAGGCATTCAGTGCGAATTGCGGCACAACTGCACCCCATGATCCTGGCGTGCTGGCCTCGGCGGCGTCATACAGATTTTTCAGCCGGGGTTCGCGTGATGTGTAGCCGAGGCTCGCGTAAAGATTCCACCGTTCGGTAACGTTGAAATTCACGCCCAGTCGTGGATTGAGGAAATGGTACGGTACAGTGAAGTCCGTTCCTCCGAATTTCTCGTCATAGAGCCGGTACCGGTTGAACGCATATTGCACGGAAGCCATAAGTTTCATGCCTGGCCGCAGATCCTGAAGCAGATGCGCATAGAGAGAACCAATGTCCTTCGCACCGCGGTATTCATAATAGCGATAGTCTCTAGGCACCCCGGCCGGGATTTGTGCGGCCCACTGCAGACGGCCCCAGTGGAGTGACCGGTGGATACGGAGCTCCCCACCCACAATGAACTCGCCGCGATCGTGATACATCGTAATCCGGGGCAACCAGCCCCATTGCTTGTTCGTCACCTGGGCCCGGATTAACGCGCCGGGGAGGTAGAGTGTGTCCGGATCTCCGCTCACCGGGAAGCCGTGCGCCGGAGTGATCCGATAATAGGAAAGCGGAGCCCATGCACCGTCGTAGTCGAAGTATCCATCGCCGAGCACCAGAAACAGCGTATTCGAGAGGGTAAGGGAAGGCGAGAGCCTCCATTCGTGCATCAGGTCGAAATGAGGCTGGGAGAAATTTTCCATTTCTTCCGGACGTTTGATCGGATTCTCCCTTCGCCGATCACGGTCGGCGATTGCATCCTTGGAAACCCCAAAGTATGCCAGGCCGTCCGAGATCGGCCCACCGTAGAAATTGAGCTGCGTGGTCATTGCCGAATCGTACCGGGTAGCGCCGAGAAAATAGCTGTTGAAATCCACCCAGGCGTGGTCGCGGTATCCGCTGCTCAGCACTTTGGACAGACGGGCGTGGACCGCATACCGGTTGTCCATGAGGCCGGAGAAGTAAGACGCAGAGTATTTGCGTGTATTGTAGCTCCCCACGCCGGCAGCGAAGGCCAGCGACCGTTCGTGCGCATATCGGGTTGTGGTGAGATTCACGGACCCCCCGATCGCGGGCGAACCATAAAACGCGCTCCCGGCGCCGCGTTGCACCTGCACATCCTCAATACTTGCGGTCATGTCGGGAAAATCCAGCCAGTAGACATTATGGTCCTCCGGATCGTTTTGCGGGATCCCATTGATCATCACTGCAATGCGGCGTGCGTCAAACCCGCGGATGTTCAGATATGTATAGCCGAGGCCCGTGCCGCTTTCGGAATAAAACGTCGTGGAGGGAAGTTCTGCGAGGAGAACGGGGATATCCTGCACCGTGTAACGTTCACGAAGGGCGGAGCCCTCCAGCGTGGAGAAGGTGGCGGGAGTCTCGCGCTCACGTCCGCGGGTCGCGGTGACGGTGACCGCCTGGGCGACGAGAACCGCCACGGAGAGCGAAAACTCCACACGTGCGGTATCGTCAGGCGGCACGTCCACCGTCCGCGTGACCGACTGGTATCCGACGAGCGAAGCGCGCACCATACAGGGCCCACCGGGAAGGCCGGAGATAACGAAATTCCCCAGCGCATCGGTTGTCGTTCCGATGGTAGTGCCGACAACCGTGACATTCACCAAGGAAAGGGGACGGTGCGACTCTCTGTCAGCCACAGTTCCCCGTATGACCCCTGCGGTCATTGTGCCGGTCAGCACACACACGGCTGCGAGTACTGATACCACATTCATTGCGGATCCCTCCAGAACAAATCAAGGCCGAACCTCCGTCGGGGGAACACGGAGAAACGGCCTTGCCTGCGAACGCCTGCTGTCGCCGTTTCCCTACGCTGGCATGATCCAGATCAGGTTCCAGGGTTTGATCTCAGTCCCGCCATTTTTGCGGAACACCCCTAACGGATAGCCTATGATAGCTGGGTTGGGGGAGAAAAGCAAGCTCGGCTGCTTTTGTTGGGGAAATGCCCTTGACAACGACCGGCATCCTTTGCACATTGCGTGCACGGGAGTGGATCGTTCAACATGGAGGAGGATGACGGCCATGCACCCGATCAATCAGCAATGTTTCCACTATTTTGCGGAGATCCTTCGCACCTGCAAGTCTACCAACAGTGCAGAGCGTGTACTCTCCCTTGTTGTCGACCGAATTGTCCGATCATACCACTGCAATACCTGCGCTATCGTGTTAATCGATCCCAAGACAGAATATCTGCGGATCGACTACTGCCACAATCTTTCCCTGACATTCTGCAATGCCTTCCGCCGCCGGATTACCACTACGGCAATCGGAAAGCTCTTATGGACGGGCGTACCGATTCTCATCAGCGACATCACCGCAGACCGCCGGCTGGCGGAGGAGGTGCAACTCGAGAATCCATTTGCCTCATGTCTCCTCGTGCAGATCAGTGTCGACCAGCGCACCCTGGGATATCTGTACTGCGACAGCACCGAACGTCAGGCTTTTGATGCCGGAGACATCGAATTCATGCAGCTCTTTGCGGACATTGCGGCTCTGGCAATCGTTAAAGCCACGTTGTTCGAGGAAAACATACGCCTGGATATGGTCGACCACGAAACAGGTCTCGAGAAGTACGTCTCATTCCTCGAACGCCTGAAGGCCACGGTCGCGCGGGCGGAAGAATACAGCGAGAGCTTCACCGTGCTCCTTCTGGACATCGACAATTTCAAAGACACGGTGAACACGTATGGCTATGACACGTCGCGCCACTTGTTGAAGGAAATGGGAAAGATCGTCCAGGGGCATCTCCGGCCGGTTGATGCCGGGGGACGGTACGGGTTCGACGAGTTCGTGCTCATGATTGCCAATACGGGCCTTGAAGGTGCGGTCGAATTCGCAAACCGTCTGCGCGAGCGTATTGCCGCTCAACGCTACACCCCAAAAGGCATTGCCTCAAGTGTCAGCATTGGTGTGGCGGCTTTTCCACGCAATGGTAACAGTATCGATGCGGTGATGCTCACTGCAAAGCAGGCACTCTTCGAGGCGCAGCGCGGCGGCCGCAACAGCGTCTACTGGTATAAGAGCGATTGGTTCGCGCGTGATCAGCAGGCGTCCCAAGATCACCACAACGTCCTGACTCCTTGAAAGTGCACTTTCTGCGGGGGGCATCCGTATCCCCCATCCAGGCCCGGCCCTTTCGAACCTGGACCACGGATCCCACAGCCTGGACCCTATGTTTCTATGCCCGAACTCCCTGATCTTCTGTATATCTCCCGCTATCTCCAGCGTCACGTACTGCATCGCCGCATTGTTTCCGCCACCATTCACCAGCCGGTGGTCATCCGCAACGACATCGGCGATCCGGTGGAGCAGGTGTTGCGGGATCTTTCCTTCACACACATCGATTTTCACGGACCGTTCCTGCGTTTCACGTTGAGCTCCATGGTGGAACTTGTCATTAATCTGATGCTCGGAGGACGCATCCAGCACCAGCAGAGCGCGGAGCATCCGCTCGGGTTTAAACTCATCGCCCTGAAACTCGACGACGGCACGTGGCTCAACATCTGCGATCAGCAGAAAATGGCAAAGGTGTACCTTGTGCACTCGGGCGACTATTCCGCTATTCCCGGCTTCGGGAATCAGGGGGTAGATGTGCGTTCACCGGAATTCAGCGAAGAACTCTTCCGGCGTCTTGCCGCAAAGCACTCCCGCAAGCAGGTGCGTGTCTTTATCAACGATCACACCGCACTGAGCAGTATCGGTAATGCGTATGCCGATGAAATCCTCTTTGAGGCAAAGATCCACCCGAAGACCCTCGTCGCTTCCCTTGCGGGCGATGATCTTCTGGCCCTGTACCGTGCCATCAGGACCGTGCTGCAGCGCGGAATTGACTTCGTCGCGGAATCCGGACAGCCAATCCACAGCAAAGTCCGGGATCACATGAAAGTCCGCAACCGCCAGGGACAACCTTGCCCCCGCTGCGGAACAACGATTCGACGGGAAGGAGTCCGCGGTTACGACGTCTTCTTCTGTCCGACCTGCCAGCCCGTGGCGCGAAAGGTGTTCATCGACTGGAGCAGGCAACAAAAGGGACCGGGTGATACCCATACTGCATCCTGAGACCCGCGGACAGGAATTCTCTTGCGGTCTCTCTGTTGATATCGATTGCCTATCCTGCTATCTTCTAGAGCACCCTTTCAGCAACGAATCCGGTTCCTGCGTCCTTACTAGCCTTGGAGTACAAGATGATTCGCACGATTGCAGATTTCGATCGCGTGTGGCAGACGGAGCTTGAGGCCACGCAGAAAATCCTCAAGCACGTCACCACACAATCGCTGGGACAGCCCGTTCACGCCGACATCCGCACGCTCGGCCGTCTGGCATGGCATATTGTCACATCCATCCCCGAAATGGCCGGACGGACGGGATTGACGCTGGCCGGCCCTGACGACAAAGCGCCGATTCCAAATACCGCAAAGGAAATCTTCGACGCCTACAATGCATCCGCGATCTCGATCCTCGAGCAGGTAAAAAAGGACTGGACGGACAAGGATCTGCTTGTGGAGGACGACATGTACGGTGAGAAATGGCCCCGTGGAATGACACTTCAGGTTCTTGTCCATCACCAGATCCATCACCGGGCACAGATGATTGTTGTCATGCGCCTTCTGGGGCTCAGCGTCCCCGGGGTGTATGGCCCGACCAGGGAAGAATGGTCATCCTACGGCATGCAGCCGCCGGCCATCTGATATGGTTCCGCATACACCCCATCAGCGTCACAAACCGCTGGGTCCTGCCACCGTCACATTCTCTGGGATCCTGGAAATCGGCGAACGAGGAGAAGGAGCGGTACGTCCGATCACCATGTCGATGCAGAGGAACGCAGGCGACACGCACGTAACCGCACGACAGGTCCGCGACAACCACCTGCGGTCAGGTGTCCTCCTGGAAGGTATCGCCCGGCGAGGGCAGGGACCAAGCCCGGTCATGGAGACCTTGCACGCGGTCAACGGGATCGCTCCCGACCGCTGGGCCGTCGTGAAGGAGTTTTCCTCTTACGAGGTGGTGTCTCCCTATGAGTGGATCCGTCTCGAAGGGACGGATGATTCCACGCCGGGCAGACTCGGTGCGGGTCCGATGAGAATCGTGGATCTCTTCTGTCCCGTGGGCAAGGGGCAGCGCGCGCTCATCGTATCTCCGCCCAAGGCCGGAAAGACCATGTTGCTGCAACAGCTGGCTCACGCCATCAGCCGGAACCACCCGAACATCGAGCTGGTGGTGCTGTTGATCGACGAGCGCCCGGAAGAGGTGACCGACATGCGCCGGTCGATTAAGGGGGAGGTATTCGCCAGCTCAAGCGACAGCGAACGTGGAACGCATGTCCACCTTGCGCAGCTGGTGCTAGAATATGCCAAGCGAAAAGTCGAAATCGGAAATGACGTCGTTCTCCTTCTGGATTCCCTCACCCGCCTTGGCCGTGCATTCAATTTGCATCAGCGCGGCAGCGGCCGGACGATGAGCGGCGGTGTGGACATCCGCGCACTGGAGATTCCCAAGCGGATCTTCGGGGCAGCGCGGAAAATCGAAGGGCGGGGCTCGCTCACCATCATCGCCACGGCCCTCGTCGAAACGAATTCCCGCATGGATGAACTGATCTTCCAGGAATTCAAGGGAACGGGCAACATGGAGCTGGTCCTGAACCGTGAACTCGCGGATGAACGCATCTTTCCTGCCGTCAACCTCGGAATGTCAGGCACGCGACGCGAAGAACTCCTCTTCGGCTCCGCAGTGTATGTTCACCAGGAGTTGCGGCGCGCCATCAGCCGGATGCACCCGCGGGAGGCCATGCGCGCGGTCTTGAAACTGCTTGAACGGTATCCCACCAACGAGACGCTGCTTTCACACTTCAACTCGTCACACGGAGGCATCCAATGACGGCCCGCTGTGTCATGATGGTGTTCCTGCTTGGTTTCATTGCCGGATGCTCTCCCAGCCCCCCCGCTGTGCCGCCGGTTCCCACGCCCGTGGCAGACGATGTCCGGACCGAATGGGTCTCGCACGCATGGAAGTTCGAGAAGGGCGGATGGATCTATATCCATGTGGAGGGCGATGCGCGCGCCAGGGGTTTTCAGCACGGTGCGCTCCTTGCCCGTGAGATCGCCGATGCCCTGAGGACGCAACGCATCGTGTGGGAATACGAGAGCGGGATGACGTGGGACTGGCTCGTGACAAGGACAACGCCATTTCTGCTGCCTCGCATTGACACGGAGATACTCGCGGAAATCGACGGTCTCGTGGAAGGGCTTACCTCGGCTAATGTCACGGTGTCACGCGCCGATATGATCGTCTACAATGCCTACATCGAAGTGGCCGGATACTGGTGGCCCGAACAGAAGAAGTCCATGGGCTCGGCGTCTCCCTCACGATCCAAGGAATCCTGTTCGAGCTTCATCGCCACAGGAAGCATGACTGCCGACGGTGGGATTGTGCTCGGACACAACACGATGACCGGCTACGCCGACGGATTCGTGAATGTGATCATCGATATTCACCCCTCAACCGGACACCGCATGCTGATGCAGACCTGCCCCGGGTGGATTCACAGCGGCTCCGACTTCTTTATTACCGACGCTGGCCTCGTTGGGTCCGAAACGACGATCGGGGGATACAGCGGGTTCGATGAGCGCGGTATCCCGGAATTCTGCCGCATGCGCCGGGCGACACAGGATGCCGACAGTATCGGCCAATGGTGCAGCATCATGACGCAGGGAAACAACGGAGGCTATGCGAACGCATGGCTGCTGGGGGACACGAAGACGGGGGAGATCGCACGCCTGGAGCTCGGGTTGAAACATGAGAGTCTGGAACGGACCCGGGACGGCTATTACACGGGATCCAACGTCCCCGAGAACATGAAGATCCTGAGGTTTGAGACTGACCTCCACGAGACCGACATCCGCCGGTCCGGCGTCGCCCGCAGGGTGCGCTGGGAGCAACTCATGCAAGAATACCGCGGACGCATCACCGTCGATCTGGCAAAACAGTTCGAATCAGATCACTACGACCCGTATCTGCACCGCACAGTGAAGAATGGACGGGTCCTTTGCGATCATTCGGATCGCGATTCAACGATGGACCCCCCGTTTGAACCAGGAGGAACGGTTGACGGCAAAGTCGTTGACTCCCAGATGGCAAAGGCCATGACATTCTCCGCGCGGTGGGGCTCGGCATGCGGGACACCGTTCGATGCGAAGGCGTTCCTCCGCGAACACCCCCAGTTCAAGTGGATGGCCGGAATCCTCAGGAGTCGGACAGTTTACCAGTGGGAGGTGTTCGGAGCGGGCGAACGACCGTGACAAATCAAGTCCCTCCTCGAGCACTGATGGCGCATCCCGCAATCCGCTTATCCACACCGAAAGATTTTGATTTCTGGTCCACCGCATTCAGTCATGGGTGGAGTGATCTCGCCCCTTTTCAGTTGGACCGTGATGCCAGAACGCTCTCCCGGGTTTTTGTCCTCTCGTCAGGGCGGATCGTTGCAGGCACACTCTCGGGAAAAGTGCGGTCGGTGAGCTGTACGCTGTCCCCTACCCTGCATGTGTCCGCAAAGGAACGAGTGGAGCTCACACGCCACATCAGAACAATACTGCGGCTGGATGAGGACATGTCACCATTCCACCGGGAAGTCCGCCGGCACCCGGGCTATCGCTGGATCGCGCACTCTCGGGCAGGGAGATTGCTGCGTGCACCCACCATGTTCGAAGACGCAGTGAAGATGATTTGCACCACCAATTGCACGTGGGCACTGACCACCTACATGGTACGCGCCCTTATGGAAAGGTTCGGCGCATCAGACGGGACCAACGTGGCCTTTCCGGATCCGGCTGCACTGGCAGGCACGACCGAAGAACACCTCCGGAAGCACTGTTCCACCGGATACCGCTCACGCGCAATTCTTGAACTGGCGGAAAAGGTCGCGGGTGGCAAGCTGAATGTTGAAGGTTGGCGATCATCCCCCCACACGACATCCGCCCTTTTCACGGAGATGTGCGCTATCCGGGGCATCGGACCGTATACTGCGGGGAATCTCCTGAAGCTCGTGGGACGGTATGAATACCTGGGACTGGATTCGTGGGTGAGGAAGAAATGGTGCTCGCTCCATACCCGTGGGAGGAAGGCGAGCGATCGCACCATCGAACGGTATTACGCTCCTTACGGAACGTGGAGAGGCCTGCTGATCTGGCTGGAAGTAACACGGGACTGGCATGACGACAAATTCCCGTGACCATACCTGCGCACCCCTCCATTAATCGCCCAAACAGGTTCCAACCGCACGTGCGGCAAATACCAGTTGCGAATCGATCGGTACGAGGCGCTGACGTCCCACGGCATCCTTCAAGGCAACCGTGATCACGTCATTTTGACGCAGACTGGTCATGACGCCGAACTCTCCTGCCGATGCAGCTTGGAGCGCCGCGGCTCCGAATCTGGTTGCAAGGATGCGATCGAACGCCGTGGGGCTCCCGCCGCGCTGGAGATGCCCCAGTACTGTCACGCGGGTCTCCACGCCGGTCTCATCCTCGATGCGCTTAGCCACCATTTCACCGATTCCCCCGAGGCGCACCGGATCGGTGCGTTTCATGTCTATCTCCTTGACGGAGATCTCGCCTCCCAAGGGTTTCGCGCCCTCTGCAATGCACACAATGCTGAACTTCGCGCCCTTGCTGCGCATGAGCACGGTGTCAAAGACCTTGTCCCATGAAAACGGGATCTCGGGGATCAGTATGATATCCGCACCGCCGGCGAGACCTGCACCGAGGGCAATCCAGCCCGCGTACCGACCCATCGTTTCCAGGACGATGACGCGGTGGTGGGCGGAGGCGGTTGTCTGCAGCCGGTCTATGGCTTCCGTGGCCACCGCGCGTGCCGAATCATGCCCGAACGTGATATCGGTTGAGTCGAGGTCGTTGTCTATGGTTTTGGGAACCCCGATGACGTTCAAGCCCATGCTCGACAGCTTGTGCGCAATGATCTGCGTGCCATCCCCTCCGATGGTGATAAGCACATCCAGCTTCATATCGCGGTAGTGATCGATCACCTGCTGGGACGCATCAATGATGCGGACGTTGTTCCGTTCTCCCATCGGAAAGTGAAAGGGGTCCCCTTTGTTGGATGTGCCAAGGATGGTCCCTCCCTGGTTGATGATGCCGGTGACATCCAGCGGACTCAGCTCTCTGTGCCGCCCTTCGACCATTCCCTCATAGCCATCGAGGATTCCAATGACCTGGGCATTGAAGTGGCGCATGGCGGGCTTGGCAATGCTCCGGATGACAGCATTCAATCCGGGGCAGTCGCCTCCTCCCGTGAGTATTCCGATCCGATTCAGTTTCATGAGTGTGCGTATTTCCCTTCAGGTGGTAGACCAGTGCAGCTCAGAACAAACATTGTGGAGGGTACCATGAGAGCGCTTCGGAGAGTCAGTGTCACAGTATGGCGGATGGGCGCACCATTCACGAGGAACGCCGCTGGAGAGACTGGAGAATTGCCTCATGGGCCTGTGCCTCCACGTCGAACCGGCTCCGGAGGCCATCCATGGCATCGGCATCGCCGATATCGAGCAACGATGCTTTCAGTGCCATATCCAGCGCCTCCCGGTAGCTTTCCAGTTGCACCTGGCTTTCCAGTATA
>Ga0105106_10001065_pt1 | contig 19623 bp, 11 predicted proteins | sample PPLLaktember2015_5_FD_79109 | JGI IMG/M metagenome (GOLD analysis project Ga0105106, IMG submission 79109) | Freshwater sediment microbial communities from Prairie Pothole Lake near Jamestown, North Dakota, USA - PPLs Lake P8 Core (1) Depth... | ecosystem: Environmental > Aquatic > Freshwater >...
CCGGGCTCGTCGAAGACGCCGTCCGCGTCGGTGTCGCGGTCGTGCACGAAGACGTCGGCCGCGGAGTTGAAGTCGCCCGGCACGAGGTTGTCGGAGACGCTGAAGAAGGCGACGTGGCGGCCGTCGGCGGACGCGCTCGGCCGGCGCGAGGGACCGAATTGACCGTTCGCCGGGTCGCCCGCGTCGTTCACGTCCATCTGCGCGAGGGCGGTCTGGCCCGGCTCGTCGAAGACGCCGTTCCCGTCCGTGTCGCGGTCGTAGGACCAGATGCTCGAGCCCGCACTTGCGCTCGCGAAGAAGAGGTGGCGTCCGTCACGCGAGGTCACGAGCTGCTCGGTCGGCGGGCCGAGGGCGCCCGGAGGGACCGGGATGTCGAGCCCGACGGTGACCGTCTCGCCGGGCTCGTCGAGGATGTCGTCCTGGTCGACGTCGCGATCGCGCAGGAAGAGCCCGAAGTTGCCGGGCGGGATCGTCAGGTCCGAGGCCGCGCTCTCGAAGATCACGAAGCGCCCGTCGCCTGAGGTCGCGACGCGGCCGCTCCCGGAGTTCGGATCGCTGCCGCTCGACGACACGGTCTGACGCTCGAGCTTGCCGGTCGCGAGGTCACGGCAGTAGACGGAGCTCGTCCCGTCGCCGTCCGACGCGATCAGGGGCGCGCCGTTCAGGAAACAGAGATGGCGACCGGTGAAGTCCATCGCCGGGACGTTGACGTCGTCGGCGACGCCGAAGCCGGGCACCAGGTTGCCGTTCTCGTCGGCGCTCGCGGCCACGGTCTCGATCTTCGCGTCGCCCCACTCCGGCCGCCGGAAGAAGACGAGCCCCTTCGAGATCGCCAGGCTGCGCCCGTCGATCACGGGATCGGCGTCGGCCGAGAGCGGCGCGGTCCAGACCGGTCCGCCGCCGATCTGGTAGACGCGGAGCAGCGTGTCCAGGAGCTCGCCATCGACGTTCTGGTCGCAAATCTGCGGCACCGCGCACTGGCCCTGCTGCTGCTCGGGCTCGAGGTAGGCGACGAGATCGCCCTCCGCCGCGAGGGCCGAGAAGCGGAAGGGAGGCTTCGAGATGCGGGCCACCGCGCGCCCGGGCGCACCCCCGTCGCCGATCGCCTGCACCACGCCGGTGGACTTGCTGCGCAGCGTGACCACGGGATCGACGGTGTCGGTGTCGCCGTTCGCGTCGGCGGTGGTCAGCCCCTCGGGCGTCACGAAGGCGAAGAGCTGATCGGTCTCGGTCTGGCCCTCGAGCGTCGCGGGCTGCTGCGACTGGACGCCGTAGTCGCCCTGCTGGATCACCACCGGGCCGACGCCGCTCGCGTAGCGCGTCGAGAAATCGAAGAGCGACGGGCCGCACTCGCCGCCGGGGCACTGCGCGTCGGTGCTGCACTGCTGGCCCGCGTTCGAGCCGCCGCGGCAGCTCGTGCCGCCGCAGCCGGCGCCGGGGCAGTCGGAGGCGAGCAGGCACGGCAGGCCCGCGTTCGAGCCGGCGCTGCACTCGCGGTACTCCGGGGTCGCGAGCGGCAGGCAGCGCTCGCCGCTCGCGCACTGCGCCGCGGTGGTGCAGACGGCGCCGGGAATCGATCCCGCGAAGCAGCGCGAGACCACGGGCAGGCGGCGCGCGATGCGCGTCACGGCGCGTGGCGCGTCGACGGTGCCGAAGAGCGCGAGATCGGTCGCGGTCGGATCGCTGAGCGGCGCGAACACGGGAGGCAGCTTGATCCCGTTCGGGGCCCAGGCCGAGATCGCCGACGGGCCCGGGAGACGGATCGCGTCGGGGCCCGACAGGAAGGCCGGGATCCCGGTGCCGCCGCTCACGAGGCGCGGATAGGGCGTGCCGCCGACCCGCACCAGCACGCTCCGCCAGTCGATCGGCAGCAGCGCGTTGCCGGCGGCGTCGGTGGTGAAACGCACGGGCGTCGACCCGCTCACCATCGCGCCGTAGTCGTTCAGCACGGGCAGCGCCGTGAAGTTGCCGAAGGTCGCGTCGACGTCGGTCGCCGTCTTCCGGCAGGTGCCGTCGGTGCGGTAGAGGTCGTCGATGCAGGCCGAGAGGCCGCTCGTCACGCTGGAGCAGGGCTGCGTCGCGAGCTGGCACGGGAGCACCGGCGCGTCGGCGGGCGAGACCACGATCTTCACGGGGCCCGAGAGCGTGCCCAGGTCGGCGAGGGGCGGCGCGAGATCGTCGGTGTTCGGGAAGCGAAACGAGACGTGAAGCGTGTCCACGACCTGCAGGTCGACCGGGCCGCCGGGCAGGTTCGCCGGGATGCAGCTCACGCTGCCGCCGATCGCTGCGGCGCAGGCCGCGAGCTTCGGGCCAACGGCGGCACAGTTCGTTGCGAGCACCACTCCGGTGCGCGGGCCCGCCGGCGGCGTGAAGAGCAAGGTCACCACGTAGTCGTCGGCGCGCGTCGTGCCGCCGGGCCGATCGACGAAGCCCAGCGAGGTCGCGTCGCAGACGCCCGGCTCGACCGCGATCGAGACGAAGTCGCCGGGGCTCGCGTAGGGGCGGTCGGTCTGGCCGAGGGCGCCGCGGAACACGTCGTTCGCGCCGGGGATCACGTCGCACGCCGCCCGCGCGTCGCGCGGAGCGAGCGAGAGCAGGGCGATCGTGCAGGCCAGCGCCGGGAGGAGTCGAGAGCAAGGCCGCAGCAGCATGGCGCCTTTCCGGGGGTCGAGAAGGATCGACTGGTTGGACTGGCAGGCGGGACCGGAGGTCCGCTGCGTCCGTGAGGGGAGATCCCCTGCCCAGTCTCTCGCATCTACCATGCGCGGCGCCCGAGGGTCAAACGGAGAATGGAGCGGTCGGTACGGCTTCGTCGTGACCTAGACTGCGCCGATGCCCGGGAGCGCTCGTGAGCCATCCTCTCGCCGCCTGGCCGTACGTGCTGGTCTGCGCCGTGCTGGGCCTGGCGCTCGGCTGGCTGCCCGCGCAGCTCCACGGCCCGATTCCGCACAAGTTCGACGTTCTCTTCATCGAGGGCCGGATCGCGATCTGGGCCTGGTACGTGGCGCGCTCGTCGATCGGCTTCTGGATCGGCATCACGGCCTGGCCGCGACCGTGGTGGCTCCGCGGCCCGCTCGTCGGCGCGCTCGTGCTGCTGCCGCTGACCCTGGTCTCGCTCGCCATGCCGGACTGCGGAGCGCCGTGCATGCGGGCCAATCTCGGCACGGCCGCGACGCTCGGCTTCGTCGAGGCGGGCCTCGCGTGGTGGCTGACTGGCCGCCATCGGCTGCTCGGCGGAGCTGCGCGATGACGCCGGCGCCGCGCCTCGCCACGCCTCCGCGGCCCCACGCTGCGCTTCCGCCGCGCGACGCCGCGCCTCCCCCCGTTCACGCCGCGCTCCGCGCCGCGCTTCCGTCCGCGCTCCTGCGGCCGTCGACCGCGCGCGCGCTCGGCTACCTGCTGCGCGATGCGGCTGTCCTCGCCGGCCTCTACGCGTTCGCCGCCGCCGCCGACTCGCCCTGGCTCGCGCCGCTCTTCGTCTTCGCCGAGGGCACGCTCTTCTGGGCGCTGTTCGTGCTCGGCCACGACTGCGGCCACGGCTCGTTCTCGCGCCACCGCCGCCTCAACACGATCGTGGGACACGCGCTCCACACTCCGCTTCTCGTACCGTACCACGCGTGGCGGCTCAGCCACCGCCGGCATCATCGCCACACGGGCGACGTCGAGCGCGACGCGGTCTGGTTCCCGCTGACGCCCGCGCAGCTCGAGGCGCTGCCGCCGCTCGTGCGCTGGCTGCGGCTCCGTGGCGTGCTCCTCGTCTTCCCGCTCTATCTGCTGCGCGGCACGCCCGGCCGCGCGCACGGCTCGCACTACGACCCGCGCTGCAGCCTGTTCGCGGAGCACGAGCGGGGAGCGGTCGCGACGAGCGTCGCGCTCTGCGCGCTCTGGCTCGCGGCGCTCGTCGCGCTCGCGGCGTGGCAGGGCCCGGCCTTCGTGGCGCGGCACTGGCTCGCGCCCTGGCTCGTGTTCTGCGGCTGGGCGGGGCTCGTCACCTATCTGCACCACACGGATCCGGACGTGCCGTGGTATCGCGGCGCCGGCTGGAACCCGCTCCGCGGCGCGCTCGCCACGGTGAACCGCCGCTACGGCGTGCTCGAGGCCGTGCACCACGACGCGGGCTGCCACGTGGCACACCACCTCTTCCCGGAGCTCCCGCACTACGCGCTTCGCCCCGCGACGGAGGCGCTGCGCCCGCTCCTCGGCGACGCGCTGCGCGAGTCGCGCGAGCCCGTGCTGCGCGCGCTCGTCACGGCGCTGCGACGCTGCGAGACCGTCCCCGAGACGGGTGAGCGCGTCTGCTACGCGCCGCTCGGCCCGCCGGCCCCGAGCGGCGCAGCGTCGAGCCCGGCGACGACGTGATAGGCCTGGGTGCGGTTGTCGATCAGGAAGCGCTGCGAGCCGCGCAGGAAGAGCAGGAAGGCGCGCACCACGGGCTCGCCGAACTCCTCGGCCAGCGCCTTGCGATTCGCCTCGAAGGCGTCGCCCCAGTCGCGCACGGTGCAGGCGTAGCTGCGCGTGTCGTCGGCGAGGGTGTGGATGTTGAAGCCCTCGCGCACGAACGCCTCGACCCAGCGCGCGGGGTCGACGTAGCTGATCGGCCCGGGCCAGATCCACTTCTTCATGAAGCGCCCGATCGTGACGTCGCTGCGCTGCGCGCAGAAGTCGGCCCAGACGCGGGCGCCGGGCGCCAGGTGGCGCGCGAGCCAGCGCGCCGAGCGCGCGTACTCGGGGTTGTGCTCGAAGGTCCCCATGAAGACCGCGCCCTCGTAGGGCCGCGCCGGACGGTGCTCGCGAAAGTTCACGAGCTCGACCGTGCAGGGGAGACGCAGCGCGCGGATCCGCTCCGACACGAAGCGGTGCTGGACGGCGGAGATCGTGATCGCGTGGACGTGGATCCCCTGCAGGCCCGCGTACTCGACGAAGCAGCCCCAGCCGCCGCCCATGTCGAGCACGTGCGCGCCGGCGCGGAGCCCGAGCGCGTCGATCGCGCGCTGCAGCTTGCGCTCGATCGCGGCGTCGAGCGTCTCGTCCTCGGACGCGTAGAGCCCGTGGGAGTAGCAGCGCCAGCGTCCGAGCCAGGGCAGGAAGAACTCCGGCGGGCGGTCGTAGTGGAAGGCGATCGACTCGCGGTCGTAGGCGATCCGGTCACGGAGCAGGAGGCGCAGGCCGAGGCGCACGCGCTCGAAGAGGGTCGCGTCGACCGAGAGATGCTCCGTCACCTTCATCACCTCGAGCCAGTCGCCCTCGATCTCGATCCCGCCGTGGAGGTAGGCCTCGGCGACGCCGAGATGATCGCCTGCGAGCAGCGGCTCGAGCGCCGCGGCGTCGCGGAAGACCACGCGGGCCGCCGCCGGCCGCGCGCCGATGCGCAGCGTCTCGATGCCGGGAGCCTCGACGCTAAGGTTGACGCCGCCCGCCGCGAGCCGTCGCGCGAGCGCGTCGAGCGCCGCGTGTCGTGCGGAGGGGTCTCGGAGCCGGCGCAACATCGGATGCGAACGTACCAGAGGACAACCCGCGCATGACGACCGGGCCGTCCCACGCCGCAGCCCTCGAGCCGCGCCGCGCGAGCGTCCTCTTCCTCGATCTCCTGGGCTACGACGAGCTCGTCGCCGCCGCCGGACCGGAGCGCGCGTACCTCCTCGTCACCGGCTGCCTCGCGCTGCTCGATGCAATCGCGCGGCGACGCGGCGGCGTGGTGGACCGCTACCTCGGCGACGCGCTGATGGCGGTCTTCGGGCTCGCCGGCGGCGGCGCCGTCGAGGAGGCCGCCACCGCCGCCGCCCTCGAGATGCGTGACGCCGTGGCGCGCTACGCCCGCGAGAGCGAGAGCCCCGCGCCGCTCGCGGTCCAGATCGGGATCAACACCGGGCCGGTGCTCGCGAGCGACGTGCGGGGCGCGATCGTCCGCGAGTTCGCCGTGATGGGCGACGCCGTGAACGTGGCCGCGCGGCTCAAGGACAAGGCGCCGCCGGGCGGGATCCTGCTCGGCGAGGAGACGCGCGCGGCGCTGCCGGACGACCTCGCGGGAGAATCCCTCGCGCCGCTGACCCTCAAGGGCAAGGAGCGGCGCGTGGTCGCCTTCGCGCTCGCAGCGGACGCGCGCCTGCTGCGGCGCCGACCGCTCGACGCCGAGCTGCTCGTGCGGCTGCCCCTCGTCGGGCGCGAGGCCGAGCTCGCGGCCCTCGGCACGGCGGCTGGGCGCCTGCGCGCGGGCACGGGCGGCGTCGTGTGGCTCACGGGCGCGGCGGGCAGCGGGAAGACGCGCCTCGTCGCGGAGCTCGCCGCGCGCGAGAAAGGCCTCCGCTTCGCCGACGCGCGCGCGACCCCGAGCGATGCGCCGGGCCAGCTCGCGCGCGCCGTGGCCGAGAGCCTCGCGGGCGCGGACGGAGAGCTCCACCGGCTCGTCGCGGCGGCCGCGCGCGAGGCGCCCCTCGCCCTCGTGCTCGAGGACCTGCAGTGGGCCGACGCCGCCTCGGCCGCGAGCCTGGCCGAGCTCGCGGCGCTCACGCGCGAGCTGCCGCTGCTCCTGCTCCTGACCGCGCGCACGGAAGCCGCGCTGCCCGCGCCGCTTGCCGGCCTGGACGGCGAACGCGTCACGCTGCCCGCCCTGCCGCCGGCCGACGCCCGTGCCCTCGCGGCCGCGGCGCTCGGCGCGGCGGCAAACGACGAGACGCTCGCCCTCGTCACCGCACGCGGCGGCGGGAGCCCGAGCCGGCTCGTGATGGCGGCGCTCCTCGCGCCGGCCCTCGAGACCGAGGCGCGCCGGGCGCGCGAGGCGCCCGAGCGCAGCGCCGAGGCCGAGCGCCGCCGCGCGACCGTGCTCTTCGCCGACATCACCGGCTTCACCGCGCTCACCGAGCGCGTCGCGCTGCCCGAGGCGCACGCCATCGTGTCGGGCTGCCTGCGGCTCCTCGACGAAGTCGCGCGCCGCCATGGCGGCTCGGTCGACAAGTATCTCGGCGACTGCGTGATGGCCGTCTTCGGCGTGCCGCTCGCGATCGAGGACGCGCCGCGCGCCGCCGTGAACGCGGCGATCGAGATGCGCCGCCGGGTCGCCGAGTACAACGCGACGCGCGGGCTCGCGAGCCCCCTCGACGTCCACGTCGGCATCGAGACGGGCCCGGCGATCGCCGGCGAGATCGGCGGCGCGGTGCTGCGCGAGTGGGCGCTCATGGGCGAGTCGGTGAACGCAGCCTCGCGGCTGAAGGATCTCGCGCCCCGGGGCGAGATCTGGGTCGGCGCCGAGACGGCGCGCGCGGTGCGCGGCGCCTTCGAGCTCGAGGCGCTCCCCGCCGAGCTGCGGGCGGGCCGGAGCGCCCTCGCGCCGCAGCGGGTGCTCTCGCGCGACACACGTCTGCACCGCGCGCGGCTCGGCGCCGGCGAGACGCTCTTCGCCCGCTTCGTCGGACGCGAGACGGAGCTCGCGCAGCTCCGCGAGCGCCTCGCGGCGGCGGCGCGCGGCGAAGGCGGGGTCGTCGCCCTCGTCGCCGACCCCGGCGTCGGGAAGTCGCGCCTCCTCGCCGAGCTCGCCGCGAGCGAGGAGGGTCGCGGCTGCCGCTGGCTCGAGGGCCGCTCGCTCGCGATCGGCCGCAACCTCTCCTACCACCCCTTCGCCGACCTGCTCCGCCGCTGGGCCGAGCTGCGCGACGACGATCCCGACGCCTATGCGCGGCTCGCGGCCGCGATCGAGAGCGCGCTGCCCGGCGAGTCGGCGGAGCTCGCGCCCTTCCTCGGGGCCGTGGTCGGCGTTGCGCTGCCGGCCGAGGTCGCGGAGAAGCTCGCGGCCGTTCCGGGCGACGCCCTCGACAACCTCGTGACGCGCGCCCTGCGCCGGCTCGTCGCGGCGCTCGCGAAGCAGCGCCCGCTCGTGCTCGTGCTCGAGGATCTCTACTGGGCGGACCTCTCGTCGATCGAGCTGATCGAGAGCCTGCTCGGTCTGGTGCGCGAGAGCGCGCTGCTCTTCGTGTTCGCGGCGCGGCCGAACCACCCGGAGACCTCGGATCGTGCGATCGCGAGCGCCGAGCGCGCGCTCGGCGAGCGCGCGCTACGGCTGGACCTCGCGCCCCTCGGCCCGCGCGACGCCCGGGAGCTTCTCGCGAGCCTCTTCGCCCGCGACGACCTCCCGCGCGCGCTGCGCGACAGGATCGAGGCCAACACCGCCGGCAACCCGTTCTTCCTCGAGGAGGTGCTGCGCGCGCTCCTCGAGCAGGGCGTGCTCGAGGCGGTGGGCCCGCGCCTGCGCGCGACCGCCGCGACCGAGCGCGCGAGCGTGCCCGGCACCGTGCAGGAGGTGATCCTCTCGCGCGTCGACCGGCTCGACCCGCGGCGGAAGCTCCTGCTCCAGATCGCCTCGGTGATCGGGCGCCGCTTCGACCGAGCGATTCTCGAAGCGATCGCGGCCCGGGCGCTGCGCGACGGCGGCACACCGCTCGGCGACGCGGTGGAGCGTCTCGTCGAGGCCGCGCTCCTGACGCCGGGCTCGACGGGCGATCCCCGTCTCGGCTTCCGCCATCCCATGATCCAGGAGGTCACCTACGACTCGATCCTCGAGGGGCGCCGCGTCGAGCTCCACCACGCGGTGGCGGAGCAGCTCGAGGCCGGCGACCCGACGGCGCCGGGCCTGCACGCGACGCTCGCCTACCACTTCTCCCTCGGCCGCGACCTCGCGCGCGCCGAGCCGCACCTGCTGCGCGCGGGCGAAGAGGCCGCCCGCTCCGCGGCCTCGAACGAGGCGCTCCACTTCTTCCGCGAGGCGTCGTCGCTCTACGCCCGGATGCATCCCGAAGGTGGCGATCCGGCGGTGCGTGCGAGCCTCGCCCGGAACCTCGCCCTCGCGCTCTTCCACCGCGGCTTCCTGCTCGACGCGAGCGACCGCTTCAACGAGGCCCTCGAGCTGCTGGGCGAGCACGTGCCGCGCCGGCGCGCGGCGATGGCCGGCCGCTTCGCGCTCGGGCTCGGCGGTCTCCTGGGCGAGCTCTACGCGCCGCGCCTCCAGCGCCGGCGGCCGCCGGCCGACGAGCGCGACTGCGAGATCATCTCGATCATGTTCGCCCGGGCGATGGCGCAGACGACGGGCGACCCGACGCGCTTCCTGTTCGACACCATGGAGAACGTGCGCCGCCTGCGGAAGGTCGACCCGGCGAGCGTCGCGCGGGCGGGCGGCATGTACGCCTCGATGATCGGGATCTTCTCCTTCGGCGGCCTCTCCTTCGACGTGAGCCGCCGGCTCCTCGCCCGCGCCGAGGCCCTCGCGCGCGATGATGATCCCGGCGAGCGGCTGCTCGTGCGCATGATGCGCTTCGTGCACTGCTTCCTGGTCGGCGAGTGGCGACGCGAGTTCGAGATTCCGCCCGACGAGATCGCCGCGGCGATCCGGCGCGGCCAGCTCTGGGACGTGACGAACGAGCTCTTCCTCGAGACCGCGACGCGCATCGGCCAGGGCCGCTTCGACGAGGCCGGCGCCCACCGCGAGCGCCTGGTCGAGCTCCGCGACCAGTACTCCTACGAGTACGCGATCTCGAACGTCCACGCGGCCGACACCTTCCTCGCCCTCGAGCGGCGCGAGCTCGAGCCGGCGCTCGCCGCCGCCGACACCTACGTGCGCAGCCACGACGAGCCGCAGATCAACGTGCTCGCCCTCGGCGCGCGCGCCCAGGCCGAGCTGCTGCTCGGTCGCCGCGACGCCGCCCGCGAGAGCCTCGCCACGGCGCGCGAGATCGCGGCGCGCGCGGGCACCCTGCCGCCCTTCAATCTCGGCGCCGCCGCGCGCTCGCGCCTGCAGCTCGCGGTGCTCGAGCTCGAGGCCGCGCAGGCGCGGCGGAGCGAGCCGCCGCGGGCGCTGCGCAAGGAGACCTCGCGCGCGCGGCGCGCGGCGCTCCGCTGCGCCGCGAAGGTGGCCTGGGTCCGGCCCGAGACGCTCGCGCTCGCGGGCCGGAGCGCGATCCTCCTCGGCCGGCGCCGCGCCGGCGTCGCACTCCTCGAGCGCGCCCTCGCCGAAGCCGACCGGCTCGGCGCGCGCCCCGAGGGCGCGCGGATCGCCGTCGGGGCGGCGCCGCTCCTCGGCCCCGACGCGCCCCTCGCGGGCCGCCCTCTGCGCGAGCACCTCGGCGATTCGCGACGCTGCTTCGAGGCGCTCGACCTGCGCTGGGATCTCGAGCGCCTCGACGCCGTGCAATCAGGCCGCGCGCAGTGACGCTCGCGCGCGTCGCGCTCACCCTCGCGAGCGGCCTGCTCTACGGGCTCTGCTTCCCGCCCCACGATCTCTCCGCGCTCGCCTGGCTCGCGCTCGTCCCCTTCCTGCTCGCGCTGCGCGGCGCGAGCATGCGCGTGGCCCTCGGCCTCGGCTGGCTCTGGAGCCTGCTCGCCGCGTGGAGCGTCGGCGAGTGGATGCCGGGCGCGGTCGAGACCTACTACCTGCAGCCGCGCCTCGTCGGCTACCTCGTCTTCCTCGCGGTCGCGACGCTCATGGTCGCCCCGTACCACACCGCCTTCGCCCTCGCGTATCGCGTGATCGCGCGCAGCAGGCCCGGCGTCGCGCAGCCGCTCGTCGCCGCGGCGGCGTGGGCCGGCGCGGAGCTCCTGCGCGGGCGTCTCTTCACCGGCACGCCGCTCTTCATCGGAAACCCCTGGGCGCTTCTCGGCCACAGCCAGGGCGACCTGCTTCCGCTGCTCCAGGTGGCGGATCTCGCGGGCGTCTACGGCGTGAGCTTCGTCGTGGCGGCGGCGAACGCAGCGCTGGCCGAAGCGCTCGCGGCGGCCTGGGACGCGCGGGCGGGCGGCGACAGGCTGCGTCGCGCGGGATCCGCACCGCGCATCGTCGCGCCGCTCCTCGCGGGCGCCCTGCCCGCCCTCGCGGCCGTCGCCTACGGCGCATGGTGTCTGCGCACCGCTACCGCGCCGGAAGCGCGGGTGCGCGTGGCGGTGGTCCAGGGCGACGTCGCCGTGGGCGCACTCTGGCGACCGGAGAAGCACGGCGAGAACCTCGACGTCTACCTCGGCCTCAGCGCGGGGCCGCTGGCGCGGGGCGCCGAGCTCGTGGTCTGGCCCGAGAGCGCCGCGACGTTCTTCCTCGAGCAGGAGGACGCGCTGCGCGTGCGCATCGCCGCCGCGCTCGCCCCGACCGACGCCGAGCTCCTGCTCGGCGCGCCGCGCGCGGGGCCCGAGGGCCGTCCGCCCTTCTTCAACAGCGTCTACCTGCTCGCGCCGGACGGGCGCCTCGTCGCGCGCTACGACAAGCAGCTCCTGGTGCCCTTCGCGGAGCATTTCCCGTTCGGCGGGATCGACTTCCTGCGCCGCCGCTTCGCCCGCGTGCGCGAGTTCGCGCCGGGGCCGGCGAGCGCGGCGCTCCCGACGCGCGCCGGGCCCGCGGGCGTCCTGATCTGCAACGAGGCCATGCTCCCCGAGGTTGCTCGCGCGCGTGTCGCCGCGGGCGCCGCGTGGCTGGTCTCGCCCTCGAACGACTCCTGGGTGCCGAGCGCGGAGTTCGCAGAGCTGCAGTTCGACGTGGTGCGGATGCGCGCCGTCGAGCAGCGTCGCTTCCTGGTGCGCGCCTCGACCTCGGGCCCGTCGGCGATCGTCGACCCGCAGGGCCGCGTGCTCGCGCGCACCAACGCCTTCGAGCGCGCGGCGATCGAGGGCGAGATCGCGCCCGCGAGCGGCCGCAGCGTCTACGGGCGCATCGGCGACGTCTTCGGCTTCGGCTGCCTGGTGGTGAGCGTCCTCGCGCTGCTCGCCGCTCCGCGCGGCGACGTCCGCCCGCGCCTCCGCTGACCCCGCACAGCGCTGCGAGAGCGCGCGCTTCCGCTCGGATGCTGATGGAGCAGCTCGACCAAACCCGGCTGTTGCGCGGTTTCGTCGGCCTCTCGATGGACGACGAGGTCTGGGACGCGACGGTCTTCACGAAGAACCGCGACCGAACGACACCGAGGCATCGACCGCGTGGGCTGGAGCTTCGTCTTCACTGCGGCGGCCTACAACCCGGTCCGGATGCGGACTCTCCTGGCAGCGAGCGGGTGAGCGCGAAACCGGGTACGCCGCGGCCGGAGGCGGGTCATGGCGACGCGCCGACATGTGCAGGCGCGCCCCGCACGCGGCTCGAAGTGACCGATCCCTTCGCGCCGAACCCGAGGCGCGGCGCCATGACGCGCCTCCGGCCCCTCGCAAGCCACGTGGATCGGCGTTCTTCCGCATCCTGCTAGCCCGCGATCCGCTGCTCCGCCGCGCGCAGGCGCTCCGCCAGCACGTGGAAGACCTCGAACGCGATCTCGGGCCGCTCGAGGATCAGCTCGCGGAAGAGCATCCCCTCGAGCACCAGCAGGCGCGAGGGGCGCGTCACGATCACGCTGGCGCTGCGCGGCGCGCGGTCGAGGATCGCGATGTCGCCGAAGTAGCTGCCGGGTCCGAGCGTGTTCAGGCGCACGGGCGCGGCGCCGTGCCAGTCGTGCCAGACCGCGAGCTCGCCCTCCATCACGAGGTAGAGCTGCTCGCCCGGATCGCCCTGGCGCACCACCTCCTCGCCCTCGACGTACTCCTCCTCGCGGGCGATGCGCTCGATCGCCTCGAGCTGGTCGAGGCCGAGCGTCGCGAAGAGCGGGATCTCGCGCAGGAAGACCAGGCGTTCCATGAGCTTCTCCTTGTCGGGGTCGAGGGCTCCTGCCGCGCGCGCTGCGGCGAGCCGGAGCCAGCGCTCGGGGCTGCGGGCGGCGCGGCGCACGGCGTCGGCGGGCGAGCGCAGCGGCGTCACGAAGCCCGAGAGATCGCGCAGCTTCGCCTCGAGGGGGCCGGGCTCGAGCAGGAGCACCAGACGCCAGGCCGATTCGCGGTCGCCGAGATGCGAGAGCACCTCGAGCGCTCCGCGCCGCAGGCGCTCCGGCCCGAAGAACAGCGTGCGCTCGACGGCGAGCACGACGGCAGGATCCTCGAGCTGGCCGAGGATGCGGAAGCACTCGCGCAGCGCCGAGCGCAGGGCATCGCTCTCGGCCGCGCGCAGGAAGCGCTCCGCCGGCGCGCCGTCCCGCGGCAGCACGTGCAGGGCGAGCGTGCTGCTCCAGGCCTCGAACACGCGCGCGCGGAGCTCGAGCAGCAGGGTCGCGCGCGTCGCGGGCGTACCGATCGCAGCCAGCGCTTCGTAGGCGGCGACGCGCGCCACCGTGGTCGGCTCGGCGCGGAGCGCCGCCGCAATCGCGGCATGCCCGGCCTCGCCGAGCGCGCCGAAGGCGGCCACCACCTCGCGACGCACCGCCGCGTCGGCATCGCCGAGCCGCTGGGCGAGGCGCGGCACCGCGCCCGGGCCCTCGCCGGCGACGAGGACCCGCACCGCCGCGCGCCGCACCCGCGCGTCGCGGTGCGCGAGATCGTCGTCGAGCTGCTGGCTCTCGAGGCGGAGCGCGGCGGGATGGCGCGCGGCGAAGCGCAGCGCGGCGGCGCGGATCGCGGGATCGCCGTCGCCGACGCGCGCCGCAGCCTCCGCGGCGAGGGCGGCCGGGAGCCGATCGAGGGCGGCCACGGCGACCCGCGCATCGCGATCGCGCGCGCCCGCGCGCAGCACCGACACGCCGAGGTCGCCGGCGCGCGCGGCCGCGGAGGCGCGCACCTTGGGGTCGGGATCCTGCAGCCGTGCGAAGAGGCGGCCGGCGATCGCGGCGGGCGCGCTCGATTCCTCGGGCACCGCGCCGAGGGCCGCGAGACGCACCTCGGCGCTCGCGTCGTCGAGGGCGCGCGACAGGATCGAGCGTCGCTCCGTCTCGTCGAGCACGTCCGGCGCGCAGAGCGCGCCGACGCAGGCCGCGCGCACGAGCGGGCTCCGATGCTCGACGCCCGGGCGCACGTCGTCCGCGAGGCCGCGCTCGGCGAGGACGGCCGCCAGCGGGAGCAGCGGCCGGAGCAGCGCGCCCTGGTCCGCTGCGTCGCCCGACGGCGCCTCGCCGAGGCCCGCGCGCCAGACGGCAGCCAGCCGCACGAGCTCGCGGCGCCCGAGCTCGCGACCGACGGAGCGCAGGTCGAGGCGCCCGGCGCGCAGCTCCGCGACCAGGGCGTCGTCGTAGCCGCGTCGCAGCGTGCCCTGGAGCGCGAGCGCGGAGACCGCGACGCCGACGCCGAGCCCCGCGAGCGTGCTGCGATCGAGCGGATGCAGGAGCAGCAGCGCGGCGCCCGCGACGCCGAGCGCCGCGTAGACGACGATTCCGTCCGCGAAGGCGCTGGTGCGGGCGCGGAAGCGGAGCGGAACGGCCTCGTAGATCAGGCTCCGCACCGGCGACGCGAGCGCGTTCTCGAGCAGCTCGCCGCTCGCGCGTGCGGCGAGAGCGGCCGGGAGGCGCGGCGAGACCGCGAGCCCGAGCGACGCCACGAACATCGCGAGGGGCTGCAGCAGGCTCGCCCCCGGCACGCCGAGGCGCGCGACCAGGCGCGGCACCACCTGGAGCGGAAGCGCGATCTCGATCCCGTTCGTGACGGCGAGGTAGACGGCCAGGAAACGCAGCAGGCTCCGCTCTTCCGGGAACGTGCGCACGAAGGTCTCGGCGCTGAGGAGGCGCGCGATGGTCGTCGCGCCGATCGCGGCGAAGGCCGTGAGCAGGAGGGCGAGGCCGAGCCGCGAGCGCACCAGCCAGCGCGCGGCGGAGGTAACGCCCGCCCAGGAGCCGGCGTCGTCCTCGAGGCCGAGGGGCGACCAGCGCCGGAGCGCCGGGCGCATGCGGTGGATCAGCACGGCGACACCGGCGAGGAGCAGCGCCCAGGCGGCGACGAGGGCGGAGGGCGGCAGCGCGCCGGCGAGCGCGAGCGCGACGGCGCCGCCGAGCGCTGCGCCGAACGAGATGCCGGCCGTCAGCAGACCGCGCAGGCGCCGGATCGCGAGGCGATCGAAGTAGTCGCCCGCGAGCTCCCAGTAGTGGCCGAGCAGGATCGCCTGGGCGGCGATCTGGAGGCAGAGCAGCGCGACCGGCGCGTAGGCGAGACCGCGCGCGGGAGCGAGCGTCACGGCGAGCGCGAGGGCCAGGGCGATCGCGACGGCGAGCAGCAGGAGCTCGACCAGCACCCGGTCGTTTCGCTCGACGCCGACCCGCCGCGCGTAGAGCAGGCTCGCGCCGAGCGTGAGCGCGGACGCCATCAGCCAGGTCGCGGGCAGCGCCACCACGCCGAGGCGTGCGAGCAGGAGGCCCTCGGCAGCCACCAGGCCCACAGTCTGCGCCAGGGCGATCGCGCCGCCGAGCGCGAGGAAGAAGCCGACCCTTCCGCGCTCCTGCGGGCGCACCGACGGCAGGAGGCGCCAGAGGGGATGCGCCGGCTGCGGTCTCAGGCGCCGTCCCAGTCGTACATTCGCCGGCGTCGCTGCTCGCGAAAGTTGGTGATCTCGAGCCGGATGCCGTCGGGGTCCTGGAAGAACACGGCGTAGTAGTCGGGCGCGTACTCCGGGTAGTAGCGGCCTTCGCTCACGTCGACGTGCGCCGCGCGCAGCTCGCTGGCCGCGCGGTCCACCGCGGCCTCGTCGATCACCCGGAAGCAGAAGTGGTGCAGCCCCGGCGCGTAGCCGTCGTGATCGGGCGCGCCCTCGCGTGCGGGGCGCAGGCTGAAGCCGAACTGGCGGTTGTAGTAGTGGACGTGGGGCGCGCCGCCGAGGTCGCCCTTGGCCTTGCGATAGCCGAGCACGCCGGTCATCACGCGGTCGTAGAAGGCCTCGCTGTGCGCGAGATCGCGCACGGCGAGATAGACGTGGTCGATGCCGATCACCTCGACGGGCATCACGCGAGCCTACCCCGACTTGGGATGCGCCGCGAAGAACTCCCAGATCCGGCGCGTCGCGTCGTAGTCGCGACAGACCTTGCCGACCGCGCGCTCGGGCAGGTAGCGCGGTCCACCGGGCCAGGTGTGGCCGCCGCCGTCGAGGCGGAGGAGCGCCACCTCGGTGCCGTTCGCGCAACGCGACCAGGTGTCGAGGGTCGGCAGGCAGCCGTCCGTCGGATCGAGATCGGGCGCGCGCTCGCGCACGGGCGTCGGATCGCAGCCGTCGCGCTCGGCCCAGAGCCGCAGCGCGGTGTCGGTGGAGACGATCCGGCCGCGACCGCGACGCGCCACGGCCCCGCCGTCGTAGGGCACGAGCGGATCGTCGGTCCCCTGGACGACGAGCACCGACACCGGCTCCGCCGGCGCGAGGCGCGGGGCGTACGGCTCGGCGAGGCCGCCCGCGACCGGCGCGATCGCGGCGATGCGACGCGCGCGCTCCGACGCGAGCTTGTGCAGGAACATCGCGCCGTTCGAGATACCGCTGGCGTACACGCGGCGCGGATCGATCGCGAAGCTCCTCGAGACGTCCTCGAGCACGGCGTCGACGAACGCCACGTCGTCCACGCCCTCGCGCACGGACTGCGCGAAGTCGTCGTCACGGCCGTCGTTCCAGTGGCCGCCGACGGCGTTCGGATACGCGACGAGGAAGCCCTCGCGCTCGGCCACGGCGCGAAAGCCCGTGAGACGCGCGGCGCTGGTTGCGTCGCCACCGCCTCCGTGGAAGACCAGCACGAGCGCGCGGGGCGTCGCAGGGTCGGCGCCGACGGGCGCGTAGAACAGGTAGCTGCGCTCGCGCTCGCCCTGCTCGAGCGTGCGCTCGGCGAGCGCAGGGTCGGGGCGGCGGACGAGCGGTGTGCGTCGGCAACCCGCGGCGAGTGCGAGCGGGAGAGCCAGGGCCAGGACGACGAAGGCGGCGGTGATCCGACGTCGTGTCAACCGGGCGCCTCGCCACGCGCGGGCAACACGTCGCTCCCGGACAGCGCGTCGCGCCCGGGCAGCACGTCGTCCCCGGGCAGCACGTCGCGCCCGAGGTCCGGAAAGACGCGCGCCACCTTCGCGAGCAGGTACTCGCCGTAGCTGCCGTCCCAGTCGTGCGGGCTCATGCCATCCCAACGCCGGGCTGCGTCGCCGGGCGGCGCGCCGGCGAGGACGATCGGCTCGACCTTCGTGTCGAAGCCGGGATCGAAGAAGAACGGGAACGAGAGCCGGCTGCGGCCCGAGAGGTTCCGCACGCGGTGCGGCGTCGAGCGGAAGCGGCCGCCGGTCATCCGGTCGAGCATGTCTCCGAGGTTGCAGACGAAGGCGCCGGGCACGGGCGGCGCCGCGATCCAGCCGCCGGGCGCCGCGACCTCGAGGCCGCCGGCGTCGTCCTGCTTCAGGATCGTGAGCACGCCGTAGTCCGTGTGCTCGCCGACGCCCCAACGCCCCGCCTCGGGCTCGCGCTCGGCGGGGTAGTGGAAGATGCGGAACAGCACGAAGGGATCGCCGGTGTAGCGCGTCGCGAAGTGCTCGGCGTCGAGACCGAGGGCGAGCCCGAGGCCGCGCATCAGCGCGTGGCCGAGCTCCGTCATGGCATCGATCCACGCGAGCACCGTTTCGCGGAAGCCCGGGATCGCGGGGAAGAGATTCGGCCCGTGGAGCGGAAGGGCGGCCGCGACGCGCGGATCGTCGGGGCCGAGCTCGGCGCCGAAGTAGATCCCCTCCTTGAGGTCGGGGCGGCCCGAGGTGAGCTCGCCGCCGACCGGGAACCAGCCGCGCCACGCGCGGCCGCCGAGCGCCATGCGGATGCGCGCCTTCTCGGCCTCCGGCTGCGCGAAGAACGCGGCGGCCAGCGACTCGAGGCGTCGCTCGAGCGCGGGATCGACGCCGTGGCCGACGGCGTAGAAGAAGCCCTGCTCGCGGCAGGCGCGCTCGAGCGCGCGCGCCAGCGGCTCGCGCGCGGCCGGGTCGCCGCCCGCGCGGAGCGGCGCGACGTCGAGGATCGGGAGCCGGCTCGGGTCGGGCATCGAGGCGCAGGCTACCTGCGCCGCCATCCCGCCGCGACCGGCCGACCCGCGACGAGCACGTGGAACTGTCGCTCCGGCGCGTCGGCGGCGGTCTCGACGAAGCCGCCGGCGCCGTCCGGCGTGCGCACCCGCGCACCGTCCGGCGCATACTGCACGATGTACGCCTTGCGCACGTCGCTGCTCCGGTTCGGGCCCGTGGCGTGGGGCGTCAGCGACGAGAACACGACGATGCTCCCGGCACGCGCGGGCACCGCGATCGCGCCCTCGGGCGTGCCCTCGTGGCAGACGAAGCCCAGCTCGCCGAGGCGGTGGCGCAAGGTGCCGTGACGGTGCACGCCCGGCGCGACGTGGGGGCAGCCGTTCTCCTCGGTCGCGTCGGTGAGCGCGATCCAGCAGGTGAGATACGCCTGGGGCTCGAGGTAGGCGTAGCCGTTGTCCTGGTGCCAGGGGAAGGGCGCCGCGGTGTCGGGCTTCTTGTAGACGGCCTGGTCCCAGTAGAGGCGCACGTCGGGGCCGACGAGGTCGTGGGCGAGGTCGGCCAGGGGGCCCGACGCGACGAAGGTGCGCAGCTCCGGCGAGCGCTGCACCAGATGTGTGGTGAAGGTGATCTCGTCGGCGCGCGCGATGAACGCCTTGCGGTCGGGGAGGCCGCGCAGGAAATCCTCCACCTTGCGCTCCCAGGGATCGATCTCGGCCACGACACGCGCGAGGGTCGCGGGATCGAGCGCGTCCTCGAGCACGAAGAACCCCTGCTCGTCGTAGGCGCGCGCCTGCTCCGGGGTCACGCGCCGGAAGGGGCCCGCGTGCTGGGGCCAGACGAAGTCGCGATTCAGCGGATGCCGCTCGATCGGCCCGAAGCCCGGGACGAGGGCGGCGGCCGCGCTCACGGCTGGCTCCCCGCTCCGGCGCCGGGATGCGGCTCGCCCGTCCGATAGAAGAGGCGGCGCAGGCCCGACGCTTCGAAGGGACGCCAGGCTCCCTCGCGCTGCGCGAGACGCTCGGCCACGAGAAAGAGCGCGAGCGGATTGAAGCCGATGCCGAGATGGCTCGCCGGCAGCTCCACGTTCTCGGCCTGGGGCCCCGCTTGCTCGCGACACCAGCGCGGCGGGACGATCCCGTCGCTCGGGCTGTAGATCGCGGTCGAGGGCACGGGCGGCGGAGCGCCCCGCTCGGCGAAGGCGCCCGCCTCGAGGCGCTCGATCGCCTCGCGCGTCGCGGGGTCGACGATCGGCCAGAGCGCGCCGCGCGCGCGGCCCTGCTGGAACGGGCTCGCGAGCGTGACGACGGCGCGCACGCGGTCGGGCCGCGCCCGCGCGAGCTCGCGCGCGTAGACGCCGCCGAGGCTCCAGCCGACGAGGCTCACGCGCCGGCCGCTGCGCTCGTGGGCGCGCTCGACGAGCGCGAGCATGCGCTCGATCAGGTCGCCCTGCGGGCCGTAGTTTCGCCCGAAGCCCCAGCCGCGAGCGTCGAAGCCGCAGGCGCGCAGGTAGCCGCGCAGGGCGAGGGTCGAGGCGTCGTCGCCGAGGAATCCCGGGAAGACGAGCACGCGGTGCTCGTCGCCGCGCGGCGCGCGCGCCGCCAGCACGGGAAGCGCACCGACGAGCGCGCCGACCTCGAGGCCCGCACGCCACTCGTAGAGCGCGTGGCGCCAGGTCTGGCGGTCGCGATCCGCCCGGCTGCGGCGCTCGCTCACGCTGTCTTCCTCGCGGTCATGCGCACTCCCCCGCCTCCTTCACTCGAGCTCGCGGCAGCCGCCGACGAGCGTGCGCCCGTCGCGCACCACGAAGGCATCGCGGCCCTTGGAGTGGAGCGTCGTCGTGCCGTCGCCGTAGCGGATGCC